>Ga0105090_10000328_pt1 | contig 22574 bp, 20 predicted proteins | sample PPLLak3March2015_FD_79110 | JGI IMG/M metagenome (GOLD analysis project Ga0105090, IMG submission 79110) | Freshwater sediment microbial communities from Prairie Pothole Lake near Jamestown, North Dakota, USA - PPLs Lake P7 Core (1) Depth... | ecosystem: Environmental > Aquatic > Freshwater >...
CGTGCGCACCGCGAGCGCGCCAACCGCGAGCTGGTGACCATCTTCGAGCATTTCAAGCTGGCGCAGATGTAAGGGCACGATGAGCAAGACCTCCTACTCCATCGCGGTGCTGCCAGGTGACGGCATCGGCCGTGAAGTCGCGGCCGCGACACTGCAGGTGCTGCACGCTGTCGAGCTGCGCATCGGCCGGTACTTCGACACCGTCGACCACCCTGCCGGCGCCCAGCACTACCTCGATAGCGGCGTGGCGCTGCCGGAGGCCACGCTCGAGGCCTGTCGCAAGGCCGACGCCATCCTGTTCGGTGCAATGGGCCTGCCGCATGTGCGCGCCAAGGACGGCACCGAGATCATTCCGCAGCTCGACCTGCGCTTCGCGCTCGATCTCTATGCCGGCGTGCGGCCGATCCGCAGCTTTGCCGGGCTGCCCGGGCCGCTGTCCGACCCGCGTGCGGCGCAGGTCGACCTGGTGCTGGTGCGCGAAAGCACCGAGGGCCTGTTCTTCGCCCGCGGACGCGGCCGCATCGAGGGCGAGGGCGATGCCCAGGCGGCCTACGACACGATGAAGATCACGCGCCGCGGCACCGCGCGTGTGTGCGACTTCGCCTTGCGCCTGGCGCGCCAGCGCAAGGCACGGGGCCTGCCCGGGCGTGTCACCAACGTCGACAAGGCCAATGTCTTCACCTCGATGGCCTTCTGGCGCCAGGTGTTCGACGAGCGCGCCAAGGCCTTCCCCGACGTGCCGGTCGAGCACGCCTACGTCGACGCGATGGCGCTGAACCTGGTGATGAAACCCTGGGCCTACGACGTGCTGGTCACCGAGAACATGTTCGGCGACATCCTGTCCGACCTGATCGCCGCGCTGGCCGGCGGCATGGGCATGGCGCCTTCGGCCGACATCGGCGACGCCTATGCGCTGTTCCAGCCGGCACACGGCACCGCGCCGGACATCGCCGGCCAGGGCATCGCCAATCCGACGGCGACGATTCTCTCGGCCACGATGATGCTCGACTGGCTGGCGGAGCGCCATGGCGACGGTGCGCTTTCGGATGGTGCACGCGCCATCGAGGCCTCGCTGGCTGCGGCCTTCGCCAAAGGTGTGGTGCGGCCGCGCGAGTTCGGTGGCCACAGCAGCACCGCCGACATCGTGCGCGCCGTGGTGGAGGGCCTGTGAGATGAGCGAGCGCATCGCCATGATCGGCGCCGGCTACTGGTCGCAGTTCCAGGTCGAAGGCTGGCGCGATGCCGGCGCGCCGCTGGTCGCCATCGCCAACCGCCACGTGGAAAACGCCGAGGTGCTGGCGCGGCGCTACGGCGTGCCCAGGTGCTATGGCGACATCGCGGCGATGCTCGACGCCGAACGGCCGACGCTGGTCGACGTGTGCCTGCCGCCGGTGGCGCAGCAGCAAGCCGTGCGCGCGGCCATCGAGCGAGGCATCCCGACCATCTGCCAGAAGCCTTTCGGCATCGACCTGAAGCAGGCCGAGGCCATGACCGCGCTGGCCGAAGCCGCCGGCGTGCCGCTGGTGGTGCACGAAAACTTCCGCTTCGCGCCCTGGTTCCGCGAGCTGCGCCGCTGCATCGATGCCGGCTTCTTCGGCCGCGTGCACGGCATCGCCTTCCGCCTGCGACCCGGCGACGGCCAGGGGCCGCAGGCCTACCTGGACCGCCAGCCCTACTTCCAGCAGATGCCGGAGTTCCTGGTGCGCGAAACCGCGGTGCACTTCATCGACACCTTCCGCTTCCTGATGGGTGAGGTGCGTGCCATCACTGCCCGGCTGCGCCGGCTGAACCCGGTGATCGCCGGCGAGGATGCCGGCGTGCTGCTGTTCGAGTACGACGACGAACGCACCGGCCTGTTCGACGGCAACCGGCTCAACGGGCACCCGGCCGCGAACCTGCGCCGCACGATGGGCGAGATGTGGCTCGAAGGCGAACGCGGCGTGATGCGCCTGGACGGCGAGGCCCGCCTGTGGTGGCAGCCGCACGGTGGCGCCGAAGCACCCCATGCATACGACGATGGCGCCGGTCGCGGCGCCTTCGGCGGCGCCACCACGGCACTGCAGGCGCACGTGCTGGCGCACCTGCGCCAAGGCGCGCCGCTGGAGAACGGCGCGCGCGACTACCTGGCCAACCTGCAGGTACAGGCGGCCGCCTACCACTCGCATGCCAGCGGCCGCAGGGTGCCGATGGCCGGCTTCGACCCCCACCATCCCTGAAGGAGACCGTGATGAAGAAGACCATGAGCCTGACCGCCCTCGCCCTGGCCGCTGCATGGGCGATGCCGGCCGCCGCGCAGACGGTGCTCAAGTTCAGCCACACCGACCAGCAGGCCGGCGCACGACAGGCCTCGGCCAACATCTTCGCCAAGAAGGTCGAGGAGCTGACGCAGGGCCGCTACAAAGTGCAGATCTACTGCTGCAGCCAGCTCGGCAACGACCCGAAGAACATCGAGCAGCTGGCCCTCGGCGGCATCGACTTCACGGTGTCGGCGACCGGCTCGTACGCGCCGCATGTGCCGACGCTGAACCTGACGATGTTGCCCTTCATCCTCGAAGGCTACAAGCAAGGCTGGCGCTTCTACGACGAGAGCAAGTGGCTGCAGGAGCAGTTCGACAAGGCGCCGGCCAAGGGCTTTCGCTTCCTGTCGACCTGGGAGGCGGGCTTCCGCAACATGACGACGAAGGCGGCCCTGAACTCGCCAGGCGACGCCAAGGGCATGAAGCTGCGCACCTTCCCCAACGAGATGATGCGCTGGTCGCTGGAGGCGATGGGCTTCACGATCCAGATCATGCCGCTGCCGGAGGTCTACCTGGCCATCCAGCAGGGCGCGGTGCAGGGCCAGGAGAACCCGATCGATACCATCTACTCGAACAAGTTCTACGAGGTGGCGCCGAACATCACGCTGACCAACCATGTGTACAGCCCGATCCCGCTGGCGATCAGCGAGAAGACCTGGGCCAAGCTGTCACCGGCGGATCAGAAGGCGGTGACCGAAGCCGCCAAGATTGCCGGCAAATTCAGCCGCGACATGATCTCCAGCAACGACGACAACCAGCTGAAGGAGATGGCCTCGCGCGGTGCCAAGGTCAACGCCAAGCCGGACATGGTTGCCTTCCGTCAGTCGGTCAAGCCGGCCTACGACAAGGCGCGCGAGAAGTACGGTGCCGACGTGGACAAGGTGCTGGCCGAAGCCGAAGCCATCCGCAAGACCACCAAGTAGGACGCCCAGCACAGCCATGCAGGCGACGCCCATGCTCAAGCCGGTGCCCCCGGCACCGCTGCCCATCCGCCTGCTCGGGCGGATGGTGGACTGGGTGGTGATCACCATCGGTGCCGTGATGGCCACGATGGTGTTCATCAACGTCTGCCTGCACCTTTTCCACAAGGACCTGGCCTGGGTCACCGAGTTCGGCGAGCTGCTGATGGTGTGGGTCACCTTCCTGGGTGGCGCCTGCGCCGCGCAGCGCGGCGCCCACATGACCATCACCGAGTTCATCGACAAGCTCGGGCCGGTCAAGCGCCTCTGGGCCGACTTGGGCGTGCAGTCGGCCTGCCTGGCGATGCTTGTAGTGCTGGTGCGCTACGGCTGGTCGCTGGTGAATGCCAACTGGGGCAATCAGCTCACGGTGCTGGAATGGCCGATGGCCTTCCAGTACATGGGCATGGCGGTGGGCTGCACCCTGATGGCGCTGTTCGTCGCCTGGGACGTGTGGCAGATCGCGCGCGGCGTGCCGCGCGAAATGCGCTACCCCAAGTCGGAGTAAGAGCAGATGCTGGCCCTGACCCTGTTCGGTGTCTTCTTCGCCATCGCGCTGGCCGGCGTGCCGCTGCTGTATTCGATCCTCATCACCACCACCGGCATCATTGCGCTGCAGGGCCTGGGCCATCCGCTGGAGACGATCTTCCTGTCCTTCATTGGCGGGGTCGAGCCCTTCATCCTGCTGGCCGTGCCGCTGTTCATCTTTGCCGGCGAGCTGCTGGCGCAAGGCGGCGTGGGCAAGCGCATCGTCGAGTTCGCGCGTGTGCTCTTCGGCTGGCTGCCCGGGGGCTTGGGCGTGGTCACCGTCATCAGCTGCACGCTGTTCGGCGGCGTGTCGGGCTCGGCCATCGCCGACACCGCGGCCATCGGCTCGCTGGTCATTCCGGCGATGGTGGCACGCGGCTACTCGCGCGGCTTTGCCGGGGCACTGCTGGCTGTGGCCGGCACCATCGCGCTGCTGATGCCGCTGTCGATCCCCTTCCTGGTCTATGCCTTCATCTCAGGCGTGTCGATGCGCACGCTGTCGATGGCCGGCCTGCTGCCCGCGCTGGCCACCGCGGTGGCGCTGATCGTGATGTGCATGTGGCACGGCAAGAAGTCCGGGGTGGACAACGGCGAGGACCGCTCCACGCCGGCGCAGATCTGGGCCGCCGCCAAGGACGCCGGGCCGGCACTGCTGATGCCGCTGATCATCATCGGTGGCATCTGGAGCGGCAAGTTCACGCCCAGCGAATCGGCGGCGGTGGCGGTGTTCTATGGCCTGGCGGTGTCCTTGTTCTATTACAAGGATCTGAGCTGGCGGCACATACCGCAGCTGATGCTCAATGCCTTTTCCACCAGCGCCACGGTGATGCTGGTCATCGGCGCCACCGGCGCGATGGCCTGGCTCATCACCGTCGAGCAGGTGGCGGTGCAGATGGCCGATTGGATCCAGCTGGTGGCCACCGAGCAGTGGATGTTCCTGATCTTGTTCAACGTCTGCCTGCTGCTGCTGGGCATCTTCATCGAGCCGCTGCCGGCGATGCTGCTGAGCGCGCCGCTGTTCCTGCCGCTGGCCAAGCACTTCGGCATGGACATGGTGCACGTCGGCGTGATGATGACCGCCAACCTGGCGATCGCGCTGTACACGCCACCGGTCGGCGGCACGTTGTTCGTCGCCGCCAAGCTGGCGCATGCCGGTATCGGCGAGATCACGCGCTACCTTTGGCCGCTGATGGTCGCCACCTTCACCGTCGTGCTGTTGATCACCTACATCCCATGGCTGTCGCTGTGGTTCCCGCGCTGGCTGCAATCGCTTTGAACATCATGCAAGCACTCGTCGTCGAATTCCGCATCAAGCCCGAGTTCGTCCGCGACTTCGCCGTCGCGATCGAAGAGAACGCGCGCGCGTCGCGCGAGACCGAACCCGGTTGCCGCCAGTTCGACGTCTGTCGCGACCCGGCCGATGCTGCCGTGTTCTTCCTGTACGAGCTGTACGACGACGAGGCCGCGATCCAGGCCCACCTGAAGAGCGCACACTTCCTGCAGATGGACCAGCGCAGCGCCGGCTGGGTGCACGGCAAGGTGGTGCGCAAGCTGCAGCGCACGGCGCCGTGATACCGTGACCGGCCTCAGCGCCAAAGGTCGCGGCGCGCGCACGGAGTACACCGCATGAAGCCTGTCGTCGGCGTGATCGGACTGGGGGCCATGGGCCAGGGCATGGCGCAGTCATTGCGACGTGCCGGTTTCCAGGTACGCGTGTTCGACCTGCGGCCCGGCGTGGCCGAGGGCTTTGCCCGCGACGGCGGCACCGCCTGCGGCAGTGCGGCCGAGCTGGCCCAGGGCTGCGAGGTGGTGGTGTCGGTCGTCGTCAATGCCGCGCAGACTGAGGACGTGCTCTTCGGCAGCGGGCAGGTGGCCGCGTCGCTGCCGGCGGGCGGCGTGTTCGTGATGTGCTCGACCGTCGACCCGAACTGGTCGGCCGCGCTCGAGGCGCGTCTGGCCGAACGCGGGTTGCTGTACCTGGATGCGCCCATCTCGGGTGGTGCTGCCAAGGCCGCGAGCGGCCAGATGACGATGATGACCGCCGGCCGCCCCGAGGCCTATGCCCGATGCGGCGGCGTGCTCGATGCCATGGCCGCCAAGGTGTACCGCCTCGGCGACCGGGCCGGCGCCGGCAGCAAGGTGAAGATCATCAACCAGCTGCTGGCCGGCGTGCACATCGCCGCCGCGGCCGAAGCCATGGCGCTGGGCCTGCGCGAAGGCGTGGACCCGGCTTCGCTGTACGAGGTCATCACCCACAGCGCCGGCAACAGCTGGATGTTCGAGAACCGCATGGCCCATGTGCTGGCCGGTGACTACACGCCGCTGTCGGCGGTGGACATCTTCGTCAAGGACCTGGGCCTGGTGCTCGACCTGGCAAGGGCCAGCAAGTTTCCGCTGCCGCTGTCGAGCACCGCGCACCAGATGTTCATGCAGGCCTCGACCGCTGGCTATGCCCAGCAGGACGACAGTGCCGTGATCAAGGTCTTCCCGGGCATCGACCTTCCGGAGCCGAAAGCATGACACTCAAACTGGGCTGCATCGCCGACGATTTCACCGGTGGCACCGACCTGGCCAACAACCTGGTGCGCGCCGGCATGCGCACGGTGCAGGTCATCGGCGTGCCCGGTCCTGACAGCCCGATGCCTGACGCCGACGCGGTGGTGGTGGCACTGAAGTCACGCACCGCGCCGGTGGCCGAAGCGGTGGATCAATCACTCGCCGCCGCCCGCTGGCTGCGCGCTCGGGGTGCCGCGCAGATCTACTTCAAGGTGTGTTCGACCTTCGACTCCACGCCGCGCGGCAATATCGGCCCAGTCACCGAAGCGCTGATGGATGAACTGGGTGCGGAGTTCGTGGTCATCACCCCCGCCTTCCCGGAGAACGCGCGCACGGTCTTCAAGGGCCACCTGTTCGTCGGCGACCTGCTGCTGTCGGACAGCTCGATGAAGAACCATCCGCTGACGCCGATGACCGACGCCAACCTGGTGCGCGTCATGCAGGCCCAGCTGGCCGCGACTGCGGGCCGCCGCGTCGGCCTGATCGACTATCGCTGCGTGGCCCAGGGCGCCGCGGCCATCGGCCAGCGCATCGCAGCGCTGCGCACCGAGGACGTGACGCTGGCGGTGGTCGACGCACTGAACGACGACGACCTGCGCACCCTGGCCCGGGCGACTTCGGGGCTGCGGCTGGTGGTGGCCGGCTCGGGGCTGGCCATCGGCATACCGGCGCAACACGGCCTGGCGCCCGATGCCCGCGCGGCCCAGTTGCCGAAGGTCGGCGGCATGAAGGCCGTGGTCTCGGGCAGTTGTTCGGCCGCGACCAACGCGCAGGTGACGGCCTTCATCGCGGCCGGCGGTGCGGCGCTGGCGGTGGACCCGCTGCAGCTGGCCGCGGGGCGCGATCTGGCCTGCGACGCGCTGGCCTGGGCGCAGCCGCGGCTGGCCGGCGGCCCGGTGCTGGTCTACGCCACGGCGCAGCCCGACGCGGTGCGCGCGGTGCAGCAGCAGTTGGGCGCCGAGCGTGCCGGTGCGCTGGTGGAACAGGCGCTGTCGCGCATCGCCGTCGGCCTGGTCGAAGCCGGCGTCGGCCAGCTCATCGTCGCCGGCGGCGAGACCTCGGGCGCCTGCGTGCAGGCCCTGGGCATCACGCAACTGCGCATCGGGCCGCAGATCGACCCGGGCGTGCCCTGGTGCCATTGCGCCACCCCCGTGCGGCCGGCCGGACTGCACCTGGCGCTGAAGTCGGGCAACTTCGGCGGCACCGATTTCTTCAGCCGGGCCTTCGAGCTGCTGTGAGCGACGAGAACCAGGCCCGCGAGGACATCTGCCGCGTCGGCCGCTCGCTGTTCGAGCGCGGCTACGTGCACGCCACCGCCGGCAACATCAGCGTGCGACTGGACGAGGGTTTCCTGATCACCCCGACCGATGCCTGCCTGGGCACGCTGGACCCGGCGCGCCTGGCCCATGTGAATGCCGCGGGAGGACAGATCGCCGGCGACCGCGCCAGCAAGACCCTGGCGCTGCACCGGCGCATCTATGCCGCCGCGCCCGAGGCGCGCTGCGTGATCCACACGCACGGCACGCACCTGGTGGCGCTGACGCTGCAAGGCGTGTGGAGCGACGACGACATCCTGCCGCCGATCACGCCCTACTTCGTGATGAAGGTCGGCCATGTGCCGTTGATCCCCTACCACCGCCCCGGCGACCCGCTGGTGGCCGAGCGGGTGGCCCAGCGCATCGCGGCGATGGCCGCGCGCGGCACGCCGATCCGTGCGGTGATGCTCGACCGCCTGGGCCCCAACGTCTGGCACCGCAGCCCGGCCGAGGCCAGCGCGGTGCTCGAGGAGCTGGAAGAAACCGCCAGGCTGTGGCTGCTGTGCCGGCCGCGGCCACAGGCGCTGAGCGAGGCGCAGATCGAGCAGTTGCGCCAGCAGTTCGGCGCGAGCTGGTGACGAACGGCGCGCGCCGATGGGTCGCGGCCTGAGACGGCACCCGGCGCGCCGCGCCGCCTTCGTCGCCGGTGCCCGCGCGGTGCTGCCCAGCCTGCCGGCGATGGCGGTGTGGGGCGTGGTCACCGGTGTGGCGATGATGAAGCTGGGCCTGGCGCTGGCGCCCGCGCTGGGCATGACCTTCATCGTCTATTCGGGCACCTCGCAGCTCACCGTGCTGCCGCTGATGGCCAGTTCCACCGCGGTGCTGACGATGGTGCTGGCCGCAGCACTGGCCGGACTGCGCTTCGTCGTCTACAGCGCGGTACTGTCGCGCCACCTGGCGCGCGTGCCGCTGCCGCTGCGCCTGGGCACCTGCTTCCTCACCATCGACGGGCCGCTGGCGGTGCTGACTCAGGCCCAGGCACGCGGGCCGCTGGTGCAGCGCGTGGCGTTGCTCAATGGCGCCAACGTGGTCACGGCGGCCGTGTGGTGCGCCAGTTCGGTGCTGGGCATCGCCATGGCCGCGCTGCTGCCGCTGGGCGCCGAGCTCAGCTACCTGGCGGTGCTGGCGCTGCTGGCCTTCACCGTGCCGATGCTGGTGGGCCGCCCGGCCTGGGCCGCCGCCGCGGCGAGCATCGCGGTGACGCTGCTGGGAGCGCACTGGCCGCACAAGCTGGGCACTTTTGCCGCGGTGCTGGCCGGCGTGGCCGCGGCGTTGTGGGCCTCACCCCGACCGCCGCGGAAGGACTGACGCCGTGCAGTACGGCCCCCTGGAACTGTGGCTGCTGATCGTGCTGTTGTCGCTGCTGACGCTGCTGTCGCGCAGCTTCTTCGTGCTGCTGCCGCGACGTTGGCAGCCGCGCGGCCGCGTCGAACAGGCGCTGCGCTACGCGCCACTGGCAGCGCTGCTGGCCATCACCCTTCCGGAGGTCGTGCAGCAACTGCCCAGAGCGCTTCAGCAAGCCGCACCGGCCTGGGCCATCGCTGCCGACCCGCGACTGTTGTCGGCACTGGTGCTGGCCGTGGTGACCCGGCTGACGCGGCACACGCTATGGGGCCTGGCAGCCGGCACCATCACGTACTTGACGCTGCTGCAACTGCACGGCTGAGAGTCATCAAGAGGGGCCAGCCCTTCGCCGGGCCATTTGCCACCAAGCCGCTGGCCGACTCCGGGGCCGAGGCCATCAAGATCGAGCCGCCCGAGGGCGGTAACCCGCGGCGGGCGTACGCTTGTCACATGCCGATGCGCGGACGTTCCGAATCCAGCCGAGCTCGCCGCGCCGGCATCTGCTGGCCGACCCGACCACCGCAGCGCGCGGCCAGGCGGCCTCAGGGCACGCTGAAGCGCACGATGCCGTTGCGCGTCAGCACGTACAGCGCGCCATCCAGTCCGGCCAGCATGCCCACCGGCGATGCCGACACGCGGCCGAAGGCGTATGCCGCGTTGCCGTTGGCCAGGTCGATGCGACCGATCACCGGCGTGCAGTAGTCGCTGAAGTAGTAGCTGCCGCGATAGGCTGCCGGGAACGCGCCGGCCTGCGGATAGAACGCGCCGCCGGCAACAGCGCAGCCGCTGAAGAAGCCCCCTGCTCCCGTGGCGGAGCCCGCATCGTGGTCGTAGGCGAACAGCGGCGCCGTCACGCCGGCGGCGCTGGTCGGCCCTTCGGTGGCCGGCCAGCCGTAGTGGGCGCCCGGCACACCCAGGTTGATCTCTTCCCAGGTGTTCTGGCCGACATCGTTGATGTGCATGCGCCCGTCGCTGGCGCGCACTGCAAAGGTGAAGGGATTGCGCAGTCCGCGTGCCCAGATGGCACAACGCAAGGTGGCTGGCGTGTTGCAGTAGGGGTTGTCGGCCGGAATGCTGCCATCGTCGTTGAAGCGCAGCATCTTGCCGAAGGGATCGTTCAGATCCGGCGCCTTGGCGCTGTTGGCGTTGTCGCCCACCGCGACATACAGCTTGCCGTCCAGACCGAAGTTCAACGCACCGCCGTTGTGGTTGGTGGCACCCGACAGCGCCGGCAGATCGACGATCGGCACTTCGCTGCCGGCGTCGGCGATGTTCGGGTTCGCGGCATCGGCGGTGAAGCGGCTGATGCGGTTGTGCGTGCCGTTCTGGGTGGTCGTGTAATACAGGTAGACGAAGCGGTTGCTCGCGAAGTCCGGGTGCAAGGCCACGCCGAGCAGGCCGCGTTCGCCGTTCGGGTCGACTGCCAGCGTGACGAAGGGCGTGCCCTGCAGGGCGCCGTTCTGGACGATGCGCAGTTGCCCGCCCTGCTGCGTGACGAAGATCCGTCCGTCGGGAGCCTGCGCCATGGCGGTGGCGCTGCTCAGCCCGGTGATCCAGCCCTCGTTGCGGGTGAAGCCCGCCGGCTGGTTGCGGCTGCCGCCGAACTGCACCGTGGCGGCCGACCAAGGCGACAGGTTGCCGGCCGCGTCGCGGGCGCGTGCACGCAGCACATGCTGGCCCGATGCATACAGCGTCGTATCGACGCTCACGCTGTAGGGCGCGCTGGTGTCGATGGCACCGACCTGTTCGCCATCGACCTGGAATTCCACGCCGCTGACGCCGACGTTGTCGTTGGCCGTGGCACTGAGCGTCACGCTGCCGCTGAGGTTGGCTTGGAGATCGGCGGGAGCCGTCAGCGCCACCACCGGTGCCTGCGTGTCGGCTGACGGCGCCGCGGTGATGGTCACCGTGACGGCAGTGCTGGTGGTGGTGGCGCCCTGGCTGTCGGTGGCGCGTGCCGTCAGGCTGCGCACACCGAGGCTGGCCGGTGTCCAGCTCAGGCCGTAGGGCGCGGTGCTGTCGGTGGCGCCGATCTTCACACCGTTCTCGAAGAACTCCACGCCGCCGATGCTGCCGTCGGCGTCGCTGGCCGATGCAGCCAGGTTGATTGCCACGCCGAGGCTGCCGTTGCTGCCACGGGCCGGCGCGGTCAGGCTCACCGCAGGCGGGGCATTGCCTGCCGCGCCGACGTCGGTGTAGGTGGCGATGTAGGTGGTGTCGGATGCCGGCGTGGCGAGAGTGTGCGTGGCCGCCATGCCGTGGCTCCAATTGGCAAACCGGTAACGCCGGCCGTTCAGGTCCTGCGTGGCCGCGGCGCCGAGCGTGCGTTCGATGCCGACCACGCCGGTGAAGGTGGCGGGCCCGGTGATCGGCTGTCCGTCGAGCGTGAGCGCCAGGCCGGAAGGCAGCGTCGCCACGGTGACCTGCGACTTCAGCGGCAGGATGTCGCGCGTGACCACGCTCGTCAGCCCGGCGCTATCGGTGGCGCGCAGGTGGAAACGATAGAAGATGTTTTCGTCGGTCTCGCCCTGGGTGGGGATCGCTGCCTGGCCCGTACTGCCGGCGGTCTCCGGCACGAATGGGTGCGAATGGATGTCGTGATGCAGCTCGGCCCACCAGGTCAACTGCGCACCCGCCAGATCGCCGTCTTCGACATCGCGCGCAGTGCCAGAGAAACTGATCGTGTCGCCGGCCTTGAAGGTCGCGCCTTCGGCCGGGGCAACGATCGCCGCCATGGGCGCCTGATTGGTCGCCGGTGGTGCATCGCCGCCACCGCCACACGCTGCCAGGCCGGCGATCGACAGGGTCGACACCAGCCCATGTGCCCATCGCTTTGAAATCATCCGCGGCCCCATCGCCCACGCGGTCCTGACGCAGGCGCCGCCGGCATTCTGCGGCCGGCCGGCCGGGGGTCTGTCAGCAATTGTTCGCACACCGGGGTTCAGCCTGTCACCAAGGCCCGGTGCGGGTGGCGCGGCTGGCGGAGATCAGCGCGCTTGACGAGAACCTGCAACGGACTCGTTGCGTTGGGCCTGTCCGGTGCCGCCCAGTCGCTGCGCGTGGAAATGAAGACCTCGAATGGGCGCAGCACTTCATCATCGCGTCGCCGCTCTCCAACGAGGCGATGTTCATCGGCGAGACCGCCGGTACGCAGGCCGAGGTGGTGCTACCCACCGAGTTCGAGTGACAGGCCACAACGAATGCCAAAACCGAAGAGACGGCACGCGCCGGGCACTGTCGCTGGGATCTTGACCTTCGAATCCGACTCGGCCTCAGCGGCATCATTGCGGCTACGCTTGCAAAACGATACCGCGCATGAACGACACCGCCTTCACCCCGAGTGGCCCGCTGCAGGGCCTGCGCGTCGTCGAGATGGGCCAGCTGATCGCCGGGCCCTTTGCCGCCAAGACGCTGGCCGACTTCGGCGCCGAGGTCGTCAAGATCGAGCCGCCCGAGGGCGGTGACCCGCTGCGCGGCTGGCGGCTGCTGCAGGACGGCACCTCGGTGTGGTGGCAGGTGCAGTCGCGCAACAAGCGCTCGATCGCGCTGGATCTACGCGCCGCGGAAGGCCAGGACCTGGCCCGCAGGCTGATTGCAGAGGCCGATGTGCTGATCGAGAACTTCCGCCCTGGCACGCTGGAAGGCTGGGGCCTGGGCTGGGACGGGCTGCATGCGCTGAACCCGGCCCTGGTGATGCTGCGCATCAGCGGTTACGGCCAGACCGGGCCCTACCGTGACCTGCCCGGCTTCGGCGCCATCGGCGAGGCCATGGGCGGGCTGCGCCACCTGACAGGCGAGTCCGGCCGCGTGCCGGTGCGCTGCGGCATCAGCATCGGCGACACGCTGGCCGCGCTGCACGGCACGATCGGCGTGCTGATGGCGCTGTACCACCGCAAGGTGCACGGCGGTCCCGGGCAGATGATCGACGTGGCACTGCACGAGGCGGTGTTCAACGTGATGGAAAGCCTGATCCCCGAGTACAGCGCCTTCGGCGCGGTGCGCGGGCCCGCGGGCAGCGCGCTGCCGGGCATCGCGCCGAGCAACGCCTACCGCTGCCGCGACGGCGTGGTGCTGGTGGCCGGCAACGGCGACAGCATCTTCAAGCGGCTGATGACGGCCATCGGCCGCGACGACTTGGGGACCGCACCCGACCTCGCGCACAACGCCGGCCGTGTAGCCCGCGTGGCCGAGATTGACGGCGCCATCGAGGCCTGGACGCAAGAGCGCAATGTGGACGAGGCACTGGCCGCACTGGGCGCGGCGCGCGTGCCCGCGGGCAAGGTCTACACCGCCAAGGACATCCACGAAGACCCGCACTACCGCGCGCGCGAAATGATCCTGCGCCAGCCCACGCGCGATGGCCATGAGGTGGAGGTGCCGGGCATCGTGCCCAAGCTGTCGGCCACGCCGGGCGGGCTGCGCAGCCCGGCGCCGCAGCTGGGTGGTGATACCGATGTGGTGCTGCGCGAGATGGGGCTCGACGACACGCAGATCGCCGCGCTGCGCCAGCGCGGCATCGTGCGTTGAGGCGCTGCGACCGGGTTCAGATGGCGACGCGCGTGCCCAGTTCGACCACCGCATTGCCCGGCAGGCGGAAGAACTCCACCACGCCGCCGGCGTTGCGGCTCATCGCCGCGAACAGCTTCTCGCGCCAGGCCGCCATGCCGCCGCCCGGCGTGGGCACCACGGTCTCGCGGCTGAGGAAGTAGCTGGTCTCGAACAACGGCATCGGCACGCCCTGCGCTTCGGCCCCGGCCAGCGCGGCCGGCACGTCGGGCGTCTCCATGAAGCCGAAATGCAGCGTGGCCTGCCAGAAGCCCGGCGCCAGCGCGCGGATCGACAAGCGCTCGGCCACCGGCACGTAGGGCACCGGCTTGAACTTCACCGTCACGATCAGGTTGCGCGCATGCAGCACCTGGTTATGCTTCAGGTTGTGCAGCAGCGCCTGCGGCACGGTGGACGGGTCGGCCACCAGGTAGACCGCGCAGCGCTCGGCGCGATGCACCTGGCTGTCCGCCGCCAGGTGCTGCACGAAGGGCTCCAGCGCCAGGCCGTCGCGGCGGATGGTCTCCAGCATCAGCGCGCGGCCGCGAGCCCAGGTGCTCATGCCGGCGAAGAGCAGCGCGCCCAGCGCCAGCGGGAACCAGCCGCCGTCCAGGAACTTGACCGCGCAGCCGGCCACCAGCAGCGCGTCGATGGCCAGGAAGAACAGCGTGGCCACGGCCGCCACCGGCGCGGGCAGCTGCCAGGCGTTGCGCACCACGAACCAGGTCAGCACGGTGGTGATCATCATCGTCAGCGTCACCGCGATGCCGTAGGCCGCGGCCAGTGCCGACGAGCTGCCGAAGCCCACCACCGCCGCCACCACGCCGGCCAGCAGCGCCCAGTTGACGGCCGGCATGTAGATCTGCCCGGCCTCGCGCGCCGAGGTGTGGCGCACCGTCATGCGCGGCATGAAGCCGAGCTGGATGGCCTGCTGCGTCATCGAAAAGGCGCCGGAGATCACGGCCTGCGAGGCGATGATCGCCGCCAGCGTGGCCAGCAGCAGCGCCGGCAGCACCAGCGCGTCGGGGAACAGCCGGTAGAACGGGTTCTCGATAGCCGTGGGGTCGGCCATGAGCAGCGCGCCCTGGCCCAGGTAGTTCAGCGCCAGGCCGGGCAGCACCAGGCCGGTCCAGGCCAGCTGAATCGGCCGCCGGCCGAAGTGGCCCATGTCGGCATACAGCGCCTCGGCGCCGGTGATGGCCAGCACGATGGCGCCCACCGCGGCAAACAGCTTCCAGCCGCGCGCCGACAGGAAGTGCCAGGCCTCCAGCGGGTTCAACGCCGCCAGGATGGCCGGCTCGCGCAAGATGTGCACGATGCCGATGGCGCCCAGCATCACGAACCAGGCGACGATGACCGGCCCGAAGAAGCGGCCCACCGCGGCGGTGCCGAAGCGCTGCACCAGGAACAGCGCCACCAGGATCGTCACCGTCAGGGGCAGCACCCAGCGGCCGAGCTCAGGCTCGACCAGCGTCAGCCCTTCCATCGCGCCCAGCACCGAGATGGCCGGCGTGATGACGCTGTCGCCGTAGAACAGCGTGGCCCCGGCCACGCCCAGCAGCAGCAACACGCTGCGCAGCCGCGGCCGGTCGCGCACCGCCTCGGAAGCCAGCGCGGTCAGCGCCAGGCCGCCGCCTTCGCCGCGGTTGTCGGCGCGCAGGATCAGCAGCACGTACTTCAGCGTCACCACCAGCATCAGCGCCCAGAAGATGGTGGACACCGCGCCGATCAGGTGGCGCGCATCCAGCGGCACGCCGGTGTGCGGCGCGAAGATCTCCTTGACGGTGTACAGCGGGCTCGTGCCGATGTCGCCGTAGACCACGCCGAGCGCAGCGAGCGTGAGCGCCGCCACACCCTGGCGGGCGGGCGAGGCATCGGGTGTGGCGGCAAGCGGGGCAGTCGTGGCGGACATCGCGGGCACGGAAAGTGGAACCGGCCCGAACGATGCGCCGCAGCGCATCAGGATCGCATCAGGATCGCTTTCGAACGTGCCGCCGCAGAAAACCCGAGAGGCGCTGCAGGCGTCAACCGCCCGATGCGCCCGCCTCGTCCCCCTCGACGATGCGGTAGCCGACACCCGGCTCGGTCAGCAGGCAGCGCGGCGCGGCGGGTTCGTCTTCCAGCTTGGCGCGCAGCTGGCCCATGTAGAGCCGAAGGTACTGCGTCTGCTCGGTGGCCTCGGCCCCCCATACGTCGGCCAGCAGCCGTCGGTGCGTGACCACCTGGCCGGCGCTGCGCACCAGCCGCGCCAGCAGCGCGAACTCGGTGGGCGTCAGGTGCAGGTCCTGCCCGTCGCGGCGCACGCGGTGCGCGGCCAGGTCCACTTCCAGCGCACCATGGCGCCAGCGGATCACCGCCGCCGCCACGTGACGGCCACGGTGGCGCAGCGCCACGCGCATGCGCGCCAGCAGCTCGCCGATGCCGAAGGGCTTGACCAGGTAGTCGTCGGCGCCAGCGTCCAGCAGGCGGATCTTGCGCTCCTCGGCCGTGCCGGCAGAGATGACGATCACCGGCACCTGCTGCCGCGCGCGCAGCTGCGCCAGCAGCGCCTGGCCGTCGCCATCGGGCAGGCCCAGGTCCAGCAGCACCAGGTCGATGCCCGGGCCGCCGTCGCGCTGCGCATGAGCGACCAGCGCCCGCGCATCGGCCAGGCTGGCGGCGGCCAGCACGCAGTGACCTTCGACCGTGAGCGCCTCGCGCAGCGTGGCGCGCAGCTCGCGGTCGTCCTCGACCAGCAGCACCTGCAGGCTCACGTCTCCCCCTGCGGCACGGCGGGCTGCGGCCGCACCGGCAGCACGCATTCGAAGGCGCTGCCGCCATGGCTGCGGGCGCGCAGCCGCAGCGTGCCGCCATGGGCACGGGCGATGGCGCGGCTCACCGCCAGGCCGACGCCGGCCCCGGGCCGGTCGGCCACGGCCGGCGCCTCGCCGCGGCGGAAGACCTCGAAGATGCGCTCGCGCCAGGCCGGCGGCACGCCCTCGCCACGATCGCGCACGGCCAGCACCACCTCCTCGCCCTGGCGCCGGGCGGTGATCTCCACCGGCGCGTCGGCCGGGCTGTACTTCAGCGCGTTGTCCACCAGGTTGTCCAGCAGTTGCGACAGCAGCAGCGCATCACACCACAGCAGCGGCAGCGCGGGTTCGACCCAGGCCTTCAGCCGCTGGCCGCCGTCGCGCCGGCGGGCGCGCTGCAGCGCGGCGCCCACCAGCTCCTCGGCCGATTCCCAATCGCAACCCAGCTGCACGCCCGGTGCGTCCAGGCGGGCGAGCTGCAGCGTGTTGTCGGTCAGCCGCGCCAGGCGCCCGGCCTCGTCGACGATGCCATGCGCCAGGCGTCGACGTTGCGCGGCGTCCAGCCGCTCGCCCTGCTCGGCCAGCGACGACGCCGCGCCCAGGATGGTGGCCAGCGGCGTGCGGTGGTCGTGCGCTATGGCGGCCAGCAGCGCGCTGCGCGTGGCCTGGTCGTGCGCGGCATCGCTCAGGCGCTGCGCCTCGCGTTCGCCCTGCGCGCGCAACAGCGCCTGGCCCATCTGGTCGCACAGCGCCTGCAGGTGCGGCAACAGCAGTTCGCTGCGCGCGCCGCGGCCCTGCCCCTGCAGCACGGCCGCCCCCAGCGTGTGGCCGCGGCCGCGCAGCGGCAGGTAGACATCGGGCTGCTCCTCGTAGCGGCCACTGCCCGGCCCCAGCGGCCGGCCTTCACGCAGACAGAGTTCCAGGCCGGCGCGCTGGTCGGCATCGGGCGCGCCCACCTGCAGCGGGTCGGCCTGAGCGGTATCGATCAGCAAAGCCACCGGCACACTGGCGGCCTCGGCCAGCATCGACTGCAAGGTGCCGGCATGCACCGCCGGGTCGGAGGCATCGCGCAGCGCATCGCCCCAGGTGCGCAGCCGGGCCTCGCGCCGCGCGTCGCGCGCCGCCGCCAGGGCCAGGCGGCGCTGCCGCGTGACCAGCGCGGCCACCGTCCACACCACCACCAGCAGCGTAGCCAGCAGCAGCGCGTGCTGCTCGACATCGACCGAAAAGCTGTAGCGCGGCGGCACGAAGCTCCAGTTGAAAGCCGCCACTCCAGCCAAGGCGGCCAGCGCGCTGGCCCAGCCGGGCAGCCACAGCGTGGCCAGCGCGGCAGTGGCCACCAGCACCAGCGCCTGGTTGGCCAGGTCCACGCGGCCATCGAGCAGCAGCAGCGCCGCCCAACCGGCGGCCCAGATGGCAATGCCCGGCCAGGAGCGCCGCCAGGTTGAGGAAGAAGACTCGTCCACGAGACCCAGATTAGACCCGGGCGCATCAGGAACGCATCAGCGCTCGTCCGGGCCACGCACCTGGCTGCTTTCGATGGTGGGCGTGCTGGTGGTGGCTGTCAACGCCGAAGTGAGCCTGCCCCACCCCGGCGCGATGGATCGCGCTGCCTGGCCGGGCGGGGCATCGCCCGTCCGCAGACTTGGCTGGCTACCATGGCGGCGCTCCTCGCGCCGAACGGCCTGCCTTGTCGATCTGCCGACGGACGCGCCACCTGGTCATCAACGGGAGAGTGGACATGGTCAGCAAGAACACCCTGTGCCTCTGGTACGACGACGACGCCCTGGACGCTGCGCGCTTCTACGCCGCCACCTTTCCAGACAGCGCGGTCGTCGCCATCCACCGTGCGCCGGGCGACTATCCCTCGGGCAAGGAAGGCGATGTCCTGACCGTGGAATTCACCGTGATGGGCCTGCCCTGCCTCGGGCTCAATGGCGGCCCGGTCTTCAAGCACAGCGAGGCCTTCTCGTTCCAGGTGGCGACCGACGACCAGACCGAAACCGACCGCTTCTGGAACGCCATCGTGGGCAATGGCGGCGAGGAGAGTGCTTGTGGCTGGTGCAAGGACCGATGGGGGCTGTCGTGGCAGATCACCCCGCGCGCGCTGACGGCCGCGATCACCGACCCCGATCGCGCCGCGGCCAAGCGCGCCTTCGCGGCGATGATGCAGATGAAGAAGATCGACATCTCCGCTATCGAGGCCGCGCGGCGCGGCTGACGCCCCCTCACCCCACCCGCGCGCAACCCCAGGTGTTGTAGCCGGCAAAGCGCGGCGTCTTCGGCAGGTAGGCCTGCTGCAGCTCGTCGAAGCGAAAGCCGCCGGCAGCGATCAGCGGCGCCATCCCGCGGTTCAGGTGGCAGCCGCCGGCGAATCGGCCCCACAGGCCGTCGAGCCGGTCCTGCCAGCGGCGCACCGCGGCATCGGGCGCGGCGCCGTGTTCGCAGAACAGCAGCCGCCCGCCCGGGCGCAGCACGCGGCGCACCTGAGCGAGCGCGGCGGCCGCGTCGGGGATGGTGCACAGCGTATAGGTCATCACCACGCAGTCCACGCTGGCGTCGGGCAACGGCACGGCCTCGCCGGGCAGGTCCAGCCACTGCAGGTCCAGGCCCGATGCAGCGACGCGCGGCTCGGCCAGCGCGCGCATCTCGGCCGAGGGCTCCAGCGCCCACAGCCTGCTGACCTGCTCGCGCCGGTAGTGCGGCAGGTTCAAGCCCGAGCCGAAGCCGATCTCCAGCACCTCGCCCTGCGCCTTCGGCACCACCTTCTGGCGCTGGCGGTCGATGACCGGGCTGCCGCAGGCGCACTGGATCAGCCGCGGCAGCAGGTAGCGCTGGTACAGGCCCATCGCTCAGGCCGAAGCGACGAAGTGCACCGCCAGAACCAGCGCCACGGCGCCGAGCAGGTAGTTCACCCACACGCCCAGCTGCGTCCAGTAGCCGCGCGGGATCTCTTTCTCGCCCAGGCCGCGCACCGCGCTGCGGAACTGCAGCGCTGACAGCACGGCCACGACGGCGCCCATCAGCAGCAGCGCCACGCCCAGCCACAGCGAGAAGCCGCGCTGCGACGCCGTCAGCGCCTGGCCGCTGAACATGCGAAGGAACAGGCCGAAGCGCTCGACCACGAAGCCAAAGCCCATCAGCGCGATGGCGGTGCGCTGCCAAGCCAGCAGCGTGCGCTCGGCGGCGAACAGGACGCGGGGGTCATCCAGGTACGACATGGGCGTTTCCGGTCAGACGGCAGCGGTTGTGCAACGGGCTACTGAGCAGGCCTCGGTGCCGATCCGCCGGCCGGCGGGTCGGCCTTGCCCTGCAACCTATCGAACACGCCGCGCTCGACGCTCTTGAGGTGCAGGTCTTGCTGCGGGAACGGGATCTCGATGCCGGCGTCGCGCAGCGCATCGTGGATGGCCAGACCGAGCGCGCTGCGCACGCCGGGATGGTCGTCGAGTCGGGTCCAGACACGCACGCTGAAATCCAGCGAACTCGCACCGAAGCCGGTGAACCACACTGCCGGTGGCGGCTGGTGCACCACGCGCTCGGTACGCTGGGCCACTTCGAGCAACAGCGTCCTGACCTTTTCAGGGTCGCTGCCGTAGGCCACGCCCACCGGGATGTCGACGCGCCGCGTGTTGCTGGTCAGCGTCCAGTTGATCAGCTTCTCGGACAGCAGCATGCCGTTGGGCACCACCACGTCGGCACCTTCGAATGTGGTGAAGGTGGTGGCGCGCATGCCGATCTCGCGCACCGTGCCGACGGTGCCTGCCACCTCGACGGTGTCGCCGGGCTGGATCGGCCGTTCGAACATCAGGATCAGGCCTGAGACGAAGTTGTTCACCACCGTCTGCAGCCCCAGGCCGATGCCCAGGCTGAGCGCGCCCAACACGATGGCGAGCTGCGACACCTCGAAGCCCGCCGCCGCCAGCGCCACCACCAGCCCCAGCATCAGCAGCAGGTAGTAGGTCATGGTCGAGGCGCTGTTGGCCACGCCGCGTGGCAGGCTCATGCGGGGCAGCACGTCCTCCGCAAGGATGCCGCGCACCGTCTTGGCGACCCAGAACGACAGGTAAACCGACAAGGCGAAAAGCACCGTACCACCGACGGTGATGGCGATGTTGCCGAAATTGAGCTTCCAGGCGAAGGCGGCAGCCAGCCAGGCCCGCAGCGGCCGCAGGACGCGAAACGCGTCGAGTGTTCCGTACAGCCAGGCCAGCATCACGCCGAAGTCGAACAGCCGCGACAGCTCCTGCATCAGGGCACCGGCATGGTCGGCCTCACTCGTCAGCTTCTCGGCCACGGGCCGGAACACGAAGGCTGCCCAGCTGCGCACCACGCTGCCGGCAGCCAGCAGAAAGAGGCCGAGGTAGCCACTGATCAGCGTGGCATCGGTCAGCATGGCCGCCAGCGTGATGTTGCCTGCGAGGTTGGCCACCACGGCCACGGCGATGGCGGCGCAGCCGCCCACGGCCAGTCGATGCACCGTGCGCTGCAGCCGGCTTCGTGGCGAGGCGCCGGCCTGGCGCAGCCGCCACAGCAGGCCAGCCAGCGCCGCCAGCATCAACAGCCCGTTGAGCAGGACCACCAGGCGATACAGCAGCGTCAGACCACCGATCAGCTGCCCGAAGAGGTGCAGCAGCAGGAACACGCCGCTGAGGTAGACCCAGCCGCCGAGCAGGCTGCGCATGCGCTCGGGCTGCAGTCGCATGATCGGCACCCAGGCCAGTGCGAGCAGGGCCTTGAGCATCGTTGTCGGGCCGAGGAAGTTGATGACCACCAGCGTGGCCAGGCACAGCAGCAGCCAGGCGGACACCGGCCGCATCAGCGCCAGTGGATGGCGCGTCAGTGCAGGGTTGGCGGCGATGGCCTTGCGGGCCCGCCATGAAACTCCGACGAACACCGGCAGGCTCAGCAGGCCCAGCCACAGGACGCTGGTATTGATGCCGCCGAACGAGCGGTCGAATTCGTCCATGAATTCGATCTCGGCGCGCAGGTCGTCGGCCAAGGTGCCCATGCCGAGCTTGCGTGTCAGGTCGGCCTGGGCCAACGCGCTGAACAGTCCTGCCGTGTCGCGCTGGAAGAGTTTGCGGTCGATGCCGGCGATCTGCGCGCGCACAATGCTCATGGCCTTGCCGGTGCGCGCCAGCACGGCGGCGGTATCACGGCTCAGCGCCAGCTGCTGGGCCAGCGGCTGAGCCAGCGCCTTCTCGGCCAGGGCGAACTCCTTCAGCAGGCTGTCGATGCGCTGGGTCAACGTGAGCAGCTGGTCCGAAGCAATGTCGTCCCGCGTGTCCAGCCAGAGCTTGCGCCGACGCACGATCTCGGAGGCCGCTTCGCTGGTCGGGCGCACCATCTGCTGCAACTCGGCCTGCAAGGCGCGCAGTTCCCGGTCGAGGAATCGCAGGTAGCGGTCCAGCGTTTCCAGGTTGGCCAGCGGCAGCGCCGCCAGGCGCTCGCCGTGAATCCTGGCCTCGAGTGCGCCGACGTTGCGCTTCAGGATGGCGAGTTCATCGGCTAGCGCCGCCGTCTTGTCGGCGCTGGCGCTGCGCTCGATCACCTCCTTGGCAAAGACCTCGTCCTCATCGGCACGCTGCGGAATCTCGGCGATCGGGATGCTTTTCGCTTCGGCAGGCTTGGCCACGGCCGCGTCGGGCTTGGACGGCAAGCCGGGAATCTGCGCCAGCGATGCGTGCATCATCAGCAGCAGCAGTGTCGGCAGGCATGTCCATCGACTCAGACGCATGATCGATCAAGCTTCCTTCTGGGACTCGGGGCAGCGCGACTGGCAGCGCGATGCTGTGTCAGGGCCGGCTTGCAGTATTCTCCACGGCACGTGTTCAGCAGGAGTCTGGCGATGGGAAAGATGGTGCAGTTCAAGCGCCCCGACGGGCAGAGCGTGCAGGGCTACCTGGCTGAGCCAGCCAACGCGGCAGGTGCGCCGGGCGTGGTGGTAATCCAGGAGTGGTGGGGGCTGAATGCGCAGATCAAGGGCGTGGCCGACCGCTATGCCGCGGCCGGCTTCGTGGCACTGGTGCCCGACCTTTACCGCGGCAAGAGCACGGTCGAGGCGGCCGAGGCCGAGCACCTGATGACCAATCTGAACTTCGGCGACGCGGCCGGGCAGGACGTGCGCGGCGCGGTGCAGTACCTGAAGGCGCGCGGCACCAAGGTGGGCGTCAGCGGCTACTGCATGGGCGGCGCGCTGACGCTGCTGGCTGCGGTGCACGTGCCCGAGGCCGA
>Ga0105090_10000329_pt1 | contig 22541 bp, 22 predicted proteins | sample PPLLak3March2015_FD_79110 | JGI IMG/M metagenome (GOLD analysis project Ga0105090, IMG submission 79110) | Freshwater sediment microbial communities from Prairie Pothole Lake near Jamestown, North Dakota, USA - PPLs Lake P7 Core (1) Depth... | ecosystem: Environmental > Aquatic > Freshwater >...
CATGTCCGCCTCTGGCAACGCGCCCGAAGGCATCAAGGGCGCGGCCAACCGCACGATCACGATCGGCAGTCCGATGGGCGTAAAGCTGCCCGCCGTCAAGGCGCAGATGAAGCATGTGGAGAAAGACTTCGGCATCCCGATCCCGATGGATGTGGAAGGCGCCGAGTACATGGTCATGCTGTCGTCGATGGAGATCATGAACTTTCCCGAGTACCTCGGGGCCATCGCAAAGATCATGCAGCATGTCGGCAAGACCTGGACGCTGTGTTCGACCGCCTTCGAGGCGACCAACGCTGGCATGCAGATTGGCAATTCGGACCTGGCGCGGGTGATCGTTTCGCGCATCGTCGAAGGCGCGGAAAAACTCAAGGTCAAGACGGTCATCAGCCCGGAGTGCGGACACGCCTACACCGCCCTGCGCTGGGAAGGTGCCAACCTGATAGGCCGACCGTTCACCTTCAAGGTCCAGCACATCGTCGAAGTGCTGGGCGAGTTTCAGGAACTCGGGCTGCTCAAGACGGAAGGCTTCGAGAAAGACCGCCTGACCTTCCACGACCCCTGTCAGCTGGCGCGACGTGGCGGCGTCATCCAGCCGCAGCGCAATCTGATGAAAATGGTCGCAAAGAACTTTATCGAGATGCCGGATGCCGGCTACATGAACTGGTGCTGCGGCGGCGGCGGCGGTGCATCCGCCATCGAAGAAGGCGAGGAACTGCGGCTGGAGGCGTTCAAAGTCAAGAAGTCCCAGTTCGAAACGGTCAAGCCGGACCGGGTGGTCACAGCCTGCGCCAACTGCCGCATAGTTCTGGAAGAGGGCCTGGAGCACTACCAGATGGACCTGCCCGTGGTTGGCCTGACCGAGATGGTCGCTGACCACCTGGTTGAAAAAGGAGCCTAGCTGCCATGTCGATCACCCATGACAAGGAATTCAAACTGGCGCTGGCGAGTCTGCCCGTTGAGCGGCAGCGCCAGGTTGCGGTCGCGTTTTGCCGGCGGGTGCAGGACCTCTCGCACGATGTGCGGGTGAAGTCTGCCCTGGAGTCCGCCGGGAGGGTCGACATCACCGAGGCCGAGTTGCTGATGGCGTCACATGCGGCTCACGCCGCCCGGGTGGACAGCTTTGCCCAGTGCGGGAGGGACGTCGGCTGGACCGCGCAGGCCGGTCACTTTGTGGCCAAGGCCGCAGAGGTTTGCGTGCGAATCGCTGTTCCGGGCGAAAACATTGCGTGGGAAGCCGCCATGCAAACCCGTCTGGCGAGGACCTGCCAGACGGTTGCGGAAGGCTTGGGCACCGAGAACACCGAAGCACGGGAGCAATACCGGATTCTCGAAAACTTCCTTCAGAGTTGAGGAAACCAGATCATGACCACAGCACAACGCATCGTTGTTGATCCTGTCACGCGCATTGAAGGGCATTTGCGCATCGAGGCGCAGACCGATGCCGCCGGCAGGATCACCCAGGCCTATTCCGCCGGAACCATGGTGCGCGGAATCGAAATCATTCTGCGCGGACGCGACCCGCGGGACGCCTGGGCCTTTGCCCAGCGAATTTGCGGGGTCTGCACCTTGGTGCACGGGGTCGCCTCGGTGCGCTCCGTCGAGGATGCGCTGCATCGCGCCGTCCCCAGCTACGCGATTCCCCGCAACGCGGAACTGATCCGCAACCTGATGATTGCGACCCAGTACGTGCATGACCATGTCATGCACTTCTACCATCTGCATGCCTTCGACTGGGTGGATGTGGTTTCATCGCTGAAGGCCGACCCCAAGGCGACGTCGGCGCTGGCGCAAAGCATCTCTCGCTATTCCAAGTCCTCACCGGGCTACTTTGCGGATGTGCAGAAGAAGATCAAGACCTTTGTCGAACAGGGGCAGTTGGGCATTTTCTCCAATGCCTACTGGGGACACCCGGCTTACAAGCTGCCGCCAGAGGCCAATCTCATGGCGGTGGCCCATTACCTGGAAGCGCTCACCTGGCAGCGCGAAGTGGTCAAACTGCACACCATCTTTGGGGGCAAGAACCCGCATCCGAATTTCGTGGTCGGCGGCGTACCTTCCGCGATCTCGGTGCAGACCAGTGCCGGCCCGCAGCGTGGCGGCGGCGGTCAGGCGGCCACCGCCGTCAACATGGTCGGCCTGCAGATCGTTCAGAACGCGATCAAGCAGATGCAGGAGTTTGTCGATCAGGTCTATGTGCCCGACTTGCTGGCTATCGCATCCTTTTACAAGGACTGGGGCAGCATCGGCAACACCGGCGGCAACTTCATGGCCTTCGGCGACCTCCCGGAGAAGTCGATCTGGGAGAAAGATTCCTTCCTCATTCCGCGTGGCGCAATTCTCAACGGCGACCTTTCCACCATTCATCCCATCGACCTGGACAAGGACGACGAAATCCAGGAATTCGTCAGCCACTCCTGGTACAAATACGGCGCTGGAGACGCACAGGGCCTGCACCCATTCAAGGGTGAGACCGCGCTCAATTTCACTGGTCCAAAACCGCCGTACGAGCATTTGGACGTGGAGCAAAAGTACTCCTGGATCAAATCGCCCCGCTGGAAGGGCAAGGTGATGGAGGTAGGGCCGCTGGCGCGCGTCCTGCTGATGTACGCGAACGGACACAAGCAGACTCGCGAACTGGTCGACTCCACCCTGAAAACCCTTGACGTCCCGGTCACTGCGCTGTTTTCCACTTTGGGGCGCACTGCGGCGCGTGGGCTCGAATCAAAAATCATTGCGGACGCCATGCAGGGCTGGTACGACGCCTTGATCGCCAACATCAAGGCCGGCGATGTACGCACTTTCAACGACCAGTACTGGGATCCATCCACATGGCCAAGCCACATGCAGGGGGTGGGCTTGATGGAAGCTCCGCGTGGAGGCCTGTCGCATTGGATCGTGGTTGACGAAGGCAAGATCAGCAACTACCAGGCCGTGGTTCCCAGCACCTGGAATGCCGGACCCAGAGATGCAAAGGGTCACCCGGGACCTTACGAAGCCGCCTTGCAGCACAACCACGTCTTGCACGACCCCAAGCAACCGCTGGAGATCCTGCGCACCGTCCACAGCTTCGATCCATGCATCGCATGTGCCGTGCACGTCACCGACCCGCAAGGCGAGGAACTGGTGCAGGTAAGGGTAACTTGAGCCACGACTGATCAGTCGTTGGCTCAATGCCTCGGTAGGTAAGGCATTCGATGCGGTCTCGCAAACCTCCGCGCGCGTCAGTTGCGCGCTGGCCGTGCAGATGAAGTCGCTCGGTGCGGCGCGCCCCAGCGTCCAGCGGCTGGCCTGTTGCTTGGCCACAGGACGGCAACCAACGGACCGTCAATTTCAAATCGCCGGAATCGCCCATCTTCTTGCAGTCCGTATCCTGCAGTGTGCAGGTTTTCTCTCGAGCGTTGATTCAACACAATCAAGTTTTCAGTAGAGGAGCGCATACTTTTACTTGAGTGAAAGCTCTCGCGCTGTTTTTTGACCTCCCTCCAGCGCGATAAACCCAGCCTAACCCGCTGGGTTTTTCATGGTGGCCTGCACTTGGACCCGTTTGCCTGCGGATTGCCTGCAAGGCGCCGCAAACAAAAAACCCCGCTACTGATTAGGTAGCAGGGTTTTCATACTGTACTTGGTGGGACGTGCGGGGGTCGAACCCACGACAAACGGATTAAAAGTCCGCTGCTCTACCAACTGAGCTAACGTCCCGTTGAGCTTAATTCGCCGCAGTTGATTGCAACGAAGCCCAGCCTTCAATTATAGCTTGATTTTCGCGGATTCCTGGGCGCCGCGCGCAAGAAAATCAGCGACCCAACCGGCGGCGCAAAGACCAAAGGTTGCGGTCACACTGACCACCGAGCCGTAACCGTGGCAATTCAGGGTGCCGTCGCTTTCGACCGCACAGGATGGATCGGGCGCACTCACGGGTTCCCGGCTGAAAACGCAGGGGACTCCCAGTCTTTTTCCCTCCCGTGGTGCGCCGTGGTGCTTTCTCAGCTGGTAACGCATTTGGGACAGCAACGGGTCGTGGGTCACCCTGGAGAGGTCATCAATGTCCACTTTATGCGCCAGCCTTTTTCCGCCCGCCGCACCCACACTGATAAACGCGGCTTCATTGCGCCTTGCCCACGCTGCAAGGGCGGTCTTCGCCGCGATCTGGTCGCACGCATCGATCACGGCGTGCGCGGGTTCGCAAACCAACTGCGGCCAGTTCGAAGGATCGACGAACTCCTCGATGCAGGTCACGCGACATCCGGGATGGATCAGCGCGATGCGCTCTCGCATGGCCTGGACTTTTGCCTGCCCGACCGTTGTGGCGAGGGCATGGACCTGGCGATTGATGTTGGACTCTGCGATGTGGTCGAGGTCAATCAGTGTGAGATGGCCCACACCACTGCGGGCCAGCGCCTCGGCAGCCCAGGAACCTACTCCCCCCAAGCCCACAACCACCACGTGTGACTGCTGAATGCCCGCCGCTCCCGAGATACCGTAAAGGCGCTCAAGGCCGCCGAAGCGACGCTTCAGATCCGCCCCGTCATATGGCAAGGGCGTCAAGCGAGTCTCTCCAGACGCCAACTCTGGAACTTCAAAGCCGTCACAGCACCGACCATGATGCCTGCGACGGCGACAATACTGGAAGCGCTCAACGTAGAGACGCCACTCAAGCCTTGCCCGACCGTGCATCCCATGGCGGTTACGCCCCCCACACCCATCAGCGTCGCACCAACAAGGTGATTGGCCAGATCCTCTGTACCGCCAAAGCCCTCCCAGCGAAAAGTTCGGGAGACCAGAGCAGACGCAGCCGAACCGACGATCACGCCAAGAACGGATACCACGGCCAGCGTCAGGACCTTGCTTTGGTCACTGAAAAAGATGATCCAGTCCAGGGTGTAGGCCATCGGTGCAGTGAATGTCATGGCCTCCATGCGACCGCTGTTGGTGCCCAGAAAAGCCTCCTGCAGGGTCTCCGGGTGCTCCATAACATGGCCCAGTACGCCGCTGACCCACCACATCGCAACCACGGAAGCGCCTATACCCAGGCCCGCCAGCAGATTGTCAAAACGCAGGAACTCGCGTCCGAGGAATGCCCACAAGATCAGCCCCCCACCGATCATCAGAGAGAGAACAAGTCCAGCCAATGTCGCCGGTACATCGAGTGCGTTTGCCACCCATGCCGTGAGTGTGGTCCCTGAAGAAAAATCAAGTGAGACTCGCTCAACTGTCGCGACACGAAGTACCGCAGTCATGCCCTTGAGCGTGGCGAATGCGGCCACCCCCATGACCAAAAAAACCACCACTGATTTGAGATTGCCACTGCCGATACGAACCAGTGTCTTGCTGCCGCATCCCGAGCCGAGCACCATGCCAAAACCAAAGAACGCCCCTCCGGTCAAAGCGGAAAGCCATAACCAACGTGTGGTTGCGTAGATGCTTTTCCCGGGATCTATCCATCCGGCATAGGCCATGACGGAAAAACCGATCATGGCGACGCCGACCGCCAGACCCCATTGGCGCATGCGTGTCCAGTCACTGAAGTTGAACACGTCACTGATAGCCCCCATGGTGCAAAAGTGCGTGCGCTGCGCAATCAGCCCGAAAGCCAACGACACACCAAAAGCGGCGCACAAGACCTGGAACGTGAGCACTGATAGGTCGGAAGCTTGCATCGCCCGATTCTAGTGGCGCACCATGCGGCGCCCCGTGCAGTCAACTCAACGCCCCCGGGGCGCGCGCCCTCAGCGAATCTTGGTCAAGCGTTCTTTGGCAGCCTGCGCTGCTTCCGTCTCTGGATGCAGGCGAATGACATCTTCGAGTGTTCGGCGGGCGGCGCGCGTGTCCTTCAGCTCAATCTGGCAGTTCGCAACGGCCAAGAGCGCTTCGGAGGCACGCGGGTGATCAGGCGCCTGCGCGAGCATTGACCGGAAGTTCGTGATGGCCTCCTTGTAATTGCGCGTGGCGTACTGTGCGTTGCCGAGCCAGAAAAGCAAGGAGGTTTGGTAGCCGCTCTTGGGATACCGTTTCGAAAAGTCGAGAAAAGCGGCTTGTGCTCCGGCAAAGTCACCGGCCCGAAAAACCGCCATTGCAGCGTCGAAATCGCGCTTTTCACCGGGGCCGGCAACGAACTCCCGGCCGTCCACAGTGACTTTTTGGGGCTCCACTGAACGCAATCGGTCATCGAGTGCCTGTCCCGCCGTCGTTTGCCGGCGTTGGGCCTCCGCGAGATCCCGTGCGAATTGCTCGCCCTGACCTCGCATCCGCGCCTGTTCGGCTCGCAGCATCTCAATCTGGTTCTGGAGGTCGAGCAAACTGCGCCGCAACTGATTGATTTCGTCCACCTGGCGCCGCTCAAGGATTTCACTTGCCGCCCGTTGCGCTTCCATTCTCTGGCGCATTTCGAGAATCGCCTTGCGCGCCTCATCGTCTTCGAACAATGCCGCGTGGCCACTCATCGAACCGATGGCGGTCAAAGCAATCAGTGTGGCCTTGAACCACTTCATGGCATAAGGAGGGCTCACCGGTACTTCACCTCAACCCGACGATTTTTTTCCATGGCAGCTTCGTCTGATCCGGCTACAGCGGGTTTTTCCTTTCCGAAACTCACCGCCTCCACCTGGCTGGCGGTCACGCCCAGCAAGGCCAACGCCTTTGCGACTGCCTCGGCACGCCGCTGCCCCAGGGCCAGGTTGTATTCCCGTCCGCCCCGCTCGTCCGTGTGCCCCTCCAGCATGGCCTTTCGTTTCGAATCCGCGCGCAGGTATCGAGCCTGGTTTTCAACGACCGACTGGTACTCGGGCTTGACGACATAGCTGTCATAGTCAAAGTAAACGACGTTGGCCCCTGCCGGACCCGCTGAATCCTGCCCGGACTTGCCCAGATCCACACCAGTGACGCCAGACTTTGCCGACGCGCCTGCCCCCCCTGCACCGCTACCGCCTGTCATCGCAGCACCGGTTTTGTCCTCCACAGGCACATCGTCCAGTTTGACACTGGAACCGCAGCCCACCAGAAAAGCCGCCAAGGCAGCTGCCAGAAAAATCCTTTTCATCGCCATGCTCCTGTAAATCATCTACTTTTGAAACGGCCCCCAGGCGGGTTCACGAATATCGCCATCCTGCCCCGAAAGCCTGGCCTTGATCTTGCCGTCAAGCGTGGTCGTCATCAACGCCTCCCGACCTTGAATCTGCGTGGCGTAAACGATCAAGCGGCTGTTCGGTGCAAAACTCGGACTCTCGTCCGCTGTAGTTTCCGTAATCCCGGCAACAGCGCCTGTGGCCAACTCCATCACCTGGAGCTTGAAGGCGCCGCTGACCCGCGAAACATAGGCAAGCCAGCGACCATCGGGGCTGATCGCGGGCGAAATGTTATAGGCACCCGAAAAAGTCACCCGCTCCGCGGTGCCGCCGGAAGTCGGCATGCGGTAGATCTGCGGTGCCCCGCCACGGTCGCTGACAAATAAAATACTTCGTCCGTCAGGCGCAAATACCGGTTCTGTGTCAATCCCTTGTGTCTGGGTCAATCGCCGAGGCTCGCCACCACCGGCGTCGATCAGATAGATCTGCGAACCACCGTCACGGCTTAACGTGAGGGCCAAGGTTTTGCCGTCTGGCGCCCAGGCCGGCGCACTGTTTGAGCCACGGAAGTTCGCAAGGAGCCTCCGCCGGCCCGTGCCCACGTCGTGCACATACACGACCGGCTTCCGGGCCTCGAAGGACACATAGGCGAGTTGCTCACCCCCTGGCGACCAGGCCGGAGAAATGATCGGTTCAGGGCTGGCCAGCGCGGTTTGTGCGTTTTCTCCGTCGGCATCCGCCACCCAGAGGGTGTGTTGACGCGCTGTCTTTGTGATGTAGGCAATCCGGGTGGAAAACACCCCTTTGTCCCCAGTCAATTTCTCATAGACATAGTCTGCGATCTTGTGCGCCACAAGGCGCAAGTCACCCTGGGCAACAACAAAACTCTGCCCCCCGAGATCCTGCCCGCGCACCACATCCCAAAGCCGAAATTTGACGGCAAATCGGCCATCCGGCATGCGCGAGACGCTCCCGGTGACAATCGACTCACTGCTGCGTTGGCGCCAAATCGCAAAATCCGGCCTGCTCGCATCGTCCAGAGCCTGCCCTGTCGCGTCCACCGACTTGAAACGCCCACTGCGCTCAAGATCGGCCAGGATCACCGCACTGATCTTGACGGGAGATTGCGCCTCACCCCGAAAACTCAACACCGCGATCGGCAACTGGGTCAAGCCGACACCCGATACTTCGACCCGAAACTGTGACCACGCTGGAACGGCGCTGCAGACAGCGATCGCCCCAAGAAGGATGTCCCGGCGGAAGATGGAAATTTCAGAAATTGAGGGAGCAGTCTTCATGCGGTGCGGAATGTACGTAAATGCCTTGATTTACCCGCCATGTTACACACTGCCGGCAAGCCCTCGTGACAATCTGTGAACAGCACAGCCTTCGACCGGAGGCAAACGTAGAATGCCCTCCAACGATGATTCAGAATATCCCCCAAGAAACGCCCCCTGAGCGAACACTTATCCAGCGCGTCATACGCTTGGCTGGCTATTTTGGCCATCAACGAAAAGCCTGGGGTATTGCACTGCTGGCGTCTCTGGTTGCGGCCTCCACCGAGCCGATGATTCCCGCACTGCTCAAGTACCTGCTGGACCAGGGTTTCACCAGCGGCACTCTGCCTCTATGGATGGTCCCGGTCGGCGTGATGGGGCTTTTTGGGCTGCGGGGGGTGGCCAACTTCATTGGCCAGTACGCGTTGTCGAGAATCACCAACGACGGGATGCATCTCCTGCGCGAGGGCATGTTTGCAAGGCTGCTGAATGCCGACATGACGCTATTTGCCAGGCAATCCGCCAGTTCGTTGTCCAACACGGTGGTCTATGAAGTACAGCTGGGTGCCAATCTTCTGGTTTCCGCGCTCATCGCCATGACCCGGGACGGCTTTACCCTGATCGCGCTGCTCGGCTACCTTCTTTATCTGAACTGGAAGCTGACGCTCATTGTCGCGCTGATGGGCCCCGGGGTCGCATGGATCATGAAGGCCCTGTCCAGGCGCCTTTACCGGCTGACCAAATCCAGCCAGACCGCCACTGACGATCTGGCCTATGTCGTGGAAGAAAACGTGCTGGCCCACCGGATGGTTCGGCTGCACAGTGCCGAGGCCAGTCAGGCGAGCCGGTTTGACGCGCTGAGCCTGCGCTTGAGGCGACTCGCGCTCAAATCGACAGTCGCCGCGGCGGCCATGACGCCGCTGACGCAGATGATTGCTGCGGCATCCCTGTCGCTCGTGATCACCTTGGCACTGTGGCAAGGGCGCACAGGGGGTGCTGGCACGGTGACCGTGGGCGACTTCGTGGCATTCATTGGCGCCATGCTCTTGCTGATCACGCCCATCCGCCGATTGGGCGAGATCGCGAACCCTGTGACGCGCGCCGTGGCTGCGCTGGAGCGTGGCCTGGCGATGATGGAGGACGTCCAACCGGAGGAAGGTGGCACCTTGGCGCCGGGTCGCGCCAAGGGCAGTATTGATTTGCGCGACGTCACGGTGAACTACCGTGAAGACCACGCCCCGGCACTCGAAAAGTTGAGTCTGACTGTCGCACCAGGCGAAGTTGTGGCGCTGGTCGGCCCCTCCGGCTCTGGCAAGACGACCTTGATCAACCTGCTGCTCCGGTTTGTCCTGCCCAGCCAGGGACAGATCTTTCTGGACGGCCACGACCTCACCCAATGGCAATTGCCTGCGCTTCGCGCACAGTTCGCCATGGTGAGTCAGGACGTCATCATGTTCAACGACACTATCGCTGCCAACGTGGCACTGGGTCAGGCGGTAGATCGGGACCGCGTAGCCGCGTGCTTGGAGGCCGCCAACCTATCGGAGCATGTTGCGGCCCTGCCCGAAGGCATGGACACCCTCGTGGGACACAACGCCACGCAGCTCTCAGGCGGCCAGCGTCAGCGGCTGGCGATCGCCCGGGCGCTCTACAAGGACGCGCCCATATTGCTTCTTGACGAAGCCACATCGGCGCTGGACACGGAGTCCGAACGGCTCGTTCAGCAGGCCCTGCAGCGGCTGATGGCGGGACGGACGACGCTGATCGTAGCCCACCGCCTGTCCACCATTGAACACGCTGATCGTGTGGTGGTCATGGAACACGGCCACATCATGGAACAAGGCAGCCACGCCGAACTGATGGCTGCCGATGGCCTCTACGCGCGACTGCAAAGCCACGGCGCGCTCACCGCTGAATCAAGCCCGGAGCCCGAGTCCAAATGAAGCGTCTGCCTTAGAGCAGCACGATGTCGTAGTGCTCCTGCCCCATCGCGGTCTCGCTCTGCAGGGAAATCGGTTTGCCAATGAAATCACTCAGTCCGGCCAGGTGGGGACTTTCTTCGTCGAGCAGCAGCTCAATCACTTTGGGTGATGCGACCACGCGGAACTCGCGTGGGTTGAACTGACGCGCCTCGCGCAGAATCTCGCGCAGGATGTCGTACGCCACGCTGCGCGCCGTCTTGACATGGCCACGGCCCTGGCAGGCCTCGCAGGACTCCGTGAGGATATGGGCCAGTGATTCGCGTGTGCGTTTGCGCGTCATTTCGACCAACCCGAGTTGCGAGAACCCACCCGTCATGGTCTTGACCCGATCGCGCGCCAGTTGCTTTCGGAACTCGGCCAGCACCGCCTCGCGGTGGTCTTCGCGCACCATGTCGATGAAATCGGCAATGATGATGCCGCCCAGATTGCGCAGTCGCAACTGGCGGGCAATGGCCTGCGCGGCCTCCAGGTTGGTCTTGAAAACGGTGTCGTCGAAATTGCGTGCGCCGACGAACCCCCCCGTGTTGACATCGACGGTGGTCAGGGCCTCCGTCTGTTCCACGATCAGGTAGCCGCCAGATTTCAGTTCCACGCGCCTGCCCAGCGCCTTGGCAATTTCTTCGTCGATGGAAAACAGGTCAAAAATGGGCCGTTCGCCCTTGTAATGCTGCAACCTCGCGGCTGCAGCAGGCATGAATTCCCGACCGAAGCCCATCAAAAGGTCGAACTGCTCCTTCGAATCCAGCCGGATCGCCTGAGTGGTCTCGCCAACCATGTCGCGCAGCACGCGGTGCAGCAGGTTCAGATCCTGGTGCAGCAGGGACAGAGGCGGAAGGCGAACGGACGCCTCCTTGATCCGGGTCCAGGTCTTGCGCAGGTAGGCGACGTCGTCTGCCAGTTCAGCATCGGTCGCGTCTTCACCATTGGTGCGCAGGATGAATCCGCCGCCGGCCTCACCCGCCAATCCCTGCAGCCGCGCACGCAAGGACTCCCGCAAGGCCGTCGGGATTTTCTGGGAGACACCAATATGGTTGTCCTGCGGCAAGAACACCAGCAACCGTCCGGCAATGCTGATCTGCGTGGACAGCCTGGCCCCCTTGCTGCCAATCGGGTCCTTGATGACCTGCACCATCAGGGCCTGCCCGTCAAAGACCTGTTTTTCTATGGGTAGCGGTGTCGCAGCGGCTTTTGCCGTTCCGCTGACATCAATTTCACTGGAACGATGCCCGCCAAATGCAGACATGAGGTCTGCCACATGCAGAAAAGCGGCGCGCTCCAGGCCAATGTCGATGAACGCCGACTGCATGCCAGGTAGTACCCGCGCCACCTTGCCAAGGTACACATTGCCTACCAGGCCGCGCTCCAGTGTGCGCTCCACATGCAACTCCTGAACCGCGCCGTTCTCCACGATCGCGACCCGGGTTTCCTGGGGCGACCAGTTGATCAAGATGTCTTGTTGCATGAATGGGGGGATCCGTTTCTGATGGGCTCAGCACTTGAAGCCAAACTGGCGCAACAGCACCGCTGTTTCAAACACTGGCAATCCCATGATGCCAGAGTAGCTTCCGGCAATGTGCTCGATGAAAGTCGCGGCCCTCCCCTGCACCGCGTAGGCTCCAGCCTTGCCCAGCGGCTCGCCAGTGGCGACGTAGGCCCGGATTCGGGCGGGCGAGAGAGCGCAGAAGCGCACCCGCGACTCACTGAGCGTCTCAAGACGCTTCTTGCCGTGTTGCACGGCCACGGCGGTCAGCACCCGGTGGGTCCGGCCTTCGAGTTCGCCCAGCATTCGCCGGGCATCGGCCGCGTTGTCCGGTTTACCGTAGATGGTGCGCCCCAGCGCCACCGTGGTGTCAGAACAAAGCACCAGCCCAGCCGCCAGACCACGTCGCTTCAGGCGCGCAACAGCAGCGTCAAGCTTGAGCGCCGTCACGCGCTTTACGTAAGCTGCTGGAAGCTCACCGGTCTGGATCGCTTCGAGGGCTTCTGCGTCCTCGCTGGCGTCTGGAAGCAGCAATTCATGGCGAATCCCGATCTGTTCCAGCAACTGCCGCCGGCGCGGGCTTTGCGACGCGAGATAAACAAAATCAGGCATATTTCAACCCGTATCAGGCACGCCGCCGCGCCGGGCCGCCCCAAGCAAGGCGGGCCCCCGAGGGGCCGAGGGTTGCGGCTCCGGCCCTGCCTGCGCAGGGGCGGACAGACCGAAGAAGAGCCGGCTCTGACGGCTCTGCGGCCTGCAAGGCCAGCACAGCACACGAAGTGGCAAGCGTGGGGGCCATTTCACTCGCGATGGTAGGGATGGTTGACATTGATCGACCAGGCCCGGTAGAGCTGTTCGATGAGCAGCACCCGCGCAAAAGCATGCGGCAAGGTCAGGTCGGACAGTCGGATCCGCTCATGGGCGGCCTGGCGAAACGCCGGGTCAAGCCCGTCCGGCCCGCCAATCACCATGGCCACATCGTCACTTTCAAGCTGCCAGGCCTTCAGCTTTGCAGCAAGCGCCATCGTGGTCAGTGACGTGCCCCGTTCATCGAGCGCCACGATGCGGGCACCTCTGGGCAGGACCGCCTCGATGCGCTGGCGCTCGGCGGCATAAAGGGTCTCAAGCGTCTTGGAGCCTCGTGGCTCGGTCTTGACGGCCTTGAGTTCAACTTTCAGTTCGGACGGAAAACGTTTGACATAGTCATCCCAGGCGCTCTGCGCCCAATCGGGCACGCGCTGACCCACGGCCACGATCAGCAATTTCATCGGTACGCGGCGTCAGGCCTTGCCGGGTGGGACTCTCCTGGCGGGGGCCCTCTTTGGCGCGCCAGCCTTGTCCGACGGGATCGCTTTCTTGGCAGGCGTTCTTTTCGGGGTGGCTGCGATCACGACCTTCGCAACTACGGATTTTGTAGCGGAAGGTGCCCTTTTCACGATGGGTTTTCCCGGCTTTGGTTCAAACACCGGCGTGTCGGAGCGCTGTCGGGTAGGTTCACCACCGCCCGGTGCCGCTTTGCGTCGGGCGGGCGCCTTGGCGGGTGGTCGTGCGCTACCCGGCGCGGACGTCGGCTCGGATGAGCCTGCCTTGGAACGGGCAGACTTGGCGACGGCCTTCTTTGCCGCAGGAACTTCGGCCTTTACCAACGGCCTCGGCGCACCAAACTTCAGCCGCACCGGCTTCTCGCCCCAGATTTCTTCGAGGTTGTAGTACTGGCGGATGGTCGGCTGCATGATGTGGACGACCACGGCGCCGCAGTCGACGATGATCCATTCCCCGTTGTCCTCGCCTTCGATGCGCGGCTTGGGAAAACCGGCTTCGCGGACCTTGTCGCGCACGCTGGCTGCGAGCGCCTTGGTCTGGCGGTTGGAGGTACCGGTCGCGATGATCACGCGCTCGAACAAGGCCGAAAGATGCTCGGTATCGAACACCTTGATCTCTTGCGCCTTCACATCCTCGAGCGCATCAACGACGGCGCGTTGCATTTTCTGGGTGTCTTTTTTGCCGGTTGTATCGTGATCAGTCATGGAGCAAGGTAGAGGTGGTGTTGGTCAATATAACGCGCAACGCCTGCGGGAACCAGATGGGCAATCCCGAGGCCGGCGGCAACCCGGCGGCGTACTTCGGTAGCGCTCAGGTTCATGGCAGGCATCTGAAGCGCCTGAAAACATCCTTCATCGAGATCAAGAGGCGTGGATTCAGGCAAATAACGGGCTCTTTCCAGCGCCGATGGGTCGCGGGAAGCTACGGAAATTATAGCAATTTTCAGAATATCCCGCCAACGATGCCAGGTTGGCAGTGCAGCGGCCTGGTCCCCCCCCAAGAGCAGAACCAGCTCCGCCCCCGGCCGTTCGGCATGAAGTTCGCTCAAGGTGTCGATGGTGTAGCTGGGGCCGGGCCGATGCATCTCACGGGGATCGACAGACACCTTCGGGCAATCCGAAAATGCCAGCTGAGCCATGGCGAGCCGGTCAGCCGCCGGGCTGAGGGGCCGCGCCTTGTGCCAGGCATGGCCGGTAGGGAACACGATCAGCTCATCGAGAGAAAGCCTCGAAAGTGCCGCCTGGACCAACGCAAGATGGGCATTGTGCGGCGGATCGAAGGCGCCGCCAAACACGCCGATACGCTGCGCCCGATCGGTCAAACCCAGTCCTTGCGCACCAGGAATTTGCGGTACAGATCGTCTTCGGGCGTGCCCGGCTCGGTCGTCCGGTTGTAGGACCAGCTGACCAGAGGTGGCATGGACAGCAGGATCGATTCGCTGCGCCCGCCCGACTGCAGGCCGAAGTGCGTGCCCCGGTCCCACACCAGGTTGAACTCCACATATCGCCCGCGCCGATACAGCTGGAAGTCGCGCTCGCGCTCGCCATAGGGACTATCGCGGCGCCGCTTGACGATGGGCAGGTAGGCCTCCAGGAAGGCGTCACCGACCGAGGACATCATGGCGAAGCCATTGTCGAAGCCGCCCTCGGAGAAATCGTCAAAAAACACCCCGCCGACACCGCGCTGCTCGCTGCGGTGCTTCAGATAGAAATATTCGTCGCACCAGGTCTTGAAACGCGGGTATTTGTCAGCGCCGAAAGGCACCAGTGCCTGTCGGCACACGGTGTGGAAGTGCACCGCGTCTTCGTCGTAACCGTAGTACGGAGTGAGGTCCATTCCACCACCAAACCAGCACACGGGCGCCTGTCCGGCCGCCGTGGCGGCAATCATGCGCACGTTCATATGCACCGTGGGCACGTAGGGGTTGCGCGGGTGAAACACCAGGGACACCCCCATCGCCTCGAAGGGTGCACCCGCCAGTTCCGGGCGGTGCTGGGTCGCCGACGGTGGCAGCCTCAAACCGCTCACGTGCGAGAAACCGCAGCCGGCCCGCTCAAAGACAGGGCCTCCCTCCAGGATGCGGGTGATGCCGCTGCCCTGCAAAGCCTCGCCGGGCGCCTTGGTCCACGCGTCCTCCAGAAAGCGCGTGCCATCGATCGCCGCGATGGCGGTGGTGATGCGCGCCTGCAAGTCGAGCAGATAGCTGCGGACCGATGCAACCGTTGCCGTTGTCGTTGCCGCTGTCATTCGGCCCGCCCCGTCGGCTTGATCGCCCGGAACCCGATATCGTGGCGATACTGCATGCCATCGAAGTGAATGCCCCGGGCGGCGTCGTAAGCGTGCTGTTGTGCCTGCTTCACGGAATCGGCCAGCGCTGTGACGCACAAAACCCGACCACCCGCGCTCAGGATCGCCCCGTCTTTTTCGACCGTGCCGGCGTGGAACACCATCACGTCATCGGCGTCTTTCGGCAGGCCCGTGATCACGTCGCCCTTGCGCGGGGCGTGCGGATAGCCAGCGGCCGCCATCACCACCCCGAGTGCCGGGCGCCGATCCCACTCCAGATCAATCGAGTCAAGCTGGCCTGCCGTGGCGGCCAGCATCACGTCGAGCAGGTCGGTCTTCAGGCGCATCATGATGGGCTGCGTCTCCGGGTCACCCATGCGGCAGTTGAACTCGAGCGTCCTGGGATGGCCGCTGGCGTCGATCATCAGCCCCGCATACAGGAACCCGGTGAAGGGAATGCCATCCTTTTCCATGCCGCGGATCGTTGGCAGGATGATTTCCCGCATGGCACGGGCATGCACCTCGGCGGTCACCACCGGCGCCGGCGAGTAGGCGCCCATGCCACCGGTGTTGGGTCCGGCATCGCCGTCGAGCAGGCGCTTGTGATCCTGCGAGGTGGCCATCGCAGCGACATGCTTGCCGTCGCACATCACGATGAAGCTGGCCTCCTCACCTTGCAAAAACTCCTCGATGACCACCCGCGGCACGGCCAGTCCATCCACGCCGGCGTTGTGGCTGACACCCAGTGCGTTGTCCAGCAACATGAAGTCAATGGCCTCGTGGGCCTCCGCAAGGCTCATCGCCACGACCACACCCTTGCCTGCGGCCAGGCCGTCAGCCTTGACCACGATGGGCGCGCCCATCCGGTCGACGTAGGCATGCGCCGCCCCGACGTCTGAAAACGTGTCGTACGCCGCCGTGGGAATGCCGTGGCGCTTCATGAACGCCTTGGAAAACGCCTTTGAGCTTTCCAGCTGCGCCGCCGCCCTCGTCGGACCGAAGATCCGCATGTTGTGCGCCCGGAATTCGTCCACGATGCCGGCCGCCAGTGGCCCTTCGGGGCCGACCACGGTGACGGCAATTTTCTCGGCCGCCGCCCAGTGCCGCAACTCGACAATGTCCGTGATCGGCACATTCACCAGTTCCGGGTCCAGCGCCGTGCCGCCATTGCCAGGCGCCACGTAGACCTGCTGCACCTTGGGCGACTGCGCCAGTTTCCAGGCCAGCGCGTGCTCGCGGCCTCCACCCCCGACGACCAGTACTTTCATGCGAACGCCCTCATTGCGCGATCTCTGCGTTGTGGAAGACATCCTGCACGTCGTCCAGGTCTTCCAGCACGTCGAGCAGTTTCTGCATGCGCGTGGCGTCATCACCGGTCAGTTCGACGGTGTTTTCCGGGCGCATCGTGACTTCAGCGACCTCCGCCTTGAGCCCGGCGGCCTCGAGGGCGTTCTTCACGGCCTCGAATTCGCCAGGGGGGGTCAGCACCTCGATGGCGCCCTCCTCATCGGCGATAACATCGTCCGCACCGGCTTCCAGCGCCACGTCCATCACCCGGTCCTCGCTTGTACCCGGCGCAAAGATCAGCTGGCCGCAGTTCTTGAACTGGAAGGACACCGAGCCCTCGGTGCCCATGTTGCCGCCGTATTTGCTGAAGGCGTGGCGCACTTCGGCCACGGTGCGCACGCGGTTGTCGGTCATGGTGTCCACGATGATGGCGGCGCCGCCAATGCCATAGCCCTCATAGCGGATCTCATCGTAGTTCACACCCTCGAGGTTGCCGGTGGCCTTGTCGATGTTGCGTTTGACCGTGTCGGCCGGCATGTTGGCGGCCTTGGCTTTCTCGATGGCCAGTCTCAGGCGCGGATTGGCCGTCGGATCGCCTCCTCCGGTACGGGCCGCCACCATGATCTCACGCACCACCCTCGTCCATATCCGTTGGCGCTTTTCGTCCTGTCTGCCCTTGCGATGCTGGATATTTGCCCATTTACTGTGGCCGGCCATCGGAAATCCTTGTCTGTTGATTTAATCTGTCGGGTGTGATTTTACTTTTCCACTTCCAGGACACCCTCCACCATGGCCGAGCCAATGCTGATTGCAAAGAATTCCACCGCTGAATGCCACCTGTTGCCAGGACTGGCCAACCGCCACGGCCTGATCACCGGCGCCACAGGCACCGGCAAGACCGTCACCCTGCAAACGCTGGCGGAGAATTTCTCGAAGATCGGTGTCCCGGTCTTCATGGCCGACGTCAAAGGCGACCTGACCGGCATCAGCCAGGCCGGCCACATTGGCGACAAACTGGCCGCCGTGCTCAAGGAGCGGGGTCTTGAGCTGCCCGCATCGCGTGCCTGTCCGACCACCCTGTGGGACGTGTTTGGCGAGCAAGGCCACCCGGTGCGCGCCACGGTCTCCGACATGGGCCCCCTGCTGCTGGGCCGGATGCTGAACCTGAACGAAACCCAGGCCGGTGTGCTCAACCTGGTGTTCAAGATCGCCGACGACAACGGCCTGCTGCTGCTCGACCTGAAAGACCTGCGCGCCATGCTGCAGTACGTCGGTGACAACGCGTCCGACTTCACCACCCAGTATGGCAACGTCAGCGCGGCGAGCGTCGGCGCCATCCAGCGCGGGCTGCTGCAGATCGAGAGCCAGGGTGGCGAACAGTTTTTTGGCGAGCCGATGCTCAACATCACCGATTTCATGCAGACCGACGGCGAGGGGCGCGGGGTGATCAACATCCTGGCCGCCGACAAGCTCATGAACTCGCCGCGCCTCTATGCCACCTTCCTGCTGTGGATGCTGTCGGAGCTGTTCGAGCAACTGCCGGAGATCGGCGACCCGGAGAAGCCGAAGCTGGTATTTTTCTTCGACGAAGCGCATTTGCTGTTCACCGACGCGCCCAAGGCGCTGGTCGAGCGCATCGAACTGGTGGTGCGCCTGGTGCGGTCCAAGGGTGTGGGCGTGTATTTCGTCACGCAGAACCCGCTGGACATCCCCGACAGTGTACTGGCGCAACTCGGCAACCGGGTGCAGCACGCATTGCGGGCCTACACGCCTCGCGACCAGAAGGCCGTCAAGGCCACCGCCCAGACCATGCGGCAAAAACCCGGCCTCGACATAGAGACCGCCATCACCGAACTGGCTGTGGGCGAAGCGCTGGTGAGCCTGCTGGACGCCAAGGGCCGCCCTGGCATCACCGAACGCGTCTATGTGCGGCCGCCGGGCAGCCAGCTCGGCCCGATCACGCCGGCACAGCGCCAGGCGCTGCTGCAGACTTCCCTGGTTGCCGGCGTCTATGAGAAAGCCGTGGACCGCGAATCCGCCTATGAAAAGCTCAAGGGCCGCGCCGAAGCCTCTGCCACCTCCGCGAGCCAGACCGGTAAAGGCGCGGACGGTAAAGCAGAAGCCGAAAGCGGAGGCCTGCTCGGGGGCCTGAACGACGTGCTGTTCGGCACCACCGGTCCAAGAGGCGCCAAGCATGACGGCCTGGCCCAGTCCATGGCCAAGTCCGCCGTGCGCACCATGGGCTCGACTGTGGGCCGCGAGATCATCCGCGGCGTGCTGGGCGGACTTTTCGGCGGCAAGAAACGGTAACCCTTGAAAGAACTCACCATGAACCAGGTTCACCACATCACCCATCCGCTGGTCCAGCACAAGCTCACGCTGATGCGCAAGAAGGACGCCAGCACCAACACCTTCCGCACCCTGCTCAACGAACTGAGCACGCTGATGGCCTACGAGGTCCTGCGAGACATGCCGCTGCACGCCGTGGCGATCGAAACCCCGCTGGAGACAATGACCAGTCAGGTTATCGACGGCAAGAAGCTGGTTTTCGTGCCCATCCTGCGCGCGGGCCTCGGCATCCTGGACGGCATGCTCAGCGTGGTGCCCGGCGCGCGCGTGGGCCATATCGGCCTGTACCGGGACCATGCCACGCTGCAGGCCGTGCAGTACTACTTCAAGATGCCGTCCGACATGCAGGAGCGCGACGTCATCGTGCTGGACCCGATGCTGGCCACCGGCAACTCGGCGGTGGCCGCCCTCGACAAGCTCAAGGCCCTCACACCGCGCTCGATCAAGTTCGTGTGCCTGCTGACCTGCCCCGAGGGCCTCGCCACGGTGCACAAAGCCCACCCGGACGTGCCAATCTACACCGCCGCCATCGACCGCGAGCTGAATGAACACGGCTACATCCTGCCGGGCCTGGGCGATGCCGGCGACAGAATCTTTGGCACCACCTGAAACCGGACTTCTCCCGGAAGTCCACCCTGCCGGCATGCGCCGCGATAGGTCTTTTCCATCTGCGGCATGCGATCAGCGCGGCTTTCTGCCTGATCGGGACGCTCATGGCGCCTGTCAGGAACTGAGGTGGCCCAGTACCGCTACAGCGGCCACTTGCAGCCGCTGGCGCATTCGGGAACTACTGCGCTGGACGCCCCGCATCCTGAGTACCCTGCGCGCGCGCCGAGAGCCAGGCGTAAAGATCCAGGACATGGGCGTCTACGCTGGGTTCGCCTTGCCAGGCAGGCATCGTGACCGGCACGTCCTTGCGCTGCATGATCAGATCGACCGCGACGTCCCGCGCGCTGCTGTCGCTTCGGGCCTGCGGCGTCTGCTGGTTCCAGTCGTAGCGCTGCAGCACCAGACTCACAAACTGGCGCGTGCCCATTTCCCGGACGATAGGCAGCAAATCCGGCGCTTTGGCCGTGCCGGTTGCTGCAGTCCCATGGCAGCGCGCGCACTTGTCCTGGAACACGCGCCAGCCGGTATAGACGGAACCGGAGGGATTCGTGAGCTGGCCAGCTTCCTTGGCGGGCTGCAGATTCTCAAATTCCACACTGCAACCGGCCAGCAGCAGGACCGGCACAAATGCACCGACGTACAACAGGCTGCGGCGCGCCGGTGGCATGGGGTTCAAGGGCTGTTTCAGCGAAAAAATAGGGAATCTTGTCATTTGAATCACCTTCCATGAAGCCGGCACCAATGCCGCAATTCCCGAGGATTGCGCGAAACAACGTGCCCGTGCTCCATTCCATTGTGGGCACTGGCGGATGCCGTTGACTTGCCGCAGATCAAGGCATGCCACTGTCTGCACCGGTTCCAGACGCAGTTCACCTGTTGCGGGGAAGTTCTGACGCGATGGGTGAAATCCGGCCTGGCGCACAGCCTGCGAGAATCAAGCAACATCCCCCAACATCAAGGAACCTCCAAAATGGGCGCGCAGTGGAAAGCAAAAGGCAAGGAACTGGCGGCAAATGCCAAGGGCAAGCTGTTTGGCCGCCTGGCCAAGGACATCATGGTCGCGGCGCGCAACGGGGCCGACCCGGCCTCCAATTCTCGGCTGCGCCTGGTCGTGGAGCAGGCGCGCAAGGTGTCCATGCCCAAGGAAACGCTGGATCGGGCGATCAAGAAGGGCGCCGGTCTCACCGGGGAGGTGGTGCATTTCGAGCACGTGATGTACGAAGGCTTTGCCCCGCATCGGGTGGCGGTGATGGTGGAGTGCCTCACAGACAACGTGAACCGTACCGCGCCAGAGATGCGCGTGCTGTTCCGCAAGGGGCAACTGGGCACTTCCGGATCGGTGGCCTGGGATTTTGACCACGTGGGCCTGATCGAAGCGGAGCCAGTGACCCAGGGCACTGACCCTGAAGTGGCCGCCATTGAGGCCGGCGCGCAAGACCTGGAGCCGGGCGACGCCGAGGGCAGCACGCTGTTCATCACCAGCGCGACGGACCTTGATCTGGTCAGCCGAGCCCTCCCGGCGCAAGGCTTTTCAGTGCTGTCGGCCAAGCTGGGCTACCGGCCCAAGAACCCGATCGACCCGGCGAGCCTGAGCGCCGCCGATCTGGAGGAAGTGGAGTCCTTTCTCGCCGCCATTGACGCGAACGACGACGTGCAGAATGTGTTTGTCAGCCTGGCCGGCTAGCGGATCGCCGGCGCGCTGGCCATGAATTACTGGCTCATGAAGTCCGAGCCCGGGGAATGCTCGGTGGACGATGCACTGGCCGCGCCGCGCGCCACTGTGCCTTGGGTGGGCGTGCGCAACTACCAGGCGCGCAACTTCATGCGCGACGCCATGCGCGTGGACGACGGCGTGCTGTTCTACCACTCCAGTTGCGCCGAACCCGGCATCGTCGGCATCGCGCGAGTGGCCGCGCCACCCTACCCCGACCCGACCCAGTTCGACCCGGGATCACCTTACTTCGATCCGGGCTCAAAGACTGCATCGCCGCGCTGGCTGCTGGTCGATGTCCAGGTGTTGCGCAAAACCCGCAATCTCGGGCTGCGCGAGCTCCGCGGCAACGCCGACCTGCAGGACTTGCTGGTGCTGCGCAAGGGCAACCGGCTGTCCATCACGCCCATCGAGCCTCGGCACTGGCAATTGATCGTCAAACTGCTGGGCAGCACCCCGGCAAGCGCAGCATGAAACCTCGCAACCGAAAGATCATCATGAGCCTGATTGCCATCGTGGTGCTGGCGCCTGCCCTGCTGATCGGGGCGGCACAGCTTGGCGCCCTCTCGGGCTCACAACCGGGCGACCTGGGCGTGAAAGCCGGCCGACTCAAGTCGCCCTCGTCCACGCCCAACAGCGTGAGCAGCCAAGCCGCGCTCTGGCCGGACACCCCTCAGGCCCGCTACGCCGAGATCGAGCCGCTGCGCTATCCAGGCGACGGCCGGGTCGCGATGCGCAAGCTGGCAGCGATCCTGCCTGCCATGGAACGCACCGTGCTGGTCACCGACGAGCCCGCCTATCTTTATGCGCAGTCCACCACGAAGCTGATGCGCTTTACTGACGATGTGGAGTTCTATCTGGATGAAGGGGCGGGCGTGATCCAGGTCCGTTCCGCCAGCCGCATCGGCCACGGCGACCGGGGCGTGAACCGGGCCCGGGTGGAGTCGATTCGCGCCTTGTTCAATGCCTCGGTGGCCGTCGCTCCCCAGGCGCTTTCGAGCGGTTCGCCTGCCAACTGAATCACCTGTTTTGATAGCATAAACCGACCATTCAACGATGGGAAAAGGCAGTTTTCATTCAATTTCTGGCGCGATGGCCGTGGCGTAGTCGTACAAGGCGCCCAATATCGCCTCGCCGCGGTCGTCCGCGGCCTCTGACAGCGTGTCGATCTCGCCG
>Ga0105090_10000330_pt1 | contig 22520 bp, 17 predicted proteins | sample PPLLak3March2015_FD_79110 | JGI IMG/M metagenome (GOLD analysis project Ga0105090, IMG submission 79110) | Freshwater sediment microbial communities from Prairie Pothole Lake near Jamestown, North Dakota, USA - PPLs Lake P7 Core (1) Depth... | ecosystem: Environmental > Aquatic > Freshwater >...
GATCTGGCACATCCGGCTGCGAGCGCTGAAGCAGGCCGATGCCGAGGCCGGTCCGTCCGGTGACGAGGACGACGACGATGCCCCGACCGTGCCCACGGAAATTCCCGTGGCTGCGTTGCTGGCAACCTACCGGGCGCCGGCGACGTGCGTGCAAGGTGCGGCTGTGCGTAGCCCCGTCCTGACGGTCATTGCGCTCCTGTCGCAAGCCGGCGCGTGCATCGAGGTCCACTACGGTCGACTGGATGGCGAAGGGCGCGGCGCGGTGTGGACCGCGGCACGCATAGACAACGCTGCGCTTATGCCGGGTGCCGATCCGGCGCTGGCGATCGACGACCAGGGCATCGGACGCGTCGGCGTGCTCTACCGGACTCGTGGGGCTCGTCCGGGCGTTGGCGTGGCTGTGCTCGCCTTCGACTCCGAGGGCCGCCCGCTCTGGGCCGATGGGACCGGTCGCGAAGAGCACGTCACGGACTCGGAAGCCGTGGCAGGCGCACTTGCATTGCTTGCCGACCCGTCCACGAGTGCGTGGGTCCCTCATTGGGGCGTCGCTCTGCAGGATGGCCGGCTGCTCGCACGCAGTGGCCCTGCAGATCCCGAGGAGCATGCGTCGGAACATGGGCTGTTGTTGCCGCTCGGAATGGCCGTCTGGCCGGCGTGCAGTGCGTTCGCCTCCCGCACTGCGGAGGGCCGGCTCTGGTTCGTCGCCTGACGCTCTTCCCGGCAACCGCATGCCGTCGGTGGTCACCTGTGCGCGAATGGCCGAGGACGTGTACCACGACCGTCCGGCCACGGTGCAATCGCATCGACCGATCCGCGTCCCGGAGCAGGATCTCTACTGCGCGGGCAAGGAGTTCGCCGGAGGCGCCTACGCGGGCAGCGACGGCGTCGGTGTCATCGCCTTCCGGGGCTCTCGCGAGATGGAGGACTGGAAGGGTGCGAACCTCGAGATCATTCGCCGGCAGATTCCCGTGGGCCAGCTGGGCAGCGCGCTCGCCTTCTTTGCATCGGCGCATCGCGCGCTCGAGCGCTGCGGCTGCAATCGGTACGTCATCGTCGGCCACTCGCTCGGTGGCGGGCTCGCTGCCGTCGTTGCGGGCGCCGTGACCTGGGTGCCCGTGCGTGGCGTGACGTTCAACGCTCCCGGACTCGCAGAGTTCGCCGGCGGTCCGGCAGAAGCTGCCGTTGAGCTGGGGTCGGGGAACGCCGAGAACGTACTCAATTTCCGGTCCGACGCCGACATCGTGAGTCGCTGGGGCCGTCACATCGGCAAGATCTACGATGTGCCCGGCGCCGGGCGCCACGGCATCGATGCGTTCATCCGCAGCCTGGACGCGAGCCCGATCGGCGGCTGGAAGCTGTGATGAGTGCGGTCCCATCATCGCATGGTGCATCGACCGCTCGCGCGACGACCGGATCGCGCCGCACGTGACGGGTCGGCTCGAATTCAGAGCAAGTCGCTGGAGGTGACACGTGGGAGTCAGCAACAGCCTCGCCGGCAAACTCGCCGACAAATTCGACGGCGTCATCTGGAAAGGCGTCATCAAGGCTCGCGACGAGGCCATCGATCGAACGGGCTTGCCGCGCGAGCTGAAAGTCGTCTTCAAGTTCATGGTTCGCAACTCCAAGGAATACGTGACGTTTTGTCTCGCGGAGAAGAAGAAGCCGAACGACCTGGCGAACCTCCAGAAGTTTCTCCTCAAGAAGGGCATCGTCACCTCCTCCATGATCGCCAAGCTCACGCGCAGCGAGTACGGGGAAGCGGTGACGGAACTCGTGGACCTGCTCGCCGGACTGACGAAAAACGTGCAGTTGATGTCCGGGGCTGCCGTTACTGGGATAGGCGCCGTCCCGGGAATGGTCGCCGGGTTCGGGATGATCCTCCTCGACGCATCCGACGTGGTGTTCGCGCTGCCGGAGGCGCAGCAGGCCTATTACGGATTCGACAAGTGGCTTTCGAAGCCGTAAGTGCAGATGGAGCAGCTGATCGGGCGCGCCCGATGCCGTGTGACGGTGCTGCGCCGACCAACCAGAGTCCCTTCAAGTGTCGAAGTCGAGGTGCGCCATGACGAAGCCGTACACCCCAAAAGAACGAACCTCGCCGGCCATTCGTGATGGATTTGACAGCGACCCTCAGGAGCGAGAGGTCGGGGCGAGTGATTTACTCCTCGTCTACCGTGCTCATGGAGGAGCATCACGGATGATCGGGCGGTTCTTTTTTACTCCGCAGGTGGCGGGACTGCCTCGGGTGAACTGGACCGCAGAATTTCTGGAGAAGGAGCTGAACGCGGCTTTATGGGGGAATGAATTCAGGTTTCTGGCGAAATTCCGCGTCTTTCAAGGCGTCAGGTACAAGATCGGTCCCATAGCCCACGACAAGTATCAGGGTGTCGAGCGAGCAACTGATGGAACGGAGGTGATCGACGTTCCATTCGATCAGTATTCCTATTTCAGGAACGCCAATCTCTTCTATCAGGTGCAGATAGACATGGTGGGGGACTGGAGACGTTACCTGGAGTTGCTCGAGGATACGCCGATCAAGCCGGGCAACTTCGTTTCCCGTCCCGGCCGTTGCTGATCAGGAGCAGCGATGGTTCTCGGCCTTTGACAGCCTGCGTCTGGACGAGCAACAGGCGATCGGTACTGCCACGCCGCTTGGTCGGCGCTACGTCTGATCTGTCGTTCGCGCAGAATCACCTTGAACGCCTAATGGCTTCTCGAACTCGAATCCGAACAGCTTCGGATCCTCGCCGATCACCGCGGCCGTGAAGATCAGCATCACGTAGTCGCGCGTCTCCTTCGGCATGTCGGTCTGTGCGAGCAGCCGCCAGAAATTCCGGTCCCGCGGATTCTCCTTCATCGCGCGGATGCGGTTGCGGACGCGAGTGGTGCCCCAGTTGTAGGAAGCGAGCACCAGCAGCCCCGACGCCTGCGCCTCGCCACGATAGAGGTCCGCCAGGTAGCGTGCCGCGGCACCAGTGGCCGCTTCCGCATCGAACCGCTGGTCCGCCGCATCGTATTCCGGCGCGTCGAGCAGCGGCCCCATCGTGAGGCCGTAGTGTATGGCCGTCTCGGGCATGAGCTGCCACATGCCCTTCGCGATGCCGAAGCGGGTCTGCGGGCCCACGGCGTCCGGCCGGAAGTCGCTTTCCTGCAGAGCCACGTAATAGAAGTGCCGCGGCATCCGGTGCTCGGCGAGCGTCGGCAGGATGACCTTCGCGAGCCCCTGCTTCTCGGCCCGCTGCAGCGCCTGCGCCAGCCGGTCGTTCGAGCGCCAGATCTCGATGTACCTCTTTGCTTCCTTGACGAAGTCTTCGGGCATCGCGATCTCGCACTCGCCGAATTCGCGCGCCATGCGCAGGATCAGGCGATCCTCCGGGGGAAGATCGTCGTTCAGGATCCCCAGTTCCTCGAGCAGCGAGTCGTACTGCGTGGTCATCTCCGCGAGCTTGGCCCGCCCCTGGGCGAGTTCGCCGTCGTGGGAGGTATCGCCGCTCGCCTGCACCTGCTGCTCGAGGTCCGCGAGCTGCAGCTCCATCGACTTCATGCTGTAGAAGACCTGCTCCGCGATGCCCCGCGTGCGCTGCAGCTGGAAATGCTGGTAGACGCCGATGCCGACGGCGACGGCGAGCAGCCCGAGCGCGGCGGCGATGACCGATCCGTAGCGGCGCTTCTGCCGCTGCTGCACGGTCTTGAACGCCTGGCGCACCCACATCGTGCGGTCGCCTGCCGGTGCCTTGGAGTTCGGGTCGAAGTAGTGCGCGGCCACTTCCTCGATGGAGCGTGGCGCCGGTGCGCTGCCGGTCTTCGACGGCGCGGCCGCGGAGTGCGTCACCGCGAGCGACGGCCCGTCCGCGCCGAGCCGCACCGTGCAGTGGTTCGGCAGCGACGCCTCGTCGATGCGCTGGCCCTCGAGGTAGGTGCCGTTGCTGCTGCCGAGGTCTCGCACGCGCCACTGGCCGGCAAGCGGGAAGATCTCGGCATGCGCACGGCTCACGCCGTCGTCCTCGATGCGCAGCGTGCAGCTTGCGTCCCGTCCGATGCGGATCCTGCCGGTGAACTCCCGGGGCGCAGCCTCGTTGCCGATCTGCACGCGGAGCGCGCCTGCGCCTCCGCTCGCGGCCAGCACCGTCTCGCGCTGCGGAGGGGCGTGAAGCCGCGTCCTGCCGTCGTCCGCGCCGTCGGCCGTCGCGGCGCCTGGCGTGGGCGCAGCCACGACCGTGGACCGCTCGAGCTCGAGCATCGCCGCGAGCCCGGACGTCCCGAACGTCAGCGCGGCTCGCGTCGGCAGCAGCACCGTCTGGACCGGCGAGCCGTTCACCGCGAGACCGCCGGGACATCCGAGGTCCCGGATCCACCACTGCCCGTCGCGGCGGAACACGGCCGCGAAGGCACGAGCGATCTTGTCGTCGTCGGTCTGCAGTGCGCCGGTCGCGTCGCAGCCGATGCCGAACGCGACGTTCAGCCGGGCCGTCCGCTCGCCTGCCGGCGACGCCCAGCGCACGATGAGGTTCGAGTCGTTGCTGCGTGCGCCTGGTGTCACCGGAGTCCCGTCGCCTCAGGCTGCAACCGGATCGCCGAGGGGGTGGCGCCGTTCCAGCAACTCGCGGCCGGCGTATTCGAACTCGAGCAGGGCCTCGCCGCTTTCGCTTTCGAGCAGGAAGGCGCCGATCGGCCCGAACACGGCCGCGAGCTCCACGGGCGTGCACGTCGGCAGGTAGACCCGGAGCACGCGCGGGTCGTAGTAACGGAAGACGAGCGTGCGGCCCGATTCGTCCTGAACGCGCAGCAGGCTCCGCAGGTGGTGCCGCAGGTTGCGCGGGTCGGGCACGCGCAGGAACACCCCCCAGCTCCGGCCCCACCCCATTTCCAGAAGTGGCCGGGTGAACGAATACGTCGGCGCGAGCTCGACGAGGTAAGGCGCGGCGCGCAGCAGCGAGTCGGGAAGCTTGCCGGCATACAGGCAGATGTGCTCGAGCCGCGACAGCCGCAGCTCGGTGTAGATCCTGTCGTCCCGGGCCGCGTCGAGGAGCGCCCAAGTGCTCGCGGTTCCGGTTCGCCCGGCGGGCCACAGCGACGAGATGACGCGATCGACGCGGGACGCGGACATCACACCGCCTCCGCGGGCGACCCGGCGGCGGCGCGGGCTTTCATGCACTCTTCGCAGAACGGGACGCCGCTCGACGCTGCCTCGCGCAGCACCCGTGCTGCGGCGGCCGCGTCGAAGTCCGCAGGGAACGTCGAGTAGACCGGACTCGGCGCCGCCGACGTGGAGGGGGCGGCGACGCGTCGCGGTGCCGGCGCCGATGGCGCCGGCTCGGCCGCCGGCCCCGGAAATTCGTACCGGCGTCGCCAGAGGATCTTCAGTTCCCCGGCTTCGAGCTGTTCCGTGAGCCAGGCCACCAGCAGCGTTCCGCCGTATCCGGACCATTCCCGCAACGCATCGGCTACGTCCGCCTGCGCAACGCATTGCTCAGCGACGGGTCGGGCGCACTGGTCGAGGTCGAACAGCAGGCGGCGATACCCGGCTTCGTCGTGGTCGGCCGCCGCGATGCACACGACGGTTCCCTCGTCCGCGGGCAAGGTGACGCCTGGAATCCCGTCGAGGTCCACCTCGAACCACGCGGTGGTGGCAACGGCATCCGTCGCCGCGGGCTGCATCGAATAACCGTCGACGGCGAAGCTGTCCGCACGCCCGATCACACCGGGAATCGGCTGCCTCCAGCGGGCGAACGTACCCGCCCCGGGCATCGCCGGAATCTCCGCTCGGACAGGGCCCGGTGTGCGGCAGGAAGCCAAGCCAGATCCCTTGCGGTGGACGAGCTGTTGGTGGAGTTCGTGCGTCGACGCGGCCGAAGAGCGGTCGCGCCCATCTTCCACGGTAGCGATCATCGGCACAAGCATCCATCGAGCGGCCGACCCGGGACGGCGCCGCTGCGCACGGGACGCAGCGTCAGCCCCCGAGCGCCGCGAGCGGGGCAGGTGGATCGGCAATCGACTGCAGCCGCAGGATGCGAACCGCATTGCGTTGTGCGTAGCTCAGGAGCGGGATCATTCCGCGCTGCAGCAGCTCCTCTCCGATGCGGAGGGGAAGGACGCATTCCGCGCAAGGCTGCAGCCGGCGTTCCCCGTCGACGTCCCGCACGTGTGCGGGCAGGTCGTCGAGATCGAGCGGGCCGTCGATCGACATCCCGGGGCCCGCGGCCAGGAACTGCAGCGCCACGAGTTCCGCGCACGCCAGGGCCGGGTTGCCCCAGAGGTACTGCTCGTGATCGCGCTCGGGCGATGGCTCCTCGAACGCGAACGCGTCGATCGCGTCCGTCCGCGCGCCGTACGGCAGGCGCAGCAGCACCCTCGGCATCGCGAGGCCGAGCCACCGGGCAACCGGGCTGCGTCGCAGCGCCACCCAGCGGCGCTCGACGTCCGGGTCGGGATGGCCCCAGCTGCGCGGGTCGGTGGCCTCGTCGAGCGAACTGCAGCCGACCAGCCCTGCCCGGCCGGCGGCCAGCAGTGGCGCGCCGGCCCGTGCCGCGAGCGTCCCGAGGTACCCGAGCAGCGAGATGTCGTCCGTATCGGCGTCGAATTCGTAGAGGCCCACCAAGAGCGACCATGGCGCGGCGTCCGGACCCGCCCGGCTTCCCGTTTGCAGCATTCGCGCGAGGCGCGAGTGCTCGGGATCGCCCCGCGTCGCCTCGAGGTCCGCGTACAGATCCGCCTTGGCGACGTCGGCGACGTGCAGCGTCACGGCTTCACCGAGTTCGACGGACTCGACGAACCTGCGCAGTCCACGCCAGTTCGCCTCTAGCGCCTGAAACTCAGGACGATGCAGCACGGCCCGCATCAGGTCCGCGGCCGAGGCGTCGAGTGCGGCGAGAAACGGTGCCGCCGAGCGCGCAGGACCCGGCTGGATGTGGGGTCGCACCAGCCGGCGAATCAGGTCGTCGACGACCCCGTCCGCCGACTTGCCGCGCCCCACGGCTGTCCCCGCTGCCGCCGGCGCGCCGAGCAGTCTCTCCAGCATGCTCGCCGCGGGCTCCACGCCACCGGTGGCAGGCGAGGAAGCGTCGACCATGAGTGCCGAGGCTTCCTCCTCGAACGTCGCCGGGTCGAGCAGGCGCGCACGACTCTTTCGCAGCCCCTGGAACGCCTCGAGCGTCGCGTAAAGCCGGTCGGGGTGGAAATCGTCGAGCGACTCGATCCGCAGGCTCGAGGCCGTCGCCGAGGCGGAGGCGGCTCCCAGCCGCAGGCTCGGGGCCAGGCGCCGAAGCGCCTCGTCGAAGGTGTCGATGTCCACGGACTGCGCGGCGCGCACGGCGAGATCGGCCGTTGCATCGGTCTGCCCATTGGAGCGGCCGCCGAAATCTCCGAGCACGAGCACCCGCAGGACGTCGTGACGTCTGCGCCCGCGCGCGGCCGGGGCGGGTCCGAGGTTCACGTCGAAGCTGATGCGTCCCGGCATGCTGCCTCCTTCGAGGTGGGGGCCGCTCGTTCTGGTTCTGGCCCGATTCTAGCCTCGCCGTCCTCCGCACACCCAGCGTTGTCTGCCGAGCATCACGGCGCGGCACGCGCGGTCCCGCAAGGCGGCGTAGACTGTCGCCGGACATCGTTCGAGCCGGTGCGCAGGTGAGCCCGTGAGTGCCCCCGATCCGATGCTGCTCAAGGCCATGGCAGTGCACCAGGCTGGCCGCATCGCTGAAGCCAAGGCGATGTACGATCGGGTCCTGCGGCGCCGCCCGCGTGACCCGGATGCCCTCAACTTCCTCGGGATGCTCGAGTACCAGCGGGGAAATACCGGCCGCGGCATTGAGTTGCTGCAGCAGTCGGTGCGCAGCGCACCCGCCAACCCGCACGCCTGGATGAATCTGGGCAACATGCTCATGGGCACGGGAGCGATTGAGGAGGCCGCCACGGCCTACGAGAAGGTGACCTCGCTCGCGCCCGGCATGTGGCAGGGCTGGTTCAACCGCGCGACCTGCCTGCGGCGTCTGCGGCGCCTCGAGGAAGCCATCGAATCCCTGAAGACTGCGATCAGCCTCAAGCCCGACCACGACCAGGCCTACGAGAAGCTCGGCATGATCCTCTACCGGGCCGGCAAGACCCGGGAGATGAACGAGCTGTACGCGGACTGGGTCAAGTACAACCCGAACAACCCCACGGCCCGGCACATGTACGCGGCGGCGGCCGGCCTGGAGGTGCCCGACCGCGCGAGCGACGACTACGTGCGGACGACCTTCGACGGGTTCGCGGATACGTTCGACGAGAACCTGCAGGAACTCGGTTACCGCGCGCCGCAGCTGCTCACGGACGCGCTCGAGCGCCACCTTGGGCCCGCCGCCGACCGCCCGCCGCTCGACATCCTCGATGCGGGGGCGGGGACCGGGCTCTGCGGACCGCTGCTGCGTGCCCGGTCGCGACGACTGGTCGGGGTCGACCTGTCGCCCGGCATGCTCGCGAAGGCCCGTGACCGTCGGGTCTACGACGAGCTCGCGACGGCGGAACTCTGCGAGTTCATGCGCAACCGACCGGATGCGTTCGACGTCGTGCTCTCGGCAGACACGCTCGTCTATTTCGGCGCCCTCGAGGAAGTGGTCGCCGCGGCGCGGACGTCGCTGCGGACGCCGGGACTGCTGGCGTTCACCGTGGAGCGGTGGAGCGACGGCCCGTCGGACGGCCGCTACACGATGGGGCCGCACGGACGCTACCTGCACGCCGAAGACTACGTCAGGAGCGCCCTCGATGCTGCTGGTTTCCGCTGCCTCGAGACCTCGCCGGCGGTGCTGCGCGTGGAACTCGGCACGGACGTGCAGGGGATGGTGGTCGTCGCGGAGCGCCGCCCGTCCTGAGCAGGCTCAGTCGGCGGGTCGGTGCAGGCGGGACGACGTGATCGTCTGCGCGTGAGAAGGCGCGTGGACTTCGAGCCGCAACGCGGGCCCGGCCTCGTAGAGCTTCACTTCACAGCGGGGCGGCAACGGCGCTCGCATCACCCGGTGCCCGTCGAGAAGGGTGCCGTTGCGGCTGCCGAGGTCCGCGATCCACCACAGACCCTGCTCGTGGCTCACCAGCACGTGCTTGCGACTGATCATCGGGTCGTCCAAGTGCAGTTCGCAGGTGTCTTCGCGGCCGATGCGAAAGTCCGCGTGGAAAGTGCGCTCGTGCGGCATGCCGCCGTCGGTCCATGCGACGCGAACGGTGCCGTGCGAGCCGGCCAGCACGGTCGTCACGGGCGCCGAATGCGGGCGAGCCGTCGGGCCCGACGGTCCGTCACCGGCCGCGTCCCGCACGATGCCCCCGGGCGTAATTTCGTAGGCCCACGCGAGCACGACCGCGATCGGGAGGCCCAGGACCGCGAACAGCACGAAGACGCGGACCGACCAGTCGGGCGCGCCGAAGGCTGGCAGCAGCTCCGCGGCCCCCATCGACGCTCCCCAGGCCGTGACGGCGTAGACGGAGGCGACCTTGAAGACGCTCCGTCGCTTGAGTTCGGAAAGCAGGCGCTGGAATCGTGCGGCCGGCTTGGCCATCGTCTTGCGTGCGTCGTGACGACCAGGAGTCCGGGTCGGGACGTTAGCACATAGCCGGGCCCGCCCTGTGCGCCTTCCCGGTTGCGCTGCAACATCGGTACCCCGGCACGCACGACGGCCGGCTGCGCGCGACGACCGCCAGGGTACCGGACCCGCCAAATGGTTGATGGCTCAGCGCCTTTCCTGCTATTACTGCCGGGCCTAGCGAGGACGAAAAGAATGGCTCGTGCAAAGGTAGTCGACTTCGACTACTACCAGTTCCTGAGGATCCTGCAGCGCGCCGGCAGCAACGGCAAGAGAATCGACCGGTCGGACTCCCGCTGGGTTGATTACGTCAAGCAGCAGCAGATCAACGAGGTCGCCGCGACGGCGATCGCGCGCCAGAAATTCGAGAACGCCACCGCGGTGATCATCGCGGAAGGGCAGGATACGGACGGTCTCTATTTCTACTCGAAGGACGACGAGGCCTGTCTCCGGTTGACGGCGCTCGATTAGTTAGTCCAGGTCGCCGGTCCAGCCGGCGTCGCCTTGCGCCCGGATCGATCGGGGGCGAGCAGACTGCAGAGGGAGCGACATGCCCCAGATGGAAGCGACCGACGACCATCGAGCGTTCCAGCTGGATACGCCCTTCGGCAGGAACGTGCTGCTGTTCAAGCGGCTCGAGGGCAGCGAGCGACTCGGTCGACCGTTCGAGTACGAGATCAGCGCGCTCAGCGAGAACGGCGGCCTCGATCCCGACAAGATCCTCGGCCAGTCGGCGACCGTCCGCGGCGGGGGCGACGGCCCTCCGCTGTTCCTGAACGGCATCGTCACCGAGTTCGGCCAGGTCGACTACGGCACGCGCTTCCACGAGTACCGTTTCACGCTGCGTCCCTGGTACTGGCTGCTGACGCAGACCTCGGACTGTCGCGTCTTCCAGGCCAAGACGGTCGAGGACATCTTCAAGAGCCTCGTCAAGGAGCTCGGGTACGCCGATTTCCGTTTCAACCTGAAGGGCAAGCACGACGAGCTGGCCTATTGCGTGCAGTATCGCGAGACGGCGTTCAATTTCCTGAGCCGGCTGCTCGAGCACGAGGGCATCTACTACTACTTCGAACACGAAGATAAGAAGCACACGATGGTGCTGGTCGACGATTCGTCCGTGCACAAGTCGGCACCCGGCCTCGAGACCGTCCCCTATCGGCCGCCCGCCGGAGCCGACGAACCGCTGATGCCCGCCCACCTGTCTTCCTGGACGTTTGCGAAGTCCGTGCAGCCGGTCACCTACGCGGCCACGGACTTCGACCTCAAGAAGCCGCAGACCTCGCTGTTGAAGAGCAAGACCGTCAAGCTGGCGGGCGCTCCGGCGAGCGCCGAGATCTACGACTACCCCGCCGACCTGCCCATCGCCAAGGACACGAGCGACACGGCGCTCCTGGCCGCCGCCGGGGACCACCTCGCGCAGGTGCGACTCGCCGAACTGCAGGCGCGGTACAAGGTGGCGCGCGGCAGCGGCAACGCGCTCGGGCTCAGTGCCGGCAGCAAGTTCACGCTGAGCGAGTATCCGCGCGACGACTTGAACAAGGACTACCTGGTGGTCGCGACGGACCTGGCCCTGGCCTCGAATCCCCACGAGACTGGATCGCAGGAGAAGGTCGACATCCACGTCGGCGTCGAGACGATCGAACTGGCCACCCGGTTCTGTCCACCGCGCGTCACGCCGAAGCCGGTCGTGCAGGGCGCGCAGACCGCGACCGTCGTCGGCAAGGCGGGCGAGGAGATCGACACCGACGACCTCGGCCGGGTCAAGGTGCAGTTCCACTGGGACCGCAAGGGAAAGAAGGACGAGAACAGCTCCTGCCGCCTGCGTGTCGCCCAGGTCTGGGCAGGGAAGGAATGGGGCGCCATCCACGTTCCGCGCATCGGCCAGGAGGTGATCGTCAGTTTCCTCGAGGGCGATCCCGACCGGCCGATCGTCACGGGCCGCGTCTACAACGGCGACAACAAGCCGCCCTACAAGCTGCCGGACAATGCCACGCAGAGCGGCATCAAGTCCCGCAGCTCGAAGGGCGGCGACCCGAAGACCTTCAACGAGATCCGCTTCGAGGACAAGAAGGACAGCGAGGAGCTGCTGATCCACGCGCAGAAGGATTTCAAGGTCGACGTCGAGAACGACGCGACCTGGCAGGTCGGCACCGACGATGCGGACCCTCCGGTGGTGGACATCGGCAACAAGGGCGTCGCGACTTTCACGATCGGCAAGACGCTGAAGACCGACGTCGGCGAGGATGCGACCTGGCGGGTGGGCCTTAGAGGCAAGGGTTCGCCCCAGCTCGCGAAGAGCCAGGAGGGCGTTGCGAAATTCGAGGTCGGCAAGACGTTGATGATCGACGTGGGCGACGAGATCACGCTGGTGACGGGCCAGTCGAAGATCGTGATGAAGAAGGACGGCTCGATAGCGATCACATGCAAGAGCTTCGAGGTCAAGGCGTCGCAGGAGATCGTCGCGAAGAGCCTGCAGGTCGCCGTCGAGGGCACGACCAAGGTGGAGATCAAGAGCAGTGCGCAGACCAAGGTCGAAGGGACGATGCTCGACCTCTCGGCCTCTGGGATCGCGACGCTCAAGGGCGCGCTGACCAAGATCAACTGAGGCAGCATGGTCAAGGCACTCGATCCCGGTTCCCAGGTCGCCTCGACGGTGCTCGTGCCGCTCGAGCGCCTCGGCGCCGAGGCGAAGCGCAGGATCGATCCGCTCGTGACCGCGAGAACGTACCTTGACTCGCTGTGCCGCGACGGGCTGCTGAACGACGCGGTCGACGTCGTGAGCTATCTGCTGCCCAAGCAGTACGCGATCGCCTGGGGCGCGGAATGCTGGCAGTCCGTCCACGACGGCAAGGAACCCGACCTGGTCGAGAAGAGCGCTGCGGCCGCCGCGCAGCGCTGGCTCAAGGATCCAAGCGAGGACAACCGCCGCGCGGCGCTGACGCTGGCTGACCGCCTCGGTTACGGCAATGCCGGGGCTTGGCTCGCGGCAGCCGCAGGCTGGACGGGCGGCAGCATGCTGCCTTCGGGCGAATACGAAGTGCCGCCCCCGCCTGGCTTGTCCGGCAATGCGGTCGCCGTGGCGCTCAAGCTGCTTGCAGCGCTCGACCCGCCGAATTACGACCAGTGCCTGGCCCGGTTCGTGGACCGGGCGCTCGCCACGTTCGCGCCCTCCGGTCCCGTGGAGCGCCAGGGCCCATGAAACCGGCCGCCCGCGTCACCGACATGCACACCTGCCCGATGGTCATCCCAGGGGTGCCGGCGATCCCCCATGTCGGCGGACCGATCATCACTCCGGGGCGGCCCGACCGTGCTGATCGGCGGCTTGCCGTCGGCCACCGTGACGTCGCAGTGTTTCTGCGTCGGGGACCCCGACGCCATCGTGCTCGGGTCGTTCACCGTGCTGATCGGAGGCTGATGGCATCCGCCGCTGACGCTGCAGAATGTTCCTGATACTCGAGGTGACCAGTTCGAACGCGCCGCTCCTGGGCGCGGCCAGCCGCGCGGTGTTCACCGCCGCAGGCGGCTCCATCGGCCGCCGCCCCGGCAACGACTGGGTGTTGCCCGACCCGCACGTTTCCGGTCGCCACGCGCGCGTCCGCGCGATCGGCGGCACCTTCTTCCTCGAGGACAACGAAAGCGCCAACGGCGTGACGGTGAACGGCAACCGCCTGCACCCGGGCGAGCCGTTCCCGCTCAAGGACGGCGACAAGGTCTTCATCGATCCATTCGAGATGACCGTCACCGTCTCGATGACCAAGCCGGGCGCGAGCACCGAGGTGACGGGCATGCAGGCCGCGCCCTCGCAGGTGCCCCTGGCGCCGATTCCGCCGACGCCCCCGCCGCCGGCGTACGCCTCCGGCGGCGGCCTGCTCGACGACATCGACGCGGCGCCCTCGGGTTTCGGGGACATCGTCCCCGAAGCGGGCGGCGCGCTGCCGAGCGACTTCAATCCGCTGCTCGACGAGCCGCCGCCGGCCGCGGCTCCCGCATACACCGGTGCGCACCTGCAGTCGAAGCCCGTGATCCACGACGCTTTCGATATTCCGGCCCCTCGGGCATCGGCGCCCCCGGCGGGCGGGCAGCCGGGGTCGGTGATCCCGACCAACTGGGACGCCCTCGATCTGATGGCGCCGGAGCCGTCCGCTCCCGTCGTCACCCCCGCGCCTCCCGCGCGGCCGCAGCCGGTACCCGCCGCTCCCGTCGTGCCGCCGCCCGTAGCGGCGCGGCCGCCCGTCTCGCCTGCAGCGCCTTTGCCGTCCCCGGCGCCGATCGCTGGCAATGCCAACGACCTCGCGAGCCTGCTGCGTGCCGCCGGGGTCTCCGAGCAGGCGGCGTCGCCGGAAGTGATGGCGGAATTCGGGCTCGTGCTGCGCATCGTCATCGAGGGGCTCATGGAAGTGCTGCGCGCACGGGGCGAGATACGCAGCGAGTTCCGCCTGCCACAGACCTCGTTCAAGCCGCGCGACAACAATCCGCTCAAGATGGCCGTGAACGCGGAGGACGCGATCCACAACCTGCTGGTCAAGCGCAACCCGGCCTATCTCGGCACGACCGCGGCATTCGACGACGCGTTCAAGGACGTGCGCCACCACCAGCTCGCCATGCTCGCGGGCATGCGCGCGGCCTACGCCTACATGCTGCAGCGCTTCGATCCCGCGGCACTCAAGGCACAGTTCGACGCGCGACCCGCCCGGAAGGGGTTCGGCTTCTCGACCCAGGGCAAGTACTGGGAAGCGTTCGAGGAGTATTACCGCGAGACGACGGCGGACGGCGACGACTGCTTCCGGCGCCTGTTCGGCGATCAGTTCGCCCGCGCGTACGAAGAGCAGATACAGTTGCTGAGATCGGCCCGGGACCGGACGAAGAACCAGACCTGAACGGCTCGCTTGCAGCAGGGGGAGCATTCATCTTGAGTCGCGCGATAAATCGGCTGGCGTGCGCTTTCGCCGTGCTGGCGGCGGCGCTCGGCGCGGCTGGGTGCGCAGCAAAGGCCCCCGTCGTCGAGCCGCCGCCCGCACCGGTGTCGGTCGTCGTGACGGCCTCCGCGACGCCGGACGCCAATCCCGACGCCGAGGGGCGCGCGTCTCCCGTGCTGGTCCGGGTCTACCAGCTCGCCGACGCCACCGCGTTCACGAAGGCTGAACTCCTGCCGCTCTGGGACCAGGAGGCCGCGACGCTCGCGGCGTCGCTGGTCGGCCGCCACGAGCTTCGTCTGGAGCCCGGCGGGGACGGCGAGGTCGGGTTCGAACTCGATCCGCGTGTCCGCAGCATCGCCGTGGCCGCGGCGTACCGCGACTTCCGCAGCGCGAGCTGGCGTGCCGTCGCGCCGGTTCCGGAGCGGCCGGTGCCCGGGACGACGCTGCGGCTGGTCGTCGACGTCGAGAGTCGAACGGTCGCGGCGCGCTGGCAATGAACCAACGATCGCGGAGAACGACGGAATGACGATCAACAACCGGGTCGTGTGGAGCGAGGGCCTGTTCCTGCGCCCGCAGCATTTCCAGCAGCAGGAGCGCCACCTCGAGCGCCACGTCGAGATCCGGGCGACCGCGCTCGGCGCACACGGCTGGGGCTTCACCGAGCTCGAGTTCGAGCGCGACCTGCTCGCGACCGGCAAGCTCGCGCTGCGGCGCGCGCGCGGCGTCTTCGCCGACGGCACCCCGTTCAGCATGCCGGACGACGATCCCCTGCCGCTCGCGCTAGATGTTCCGGGCAACCTGCGCGACCGGACCGTCTACCTCGCGCTTCCGTTGCGACGCGCCGGCGCGGTCGAGATCGCAGCGGCCGGTGAGACTCGCGAGGTCACGCGGTTGCAGCGCGGCGAACTCGAGGTGCGCGACAACGCGGGCGTGACCGACGAGCCCGCGCTGATGGAGGTCGCGGCGGTGAACGCCCGGCTGCTCGTCGAGGGCGAGCCGACCGACGAATTCTCCTGCATCCCGGTCGCGCGCATCGTCGAATGCCGCTCCGACCGCCAGGTCGTGCTCGACGACCGTTTCATCGCGACCGTGACGCGGGCGGCCGCGGCGCCCGTGCTGGCCGCATTCCTGCGCGAGGTGCACGGGCTGCTGCACCAGCGTGGTGAAGCGCTCGGAGGACGCGTCAATGCCACCGGACGCAGCGCGACGGCGGAGATCGGCGACTACCTGATGCTGCAGGCGATCAACCGCTACGAGCCCGTCGCGGCGCACCACGCCGCGGGCGGCACGGTGCACCCCGAGGATCTCTTCTGCTTCGGGGCATCGCTCGCCGGCGAGCTCGCGACGTACACGCTGCCCGCAAAGCGGCCGCTGCCGCTCGAGCCCTACCGTCACGAGAACCTGCGGCTGACATACGAGCCCCTGTTCGCGGCGATACGCAGCGTGCTGAGCGCGGTGATGGAGCAGAGCGCGGTGCCCATTCCGCTCGAGGTCAAGCGCTTCGGCATCCGGGTCGGCGTCGTGGCGGACCGGACGCTCTACGATTCGGCCGTGTTCGTGCTGGCGGCGCGCGCCGACCTGCCGACCGAGGAGTTCCGTCGCGCGTTCGTGCCGCAGGTCAAGGTCGGGCCGGTCGAGCGCATCGCGAACCTCGTGAACCTCGGCCTGCCGGGCCTCTCGTTGCGGGCGATGCCGGCACCCCCGCGCCAGATCCCGTATCACTCGGGCTTCCAGTATTTCGAGCTCGAGCAGGCCGGCGAGTTGTGGCAGCAGCTGCGCACCGCCGGCGCCATCGCGGTGCACGTCGCGGGCGAGTTCCCGGGCCTGCAGCTCGAACTCTGGGCGATACGCGGGTAGCACTCCATGGCCAACCAGCAGGGCGACGGCCCGTTCGGGCCCGGGGATCGCACGATCATGAAGCCGCGCCCTGGAGGGCGCGGGCCGGGTCTGCCGGGCACGCCTCCGCCGGCGACGCCGGCGGTCCCACCGGCACCGCCCTTGCCCGAAGTCGGCGCCGGGCGCGCTGCCAGCGCGTCCCCGCCACTCGAAGGTCCGAGCGCTGGCCGGGCGGAGTACGTCGCGGCAGGCCTCGATCCGCTGGTCGCCGCCGCGGCCCCGCTGCTGCTGCTGGCCGGCCGGCTGCGGCACACGCCGGAGGCCGCGGACGTCGCCGGGCTGCGTCGCCAGCTCGTCGCCGAAGTACGGCAGTTCGAGGAACGTGCGCGGTCCCTGGGCGTCGCCGCCGAACAGGTGGCCGCGGCAAGGTACGCGCTCTGCGCAACGCTCGACGAGGCGATCCTGAGCACGCCTTGGGGAGCCCGGGGCGAATGGGGCACCCAGCCGCTGCTCTCGATCTTCCACCGCGAGACGTGGGGCGGCGAGAAGTTCTTCCAGCTCATCGAGCGCACGAAGAGCGATCCCAGGCAGTACGCCGGCCTGCTCGAGGTGCTGTACGACTGCCTGAGTCTCGGTTTTGCCGGCAAGTACGCGCTCGATCCGAAGGGTGCCCTGCAGCGCGACCAGCTGCAGCACGAGGTCTACGAGCGGTTGCGCGGCCTCGGCGGCGGGGCGCCCGGGCCGCTCTCGCAGCGCTGGGAGGGCGAGCGCGACAAGCGCAACCCGGTCCTGCGCTACGTGCCGCTGTGGGTCGTCGCAGCCGTCGGGCTCGCCTTGCTGACGGCGGCCTATCTGTATTTTCGCTTCCAGCTCGGCCAGGCCGCCGATCCGACCTACGCCGCGCTCGCGAACGTCGGCGTGCAGGGTTTCGCCACGGAGGCGCCGGCGCCGGCCGCACCGCCCCCGGTCACCCTGAAGCAACTCCTGGCGGACGTCGAGGCGCAGGGCCTCCTCACCGTCGAGGAGCAGGGCGCGCGCAGCATCGTCACGCTCGCGGGCAGCGACCTCTTCGCGGCCGGCAGCGCCACGATCAATCCCCGCCTCGATGCGACGCTCGACCGGATAGGGACGGCACTCGACGAGGTGCCGGGATCCGTACTCGTGGTGGGCCACTCCGACGGACAGCCGATCCGCTCGTTCCGTTACCAGAACAACTTCGAACTGTCCGCGGCCCGGGCACTGGCCGTGCTCGAGCGGCTGCGCTCCAAGGTCGCCGTGCCGTCGCGGCTGCAGTCGAACGGGGTCGGCTCGACCCAGCCACGCTGCGAGCCGGAGCAGACGCCCGAGGATCGGGCCTGCAACCGGCGCGTCGAGATCGTGCACGTCTACTCGGGCGGCGCGGCCCCATGAAGAAACTGCTCTCCAATCGCTGGACGCTGAGCATCGTGGGCATCGTGCTCGTCGCGCTCGTGCTCTGGGTCCTCGGGCCGTACTTCGCCTTCGGGTCGGCGCGACCGCTCGACGGCGTCGTCGAGCGCGTGATCGCCATACTGCTCGTGCTGCTCGCCTGGATGGGCACCATGCTGTGGCGAACGGTCCGCGAGACGCGCGGCAGCCGCAAGCTCGTGGCAGAGGTCGCTGCGCAGGCGGAGGCCCCGGCGGTCGCGACGTCGGCTCCTGGCGCGCCGGCGGGCGACGTGCAGCAGTTGCAGCAGCGATTCGCGGAGGCCGTGGATCGGCTCAAGAAGGACCGTCGTGGCGGCGGCAACCTCTACCGGATGCCGTGGTACGTGATCATCGGTCCGCCGGGATCGGGCAAGACGACGGCGCTCGCGAACTCCGGGCTCAGGTTCCCGATGGAGCAGGAGGTCGGCCGGCGCGCGATCCGCGGCGTCGGCGGCACGCGCAACTGCGACTGGTGGTTCACCGACGAGGCCGTGCTGCTGGACACCGCCGGCCGCTACACGACTCAGGACTCCGACCGGATCGCCGACGGCGCCGGCTGGGGCGACTTCCTCAAGCTCCTGAAGCGTCACCGTCGCCGTCGTCCGCTGAACGGCGTGCTCGTCGCGTACAGCGCGCAGGACCTGCTAACGCGCAGCGAATCCCAGTTCGAAGCCGACGTGCTCGCGATCCGGCAGCGCGCGGCAGAGCTCAACCGCCACCTCGGCATCGGCCTGCCGGTCTACCTTCTGATCACCAAGATCGATCTCGTCGCGGGCTTCCGCGAGTACTTCGACGATCTCGACGCGGCGGGGCGCAAGCAGGTCTGGGGCACGACGTTCGCCCTGGACGACAGCCGAAACGGACGGGCCATCCGGACCTTGCCGGCGGAGTTCGACGCCCTGGTCGAGCGACTCAATCGTGGCCTCAATCAGCGGCTGCGCGACGAGCGCGACGTGCGCAGGCGGGCGCAGCTCTACGGCTTTCCGCAGCAGTTCGGGACTCTGCGCACACGGCTGCTCGAGCTCGTGGACGGCGCATTCGGTGCCGACCACGACCACAACCGCCTGTTCCTGCGTGGCGTGTATTTCACGAGCGGCACCCAGGAAGGCACGCCGATCGACCGCCTGCTCGGCTCGCTCGGCCGTGCGCTCGGGCTCGCGGCCGACCCGCGCGCACCCGCCGGGGACGCGGGGCGCGCGTACTTCATCGAGCAGCTGCTGCGCGAGGTCGTGTTGCAGGAAGCAGGACTCGCGGGCACGGATCGCCGCGCGGAATTGCGCACGGCCGCGATGCAGACCGCCGCCTACGCGGGAGTCGTGCTGCTGGTGCTGGCCGGCCTTGCCGCGCTCTTCGTGAGCTACCGCAAGAACGACCGGTTCCTCGAGGAAGTCGCCACGGCAGCACAGTCGCTCGAGCAGGCTCCGCCGGCGCCTGCGACGGCGGGGTTGCGCGAGCAGCTGCCGCGCCTCGACGCGATCCGCAAGGTGTACGACGCCGCGAACCACGGCGGCGCCGAATCACCGTGGTCGATGCACGCCGGGCTGTACCAGGGTCGTGCCTTGCGCGAGGCGGCGGGCGACGCTTACGCACGCGAGCTGAACGCGGTCCTGGTCCCGGCACTCGCCCGGTCGTTCGAGCGCCGCATCGACGACCTGGTGAGCGACCCGGACCGGCTGTACGAGTACCTGAAGGGCTACCTGATGCTCGGCGAGCCGAAGCGGCTGCAGACGGAACAGCTCGCGGTACTCGCGGCGCTCGAGTGGGAGCGCGAAGCCGGCGGCGACCCCCAGGTGCGCGCCACGCTGCTGTCGCACCTCGAATGGCTGCTCACCGCGGAGCGACTCGCTCCGTCCACGCTCGACGCGGCGCGGCTCACGCGTGCCCGCAACGCGCTCGCTGCCGCGACGCCGGCGGCCCTCGCCTACAGCCGCCTGAAGCTCGCCCAGGACGGTACGGACGCGAAGCCGATGCGGCTCGACCAGGAGGTGCAGGGCCTCGACAGCGTCTTCCGGCGCCGCAGCGGGGCCAGTCTCGCGGAGCCCGTGCCGGCGCTCTTCACCCGCGACGTCTTCCTCGACATCAGCAGCAAGGGCGGTGCGGAGATCGCGCGCCGGCTGCAGGAGGATGCCTGGGTCTTCGGCGACGACGCACTGCCGGCCCAGTTCGACGACCGCCTCACGCGCGAAGTGATGGCGCTCTACGAGCGCGACTACGTCGCCACGTGGGATGCGTTGCTCGCGGACCTCGAAGTACTGCCGCTCGGCGATGCCGAATCCGCGGCCCGCAATCTCGGGATCCTCGGCAGCGGCAGCTCGCCGCTCAAGGTGCTGCTGACGATCGTTGCGCGCGAGACGAATCTCACGCCGCCTGCCGACCCGGCCGCCGCGGCCGCGGCGGGTCTTGCGGACAAGGCGCTCGCCAAGGCTTCCTCGTCCACGCTCGGCCGGCTGCTGAAGGGCGCGGATCCGGCAGCCGGTGCGGCCGCGCCGGACGGCAAGCCCGGGGCTCTCGTGACGCAGCACTTCGCCGAGCTTCGCGCGCTGGTCGAGGGGCCGCCGGGGCAGGCGCCGATCGACCGCACCCTGCAGCTGCTCGCACAGATGTCGCAGCAGCTCGGTGCGATGGGGGACGCGGTCGGTGGCGCGGCGGCACTGCAGCAGGTCAAGGCCGGTGGAGGCGGCGGCACGGCGCGAGCGATCGAAATCGAGGCCGCCCAGCTGCCTCCTGCGGTGGCGGGCATCCTGGGGCCGCTCGCCGGCTCGAGCCAGGAGATCGTCCGTACGCAGGCGAGCGGCGAGCTCGCGGAACTGTATCGGGCCGAGGTCGTGGCCGAGTGCGACGCCGTCGTTACCGGCCGGTATCCGTTCGCGAGCAGCGCGACGGACGTGCCGGTCGCCGACTTCGCGCGGCTGTTCGGCTACGGCGGCGTCTACGACAACTTCTTCAAGAGCCACGTCGCGGCGCTCGTCGACACGACGAAGTCGCCGTGGCGTTGGCACGAGGCGGGGGGCAGCCCGATGGGCCTGCCCGGCTCGATTCCGGCACAGTTCGAGGCGGTGGACCGGATCCGCCAGCAGTTCTTCCGCACGGGAGCAGCCGAGCCCGAGGTCCAGTTTGCGCTCACGCCCGAGTATCTCGACGCCGGAGTGGCCCGTTTCGTGCTCGAGATCGCCGGTGCGCGGTATGAGTACGCGCACGGGCCGCAGGCACGCTGGACGCTGCGCTGGCCGAGTCCGGCAGGGGAGCCGGTCGTCGTCACCTTCGACACGGGCGCAGGCCCTGGGCCGAGCGCGGTCCACGAGGGACCTTGGGCACTGTTCCGCCTGCTCGACGCGGGCGGGGTCACGGCCGAGTCGGAGACGCGCTTCCGGGTCGGGGTGTCCGCGGGGGGCGCCAATGCGCGCCTGGTGCTCGATGCGGCATCGATCCGCAACCCGTTCGCGCGGCCGCTGCTCTCGCGGTTCCGTTGCGGGAGCTGACGGTGAGCGACGTCCTCGCTGTCGGGTTCTTCGGCAAGCTGCCCTCCGTCGGCGATTTCGTCCGTCGTCGCGTCGACGATCGCCTCGTCGGGGCCTGGGACACCTGGCTGCAGGAGGCAATGGCCGACAGCCGTGCGTCCCTCGGCGACCGCTGGCTCGATCTCTACCTCACCGCGCCGATGTGGCGGTTCGTCACGCCGCCCGGCGTGCTCGACGAGCTGCCGGTGGCCGGCATCCTGTTCCCCAGCGTCGACCGGGTCGGGCGCTATTTTCCGTTCACCGTGTTCGCGCGGCTTCCACAGGGAGCGAGCGGTCTCGTGGTCGCCGACCGCTGCGCACCCTGGTTCGAGCGCGTCGAGGACCTGATGCTGGCGCAGCTCGATTCCGACGAGCACACGCTCGAGGAGGTCGACGGGGCACTCGAATCGACGTCGGAACAGCTTGCGGCGCTGCTGCATTCGGTGCCGACGCACCTCGGCTCGGTCCACTTCGAGGAGCCGGGGGCGAGCCTCACCGGATGTCGCCACCTGCCGCTCGGCGAGCGCGTCGACATCGGGCCCACGGCGCTCGCGTGGCTCGGCGACCTGATCGGACGCTCCGTGCCGGCCGCCGTCTTCTGGTGGAGCAGCGGTTCGGCGTCGGTGCGCCCGTCATGGCTCATCACGCGGCAACTGCCGGATGCCCGGGGATTTGCCGCCATGCTGTCGGGCGAGTGGACCGACTGGCCCTGGGAGCAGGCCGATGCGGCCGCAACGGTGCCGTTCCTGGAAACGGTGCCGATGAGGCTCGAGTCGGGCGGTACCACCCACCCGGGCCACGTCCGCGCCGAGAACCAGGACGCCTACCTTGCGCGTCCCGAGGCCGGGCTCTGGTGCGTCGCCGACGGCATGGGCGGCCACTCGGCGGGGCACCTCGCCAGTCGCGCGACGACCGACGCCCTCGCCAGCCTCGAGTACGTCGCGAGCTTTCCGGACTTCGTGCGCGCGGTGCGCGGCACGCTCGGCGAGGTCAACCGCTACCTGCAGTCGCTGTCGCGGCGCTCGGTGAATCCGACGGTGATCGGCACGACGGTTGTCGTGCTAGTCGTGCGCGACGGCCTCGGGGTCGCACTCTGGGCCGGCGACAGCCGTCTCTATCGGCTGCGCGACGGTCGGCTCGAGCAGCTCACGACGGACCACAGCGAGGCTGCGGAGGCCGGCGTCGAGGGAGCATCCGATTCCAACGTGATCACGCGCGCGCTCGGCGGCCACGACGACGTGGAGCTCGACCAGGTCACGTTCGACGTTCGTCCGGGCGACCGC
>Ga0105090_10000331_pt1 | contig 22495 bp, 24 predicted proteins | sample PPLLak3March2015_FD_79110 | JGI IMG/M metagenome (GOLD analysis project Ga0105090, IMG submission 79110) | Freshwater sediment microbial communities from Prairie Pothole Lake near Jamestown, North Dakota, USA - PPLs Lake P7 Core (1) Depth... | ecosystem: Environmental > Aquatic > Freshwater >...
AACATTTGAGCCCCGGGGGTATTCGACAGGTGTTCGATGGATATTCATAAGTACTTGATTTTATTGATATTTTTATATGGCGCCATAGACGGAATAATGCCCGCCATGCACCGCTGACGCAAGAACGAAAACACCGACGCCAGCGATCAGACGATGGCATGCGCCAGTTAGCTGAAGCCGAGAACTTTTCTGACCTCGGCAATCGATTTGGCACGGCCACCTGCACGCCGCGCCTGGGCAACCAGCATGGCATCGTCAATATCCTCGATGTAACACAACAAGGCCTCGCGTACGATACTGCTCTTGGTTCTGCCTTCGGCTTTGGCAAGTCGCTCGATGGCGACTTCCAGTTCCTTATCGACTCTCACAGTCAGCATGGCGATGAAAACTCTAGGTATCAGATTTTGAACGCTGGCAGATCCAGAGCGGCTGCAGGCGTCAGGATACGCAAACGCGGCAACGCCGGCATCTGCAGCAGGTCCTTGTCGCCGGTCACCAGCCATGACGCTTCCGCGGCAAGCGCCGCGTGGATGAATTTGTCATCATCGGCATCACGGCAAAATTTTTGCGCAGCCATGTCCGGCGGCACCTCGACCCAGTGGGCCAAAGCACTCGCATCCTTGAGCAACAGCTTGCGATCATCCATTCCGAGGTAACGGTCGAACATCGGCAACCACAGCCGCGCCTCAAGCTCGGAGAAGGTTTGCGAGGAAAAAACGGGACGGCTATGCGTGATGACATTCCTGACCACGGTAGCCGGGGCGCCCGTTTTCATCAGGAACGCACTGATCCAGACATTGGTGTCGATGACGACACCCTTGCCCGGTTCAACTTTCATCGGCCAGCAGCTTATCCAGCGTCGCGGCGGTCAAACCGGCGCTCGCAGCCTGCTCGGCAGTTCTGTTCATCGTCTGACCCAGGCGGTCGGCATAAAAGGCACGCATCGCTTCGTAGTCCTGCGCACTGACCATCACGCCGACCACACGGTCATGGCGCAGCACACGCACCGGCTCACGCTGCGCCTCATCGATGAATTCGCCAAAGCGAGTCTTGGCTTCGTTGGCGGTATAGGTTTTCATGGCTGGTTGCTCCCGCTAAAAATGCACCAACTCATTTTGAGCGAATCGTTCGATTCGGTCAAATCGTACGTAACAATGCGACTTTCCCAACCATTAAGCAGTTTAAGAAATTTTAAAATATACCAAAAAAAACATATACTTAAATCAAAAATGCCGAGTAAATATACATAATTGCCATAACCGTATTATCCGGCTATCATCCCTCCCATGAAAACCATTTCCCTCAAACTCCCGGATGAACTGGACCGCAAGCTGACCGCAACCGTCAAGCAGCGCGGTGTCGCCAAAAGCGATGTGGTACGCGAAGCGCTGGCCCACTATCTCAGCGGTGCGCAGGCTGCGCGCAGTGGATCCTTGCTCGCCCTCGCCGCCGACCTCGCCGGCTGCGTCGATGACGCCGCGCCCGACACCTCCACCAATCCGCAGTACCTCGAAGACTTCGGCCGCTGATGCACCGGGCCATTGTCGATACGGGTCCGCTGGTCGCGCTGCTGAGCGCGCGTGACACGCATCACCAATGGGCCCGGTCCAGCTTTGCCACCATTGCCCCGCCCGGCATCACCTGCGAAGCCGTGCTGGCGGAAGCCTGGCACCTGCTGCGTGGCACCGCTCGCGGACAATCCGCACTGCTGGAATTGCTGGCTGGTGGAACATTAATCATCGAGTTCGGATTGATGGCTGAACTGGCCGCCATCCGCCGACTGGTCTCCCGCTATAAAGATCAGCCCATGTCGCTGGCAGATGCCTGCATGGTGCGGCTTGCGGAAATTTATGACGAGGCCTCGGTGATTACGCTGGACCGGGATTTTGCGGTGTACCGCAAGAACGGCCGGCAGGTGATTCCCTTGATTTCGCCTTTTGCATAATCAACGCAGTTCAATCAAAAGCTGGGGTGGCGGACGAGGCGAAAAAAACCGGGGACATGCCCCGGTTTTTATTGCGGCAGCAACAACGGTTACTTCTTCTTCACCACTTTCTTCTTCACCGCTTTTTTCTTCGCCGGTTTGGCCGCTTTCTTCGCCGGCGCTTTCCCAGCCACCGCCGCGGCTGCTTTCTTCACAGTCTTGCCTTTGGTTTTGCCGCCCGTGGCTTCCTTCGCCGCACTCCGCCCGGCAATCCGCCCGAACACCGCGCCCGACATCAGCCCCGTGCCCAGCGGATAGTTGTAATGGAATAACCCGCCGACCATCTCGCCGCAGGTGTAGAGGCCGGGGATGGGTTTCCAGCCGGTGGAGATGACGCGCGCTTCCTTGTCGATTTTCAAGCCGCCGAAAGTGAAGGTGATGCCGCCGGTGACCGGCCAGGACACATAGGGTGGTGTGTCGAGTTTCTGCGCCCAATTCGATTTCGGCGGATTGATGCCTTCGGTGTGCAGGCCATCGAGCACGGCGGCATTGAAGGGGCCACCGCGGCCGCAGGCTTCGTTATAGGCCTTCAGCGTCTGCATCGCTTCGGCGTGATCGACTTTCAGTTGTTTGACCAGGCCCTCCAGGGTGTCGGAGCGGAAAGGTTCGCTGGTCGAATAACGCGGCTCCAGCAGGTGCATGGTCTTGGCATCGAAGATTTGATACACGAGGCTCTTCGGCTGCTTGAGGATCAGGCCGCCGTACTTGGCATAGGTGAAGGCCTGGAAATCGACGGCTTCGTCGATCCAGCGTTTGCCTTCGACGTTGATCATCACGCCATAGGGATAGGACAGGCGGTTGGTCTTGTCGGTGAGATCCTTGCGACCGTAGTCGGGCGCATCCGCAACGATGGGCGTGGCATGACAGCCGCCCCAGTGACCCCAGGGCATCGCGCCGGCATCAATCGCCATGCGCAGACCGTCGCCGTAGTTGAAGTTGGAGCCGCGCACCTTGGCATGGCCCCATTCCTGGCCGAGGAAGTGTGTACGCCAGGCCGGATTGGTTTCAAAACCGCCGCTGCCGAGAATCACCGCTTTCGCCTTGAGTGTCTGCAAGCCTTTTTCACCGCGCACCTTGACGCCGCGCACCGCCCCCTGCCCGTCCAGCGCCAGATCAAGCACATGTGCTTCGTAACGGATTTCGACGCCCATGTCTTCGCAGGTCTTGAACCACTGCTTCGACAGGCCGACGCCCTCGTGCACCGTGCGCACGATGGCACCCTTGGGCCATTTGATTTTGTCGCCGACCTTGATGCCCATCACCGACTTGGCGAGTTCGAAATGGTGTTTGCCCACATCCTGCAGCCAGCAGGTGGTGTCGTAGGATTCGTCGATCATCAGTTTCGACAATTCGGGATCGGATTTGCCTTCGGTGACCCGCATCAGGTCTTCGGTGAACGCTTCGTGCGGATAGACCGGCACACCGCTGCGGAATCCGGGATATTCGTCTTCGGCGTCCGGAATGAAACGGTCGAGCTCATCGACATGGTTGAACACGAAACGGAAAATCGCGCCGCTGAAATGGGTGTTGCCGCCGCGTTGCGCCTTGGGTGCTTTTTCCAGCAACAGTACTTTTTTTGCGCCGTTTTCTCGTGCCGACACGGCTGCCGCGCAGGCTGCGTTGCCGCCGCCGACGACGATGACGTCATAATCCATTTATTGGACTCCTGATGGGTATCTTTGAATATTAGAGCAGGAAAAACACCGGGCGTCAGATGCGCCGCCATCGCTGGCTCCTCCGGTACTTCACCTGTGTGTCCTGTATGCGGCGACGGCCAAAATAGTGTCAAGGAAGGCAAGCGACCCTCTGTATTGATATGTGGACTAAGAAGCGTAGACGGGCGTTACATCGCGCCATGCTGGGGTAAACTGCCCGCAGCACTGTCAGTCGCAAACTACAGGAGAATCCACCATGAACGACGACCGCCGCGCAGCGGCTGCGCGCACAGCCGCACCCACCCTGGAACTCGCTGCCTGGATCAGCGGACTGAAGTACGACGACATTCCTGCGCGCACGCGCGAAGTCGTGCGCATCGCCATTCTCGACACCCTCGGCTGCGGCATCTACGGATTCGGCACACCCTGGGCCGGCATGATGCTGAAGTGGGCGCGCGCCGGCAGTTCCGGCAAAGGAGATGCGACAGTCTGGGGCGAAAAATTTCCGAGCCTTCGGGTTGCCGATGCAGCCATGGTCAACGGTTCCGCAGCGCATGCCTTTGAGCTCGATGATTATCACAACGCCAAGCTGCACGCCGGTGCGATTGCAGTGCCCGCAGCCTTGGCCATGGGTGAAAAACTCGACTCCGACGGCCGCGCCATCGTCACCGCCATCGCTGCCGGCTACGAAACCATGATCCGCTCCAGCCTCGCCTCGAACCCGTCGGCGACCCGCCTGCGCGGCTGGCACATCACCGGAATCTACGGCCCCTTCGCAGCTGCAGCGGCCTGCGCGTCGCTGATGAAGCTCAATCCCGAGCAGACCGCCTGGGCACTGGGCCTCGCAGGCACACAGGGCGCCGGTACCTGGGCCTTTAATGCCGACGGCACCATGAGCAAACGCCTGCATGCCGGCAAGGCTGCGCATTCCGGTGTGCTGGCCGCGGAACTTGCCGCAATGGGTTACACCGGGCCGACGCAGATTTATGAATTCGAGGACGGTGGCGTGCTGAAGGCGCATTCCGACAACAGCGACGTATCTTTGCTCACCCGCGACCTTGGGCGCATCTGGCACACCGACAAGAATTCGATCAAGCCCTATTCCTGCTGCGGCAGCGCACATGCCTACATCGACGCAGCACTCGCCGTGCGTAAAAAAATCGGCGCCCCCTGGGATGCCAAACGCCGCGTCAAGGTCGGCCTGTCAAACGTGGTCGACGTGCAGTGCGGCTTTGCCTATGCGCCGGGCAGCGCATTGAACGCGCAGATGAGCGTGCGTTACGTGATCGCCGCCGCACTCGCCGACGGTCAGGTTCTGCCGCCACAGTTCACCGCCGAACGCATGGGTGATCCGGCGCTGGTCAAACTCGCCGCGGAGCTCGAATGCGAGCATGACCCGAAACTCGACGCGCTGTATCCGGCGCATTTTGCCGGCTGGGTCGCCGCCGAGAAGGACGGTCAGTGGGTGCGCGAGGACATCCTCAACCCCACCGGTTCGGTCGACAACCCGGTCAATGCCCAAGGGGTCACGGAAAAAATCCGCGGCATCCTGCCGGAAGCACCGGTGGATGCCATCGCCAAGGTAGCGCTGAACATCGAGAATCATTCCGTGCGCGAGCTGCTGGCGCTGGCGGCGCAGTAACCAACATCTGAACAATCCGGAAAGCCGCAGATACCATGACTAAAAAAATTGCCGTACTGGGCGTGGGCGCAATCGGCAGCAGCATCGGCGCCGACCTGACACAAGCCGGTTTTGACGTGACGCTGATCGACCAATGGCCGGCGCATGTCAGGGCCATGAAAACCAACGGCCTGCAGGTGCAGTTCAAGGATTCACAGTTTCAGGTGCCGGTAAAGGCGCTGCAGCTGTGCCACCTGTCCTCTGCCAAGCTGCAGTTCGACATCGTGTTCCTCGCCTGCAAATCCAACGACACCCGCTGGATGGCCGAATTCATCAAGCCCTACCTGAAGCCGGACGGCATCATCGTCGGCACGCAGAACGGCATGAACGACGATGCCATCGCTTCCATCGTCGGCCGCGAACGCGTGATCGGCTGCGTGGTAGAACTGCAGGCGGAGCTGTTCACGCCGGGCCAGATCCAGCGCAACACCAACCGGAAGAGTACCTGGTTCAGCGTCGGAGAACTCGATGGCAGCTACACACCGCGGGTCAAGGAAATCGCCGCGCTCATGGGCAAGGTTGGCCGCTGCGAGGTCACCAACAATATCTATGGCGCAAAGTGGACCAAACTCATCGCCAACACCATGACCATGGGGCCGTTCAGCCTGCTCGGGCTGCGCAACCACGAGGCCTGCGCCCTGCCCGGCATGTTCGACATCTCGGTACAGCTCGGGCGCGAATCCATGGCGGTGGGCGCAGCACTCGGCTACCGCATGGAACCACTGTTCGGTTTGCGCGCTGACGAGTTTGCAGGATCCAGCGACGAAAACCTGGTTACCACGATGAAAACCCTGATGTCCCATGTCGGTGGCGGCCGTACCGCACCGATCCACGACCACCTGAAGGGCCGCAACAGCGAAATCGAATACATCAGCGGCCTGGTTGCGCGCAAGGGACGTGAACTGGGCATCGCCACACCGGCCAACGCGGTGGTATCCGCCCTCGACGACCGGATCAATCGCGGTGAAATCGCCATGGATGCCGCGAATTATTCATTGCTGCGGGCCGGGCTGGGTGCTGCGGCAGTCTGAGCAGCGGTAATGTGTTTTCCTGAGGAGAAAAAATGTACCGAACCCTGATCCCCGCCCTGTTATTGGCTACCACCTGCGTCACAGCCGGCGCCGCGACATTCCCCGAACGCCCTGTACGTCTGGTCGCGGCTTCCGCCGCGGGCGGCGGCACCGATATCATCGCCCGGCTGTTCGCGCAAAAATTGACTGATGTCTGGTCGCAGCAGGTCATCGTCGACAACCGCCCCGGTGGCGGCGGGGTGATTGCCACCGACATTGTGGCCAAGGCCCTGCCCGATGGTCATACGCTGCTGCTGCAAAGCGTGGGCATTTCCTATGCGCCGGCGCTGTACAAAAAACTGCCTTTTGACGTCAAACGCGACATCGTCGCGGTAATCATCGTCGGCAGCCAGCCGTTTGTGCTCGCCGTGCATCCCTCGCTGCCGGTGAAGTCAGTCACTGAACTGGTGCGGCTTGCCAAAATGAAACCCGGGGAAATACTTTTTGCTTCGGGCGGTGTCAGCGGCGCCTCGCACCTCGGATCGGAACTGTTCCGCGTCATCGCCGGCATCAACATCGTGCACGTACCGTACAAGGGCACGGGACCCGGCGTGACAGCGTTGCTGACCGGCGAAGTACAGATGGCGATTGCCGGCGTGGGTACCATGCTGCCGCATGCCAAAAGCGGCAAGGTACGCGCGCTCGCGGTCACCGGCGCCAAACGCAGTCCTGCGGCGCCGGACCTGCCGACCGTTGCCGAAAACGGCTTGCCCGGTTACGCCTTCGATGTCTGGTACGGAATGTTTGCACCGGCAAAAACGCCGTCAGCGACACTCATTGCATTGAATGCCGGCGCCAACACCGCGCTGCGCGATGCCGAAACCATCAAACGTTTTGCCGGCGCCGGCGTCGATCTGATCGGTGGCAGCGTTGATGACTCCAACAAGTATCTGCAGGCTGAAATGGCCAAATGGGCCAAGGTCATCCGCGAAGCGGGCATCAAGGCCGACTGACGGTCTGGATTGAGGACTGAGGGTGCTGCCGCAGGTAAAATCAGCCGGATCCGGCCGTCAAAATATCGTGCCGATGTGATACAACCGGATGGCGTGATCGGCCACTGGTACCGCGCTGGCTGTTTTTTATAAATATCAATAAAAACAATAGGTTGCATAACATTGGTTGATACAACCTTTGCTGGCGCAGATGTGCCGGCGCTTTTTAACCTAGCTTACTGGAGACCGCAGCAATCATGAAATTCCGCAGAGTCGTCACCGGCACCAACAAGGAAGGCAAAGCCTGCATCAAGTTCGACAGCGTCATCGAGCCGATCCCGATGCGTCCGGGATTCGGCAACATTCCGATGTGGGCCACCAAAAAACTGCCCGCCGAAATGACCGATGAAGATCCAAACACCTGGGAACTCGGTACCAGCCTCGCCGGCGGCAGCGTGTTCCGCCTCGCCAAGTACGATCCGGGCGTGGCCAAACGCTGGCATGTGACTGATTCGGTCGACTACGCGATCTGCCTCGCCGGTGAACTGTGGATGCAGCTGGACGGAGGCGAAGAAGTGCACCTGACACCGGGCACCGTGATCATCCAGCGCGCGACCAACCATAACTGGGAAAATCGCGGCAAGGAACCCTGCATCATGGCGTACGTGCTGCTCGCCACTGAAGGCGCGAAGACTACGGGCTGGTAAGGCTCTCCAGCAACAGAAATTTTGTTGCGGTTTTGTAGGGCGGGAGAAACGCAGTGCATCCCGCCTTTGGTGTAAACGCGGAAGGCGGGATTCGCCCCGAAGGAAGTCCTCCTGGGGGGCGCTTCGCTGCTCCCGCCCTACAAAAATTGCTGCGGGAGTGCTAAGAAAAATCCATGTCCTACATCGATGAATCCCTCTCCACCGGCGAAGAAGTCTCCGCCCGATTCAGCCTGCACTGGGTGACACGCATCCCGCTCGCGATCTGGCTGCTGCTGGGCATCCCCACTTTCGGCATCACGCTGGTTATCGCGCTGCATGAATACCTGCGTATCCGCTTCATAGAGCAGGGTGTCACCAACAAACGCGTGATATTCAAGACCGGCATCATCAGCCGGAAATCCGAAGAAATGAAACTGGCATCGATCGAGACCGTGGAAATCGACCAGGGCATCTTCGGCCGCATGCTAGGTTTCGGCAACGTCAAGGTATCGGGACGCGGCACCAGCGACGTGCTTTTCCGCACCGTCGCCGACCCGATGGCCGTCAAACGCGCCATTGAAAGCATCAGTCATCCGGTTGCTTAACACCCAAGACATTAACTTCCGTTCGGGCTGAGTCCTTCGACAAGCTCAGGACGAACGGTGTATAGCTCAATAATAAATATCCATCTGCAAGAAGGACCACCATGAACGACGATCTCGGCAAACTGGTACTGCGCCTTACGCTGGGCATCCTGATGCTGATGCACGGCATCGCCAAGATGCGTTACGGCGTCAGCGGCATCGAAGCCATGGTGACAAGCCACGGCCTGCCGGGTTTCCTCGCCTACGGCGTGTTCGTCGGCGAAGTACTCGCCCCGCTGCTGGTAATCCTTGGCTTCTATGCGCGCATCGGCGGTCTGATCATGGCCTTCAACATGGTTGTGGCCATTGCGCTGGCACACAGCTCGCAACTTTTCGGCATCGGCAAAACCGGCGGATGGGAACTGGAACTGCAGGGTTTTTTCCTCTTCACGTCCATCGCCGTGGCGCTGATGGGCCCGGGGAAATTCGGAATCAACCGCAAATAATCCTGTTTTTAACGGAGATGTCATGAACAAAAAACGTCCCAACATCATTCTCATCACCTCGGATCAGCAGCGCGCCGACTGCAACGGCTTCGAAAATCCGGAGGTGCGCACACCGCACCTCGACCAGCTTGCGCGGGATGGCACGCGGTTCTCGGCCTGCATGACGCCGAACCTGGTCTGCCAGCCGTCGCGCGCATCAATCCTGACCGGCATGCTGCCACTGACTCACGGTGTCTGGGACAACGGCGTCGACCTCGAACCGCGCATCGGCGAAAACGGATTTGCCGGCACACTCGCCCGCAATGGCTACCACAGTGCATTCATCGGCAAGGCGCATTTTGCGACCAAGGCCACCTTTGCGCCGACCGGCACGCCGGAATGCAACAAGAGCCAGGCCAAGTACGGCCCTGACTGGTACGGCCCGTACATGGGTTTTGAACATGTCGAACTCAGTGTCTTCGGCCACATGCACCGCACACGGCCGCTGGAGCGCCCGCCGATGGGCCATTACGAGCGCTGGTTCCTCTCACGGGGCAAGGACGAGGAAGCGGTAAAACTGTGGGCCGCCAGCACACGCCCGGAACTCGGCACCGCACAGACCTGGCATTCGGCGTTGCCGGTGGCCTGGCATAACAGTTCTTGGATCGGCGATCGCGCCATTGATTACCTGTCGCACCACGACCAGTCCAAACCGCTGGCGATGTGGGTGTCGTTCCCGGATCCGCACCATCCCTTCGACTGCCCGGAACCGTGGAGCCTGATGTACGACCCGAAAAGCCTGACGCTGCCCAAACACCGCACGCCCGACCTCGATCGGCGCCCTTGGTGGCACAAGGCCTCTCTCGAGAGCACGCCGCAGCTGAAAGATCCGGAGATGCTCAAGTTCCGCGCCGCGGGTTCGCGGGTGCCGCCGCAGACTGACGCCCAACTCGCCGACATGACCGCGAACTACTACGGCATGGTGTCGCTGATCGACCACAACGTCGGCCGCATCCTCGCCGCGCTGGACAACCTCGGCCTGACGGAGGACACGCTGGTGTTCTACAGCACCGACCACGGTGACATGCTCGGCAACCACGGCCTGTACCTGAAAGGCCCGACGCCTTATGAAGACCTGATGCGGGTGACGATGATCGCGCGCGGACCGGGCATCGCCGCGGGAAAGGTTGTCAGCGAACCGGTCGGCACCCTGGACATGGCCGCAACCTTTTATGACTATGCCGGCATCGCGGCGCCGCACGACATGCAGAGCCGCAGCCTGAGCAAACTGCTTGCCGGAAAATCCGAAACCCGCGATGCTGCCTACAGCGAATGGTATGTCCATCCCTCGCGCTGCGGCGTGGCCCTGCAACTGCGTACGGTCCGCACAAAAACCCACAAGTGCACGTTTGAACTGGGTTCGGGTGCCGGCGAACTCTACGATTTGCACAACGATCCAGGTGAAATGGACAACCTGTTCAATGATCCAGGCCGGGCAAAAATCCAGAAGGAACTGCATGACATGATGCGTGCGCGGCCGGGAAAAATCCGTGATGATCTGGCGGAGCCCATCGGCATGGCGTGATTTTTACCGCTGGCACGTTCAACCTGACAACAAAAAACGGGAAACAGGCCAGTACTTTATGTTGTCGTTATCGTTATCGTTAATCCTGAGGAGGAACATCGATGCGTACCATTTTGGCTGTGACGCTGCTGGCGCTTGGTCAGGTAGTCCAGGTCTGTCACGCGCAGGCCTGGCCGACGAAGCCGATCCGCGTGCTGGTCGGATTCGCACCGGGCGGCACGACGGATGTTTCAGCGCGGTTCACCAGCGATATCGTGTCACGCGAACTCGGGCAATCCGTCATCATCGAAAACCGCCCCGGCGGTGCCGGCAGTCTGGCGCTGGAAGCGCTGGTGCGCGGCAGCCATGACGGCTACACCATTGTCATCGGCTCCGACTCGTCCTTTTACCAGCCGGTCATCAACCCCGCGCTGTCTTACCGGACGGAAAAAGACCTGCGTCCGATCACCATCCTCACCAACCAGCCCATTGTCATTGCCGTGCATCCATCCCCTGGCTGGAAATCGGTTGCCGACTTGTTGAAAGCGGCGAAATCGCAGCCGGGACAAATCGCCTACGGACTGTCTTCCGCCACCGGTACACAGGCGGTTGCTGCCGGCATTTTCTTCAGGATGGCCGGTGTCAAGATGATCGGTGTTCCGTACAAAGGTGGCGGACAAGCTGTGGTGGATCTGGTGAGCGGCCACGTTCCAGTGGCAGTGCTGGGTTCTGCGCCGTTGATGCCGCAGGTGAATGCCGGCCGGGTCAAACTGCTTGCCGTGACCTCAAAAACCCGTGCCAAGGCGCTGCCCGATGTACCCACGCTGGCGGAGCTGGGTTTTCCCGACATGGATATCGCACAGTGGTTTGGCGCGGTGGCGCCGGCGGGCACACCAAATGAAGCCATCACACGTCTGTCGGCCGCCTACAACAAGGCGCTGGCTGATCCCAAAGTTATGCAGCGCCTGTTTGATGCGGGGCTGGAAGCGGTCGGTGGCACGCCAGAGAACATGGGGAAACGCATGGCCGCCGAAACCCTGGTCTGGTCGAAAGCCGCCAAGGAGGCCGGGTTCGGCCAAAAATAGACTTTGGTTGCTCAACGTTAATTTTTTACCGGCACGATGCCGGCGGCCTTGATCACTGCGGCCCATTTCATCAGCTCTATGCGTACGCGATCGCCGGGTTCACCCGGTGTGGACGCTGCAACTTCGGCGCGCTTTAAGAATTCGCCCTGCTACTGGTAATACTCGGCTTCACCACGCGTAGCGCGCGGACTGAGGTATCCGGGGAAATTCGGTTTCAGCCGGAAATGACTGCAGTGTGGAACCTGTCTGCGTCTGTGTTACCTGACCAGTAGTGGTCGGTACCCGCCACGACACAGGAGAAACGCATGACTTTTTTGTAATCGCCCCGCCTGCTACGCGGAACACTGCTAAAGAAAATCTCCAGCAAAAAACACCGCTACAGCGACGGCGCTGGCACTTTCTTGATTCACTCCCAAGGTTTTCTGCCACCCGGCTTTCATGAACCCTGCACTCCGTGCATGTTGCGCCGTTTTTTTGATAACCGTACGTGGTTTGACGGATAATCCATCCCTTACCGCGCAAGAAAGAAAGGATTGCGGGACCGTGGTCCTGCGACATGAGTAGACGCTATAAAACCAATCGTCTCCAGCCTGAAGCTGATCTCTCCGCGGATTTATCCGGATTCCGCAGGACGACACTCTGCGGATTCCCGATGCCGCTGCCGCCGGCATGTCTGGCCCGAACCCAATGCATTAGTTTTAAGGCGTGCTGACCGGCATGACCGTATATAGCTATTGAATCGGCCGCGGACAGCCGCGGCACTCAGGAGACCCCATGGAAATCTTGTTTCTGGTAGCACTTATTGTGATTAATGGTGTTTTTGCGATGTCTGAAATTGCCCTCGTCACTGCCCGTCGTTCCCGGCTGGCTCGACTCGCCGAGGAGGGAGACGGTTCAGCAGCGGCGGCCATCAAACTGCATGACGAGCCGACACGTTTTCTTTCCACCGTCCAGATCGGCATCACCTCGATCGGCATCCTCAGCGGCATTGTCGGTGAAGCGGTGCTCGCCGATCCGTTCTCGGTATGGTTGCAAAGCTTCGGGTTGGATCAGGAGGCAAGCAGTATTTTTTCCACGGCGCTGGTGGTTGTAGTCATTACCTACGTATCGATCGTGGTTGGTGAACTCGTCCCGAAGCGTATCGGTCAGCTGAACCCTGAAAACATTGCACGCCTCGTGGCGCGGCCAATGCAGCTCCTGTCCCTGATCACCCGTCCCTTTGTACGCCTGCTGACGATCTCCACAGAAACCCTGCTGCGCCTTCTGGGTCAGCGGGAGCGTGCGGATCAGGGTGTCACCGAAGAAGAAATACACGCCATGCTTGAGGAAGGCTCTGAGGCCGGGGTCATCGAGCGTCATGAGCATGACATGGTCCGCAACGTGTTCAGGCTGGATGATCGCCAGATCGCATCGCTGATGATTCCCCGCTCGGAAATCACCTACCTTGAGGTAGCTGATTCCCACCAGCAGACGCTGGACCGGGTGACCGAATCCGAGCATTCGAGATTCCCTGTATGCCGTGGCGGACTGCATAACGTATTGGGCATCGTCAATGCGAAGCAGCTGCTGAACCAGACGCTCAAGGGCGAATCCGCTGAACTCACGGCAATGCTGCTTCCGGCGGTTTTTGTGCCTGAGACCCTGAATGGCATGGAACTGCTGAAACACTTCCGGGCTTCCGGCACCCAGATGGTACTGGTGGTCGATGAATACGGTGAGGTGCAGGGCCTGGTGACACTGCAGGACGTGCTGGAGGCGGTGACCGGGGAGTTCAATCCGCGCAACCAGGAAGATGCCTGGGCGGTGCAGAGAGAAGACGGTTCCTGGTTGCTCGACGGCCTGATCCCGATTCCGGAATTCAAGGACAAGCTGGAATTGAAGTCCACGCCCGAGGAGGAACGCGGGCGTTACCACACGCTGAGTGGACTCATGATGTGGTTGCTGGGACGGGTGCCACATACCGGTGATATCGCAACTCTGGAAAACTGGCGGCTCGAGGTTGTCGATCTCGACGGCAAGCGGGTCGATAAGGTGCTGGCAATGCGGGCGCAGATCGTCTCGTCTCCCCCGGCGGGAGAAGGAGCGAGTGCTGAATCAGGGCCGCAACAGAATGGATAGCAGTCTTTCATTGTGCCGTGGCCGAGCCAACGGAAGGAATTTCTGCTCAGCAGATTGTTCCGGTGTGAGCCGCATCCAGGATCGTTGCTGAATGGAATGGCTGCAGATTCTCGCCCTTGCCACGGTGCAGGGCATCACCGAGTTCCTGCCGATCTCCAGCTCGGCGCATCTCATCCTGTTGCCGCTGCTTGAGGGCTGGGTAGACCAGGGGCTGGCTTTTGATGTGGCGGTCCATGTCGGCAGCCTCGCTGCGGTGATCGCCTATTTTCGCGGCGACCTGGCGGTGCTTGTCCGTGATTTCGGCCGTTCCCTGGTCACGCGGCGGTCGACGGGCCAGAGCAGTCTGGCCTGGGCGGTGTTGTGGGGGACTGTGCCGGTGGGCATTGCCGGATTGCTGTTCAAGGAAACGGTGGAAACCACTCTGCGCTCACCACTGGTGATTGCCTGGGCAACCGTTGGCTTCGCCTTGCTGCTGTGGTGGGCCGACGCCAGAGGGCGTGGAGTACGCGATGAAAACGCCATTGGCTGGAAAGACGTACTTGTGATCGGTGCTGCGCAGGCGCTGGCGCTGATTCCCGGTACCTCGCGCTCCGGGATCACCATGACCGCGGGCATGATGCTGGGGCTGTCGCGCACGGCAGCCGCGCGGTTTTCCTTCCTGCTGTCGATTCCGGTGATTTCCCTCGCCGGCGGCCTGCTGGTCTTCGAACTGGCAACGGCACAGGACTCAGTGGACTGGACCGCTCTGCTGCTCGGTTGCGTCTCTTCGGGATTCGCCGCATACCTCTGCATCCACCTTTTCCTCAGGTTGATCGAACGCATCGGGATGCTGCCATTCGTGATTTACCGGCTACTGCTTGGCGCCATTCTTTTCTACGTCCATATCTGATTACCGGCATTCCCGCAGCTCACGGCATGACTGCATAGATCTCCGGGCAACGTCAACACCGCTGTCACAGCCATTTTTAGTTCTTTACCGGCACGATCCCGGCGGCCTTGACCACTGCTGCCCATTTCACCAACTCGGTGCGCACACGGTCGCCAAGTTCGCCCGGCGAGGATGGCGCAACCTCGGCGCCCTGTGCGAGGAAACGTTCGCGCAAGTCGCGCTGGTTGAACATCGCAGTGATTTCAGTGCTGAGTTTATTGATGACTACACCTGAGGTCTGCGCCGGGGCGAACATGGCAAACCAGCCCACTGATTCGTAATTCGCGATCCCCGCCTCCTGCATGGTCGGCACCTGCGGTGCCGCGGTCGCACGCTTGATGCTGGTCACCGCCAGCGCCCGCACCCGTTCCGAGCGAATGTGCAAATGCGCCGTAGTCAGACTGCCGAACATGATCGACACCTGCCCTCCTACCAGTTCGAAAACCGCCGGCGATCCACCCTTGTAGGGCACATGGGTGAGGAACAGCCCGGCGCGCTGAGCAAACAGCACCGCGGAGAGATGGGCAGAGGTACCGATGCCAGACGATGCGTAATCGAGTTCGTGCGGCCGCCGCTTTGCAAACTCGATCAACTCGCGCACCGAGCGCACCGGCAGCGAGGGATGCACGATCAGTACGCTGGGCACTGTCGCCACCATCGCCACCGGTGCGAAATCACGCAGCGTGTCATAGGGCATTCGTGTCCACAACGAAGGATTCGTGACATGCGAGGTATAGGCCATCAGCAGTGTGTAGCCATCGGGCACAGCCTTGGCCACCATTTCGGAACCGATCAGGCCGCCGGCGCCGGGCCGGTTGTCGATGATGACCTGCTGCCCCCAGGCTTCGGTGAAACCCTGGCCCAGCGCGCGCGCGAACACATCGGTTGCGCCACCGGCGCTGACCGGCACGATAATGCGCACGATCCGGTTCGGGTAATTCTGCGCAACGGCATCCGGCACAATCACACTTGCGGCAAACGCAAACAACAGCAGCACGGCAGGCATGGACACTGTGTTTCCCATGGAAACATTGTAAACCGCAGGGGCAGCCAATCGCGGCAAAGAATATTGGTAGCGAATCGCGGTACAATCGACCGGAATGCATGACTCCAGCGGCACTTCCACTTTTTCTACTTGAGCCAGCCTGTTTTTCACCTGCTTTTTCCACACGCTTACGACCATGACTACACCGAAACTGTTCGACGACGAATTGCACGATGCAATGCAGCAACTCTATGACGAAACCATCGAAACAATGCAGCTCGCCAAGGTGAGTCCGGATCTGGATGATCTGTCTGCGACTTTTGCCGTGGCCCTGCTGAAACTGGGACTGGCGACCGGTTTCGTCGAGCAGCGCCACCCCGGTTTTGCCAAGGAAGTCGAAGAAAAACGCCAGCGTGTGATCGCGGCCCTGACGCAGAAACACTGACTAAAAACATTGACCCAAAAACACTAAATCAGAAACACTGAAATCACCGCATCAAAATCATCATGAAAACGCCGATATATCTCGACAACTCCGCGACCACCCCGCTCGATCCGCGCGTGGTCGAGGCGATGCTGCCCTTGCTGACCGAACAGTTCGGCAATCCTGCGAGCAGTTCGCATGCCTACGGTCATACTGCCAGCCGGGCTGTCGAAGCTGCGCGTGAAGATGTCGCGAGGCTGGTTCATGCCGATCCCCGTGACATCGCCTGGACCTCGGGCGCCACCGAATCCAACAACCTCGCGATCAAAGGTGCCGCCTTTTCCATGCAAACTCGCGGCAAACACCTGGTCACCGTGCAGACCGAACACAAGGCGGTGCTCGACACCATGCAGTGGCTGGAAAAGCAGGGCTACACAGTCACTTATCTGGCGCCGCAGAAAAACGGCCTGCTCGACATCGAAACTTTCCGCGCCGCGCTGCGGCCGGACACCACACTGGCCTCGGTGATGCTGGTCAACAATGAAATCGGCGTGATCCAGGACATCGCCGCCCTCGGCGCAATCTGCCGCGAGCGCGGCGTGCTGTTTCATGTCGACGCCGCACAGGCTACAGGAAAAGTAGCGATAGACCTTGCGCAATTGCCGGTGGATCTGATGTCGCTGACCGCGCACAAAACCTACGGCCCAAAGGGCATCGGCGCACTCTACGTGCGCCGCTCACCGCAAGTGCGCGTCGAATGCCAGATGCACGGTGGCGGCCACGAACGCGGCCTGCGTTCGGGTACGCTTGCCACGCACCAGATTGTCGGCATGGGCACGGCCTTCCGCATCGCCGGAGAACTGATGGCGTCCGAAGTGCCGCAGTTGCGCGCCTTGCGCGACCGCTTCTGGAATGCGATTCGCAATTTGCCCGGCGTACTGCTCAACGGCGATTTTGAACAACGCATCGCCAATAACCTGAACATCAGCCTCGACATCCCGAACTGCGATTCGCTGGTCACCACCCTGACCGACATCGCGGTGTCTTCAACCTCGGCCTGCTCCACCGGCGGCGTGTCGCATGTGCTGCAGGCACTGGGCACGGACGCGGGCATGGCCGGCAATTCGATCCGCATCACCGTTGGCCGCTTCAACACCGTCGAAGAAATCGATTGGGCCGCGGATTACCTTCGTCGCAAGATTGAAGATTGTCGCTCGGGGCGTTTGCGGGCTGCTTGAAAAAACCGAATCAAAAAAACATTAACCGCCGATGAACGCGGATGAACGCCGATCACTTCAAATTCTCAACGCAGACACAGGTTCTATGTAGGTATTTTTTTAAGTGACCAATTAAATGCCCGGCTATTGATCTTGTTTTTATCGGCGTTCATCTGCGTTCATCGGCGGTAAAAATATTTCGCCCTTCAACCACCCGACTACTGAGGCGGCGTGCGCGAGGCTTCCTGCAGGTTGAGGAAACTATGGTCGCAGAACCCCGGCTCGGCAGAGGCCTGCAGTGCCTCGTAAACCGCATCCGGATCGCGCAACACCCGTGCATCGAAGTGTCGCGCATTCACCGCGCCGTAGTTGATGCAGGTGCCCTGCGCATCGCGCTCGAGGCAGGCGTAGATTGTCGTCACCACATACATGCTGCCGCTGCGTTCGATGTAATGCAGGTATTTTTTGCCGCGCACCTGCTGTGCATTGCGCGCGCCGGCGCGCCGGGTATCGATTGAGCGCACATTGTCGCCCCGCCGCTGGTAATGCGTCAGTGAATCCGAGCGCCCTTCAACCAGCAACCGGTCGCCGGTGCGCGGATCGATTTCATACTGTTTGTAGAACGCGCAATGCACGAAGGGGCTGCGCGCGATGGTGTCGAACTGTGTGGCATCCTGCGCGACCGCCGGTACAGCCGCGACCAGCGCCAGCCCCAGAACGGCGCGGCGCAGGAACACTGTAGCCGCCACGAATTTCATCACGAGGGCCAGTGTGCACCCTCGCCCCATTGCTGTCCATCACCCCTGCGGCATGCACTGCCGCAGGGCGCAAACCCCGGACTATTTAGCCTTGGCGAGGCCAACCTCAGTCAGCACGGCCTGGTACTCGACATACTCCTGGTCAAGACGCTTTTTAGCGGCCTGGGCATTAACGTAACCGTTGACCCAGAAGTTGTCTTCCATTTCCTTTTTCCAGTCATCCGTTGCCGCCATCGCCGCCAGCACCTTGTCCCAGTAAGCGATTTGTTGCGCAGTCATGCCTTTCGGCCCCATCAGACCGCGCCAGCTCGAAGAATCCGCCGGTATACCCTGCTCACGCCAGGTCGGAATCGATGCAAAATCCCCCCACATGCGCTTGGGCGCCGAGATGGCCAGCGTGCGCAACTTGCCGGTGCGCAGGTGCGCAACCATATTGCCGAGCCCCGTATTGACCACGTCGACATGGCCACCGAGCACTGCGGTGGTCGTCGCCGAACCGCCCGGGAACACGGCCGTTTTCAGCCGCTTGATGTCGACACCGCCAGCGCGCAAACAGGTGATCAGCGTGGTGTGATTGGCCCCGCCGAGGCTGGTCGAAATGCCGAAGCTTACGGAGTCCGGCGCCTTTTTCAGCATCTCCACCAGATCCTTGCCGGTCTTGATCGGCGACTCGGTACGCACGTTGACGCCGAGGTATTCCTCGAACAGCATCGCCAGTGGCGAAAACGCCGTGTGGTTGTACGGGATCAGGCCGAGTATGTGGTTGCTGATCGAGCCGGTGGTAGCCACAACCATGAAATGGCCGTCACCCGGATGCTGGTTCAGATAATTCAGCCCGATGGTGCCGCTGCCGCCCGGTTTGTTGACCACGTTGACCGGCACGTCGACCAGTTTGTGCTGGGTGAGAATTTTTGCCACCACGCGCGCGGTGCGATCGGTGGTGCCACCGGGCCCGGAAGGCGCGATGATCTCGATGGACCGTTCCGGTTTCCACTGGGCTTGAGCCTCGCCGCCAGTGCCCGTAATGACTGCGCATGCAGCAAGAACCGCCGTGTATCTGACCAGGGGAATCAGTGCCATGTGTTACTCCTTTAACGGGTGTTATAAAAATATAGCACGTTAAAAGCAAAACCCATTCCAGTTATACTTCAAGAAATTCTCCAGCATCATTTGCCGGAACAGCCGCCGCAACAATTTCGCACGATACGGACTCCCTGATGGGCATGACCGCAGCAGAAAAAATCCTCGCCCGCACCAGCGGACGTCCCGCGGTCAAGGCCGGCGACATCATTTATCCGCAGCCCGATTTCGTGATGATTCATGATGGTGTGATCCGCGGCGCGAAGGAGGAACTCGACGCGCTGGGCATCACCCGCCTGTTCGACCCCGACCGTGTACTGATGGTGACTGACCACGACGTGGTGTACGTGAACGACCGCGCAGCAGCGCGCGGCGCCTTCAACCGCAAGGCGGCAGAAGCCTGGGGCGTCAAACACTTTTTTGATGCCGGACGCGGCGGCCACGGCCACATATTCCCCACCGAACGCGGCTGGGTATCACCAGGCACGCTCTATTTTGACAACGACCGACATTGCACCAATGCCGGCGGCATCGGCGCGCTGGCGATCCGTATGGGCACCGAAATCAACCGCATACTGGCGACCGGCACCAACTGGACGCTGGTGCCGAAGTCGGTAAAGCTCACCATCAAGGGAAAAATGCAGCCCGGCGTGTACGCGCGCGACCTGGGATTCGTCATCGGCAAAAACCTGGGACAGGACGGTGCCTTCGGCGTCGACATCGATTACCGCGTGCTCGAATTCGCCGGTGAACTCGACCAGTTCAGCCTCGCCGCCCGCATCTCACTGTGCAGCACACCCACGGAAATGCGCGCCATTGGCGTGTTTTTCCCGCCGTCCGCGGAAATCCTCGCCTACGCCAAAGAACGTGCGCTGCGCCCGTTCACTCCTGTCTATGCCGACCCCGATGCGCAATACGATGCCAAGATCGAACTCGACGTCAGCGCACTGCCGCCGCAGGTCGCACTGCCCGGCGGACCGCACAAGGCCGCCGACCTGTCCAGTGTCGCCGGCACCCCTGTCCATCACACCTACATCGGCTCCTGCGGTTCAGGCATGTACGAGGATCTTGAAATTGCAGCGTCCATACTCAAGGGACGCAAACTCGCGCCGGGCGTGCGCATGATCGTGGTGCCGGGCTCTGAGGATTCGACACGACGCATGACCCGCGAAGGCCTGCTTGATATTTTTCACGACGCCGGCGCAATGGTGATTCCCGCCGGTTGCGGCCCCTGTGCCAGCGGTCGCACCGGACTCATCGATTCAGGCGAAACCTCGATTTCCACCGCGGTCGCCAATGGTGCCGGACGTTTCGGTGCCAGGGACGCGCAGCTCTATCTCGGCAGTCCGGCCACGGTCGCAGCCTCTGCCGCAACCGGTCGCATCACCGACCCGCGGGAATTCCTGTAATCAACACGATACAACGACGCATAACATGGGCATGACTGCAGTAGAAAAGGTGCTGGCCGCAAAAAGCGGTCGCAGCACCGTGAAGCCGGGTGACGTGGTCTCCCCCGACCCCGACTTCATCATGATCCACGACGGCGTGGTGATGGGCGCCAAACGCGAACTCGATGCACTGGGCATCAGCCGCCTCGCCACGCCGGACAAGGTGCTGATGGTCACCGATCACGATGTGATCTACGGCAGCCCGCGTGCGGCAGAACGCGGCGCTTTCAACCGCAAGGCTGCAGCGCAGTGGGGCGTGAAAAATTTCTTTGATGTCGGCCGCGGCGGCCACGGCCATATTTTTCCGATGGAAAGCGGCCTCTTGTTGCCGGGCATGTTTTATTTCGACAACGACCGCCATGCCACCAATGCCGGCGCCATCGGCGCCTTTGGTTTCCGTATGGGCAGCGAGATTTCCCGGGTGCTGGCCACCGGCACCAACTGGGTGATGGTGCCGAAAACCGTGCGACTGACGTTAAGGGGCCAATTGCAGTCCGGCGTACATGCACGCGATGTCGGCTTTCATTTCGCTGCGTTGCTGAAGCAGGAAAAGCTCACGGCAGACCTTGATTACCGCGTACTGGAATATGCCGGCGAACTCGACCAGTTCGACCTCGCGTCGCGCGCGGCGCTGTGTTCCACTCCGACGGAAATCCGCGCCTATGGCGTGTTTGTGCCGCCCTCCAAGGCGATCCTCGAACAGGCAAAATCCCGCGCGCAACGGCCGTTCACGCCGGTTTATTCCGACTCAGATGCACGTTATGACGCCGATCTGGTACTTGATATCGCACAGTTGGAGCCGCAGGTTTCTACGCCGGGCAGCGTCGAAAACGCAGTCAATGTGTCTGAAGTCGAAGGCACCGCCATCGACCATGCCTTCATCGGTTCCTGCGGCTCCGGCATGTGGGAAGACATGACCACGGCAGCCGCGATCCTCAAGGGCCGCCGCCTCGCCCCCAACGTGCGGCTGTTCATTGCCCCCGGCACCGAAACCACCAACCGTCGGCTAGCTGCGGAAGGTTTGCTTGGCATATTCATCGAGGCCGGCGCAGTGATGCTGCCCCCCGGCTGCGGTCCCTGCAACGACGCAGTGATCGGCCCGGTGCATTCGGGCGAAGTATCAATTTCCACCGCGACCAACAACAACACTGGCCGTTTCGGCGCACGCGACGCAAAACTGTATCTCGGCAGCCCGGCGACGGTAGCCGCATCCGCAGTGGCGGGAAAAATCGCCGATGCACGCAAACTGTGACCAAGTTGCCTATAAACCAACGTCATTCCGGCGGAAGCCGGAATCCAGGCCGTGAAGCATCCTTGTGTATACATGCTTTCAAGCCAAAGAAATGGCACTTTGTACATTGGAGTGACGTCCGATATAGTCAAACGAGTCTGGGAACACAAAAATGATGTGGTTGAAGGCTTTACCCGGCGCTACGGCGTACACACACTGGTGTGGTACGAGACACACGCCACAATGGAATCCGCCATCACTCGCGAAAAGGCCATCAAGGGCTGGAAACGTAAATGGAAACTGGAATTGATAGAAAAAGAAAATCCGCAATGGATAGATTTGTACGATAGCCTGGTTTGATCAGCCTTGAACATTCCTCTGGATTCCGGCTTTTGCCGGAATGACGAGTTAGATAATTAGTCACTTGTGTAAAATAAAATCATGAGCGAATTCGCATGGGTTCTGAAAGGCCGCTGTTACAAACTCGGTCACGATGTCTGGCATGCCGGCGGCGTGGTGCCGAACTGGGTCATCACCGGCCGGCACTTCGACCCCAAGGACATCATTCCGCATCTCTTTG
>Ga0105090_10000332_pt1 | contig 22406 bp, 15 predicted proteins | sample PPLLak3March2015_FD_79110 | JGI IMG/M metagenome (GOLD analysis project Ga0105090, IMG submission 79110) | Freshwater sediment microbial communities from Prairie Pothole Lake near Jamestown, North Dakota, USA - PPLs Lake P7 Core (1) Depth... | ecosystem: Environmental > Aquatic > Freshwater >...
CGGGTGGCGCGTCGGCCTCGTCGGCGCCAACGGCAGCGGCAAGTCGAGCCTGTTCGCGTTGCTCCGCGGGGAACTGCACCCCGAATCGGGCGACTGTGAGGTGCCGCGCGGCTGGCGCATCGCCTCGGTGAGCCAGGAGACGGAGCCGCTGCCGCGGGCCGCGATCGATTTCGTGCTCGACGGCGACGAGGAACTGCGCTCCGTCGAGCGCGCCCTCGCCGAACCGTCCGACCCCGCGGACGGCGAGTCCATCGGGGAACTCCACGCACGCTACGCGGCGATCGACGGCTACACGGCTCGCGCGCGCGCCGCGGCCGCCCTCGCCGGCCTCGGCTTCCTGGCGAGCGACCTCGAGCGACCCGTCGCGGACTTCTCGGGCGGCTGGCGCATGCGCCTCAACCTCGCCCGTGCGCTCACGAGCCGCGCGGACCTGCTGCTGCTCGATGAGCCGACCAACCACCTCGACCTCGACGCCGTCGTCTGGCTCGAGCGCTGGATCGCGGACAGCCGCGGCACGGTAGTCGTCGTTTCCCACGACCGCGACTTCCTCGACGCCTGCGTCACCCACGTCGTGCACCTGCACGGGCGACGACTCGCGCTCTACTCCGGCAACTACACCGCGTTCGAGGAACAGCGCGCGGCGCGCCTCGCCGTCCAGCAGTCCTATTACGAGAAGCAGCAGCGCGAGATCGCCCACATGACCGCGTTCATCACGCGGTTCAAGGCCAAGGCGAGCAAGGCGCGCCAGGCACAGAGCCGCCTCAAGGCGTTGGCCCGCCTCGAGCACGTGGCGCCCGCCCACGTCGACACGCCATTCGACTTCGAGATCCCGGCGCCCGAGCGGTCGCCCTCCCCCCTCCTCACGCTCGAGGAAGCCTCGCTCGGCTACCCGGACCGACGCGTGCTCGCCCGCGTGCAGCTCACGCTGCGCCCGGGCGCACGCATCGGGCTCCTGGGCGCGAACGGCGCCGGGAAGTCCACGCTCGTCAAGGCGATCGCCGGGGAGCTCGCGCCGCTGGAGGGACGCCGCGTCGAGGGCCAGGGCCTCGCGATCGGCTATTTCGCGCAGCACCAGCTCGAGCAGCTGCGCCCCGGCGAATCGGCGCTGCAGCACCTCGCCGCCGTGGACCCGCGCGCACGCGAGTCGGAACTCCGCAGCTACCTCGGCCATTTCGACTTCGGCGGTGAAATGGCGGACGCGCCGGTGGCCTCGCACTCGGGCGGCGAGCGGTCGCGGCTCGCGCTCGCGCTGATCGTGCGCCGCCGTCCGAACCTGCTGCTGCTCGACGAGCCGACCAACCACCTCGACCTCGAGATGCGCCACGCCCTGACCCGCGCGCTCGCGGGTTACGAAGGCAGCCTCGTGCTGGTCTCGCACGACCGCGCGCTGCTGCGGACCGTCTGCGACGACTTCCTGCTCGTCGCGGACGGGAAGGCGTCCGGATTCGACGGCGACGTCGACGACTACCTCGAGTGGCTCGCCGCGCGCCGCGCGCAGGACGGGGGCGCGTCCGCCGCGGCCCGTCCCGAGCGCGTGGAACGGCGCGTCCAGCGGGAGCAGGCATCCGTCGCGCGGCAGGAGCGCATCACGCGCCGGCGTCCGCTGGTGAAGGAGTCCACGGCCCTCGAGCAGCGCATCGCGGCCCTCGAGGCCGAGCAGCGCGCGCTCGAGGTCCGCCTCGCGGACCCCGCGTTCTACGCAGGCTCCGGCGTCGCTGAAGTGCAGGGCGCGACGAAGCGGGCCGGGGAGTTGCGGGCGGAACTCGACGCCGCCGAGGAACGCTGGCTCGCGGTGCAGCTCGAGCTGGAGGAGATCGGCGAGCCCTGAGGCGCGCGCCGGCTCAGCTGCGGATCAGATGGCGGCCGAGCTCGCCGAGCGCCCGGCAGCCGACGAGAGCGAGCGCCCGCTCCATCTCCGCGCGCAGCAGCTGCAGCACGTGCGCGACGCCGGCCTGGCCGCCGGCTGCGAGACCGTAGAGCGGCGCGCGGCCGATCATCACGCCGTGCGCACCGAGGGCGATCGCCTTCAGCACGTCGCCGCCGCGGCGGAATCCGCCGTCGACCAGCACCGTCATGCGCTGCCCGACCTCGGCCGCGACGGCGGGCACGATCTCGACGCCGGAGACGCACGAATCGAGCTGGCGGCCGCCGTGGTTCGAGAGCACGATGCCGTCCGCGCCGATCTCCGCCGCTCGCCGTGCATCCTCGACGCACAGGATGCCCTTCAGGACCAGCTTGCCCTTCCAGCGAGCGCGCATCCGTTCCATGTCGGCCCAGTCGAGCTTCGAGTTGATCTGCGTGCCCATGTAGCGTGCGCCGACGAGCGCCGACTGGCTGCCCGGCGGCAGGAACTCGGTCAGGTTCTCGAACCGCGGGGCGCCCTTCGGCAGCATCACGCGCCGCAGCCAGCCCGGATGGGCGAGCACGTCGAGCTTGTTGCGCAGGTCGAGCTGCATCGGCGCCCGGTAGTTGCGGAAGTCCCACTCGCGGGCGCCGAAGGTCGGCACGTCGGTCGTGACGACGAGCGTGCGGCAGCCCGCGGCCTGTGCCCGGTCGACGAGGCCGTCGCAGACCTTCGCGTCCCGCACCGGGTAGAGCTGGAACCAGGTCGGGCCGGGCGAGTCGGCGAGCAGGTTCTCGAGCCGGTAGTTCGAAACGGTGCTGAGCGTGAACGGGACGCCGGCCTCGGAGGCCGCGCGCGCGAGCGCGAGATCGCCCTGCGGCCACAGGAGCCCGTTGAACCCGGTCGGGGCGATCACGAGCGGCAACTGGCACGCGTTGCCCAGGATCACCGTCGAGAGGTCGGGGGTGCCGACGCCGGCGAGTGTGCGCGGCAGCCAGGTGATGCGCTCGAACACGTCGCGGTTGCGGCGCAGGCTCACCTCGTCCTCGGCCCCGCCCTCGACGTACTCGAAGCTGAAATTGGGCAGCGCGCGGCGGGCGAGCCGGCGCACGTCCTCGACGTTGACGGAGCGGCGGAAATCGCGCCCGGCGTAGTGGGTTCGTCGCACGGTCAACGGCCTCCCTCGGCGACCATCTCGGTGATGCGGATCGCGGTCTCGAGCGCGCGCAGCCCGTCCTCGCCCGTGACGGCCGCCGGGCGGCCCTCGCGGACCGCGCCGAGGAACGCCTCGATCTCGAGCCTGAGCGCGTCGCCCTGCTCGTAGCTGCGCTCCTCGATCACGACCTGGCCCGGCGCCGCACCCGTGCCGGCGGGCGGCTTGCGCACGATGGTGAGCACCTTCTGCTGCATGTCGATCGACACGTAGGCATCGTCCTGGAACAGGCGCAGTTTGCGCTCCGTCTTCATGCTCACGCGGCTCGCCGTCGTGTTGGCGACGCAGCCGTTCGCGTAGCGGATGCGCGCGTTGGCGATGTCGAGGCCGGCCGAGAACACCGACGTGCCGACGGCGTCGATCGAGACGATCGGCGAGCCGACGAGGCTCTGGATCAGGTCGATGTCGTGGATCATGAGGTCGAGCACGACGTTGACGTCGGTGCCGCGCTCCTTGAACGGCGCGAGCCGGTGCGACTCGATGAAGCGCGGCACGCGGAGCGTCCCCTCCAGCGCGAGGATCGCGGAGTTGAAGCGCTCGAGATGCCCGACCTGCAGCAGCCGCCCGCGGCGGGCGGCCACCTCGATGAGCTCGCGCGCCTGCGCCGCCGTCTCGGTGATCGGCTTCTCGACGAGGACGTGCACCCCGTGCTCGAGGCAGTCCCGGGCGATCGGATGGTGCAGCGGCGTCGGCGTCGCGATGCTCACGGCGTCGACCTCGCCCAGGATCTCCCGATAGTCGGCGACGGCGCGGCAGCCGACCTCGGCGGCGACCTGCTCGCGGGCGTCGGCGCGCGCATCCGCGACGGCGACGAGCCTCGAGCCCGGCAGGGAGGCGTACTTCTGGGCGTGGAATCGCCCCAGGTAGCCGACGCCGATGACGGCTGTGCGGACGGTCTGCATGGTCCGGATCATACCCGCTGGAGGCGCTTGCGGTTCCGCTGCGGAGCCTCCAGCATGGGCCCATGGGCTCGAAACGACTCTGGCCGTGGACCGTTGCCGCACTCGCCTTCTCGGGCCTGGTGCTGCCGTTCCTCGTCCATCTCACCGGCACGCGGACCCTGGGTGCCTACGCCTCCGGGGGCGCGCTGCAGTTCCTCGCGGACTACTACGCGAGCCTGGGGCGGTTCGAGCCGGCCGCCTGGATGCTCCTGCTCGGACCTGTGATCCTCGTCCTCGCCTGGCGAGGTCTCGTGGCCTACGCTCGCAAAGGAACCGATTCCTGAACGACCGGCCCGGGGGAGGCCCCATGGGACGTCTGCTCGACTGGTGGCGACGAGTACGCGGACACGAGACGGTCCGGCGGGCGCCGGCGGACCACGACCGCCGCGAGGCGCCGAAGCCTGCCGCGCACGGCGAACTCGGCCTGCTGGACGATGTGCAGCCGAAGCGGCCATCCAGGGTCGGGGCGGCCGGTTTCGACCCGTATTCGAGCGACGCGGGGTACAGCAAACCGCACTCCTGGGAGCGCGTCGACCACGACTGAGTCCGGCCGCGGGCGCCTTATGGGCGCGTAGACCAGTAGAACGCCGCGAGTGCCGCCAAGGTGCCCCAGAGCACGAGTTGAGCCCAGCGGCGCCAGGGTCGCTCCCGCGCCAACCCGACGAAACTGATGCCCGCCACGGTTGTCAAAGCGACGAACACCCCGAGATATATGCCCAGCATCGGCAGTTCGGCCCGGAATCCGGGGTTCTCCCCCGCGAGCACGACGAAGACGACCAGCGTGGCGAACAACCCGAAGGTCGTCGCAGCGGCGGAACCGAGCACGATCCCGGTGAGAACGGTGAGCGGTCGCATGTATCGTGGGTCCCTGTCGGGTCCGGCCCTTGATCGGGGGCCGGCCTGTCTCTACCTTGTTCGGACCAGGTGGTCGAGGTAATCCGCAAAGTGTATCAGCCAGTTCGAGGAACCGAGTCGGGCGCACGTCAGTCAGGACTGCGCCGCGCCTGGCCCGTGGCCGTCGCCGGCGCCGTGATCGGCGTGGCCGCCCTGCTGCTCGGGACGGCGCGGACCCCCACCACGGCCGCCACCGTGGACTTCGCACCGACGGAGCGGCATGCCCGTGTCGCGCGCCTCGTGAGCAGCATGTTCGAGCGCTCGCATTACCGCCAGGCCCCGGTCAACGACCCGGTGTCCTCGCTGGTGCTCGACCGCTACCTGGAGTCGCTCGACGGCTCCCGCAGCTACTTCCTCGCCTCCGACATCGCCGACTTCGAGCGCTACCGCTACCAGCTCGACGACGCGATCACGAGCGGCCGGGTCGAGCCTGCGTTCGCCATCTTCAACCGCTACCAGGAGCTAAGCCGCGAGCGCATGAAGTTCGCGCTGTCGGTGCTCGAGAAGGAGCCGGACTTCGCCCTCGACGAGTCCTTCGAATTCGACCGCCGCGAGGCCCCGTGGGCGAAGAGCCGGGAGGAGCTCGACGAGCTCTGGCGCAAGCGCGTCAAGAACGACGCGATTTCGCTGATGCTCACCGACAAGACCTGGCCCGAGGCTCGCGACGTGCTGCGCAAGCGCTACGAGCGGGCCGCCAAGCGCGGCGAGCAGATCACGCCGGACGACGTGTTCGAGAATTTCATGAACGCGTTCGCGCACGTGTTCGACCCGCACTCGAGCTATTTCTCGCCGCGGAATTCCGAGGAATACCGCATCCAGATGAGCCTCTCCTACGAGGGCATCGGCGCCTCGCTGCAAATGATCGACGACTACGTCACGGTCATGGAGATCCTGCCGGGCGGCTCGGCCCAGCAGAGCGGCGAGCTCAAGGCGACCGACCGCATCGTTTCGGTCGGGCAGGGCAAGTCCGGCGAGATGGTGGACGTCGTTGGCTGGCGCCTCGACGATGTCGTGCAGCTCATCCGCGGCCCGCTCGGCTCGCACGTGCGCCTGCAGGTGCTGCCCGGCAAGGCGTCGCCCGGCACGGCCGAGAAGCTCATCGCGCTGCCGCGAGCGAAGATCACGCTCGACTCGCAGGCGGCGAAGAAGGAGCTCAAGACCATCGACCGGGGCGACGGCAAGATCCGCGTCGGCGTCATTACGGTCCCCTCCTTCTACCAGGACTACAATGCGCGGGCGGCCGGCGACGAGAACTTCCGCAGCACCACGCGCGACGTGCGCCGGCTGCTCGAGGAGTTCGAGGCCGAAGGCGGCATCGACGGGCTCGTGCTCGACCTGCGGGAGAACGGCGGCGGACACCTCACCGAAGCCATCGACCTCGTCAATCTGTTCGTCCCCAAGGGTCCGGTCGTGCAGTTGCGCGAGACGGGCGGCCGCGTCGAGGCGCTCGAGTCCGAGCAGCGGGAGCCGGCCTTTACCGGCCCGCTCACGATCCTCGTCGACCGCTTCAGCGCCTCGGCCTCCGAGATCTTCGCCGCTGCGATGCAGGATTACGGCCGCGGCGTCGTGATCGGCCAGGAGACCTACGGCAAGGGATCGGTGCAGAACCTCTACCCGCTCGACCGCTACGCGATCGGCCAGGACCCGGGGTACGGCCAGCTCACCGTGACCATCGGCATGTACTACCGGGTGACCGGCGATTCCACGCAGAACCGCGGGGTGCAGCCCGACATCCGCCTGCCTTCCGCCATCAGCCCGGAAGAAGTCGGCGAGAGCTCGCGCGAGTCGTCGCTGCCCTGGAACCGCATCCGCCCCGCGGACTTCAAGCGACAGGACTCGCTCGCGCCCGTCATCGCGGACCTGCAGACCCGCCACGACAAGCGCATCGGCGCGGACCCCGACTACCAGCACATGCTGCGCGAGATCTCGGAACTCGAGCAGATGCGCAAGCAGAAGTCCGTTTCGCTGAATCTCGAGCGGCGTCGCGCCGAGCGCGCCAAGGCGACCAGCGGCCAGCTCGTCCGCGAGAACGAGCGCAGGGCCGCGCTAGGCGTCGAACCGCTCGACGAGGCGTCGGAGATCGAGGACCTGCCCGACTCCCTGCTGGCCGAGGCGGCGCAGATCACGGCGGACCTCACCGAGGTGGAACCGCGTTACGTCGCCCGGAATCCCGGCAGCCCGAGCACCTGACGCCTGCGCCGCGTCGCATCGCTCGCTGGCCGCAGCCGCGGCCGCTGGGTGAGCCTGCATTAACCGAATCGAGTCTAGTGTTTTACTTGACTAGAACACTAGCGAGACCTAGCATGCCGGCATCTTGGAGCCCGGACCCTGGGAGACGTCGGACGTGACCAGCATTCGCCACCCTGCCCGCCTGTCGCTGGCCCTGTTCGTTGCGGCTGCCCTTGCCGTCGGCTGCAGCAACGGCAAGGCGAAGGACAAGGACCCGGAGTCCGCCACGGCCGATTCGGCGGTGCCGGTCGAGACGCAGCCGTTGCGGCGCGCGCCGATCGTCGCCGTCTACTCCGGGACGGCGCCGATCGAGGCCCACGAGGAAGCGGAAGTCGTCGCCAAGGTCGGCGGCGAGGTCCGGCAGATCTTCGTCGAGGAAGGCGACGTGGTTCAGGCCGGCAAGATCCTCGCGCGGCTCGACGGCGACCGCCTGCGCCTGCAGGTCGCCGAGACCGACGCGAACCTCCGCAAGCTCGAGCGCGACTACAACCGCCAGCTCGAGCTGAGCAACAAGGGCCTCGTCGCCAAGGGGGTGGCCGAGAACGCCAAGTTCGACCTCGACGCGCTCAGGGCCACCTACGACCGGGCGAGGCTCGAGCTCGGCTATACCGAGATCCGTGCGCCCATCTCCGGCGTCGTGTCCGCGCGGCACATCAAGGTCGGCAACACCATCGCCGAGGGCACGCCGACGTTCCGCGTCACGAACCTCGACCCGCTCGTCGCCTACGTGCACATCCCGGAGAAGGAGTTCCGCAAGCTCGCGCCGAACCAGACGGCCGACGTGCTGGTCGACGCGCTCGGCGGCGAGCGGTTCACCGGCACGATCTCGCGCATCAGCCCCACGGTGGACCCGAAGACCGGCACGTTCCGCGCGCGCGTCGAGGTCCCCGACCCGTCGCGGCGCCTGAAGCCCGGCATGTTCGCGCGCGTCAACATCGTCTACGAGCGGCGCGACGACGCGCTGCAGCTGCCCCGCAACGCGATCGTCGAATCGGACGGCGAGCAGATGGTGTTCGTCGTCGTGAACGACAAGGCGGAACAGCGGCTCGTCCGCACCGGGCTCGCCAACAGCGGCTGGATCGAGGTGCTCGAAGGGCTCCAGGGCGACGAGCGCGTCGTCGTGGTCGGCCAGGGTGGCCTCAAGACCGGCACCGCGGTCAAGGTCGTCGAGGACACGAAGCCGGCCGCCGCCGGCTCGGCCGGCGCCGCCGCCAAGGCGCGCTGAGCCTTACGGCGGTCCACCGCGCCGTTCCGCTGCCACCGGGGAAAGACATGCAGCTGATCGAATTCGCGATCCGGCGCCGGGTCACCATCGTGATGTGCACGGTGGCGATCGCGCTCTTCGGCGGCGTGTCGCTGACTCGCCTCAAGCTCAACCTCCTCCCCGACCTCTCCTACCCGACGCTCACGATCCGCACGGAGCTGCCGGGGGCGGCGCCGCTCGAGCTCGAGACGCTCGTGACGCGCCCGGTCGAGGAGGCGGTCAGCATCATCCGCAACGTGCGCCAGGTGCGCTCGGTGTCCCGCTCCGGGCAGTCCGACGTGACGCTCGAGTTCGTGTGGGGCACCGACATGGACCTCGCCGGCATCGACGTGCGCGAAAAGCTCGACCTGCTCCAGCTGCCGCTCGAGGCCAGGCGCCCGCTGCTGCTGCGGTTCGACCCGGCGAGCGAGCCCGTGATGCGCCTCGCGTTCCTCGAGGAGACGGAGCGCGCGGGCGAGGAGTCCGTGGAGCGACTGAAGGCGCTGCGGCGCTTCGCCGAGGACCGCCTGAAGCCGGACCTCGAGGCGGTCGAGGGCTCGGCTGCCGTCAAGGTGAGCGGCGGTTTCGAGGACGAGGTCCAGGTCTTCGTCGACCAGCAGAAACTCGCACAGCTCGGGCTGTCGATCGACGTCGTGACCGAGCGCCTTCGCGCCGAGAACGTGAACCTGTCGGGCGGCCGGCTCGAGCAGGGGATGCAGCGCTTCCTGGTGCGCACGCTGAACGAGTTCGAGAGCATCGAGCAGATGGCCGACTCGATCATCGCGACGCGCAACGGCCAGCCCGTCTACCTGCGCGACGTCGCGACCGTGACGAGCGGCTACAAGGACCGCGAGGCGATCACCCGCGTCGACGGCCGCGAGGCGATCGAGCTCGCGGTCTACAAGGAAGGCGACGCGAACACCGTGCTGCTCGCCGAGGGCGTCAAGGAGCGGGTCGCCGAGCTCGGCAAGTCGCTGCCCTCCGCCGCGACGATCCGCACCGTCTACGACCAGTCGACGTTCATCGACGCGGCCATCAGCGAAGTGAAGGACGCGGCGCTCATCGGCGGCCTGCTTGCGATTCTCGTGCTCTACGCGTTCCTGCGCGACGTCCGCACGACGCTCATCAGCGGCATCGCGATCCCGGTCTCGGTGCTGGGCACGTTCGTGCTCATGTACGCATTCGACGTCACGCTCAACATCATGTCCCTCGGCGGCATCGCGCTTGCGGTCGGCATGCTGGTCGACAACGCCGTCGTCGTGCTCGAGAGCATCGTGCGCAAGCAGGAGCACGGCATGGAGCGCCGCGAGGCCGCCCGGAGGGGCACCGCCGAAGTCGCGATGGCCGTCACGGCCGCGACGCTGACGTCGGTCGCCGTGTTCTTCCCGATGGTCTTCATCTCCGGCGTCGCGGGCCAGCTGTTCCGCGATCAGTCGCTCACGGTCACCTTCGCCCTGGTCTTCTCGCTGATCGTCGCGCTCACGCTGGTGCCGATGCTCGCGGCCGGGCGCGACCCCTCGCCGGTCGCGCATCCGGGCAGCGGCCCGGCCCGCCGCCTGCGGCGCGTCGAGAGCGTGCTGGCCGCGGTCGCCAGCGCTGCACGGCGAGCGTTCGGCTGGCTCGGGAGCGGCTTTGCCCTCGCCCTGAGCCCGATCGTCGGCGGGGCGCAGGGGCTGAGCCGCTGGGCGGAGAGCCGCTATCCGCGCGCGATCCTCTGGGCGCTCGACCACCCCGGCAAGGTGATCGGCAGCGCCGTGGCGCTCTTCGCGTTCACGATGCTCGTGATTGCGCCGCGGCTCGGCACCGAGCTCATTCCGCAGATGTCGCAGGGCGAGTTCAACGTCGACCTGCGACTCCCGCCCGGCGCACCGCTCGAGCAGACCGACCGCGTCGTGCAGTCGGTGCAGCGGGCGAGCAGCGAACTCGGCAACGTCGCACTCGCCTACTCCGTGGCGGGCACCGGTAACCGGCTGGACGCGAACCCCGTCGACGCCGGCGAGAACACCGGCCGGCTCAGCCTGACGCTGGTCCCGGGCTCGACCCGCGAGGACGAGGAATCGGCCATGCGGGAGCTGCGCACGGGCCTCGAGGCGATGCCGGGCGTGCAGCACCGGTTCAGCCGCCCGAGCCTCTTCAGCATGTCGACCCCGCTCGAGGTGGTCGTCTCGGGTTACGACCTCGACCGGCTCAAGACCGCCGCCGAGCAGGTCCGGGCGCGCATGCTCGCCGACGGTCGCTTCGCCGACGTCAAGACCACGATGGAGGCCGGAAACCCCGAGATCCAGATCGTGTTCGACCAGGAGCGGGCCGCGCAGCTCGGACTCGTCGTCCGCGACGTCGCGGACCGCGTCGTGAACAGCGTGCGCGGCGAGGTCGCGACGCGCTACAAGCTGCGCGACCGGCAAATCGACGTGCTGGTACGCAGCGTCGACTCGCGCGCCGCCTCGGTCGAGGAAGTCCGCGGGCTCATTGTGAATCCCGGCAGCGATTTTCCCGTCACGCTGAGCTCCGTCGCGGACGTGCAGCTTGCGGTCGGCCCCGCCGAGGTCCGGCGCCTCGGCCAGGAGCGCGTCGCGCTGATCTCCGCGAACCTCGCCCATGGCGATCTCGGCTCCGCCGTGGCACGCCTGCACGAGATCGTCGACGAGGTCGAGCTTCCGCCCGAGACGACCGCCTTCCTCTCGGGCCAGAGCGAGGAGATGCAGGAATCGTTCCGCTCGCTGCAGTTCGTGCTGCTGCTCGCGATCTTCCTCGTCTACCTGGTGATGGCGTCGCAGTTCGAGTCGCTCGTGCACCCGTTCGTGATCCTGCTCACGATCCCGCTCGCCATCATCGGCGCGGTCTGGGCGCTGTGGCTCACGGGCACCACGGTCAACGTCGTCGCCTACATCGGACTCATCATGCTCGCCGGCATCGTCGTCAACCAGTCGATCGTGCTGATCGACGCGGTGAACCAGGCACGCGAGCGCGGCTTCTCGAAGCACGACGCGATCGTCGAGGCCGGCCGGCTGCGCCTGCGCCCGATCCTGATCACCAAGCTCACGACGATCCTGGGCCTGCTGCCGATGGTGCTCGGCCTCGGCGAGGGTGCCGAGGTCCGCGCGCCGATGGCGATCACCGTGATCGGCGGCGTGCTGCTCACCACGTTCCTCACCCTGCTCGTGATCCCGGTGGTCTATTCGGTGCTCGACCGCGGCCGGCCCGAGCGGCGCTCCGCGGTCGCATCGGCGTCCGAGTCGGCCCCCGAACCCGCTGCCGGCTGAGGCACCGCCGTGCGCCACACCCGCCTCGCGCTCGAGCGACCCGTCACGACGATCATGGTGTTCCTCGCCGTGCTCGCGGTCGGTCTCATCTCGGCCCGGCTGCTGCGCCTCGAGGCGTTCCCGGACATCACCTTCCCCGGCATGCAGGTGGTGATCCCCTACCCCGGCTCGACGCCGGAGGAGATGGAGGAACTCATCGTGCGCCCGGTCGAGGAGGCGCTCGCGACGCTTTCCGGCATCGTCGAGATCCGCGCGACGGCACGTGCCGACGACGCGACGTTCGTCGTGCTGTTCGACTGGGATCGCGATCCGGACGCCGCCGCATTCGACGTCCGCACCAAGCTCGACTCGATCCGGCCGCAGCTTCCCGAAGGCGCCGATCGCCTGATCATGCAGTCCTTCAGCGCCTCGGACGAGCCGATCACGGTGATCCGCATCGCCTCCGACCGCGACCTGACCGACCAGTACGAGATGCTCGAGAAGTACCTCAAGCGGCCGATCGAGCGGCTCGACGGCGTGGCGCGAGTCGAGCTCCAGGGCGTCGAGCCGCGCGAAGTCCGCGTGCTCGTCGATCCGACGCGGCTCGCGGCGTACTCCGTCGACGTGCAGGACCTGCGGCAGCTCCTGGTGGCGAGCAACTTCTCGGTGAGCGCGGGCGAGATCACGGAGAACGGCCAGCGGTTCACCGTGCGCCCGATCGGCGAGCTTCGCTCGCTCGACGACGTGCGGCGGCTCTACATCGCGAACGGCGTGCGCGTGGGCGACGTGGCGCAGGTCGCGCTCGTCGCGCCGGAGCTGCCGGTCGGCCGCCACATGGAGGGCCGGCCGGCCGTCGGCATCGACGTCTTCAAGTCGACGCAGGCGAACGTCGTCGACGTCGCGGACCGCGTCATTGCTGCCGTCGAGGAGGCCCGCCAGGTCCCGCAGCTGCAGGGCATCGACCTGCTCGTCGTGGGCAACCAGGCCGACAGCATCCGCAGCTCGCTGCGGGAGCTGCGCATCGCGGGACTCGTGGGCGCCGGGCTCTCGTTCTTCATGCTGCTGCTGTTCCTGCGGCACCTCCCGACCACGCTCATCGTGAGCCTCGCGGTGCCGGCGTCGCTGCTGGTCACGCTCGGCGCGATGTACTTCCTGGGCCTGTCGCTCAACGTGCTCAGCATGATGGGCATGCTGCTCGCGGTCGGCATGCTCGTCGACAACGCCGTCGTGATCACCGAGAGCATCTTCCGCCACCGGCAGACCATGCCGGGCCGGCCGATCGAAGCCACGCTCGCGGGCGTCCGCGAAGTCGGGCTCGCGACGCTCGCCGGCACGTTCTCGACGGTGATCGTGTTCCTGCCGCTCGTCTTCGGCGAAAAGAACGAGATGTCGCTGTTCCTCGTGCACGTCGCGATCCCGGTCGTCGTCGCGATGCTCGCCTCGCTCCTCGTCGCGCAGACGCTGATCCCGATGCTCGCGGCGCGCATGTCGCCTCCGCCGCCGGTACCGCCGGGCTCGTGGTTCGGTCGCCTGCAGGGCGCCTACACCCGCGCCCTCTCCTGGGCGCTGGCGCACCCGAAGTCGATGGCGCTCGCAACGGTGCTGATCCTCGCCTCGCCCGTGCCGCTCTTCGCGCTCAAGATCGCCAAGGTCGATCCGTTCCCGCAGGAAGCGAGCCGCACCCTGTTACTGGCGTACCACCTGAACGGCTCCTATCCGATGGAGCGGGTGCAGCAAGCCGTCGAGCGCGTCGAGGGCTACGTGGCCGCCAACAAGGAGCGGCTCGACGTCGACACCTACTATTCGTTCTGGCTGACCGACGAGGCTTACACGCGGCTCTACCTGCGGCCCAAGGAAGACGCCACCATCGAGGCCGCCGACGTCATGAAGATGGTCCAGGAGGAGCTGCCGGAAATCATCATCGGCAAGCCGAGCTTCCAGTTCGACCAGGGCGCGGGCGGCGGCACGAGCTTCAGCCTGCAGCTCTCGGGCGAGTCGACCGAGCGCCTCGCGGACCTCTCTTTCGAGGTCGCGCGCCGCCTCTCGTCGGTGCCGGGGCTCGAGGCCGTCCGCTCCGAGGCTCGCTCCGGCGACGAGGAAGTGCGGGTCATCGTCGATCGTGACCGCGCCTCCCAGCTTGGACTCACGACGCAGGACGTCGCGCTCACGGTCGCAGGCGCGATGCGCGGAGACAAGCTGCCCGAACTGCGCGGCAACGACCGCGAGCTCACGATGCGGCTCGCGTTCCGTGAGTCCGACCGGCAGTCGCTCGAGGACCTCGCCCGCGTCCCGCTCATGCTGCCGGACGGCACCCAGGCAGACCTGGGCGCGGTCGCGCGGTTCGAGGTGCGGCCGAGCGACCGGGAGATCCAGCGCCTGAACCGCCTGACGACGGTGGTCATCGACGCGAACATCGCCAAGGGCTCGACGATGGAGGAAGTGCGCGAGCGGGTCGAGCCGATCATGAAGGACTATCCGCTGCCGGCCGGTTACTCCTGGCAATTCGGCCGCGGCTTCGACGACAACGAGGAAGCCGTGCAGACCATGGTGCAGAACATGCTGCTCGCGGTCGTGCTGATCTTCCTCGTGATGGCCTCGCTCTTCGAGTCCACGCTCTACCCGCTGTCGATCATCACCTCGATCCTGTTCGCGATCGTGGGCTCGGTATGGTTCCTCGCCCTGACCGGAACCACCATCACGATGATGGCGATGATCGGCTTCATGGTGCTGATCGGGGTCGTCGTGAACATAGGCATCGTGCTGATCGCACACGTCATCGACCTGCGCGCGGCGGGCCTGCCGCGGGAGCAGGCGATCCTGCAGGCAGGCCGCGATCGTCTCCGGCCGATCCTGATGACCGTGCTCACCACGCTGCTGGGCCTGCTGCCTCTCGCGATCGGCGACGCACAAGTGGGTGGCGGCGGCGCCGGTGAAGGTCCCGCCTACTACCCGATGGCGCGCGCCATCATGGGCGGCCTCGCCTTCTCGGGCCTCGTGTCGCTCCTGATCGTGCCGATGTTCTACGTCTGGTTCGACGACCTGAACGCGTGGCGGGTGCGCATCTTCTCGCGGCAGGCCGCCGCACCCGCCGGGACCCTCCCCGCGCCGGCCGGCGAAGCCGCGTCGACACCGCGCTGATCGGCGGCGGGCGCTGCCGGGGCGCCTGCCCACTCAGCGCAGCAGCGTCTTGTAGACGTCCCAGTAGTCTTCGAGCAGCACCAGCGACGAGGCCTGCAGGCTCTCGTGCAGCGGCACCGTCTCGCCATCACTGCGGTACTTCGCAGTGCGCCGCAGCCTGTCGGTGCGCGCCTTGACGTCGGCCAGGTCGTCGTGCGTCCGCTCGAGATCGTCGATCAACCTCGACGTCCGCTCCATGATCGCCTGGCATTCTTCCCGGCTGCCATAGCTCGAGTCGTACACGCGCCGCAGCGTGCTCTGGCGCACGAGATCCGAAAGGGCCGCCGACGCGAGCCGGTCGTGCAGCGCCTCGGCGTAGGCGATCACGGCGAGATTCACGGCCCGCCGCCCCTCGAGCGACAGGCCGTCGAACAGTGGCGGCGGCTCCGCGGCCGCGCGCCCACGGCGCTCCTCGAGCTCGACCACCTGTGCCATGGAGGCGTCGATGCGGAACCGCCGCGCCTCGATGGTCTCGGCCAGCTTGCGGCGGCGGAAGTAGTTCCAGAAACCCGCGAGGCCGGCGAGGCGCTGCTCGGCGAGTCGCTGCTCGGCCTGCAGCTGGTCGGCCAGCACGCGGGCCTCGGTCAGTTCCCGGTCGACTTCGCCCAGGCGGAGCGAGCGGGCGCGCTCGAACTCCGTGAGCTGCTGCTTGCGCTCCCTGTCCTTCTGCTGCCGCGCCAGCTCGGTCGCGAACTGCTCGAGCCGCCGCGACGCGGCTCGCCATGCGGCGCGCAGCTGGAAGTACGCGAGAGTCTTGTAGCCCTCCTCGGGCCGGCCGAGGTACTGCTCGAGCGCGGCGAGCTGTTCCTCGACGCGCATCGTCGCGCCTTCCTGCAGTTTCAGGCGGTCGAGCAGGCGGTGACGCTCTTCGTCGAGCGCGGTGAGTTCCTTCTTGAGCTCGGCGCGGTTGCGGAACAGCTCGACGAGGCGCTCGTCCTCGACGGAAACGTCGTGCCCCGCCATGCGCCGCGCTGCACGCCGCACGCCGTCGAAGAGCCGCATTCAGGGAGCCGGCGCCGCCACGAACCGGTGGCCCCGCTCGGCGCAGTAGTCGAGCCACTTGTTCAGCAGCATGTTGCGACGCCAGCGCTCCCCTAGCGTCGCCGGCACCGCGCCGCGGATCCTTGCGAAGGCCGGGTGCCGCTCAGGGCTCGCGCAGCGGCTCGCCTCAGCGAGGCGCGCGTCGTGATAGACCCGTATCTCGAGGTCGGGCTCGGCGATGGGCGCGTGGGCGGCGTCGAAGAGGTACGTGAGCCGGAGGATCGTCGTGTACGGGCTCTGCTCGAGCGGCTCGAGATGGAGGTCGACGTCGCCAGGCGTGCGCGACACGGACGCCGCTGCGAGGCCGCGCACGTCGCCCACAAGCGCACGGAGCCGGATGTAGTTGCTCTCGTACAGCGTCATCAGGCTGACGAAGCTTGCCGGCCGCGCTCGCCAGGATGTCAGGCAAAGGCTGTCCACGCTCACCGTTCGACTATAGCACAGGGGTTTCGCGCGACCGTGACGCACGGCACGCGGTCGCGACGAACGGCCTCGAGTTGCGCGAGTGGTTTCCCGGCGGTATAGAGGCCGGCATCGAGTGCGGTGCCGGGATGAGATGACGCATCCCCCCGCGAAATGAGATTTCGCGAGGGGACGCGTCATCCCACCCCTCGTGCCGCGCCTGAGCTGCGTCCTCGTGGCCGAGGACTTCGCACGGCGCCCGCGCGTCGAGATCGCGTCGGAGCGACGTCGCCGCGCTCGTGTGCTCGGTCGGCCAGCCCGGGGAGTCGTCCTGGGGCGCGATGCCGCACCCCCCCGCGAAATGAGATTTCGCGAAGGGACGCGTCATCCCGCCCCTCGAGCCGCGCCTGAGCTGCGTCCTCGTGGCCGAGGACTGCGCACGGCGCCCGGCGCATCGAGATCGCGGCGGAGCGACGTCGCCGCGCTCGTCGCTGGAACCGGTCGACGTTACTTGCGCCGTGCGAGTTTTCCGGCCCGGCGGAAAACTCGCTCAGGCGCCGTGCATCCAGCGTGGGGTTCGGGGTCTCTGCCGACGCGCATGTCCTCTTCGCGCGCCGGCAGAGACGCCGAACCCCACGCCTGAACCACGACTCAGGGGCGCAGCCGCCGCTCGATGCCCTGGCGCTCGATGACGCGGCTCGCGATCTCCTCGATCGAGCATTCGGTCGTGTCGAGCGTCGGGATGCCGTAGCGTTCGAACAGCGCCGCGGCCGAGCGCACTTCGAACTCGCACTGCGCGAGCGACGAGTAGCGGCTTGCGGGCCGCCGCTCGTTGCGGATCTGCTGCAGGCGCTGCGGGGTGATCGTCAGCCCGAAGAGCTTGGGCTGGAACGGCCGAACCATCGGCGGGAGTTGCTTGCTCTCGAAGTCCTCCTCGGTGAGGGGGTAATTCGCGGCGAAGACGCCGTACTGCATCGCCATGTAGATGCACGTGGGCGTCTTGCCGGAGCGCGACACGCCGACCAGGACCACATCGGCGCGCTGGTAGTCCGCCGCGACGCCGCCGTCGTCCGCCGCGAGCGCGAAGTTCGTGGCCTCGATGCGCGCATTGTAGACGAGCTTGTCGGCCATGCCGTGGGCGCGCCCCGCGCGTTCCGACGACTTCATCCCGAGCTCGGACTCGAGCGGCCCCAGGAAGGCGTCGAAGAAGTCGAGGAACAGGCCCTCGCTGCGCTTCACGGCCGAACGCAGGTCGTCCTTCACGAGCGTACTGAAGACGATGGGGCGCCGGCCGTCGGCGGCGGCCGTGGCGTTGATCTTCCGCACGGCCTCCTCTGCCTTGTCAACGCTGGCGATAAATGGCAGAGTCACCTGCCGAAATTCCTGGCCCTCGAACTGCGTGAGCAGGCTGTGCCCCATCGTTTCGGCCGTCACGCCGGTCTGGTCAGAGACGAAGAATACGGTCCGACGATTCATCACCACGCAGCACCCTCGTCACCGGTCGCGATCGCAGTCTTTCACCTGCACCCTTGACGTAGCAAGAGGCCCGGCTTGATCCGCTACACGATTCCGCTCGCCGAGCTCGGCCGGCACGACGTCGCCTCGGTCGGCGGCAAGAACTCGTCGCTCGGCGAGATGATCTCGAACCTCGCAGCCCTCGGCATCACGGTGCCCGGCGGCTACGCGACGACCGCCGACGCCTACCGCGAGTTCCTCGCCCGCGACGGCCTCGCCGATCGCATCCGCGACGAGCTCGCGCCGCTCGACGTCGAGGACGTCGCGAAACTCGCCGAGACCGGCGCGCGGATCCGCGGCTGGATTCTCGCGACGCCGTTCCCGGAGCGCCTCGAGCGCGAGATCCTCGAGGGCTACGACGCCATGTGCGCCGGCGGCGCCGAGGCCGCGGTCGCCGTGCGCTCCTCCGCCACCGCCGAGGACCTGCCCGAGGCGTCGTTCGCGGGCCAGCAGGAGACGCTCCTCAACGTGCGCGGTCGGGACGCCGTCGTGCGCGCAGTGCACGAGGTTTTCGCGTCGCTCTTCAACGACCGCGCGATCGCCTACCGCGTGCACCAGGGCTTCGACCACTCGCAGGTCGCGCTGTCCGCGGGCGTGCAGTACATGGTGCGCAGCGACGTGGGCGCGAGCGGCGTCATGTTCACGCTCGACACCGACTCTGGGTTCCGCGACGTCGTGTTCATCACCGCGTCGTGGGGCCTCGGCGAGACCGTCGTGCAGGGCGCGGTGAACCCGGACGAGTTCTACGTCTACAAGCCTGCGCTGCGCTCCGGGCACCAGCCGATCCTGCGTCGGACCCTCGGCGGCAAGGCGATCAAGATGGTCTACGCCGCACCCGGCGAGACCGGCAAGCGCGTCCGCACCGTGGACGTCCCGGAGGCGGACCGGATGCGCTTCTGCCTCACGGACGAGGACTTGACCGCCCTCGCGCGGCAGGCGCTCGTGATCGAGCAGCACTACGGCTGCCCGATGGACATCGAGTGGGGCAAGGACGGCGAGACCGGCCGCCTGTACGTGCTTCAGGCCCGGCCGGAGACGGTCCAGAGCCGCGTGGGGCGCACGCTGCAGCGCTACACGCTGAAGGGCCGCGGCCCCGTGATCGCGCAGGGTCGCAGCATCGGTCACCGCATCGGCGCCGGCCCCGCCCGGATCATCCGCAGCGTGAAGGAGATGGCGCGCGTCGAGACGGGCGACGTGCTCGTCGCGGACATGACCGACCCCGACTGGGAGCCGGTGATGAAGCGCGCCGCCGCGATCGTCACGAACCGCGGGGGGCGCACGTGCCACGCGGCGATCATCGCGCGCGAACTCGGCATTCCCGCCGTCGTCGGCTGCGGCGACGCGACGCGCACGATCCGCGAGGGCCAGCTCGTCACGGTGTCCTGTGCCGAGGGCGACACCGGCCACGTCTACGAGGGCGCGCTGCAGTACGAGCAGTCGCAGGTCGAACTCGACGCCCTGCCCGCGCTGCCCGTCAAGATCATGATGAACGTCGGCAACCCCGACCGCGCCTTCGACTTCGCGGCGATCCCGAACCACGGCGTCGGACTCGCGCGGCTCGAGTTCATCATCAACCGCATGATCGGCGTGCACCCGAAGGCGCTGCTCGAGTTCGACCGGCTCGACGGCGATCTCCAGGACACGATCCGTCGCCAGATGGCGGGCTACGACGACCCCGTCGAGTTCTACGTCGACAAGCTGTGCGAAGGCGTCGGCACGATCGCTGCCGCCTTCGCGCCGGAGCCCGTGATCGTGCGGCTCTCGGACTTCAAGTCGAACGAGTACGCGAACCTGATCGGCGGCCGGCGCTACGAGCCGTCCGAGGAAAACCCGATGCTCGGCTTCCGTGGCGCCGCGCGCTACGTCGACGAGAGCTTCCGCCCGTGCTTCGAGCTCGAGTGCCGCGCGCTGAAGCGCGTGCGCGGCGAGATGGGACTCGACCACGTGTGGGTCATGGTGCCCTTCGTGCGCACCGTCGAGGAGGCGCGGCAGGTCGTCGAGCTCCTCGCCGCGAACGGTCTCGAGCGCGGCAAGGACGGGCTCAAGGTCATCATGATGTGCGAGCTGCCCACCAACGCGCTGCTGGCCGAGCGCTACCTCGAATACTTCGACGGCATGTCGATCGGCTCGAACGACATGACGCAGCTCACGCTCGGGCTCGACCGCGATTCGGCGATCATCGCCCGGCTCTTCGACGAGCGCGACGATGCCGTGAAGGCTCTGCTGCACCTCGCGATCCAGGCCTGCCGCAAGGCCGGCAAGTACATCGGCATCTGCGGCCAAGGCCCCTCGGATCACCCCGACTTCGCGCGCTGGCTGCTCGACGAAGGCATCGAGAGCATTTCGCTGAATCCGGACACGGTCGTCGAAACGTGGCTCTTCCTCGCGGGTGATCGCTCGACGGTTGGCTGACCCGCGGGGCTGCGCGCAGGGGCGGTTCGTTCACGGGAACGGCGCGTTCAGGACGGTGCCGGGGCGGGATGACGTATCCCCCCGCGAAATGGGATTTCGCGAAGGGACACGTCATCCCACCCCTCGGCCTGCGCCTGAGCTTCGTCCTCGTCGCCGAGGACTGCGCACGGCGCCCGCCGCATCGAGATCGCGTCGGAGTGGCATCGCCGCGCTCGTCGTCCGGGCCCGGTCCCTTGAAGCGTGGTCCTGGGGCGCGATGCCGCATCCCCCCGCGAAACGAGATTTCGCGAAGGGACGCGTCATCCCGCCCCTCGAGTCGCGCCTGGGCTGCGTCCTCGTCACCGAGGACTGCGCACGGCGCCCGCTGCGTCGAGATCGCGTCGGAGCGGCGTCGTCGCGCTCGCCGCTGGGACCGGTGAACGTTTCTTGCGCCGTGCATCCAGCGTGGGGTTCGGGATCTCTTCCGGCGCGCATCTCTTCTTCGCGCACCGGAAGAGATCCCGAATCCCACGCCTGAACCGCACCCAACGAGCGACTTCCGCGAAAGCCGGGAACCGACCCGGCCTCAGCCCACGAGCTGCCGCCCCGCGAGCGCGTGAGCGAGCGTACCTCCGTCGACGTACTCGAGCTCGCCCCCGACCGGCACGCCGTGCGCGATGCGCGATGCACGGATGCCGCGCCGCGTGACCACTTCGGCGAGGAAATGCGCGGTCGCCTCGCCCTCCACAGTCGGGTTCGTCGCGAGGATCACCTCGCGGACCTCTCCTTCGCCGAGCAGCCGCTCGAGCGCGTCGATGCCGATCTCGGCGGGCCCGATGCCGTCGAGCGGCGAGAGGTGGCCCATCAGCACGAAGTAGAGCCCGCGGTAGCTGCCGGTCTGCTCGATCGCGACGACGTCGGCCGGCGACTCGACGACGCAGAGCAGGCTCCGGTCGCGACCGGCCGCGAGGCACACGGGACAGAGCTCGCCCTCGGCGAACATCCGGCAGCGGCTGCAATGCCCGAGCTTCTCGAGCGCGGCGGCGACGGCCGTGGCGATCTCGCGCGCGCCGTCGGTGTCGCGCTCGAGCAGGTGGAACGCCATGCGCTGGGCGGACTTCGGCCCCACGCCCGGCAGGCTCCGCAGGGCTTCGACCAGGCGGCTGAGCGACGGCGGATAGAGCATTGCGCCTTCAGCCGCCGAATGGAAGCTTCATGCCGGGAGGAAGATTCAGCCCGCCCATGAGCGAGGCCATCTTTTCCTGGCTCGCCGACTCGAGCCGGTGGACGGCGTCGTTGATCGCTGCGGCGACGAGGTCCTCGACCATCTCGCGATCGTCGAGCGGCACGGACGGGTCGATCTGCACGCGCTTCGCCTCGTGGCGACCGTTCAGCGTGACACGGACCATGCCGCCGCCCGACTCGCCGGTGACCTCCATCGCCGCGATCTCGGCCTGCGCCTTCTGCATGTTGGCCTGCAGCTGCTGGGCCTGCTTCATCATGTTGCCGATACCGCCTTTCATCTGCCTCGACTCCTGGAAACCGTCAGTTCAAGGGTTTGACCGACCCCGGCAGCACGCGCGCGCCGAAGGTCTCGCGCAGGGCGCGCACGTTCGCGTCGGATTCGATCGCCTGCTCGGCCGCGCGCAGTCGTTCGTCGGCCGCCTCGGCCTGCTGGCGCGCGGGCGTCGGTTCGGCGGCAGCGCTCACACTGATGTCGAGCCGCACGGGGGTTCCGAAATGCGTCGCGAGTGCCTGCGCGAGCTTCTGCTCGAGCTGCGGCCGGCGGAACACCTCGCCGGACGGGTCGAGGCGCAGCTGCACGACGTCGCGGTTGCGGCCGATCAGCACGCAGTGCGCGGCGAGCTGCCCCGCCGGACCTGCGAGCGCGAGCGCCTCGATGATCGCGGCCCAATCGTCGCCATTGGCCGACGTCGCGACGGGACGCGGCGAGGCCGAGGGATGCGCCGGCGTCCGGGCGGCTGCATGCGCCGCCGAATGACCCGATGGCTGGCCCGATGACGGGCCTGACGGGTCCGATGCCTGGGCCGGCGGCTCTGCCGGCATCATGGCCCGAACGGGTGTTGCGGCCTGGGCGTCGCTCGAGCGTTGCACGCGATCCCTGCCGGCACCTGCGCTCCGGGTCGGCGGACGGGCAGGCCCGCTCGCCGGTGGCGTCGCAGCGCGTGGCGCGGTCGCGCCGACGTTCATCGCTTCCGGGCGGAACGCGAGCATGCGCAGCAGCGCCATTTCGAAACCGCCGCGGGCGTCCGGC
>Ga0105090_10000333_pt1 | contig 22390 bp, 24 predicted proteins | sample PPLLak3March2015_FD_79110 | JGI IMG/M metagenome (GOLD analysis project Ga0105090, IMG submission 79110) | Freshwater sediment microbial communities from Prairie Pothole Lake near Jamestown, North Dakota, USA - PPLs Lake P7 Core (1) Depth... | ecosystem: Environmental > Aquatic > Freshwater >...
CCTGCAGATCGATGCCGGGCGCAAGCAGAAACTCCGCCCGGGCGATCTGTTGGGCGCGCTGACCGGCGACGCCGGGCTGCCTGCGGCGCAGATCGGCAAGATCGACATCTTCGACACGTGCAGCTTCGTGGCGCTCGATCGCGCGGCGCTGAGACAGGCCCTCGACTACCTGGCAAGGGGCAAAGTGAAGGGACGCGCCGTGCGCGCCCGCGTGCTGGCCGGGCGATGACTGCCGCGCGGCGATCGCGGGCTGGTCAGTCCCGCTTGGCGGATCCCTTGCCAGCCCCCGGCTTGGCGGAGGGCTGATCGGCGTCAGGGCGATAATCGCCCAGCGTCGTCTTGGCGGGGCAAACCTTGAATACGGGGCACTTCTTGCACCCTACGGCGAGTGCGACCGGGCAAATCGTCATGGCATCTCCTGGGACGCGCGGTCCCGGTGTCAGGCCCGCAAACTGCCGGGCGGGTTGAATGCTGTGATGCTACGCCCAAGCAACGCCGCTTGCACGGCCAATGTCTTTCAGCCCGCGGCGCGAATTCGCTCTATGGCAGCCTTCTCCTGCGCCGGTGTCGGCCAGCCCTCGGGATTGCCGCGGCGCTCTTCCGGCAAGCCCCGCCACCATTCCAGCGTGCCCGCCGCGGTGTCGGCCAGCGAGCGATAGCGCAGGCCGGCGGCCAGCGAGGCGGCGTTCTCGAAGTGGTAGGAAGTTTCGCGGCCCATCATGGGCTGGTCGATGCCCAGTTCATCCAGCAGTTCGTCGCCGGGCCAGTAGAAACGCACCGGCTCGGCCGTCAGCGCGCGCAGGCCCCACATCAGGCCGGCGCGATCCACGGGGGAGGAAGGCCCGGCCGCGTTGAAGATGCCCGGCGTGTCGTTCTCGGCCAGCGTGACGACCCAGGGGCAAAGATCGCGCGCATCCACCCACTGCGCCTCGCGCTCGGGTCCGGCCGGCGCGAGCACCTCGCCGCCGCGGTTAACCCGTTCCACCCAATAGGTGAAGCGGTCGGTCACGTCGCCCGGTCCGACCACGTAGGTCGGCCGCACCACGGTGCAGCGCTCGCCCAGGATTGCGCGCGCCACGCGGTCGCATTCCGCCTTCAGCGGACCGTAGGTTTCGCCGGTCACTTCCTCGACGGTCGGGTCGGCGAGGTCGGCCAGCCTGGCGTCCTCGGGAAACACCGTGGCCGCGTCGAAATCGTACACCGCGACGGTGGAGATGTAGATGTAACGACCGCAGCGGTCCTTGAGCAGCTCGGCGCTGTCGCGCACGTGGCGCGGGACGTAGCCCGAGTTGTCGATCACCACGTCCCAGGTCCGTTCGCCCCGCAGCGCGGACAGGCCCGGATCCACCTTGCTGTCGCGGTTGCCGATCAGTTCTTCGACGGCGTCACCGAACATGCCGGGGTTGGAGCCGCGATTGAACATCGTGACCCGGTGCCCGCGGGCGACCGCGTACTCGATCTGGTGCGGGCCGAGAAAGCCCGTTCCACCCAGAACCAGGATGCTCAGGGGTTGCGCGGCGGCGGCCGGAGCGCCATCCGCCGCCATGCCGGCCAGGGGTGCCGTGACCAACGAGCCCGCCACCGCGCCCGCGGTCAAGGCAATGAACTCTCTTCTGGATGTCATGCGTCTCTCTCCGTCGCGAAGCGCTAACGATACCGCAATTGCGAGACAGGGCAAACCGCGGCAGCGGCCGGCAGGCTCAATCGAGCCGCTTGGTGAAGCGCCGCACCGCCAGGGTCATCGCCACGAGGATGAATACGCCGAGCACCGCCAGCTCGCCCGTCAGTTCGGACAGGTTGGCGCCGCGCAGTACCACGCCGCGGATCAGCCGCATGAAGTGGGTCATCGGCAGTATCTCGGCGATCCACTGCGCGGCCTTGGGCATGCCGGCAAAAGGGAACATGAAGCCGGACAGCAGAATCGACGGCAGCAGGATGAAGAAGGTCAGCTGCATGGCCTGGAATTGGTTGCTTGCGATCGTTGAAATGGCGAGGCCGAGGGCCAGGTTGGCGATGATGAATACCAGCGTGAGCAGGTACACGTCGAGCAGGCTCCCACGGATCGGCACCTGGAACAGCAGTACTCCGAGCACCAGCACCAGAGTGACCTGAACCAGCCCGATCGCAACGTAGGGCACGATCTTGGCCAGCATCAGTTCCAGCGTCTGCACCGGGGTGGCGATCAGCAGTTCGAGGTTGCCGCGCTCCCGTTCGCGCACGATCGCGACGGCCGTGAACAGCACCATGGTCATGGTCAGAATGATGCCGATCAGGCCGGGCACCGTGTTGACCGGGGAGCGGCGCTCGGGGTTGTAGAAGGTGCGCAGCTCCAGCCGCGGCGGCGCGTCCGTGTAGGGAGAGGTGCGGGCCGGCTGGGCCAGCTTGGCTGCCGCGCCCTGCACGACCGTGTCGGAGCCGTCGATCAGCAACTGCGCCGCGGCGCGCTCCGGCTGCAGCAGCCGTCGCTCGAAGTCATCCGGGATGAACAGGCCGACGCTGATCTTGCCGCTGCGCAGCAGTTCCTCCAGCTCCGCGGCGCTGCCGGCCTGGTAGCGCAGGTTGACGACCTGCGAGTGGGCGAGGTCCATGACCAGCGCGCGCGAAGCGGTCGTGGACGACAGGTCGGCCACGGCGGCGTCGAGGTTACGCGGATCCATGTTGATGGCATAGCCGAACAGCAACAGCTGAGCGGCGGGGATGCCGATGATCATGCCGAAGGTCAGGCGGTCGCGGCGCAGCTGGATCAGTTCCTTGCGAATCACCGCCAGGATGCGCTGCAGCGACATCATGACGGCGTCCTCGTGCGGGTCGAGGCCACGAATACGTCTTCGAGGTTCGGTCGGGACAGCGCGCAACTGTCCGCCGGCAGGCCGGCTGCGGCGATGGCGTCCCGGATCAGCCGCTCGGGGTCTTCGCTGTCCTTGTGTACCAGTACGCGCAGCGTATGGCCGATCTGGGCGCTGCTGAGCACGAAAGCATGGCCCTCCAGGGCCTTGCGCACGCGCCGGGGCTGGGAAGACTCCACGACGGCCACGCGGGCATCAATTGCCCCGGTGAGCTCGAGCGGACTGCCCTGCGCGACCAGTCGGCCCTGGTCGAGGATGGCCAGAGCGTGACAGCGCTCCGCTTCGTCCATGTAATGTGTGGACACGAGGATGGTGGTGCCCTCGGCGACCAGGTCGAACAGCGTCTCCCAGAAGGCTCGGCGATTCTCCGGGTCGACCGCGCTGGTGGGCTCGTCCAGGAACAGCAGGTCGGGCTCGTGCAGGGTCGCCGCGGCCAGCGCCAGCCGCTGCTTCTGCCCGCCGCTCAGGGTGCCGGCGCGCTGCCGAAGAAACCCCTCCAGGTGGTAGCGCTCGCCGACCGCCTCGATCCGCCGGTGCCGGGCGCTGCGCCGCAGTGAATGGATATTGGCCATGAACTGCAGGTTCTCGAGTGCGGTGAGGTCCTCGTAGAGCGAGAACTTCTGCGTCATGTAGCCGACCCTGCGACGCAGCGCTTCGGCCTGCTCCGGGATACGGTAGCCGAGCACGCTGATGTCGCCGGCGGTCGGGGTCAGCAGGCCGCAGAGCATGCGGATGGTCGTCGACTTGCCGGACCCGTTGGGGCCGAGAAAGCCGTAGATGCGGCCGCGCGGGACGTCGAGATCCAGGTCGCGCACGGCCTGGACCTTGCCGAAGGTCTTGCTCATGCCGCGCGCCTCGATGGCCAGTCCGGCCATGGCATCTGCGGCGGGCTCGACGCCCGGCTGCGCGGCGGTGTTCAGTGCAGCGGTCATCTCGTCACTCGGCGGGCGGCAGCACCACCAGCGGAACGCCCGAGGGCAGGTCCGCCGCGTCCGGCAGGTCCAGCTCGGCCAGGTAGCTCAGGCGCGAGCGGTCGTGCTCGGTCAGCGCGAAGTAGGGGGTAAAACTGGCGTCGGCGGACACCCAGCGCACGGTCCCGGAAAATTCTTGAGCGACGCCGTCGACGACAACGCTCAGCTCGCGGCCGGGCACGATGCGGGCGCGCAGGGCTTCCGGGACGTAGAAGCGGGCGAACACGCGGGAGCGGTCCAGCAGCACGGCCACCGTGGTGCCGGCGGGCGGCCGCTCGCCGACCTGGAACAGCAGCTTGTCGACGATGCCGTCCACCGGCGCATGCAGTTCGGTGCGCTCGAGGTCGAGGCGAGCCTGGGCGAGTTGGGCCTCGGCGGCCGCCAGCGCGGCCTCGGCCTGGTCCAGTTCCTCCGCGGTCGTGCCTTCCAGCTGGGCTTGCAGCGATTCGTGAATGGCGTGCTCGCCGGCGACGGCGGACTTCCAGCGCGTTTCGGACTGGTCCAGGGCTCCCTCGCTGGACAGGCCGCGGTCGAACACCGCACGGGCCCGGTCAAACTCGGACCGTGCGTAGACGGTCTCCGCCTGGGCCGCGGCCAGCCGCGCGCGAGTCTCGCGGATGGCTTCCTGGCGCGGACCGCGCTGCAGCTCGGCCAGCCGGGCGGCGATCTGCGCGTGTTGCGCCGCCATCTGGTCGAGCCGCGCCTGTGATCGGGCGGGGTCCTGGCGCAGCAGCAGGTCGCCGGCCGCCACTTCCTGGCCGTCGCGCACTTCGCGTGAAACGATGGGCTCGCTGCTTTCGACCTTGATCTCGATGCGGTCGCGCTCGAGGGTGCCCACCAGCTGACTGTCGCGTTCCCGGCTGCAGGCCCCCAGCGACAGCAGGCCGAGCAGGGCCAACAGGCAGAATGCGCCCCGGGCGAGGCGGGAAATCCGGCTCTGGTCAACCATCAGCGCAACCCTCGTTCCAGCAGGCCCATGACGTGTTCGGCCAGCATTCGCAGGCCCGGCGCGTCGTAACGGACACCCAGCACGGCCTGGGCCACCGGCCGCGCGATGAAGGGAAAGAAACACAGCGAAAGCACCAGCAGGGACATGATCTGCGCGTCGACATCCGGCGCCAGGCGGCCCTCGCGCTGTTCGCGCCGCAGCATGCCCGGCAGGCGCCCGCCGAGCCGCGGCGCGAAGCGCTCCAGGAACTCGCTCTGCAGTTCGCCGCCCGGCAGGAACACCTCGCGGGTGATCAACTGGGGCAAATAGGGGTGATCGGCGGCCATGGAGAACAGCAGTTGGGTCAGCTCGCGCACGGGCAGGTCGCCCCGTTCCTCGACCTCGGCCACCGCGCCGGCCATGGGCTCCAGCACGTGTTCCATGACGGCCTGCAGGAGTTTTTTCTTGCTGCCGAAGTAGTAATGCACCATGGCCGGGTTTACGTCGACGCGCTCGGCGATCGCACGGATCGACGTGGCGGAGAAGCCCTGCGTGGCGAAGAGGTACTCGGACGCGTCGAGGATACCCTTGCGGATATCCGGGGTACCGGACGGTGACGGGCCCGGGCGTTTCCGGGGGTGATCGTGCGCGGCGGCCGCGCCGTGTGCGTTGGTCATCGCATCGCTCTGGGTCAATTATCTGGAAATGAGCTAATTATACACTTAATTAAATTCAGAAATCCCCTTTTTTGGCGACCCTCGCGCCGGCCGGCCGCCTGGCGCGCCCAAGCCGTGACGCCCAGTCCGGTCGCGCCATCCGGTCGCGCCACCAGGTCCTGGCAAGTCGCCTTGATGGCGCCGCCTCGCCTACAATGTGGGCAGCGGTGCCGCCGGCCGCTGGGGGCCGGCCGGACTTCACGGGCGCGGGGAGATCAGCAATGGGCGGACTGTATTTCGAGGAATTCCAGGTGGGACAGCTGTTCCGGCACGCGCTTCGCCGCACGCTGACCGAGGCGGACAACGTGTTCTTCAGCGCGCTGACGCACAACCCGGCCGCCCTCCACCTGGACGAGGAATATTGCCGCGAGCACAGCGAATTCGGCACGCGGGTGATCAACAGCGCGTTCACGCTCGGCCTGATGGTGGGCATCTCGGTGGGGGATACGACCATGGGCACCGCGGTCGCCAACCTCGGTTGGGACGAGGTGCGTTTTCCGCGCCCCCTGTTTCACGGCGACACCCTGCGGGTGGAAACCGAGGTGCTCGAACTGCGCGACAGCAAATCGCGCCCGCAGAACGGCATCGTCATCTTCGCGCACCGCGCCTTCAATCAGAAAGACGAACTGGTGGCCAGCTGCAAGCGCTCGGCGCTGATGCTGCGCAAGCCCGGCCAGCCGAGTACGGGCTGAGGGCCCGTTCAGGCGATTGCGCCGGCGCGCCGCAGCGCTGCGATCTCCTCCGGCCCGAAACCGAATTCATCGAGGACCGCCTCGCTGTGTTCGCCCGGCTCCGGCGGCGGCAGCCGCATCTCCGGACGGCTGCGGCTGAAGCGCGGCGCCGGAGCCGCTTGCAGCGCGCCGTTCGGCCGCAGGAAGGTCCGGCGTTCCGTGTTGTGCGGATGCAGGGCGGCTTCGGCCAGTGTCAGCACGGGCGTGACGCAGGCGTCCGTACCCTCGAACGCCTCGCTCCATTCGGCGCGCGTGCGCGTGCTGAAGATCCCGGCGAAGCGCTCTTTCAGCTGCGGCCAGGCCGCCGGGTCCATTTGCGGCGGAAGCTCCGCTGCATCGAGGCCCAGGCCAGCCAGCAGCGATGCATAGAACTGTGGCTCGATCGCACCGACCGCCATAAACCCGCCGTCGGCCGTTTCGTAGACCTCGTAGAACGGCGCGCCGCTGTCGAGCAGGTTGCTGCCGCGCCGCTCGTCCCACCAGCCCGCGGCGCGCAGTTCGTAAACGGTCGAGGCCAGCAGCGCCGACCCCTCGACCATGCTGGCGTCCACCACCTGGCCGCGCCCGGAGCGGCGCGCCTCCAGCAATGCGCAGACGATCCCGAACGCCAGCAACAGGCCGCCGCCGCCCATGTCGCCGATGACGTTCAGCGGCGGCGCGGGGCGCTCGCCGCTGCGGCCCAGCATGCCGAGCACGCCCGACAGCGCGACGTAATTGATGTCGTGGCCCGCCCGTGACGCCATCGGCCCGTCCTGCCCCCAACCCGTCATGCGCCCGTAGACCAGGCGGGGATTGGCCCGCGCGCAGTCCTCCGGTCCCAGTCCCAGCCGCTCCATGACGCCGGGCCGGAAACCCTCGAGCAGGGCGTCTGCGGAGACGCACATTTTGCGGATCGCCGCGATCGCGTCGGGGTGTTTCAGGTCGGCGGCAATGGACCGCCGGTTGCGGTGCATGACCTGGGACCGCGCGGGCCGCTCCAGCGGGTTGCCGCCGCTGTCGAGGCGGTCGACGCGCACGACGTCGGCGCCCATGTCGGCCAGCAGCATCGCGCAGAACGGCCCCGGGCCGATGCCCGCGATCTCGATGATGCGCAAACCCTCAAGCGGCCCCATGTGGCAGTCTCCCGGTATGCCCAAAATCGCACTATACCGCCTTCACCCGCGCTGCCAAGCGGCGCCGCGCACGTCGGGATACTGTGCGGGCCAGCATACTTTCCACACGGGGACCTGCCGTATACTGCCAGCACCCCTGGGATGCCCGTGGAGATTTCGCATTGACGCGGTCTGACGCCACTGTCGAACTGGAAGCCGCAGGCGCGGCAGAGCTTGCGACACTGCTGCCGCTGGTGCGCGGCTACCACGAGTTCGAACGTGTCACGATGTCCGACGCCGAGCGGGCGGCCGCGCTCGCGCCGCTGCTGGAGCCCGGCTCGAGCCTGGGACGGGTCTGGCTGGTGCGTCAAGGCGGCGAGGTGGTCGGTTACGCGGCGCTAACGTTTGGCTACAGCATCGAGTTCCGCGGGCGCGATGCCTTCGTCGACGAGTTGTTCCTGGTCGCCCAGGCGCGCGGCCGGGGCATCGGCAGCGCGGTGCTGGGCAGGGTAAAGGCGCATGCCGCGGCGCTCGGACTGGTCGCCCTGCACCTCGAAGTCGCCCGGGACAATCGTCAGGCGCGGCGCCTCTACGAGCGCTGGGGCTTCGCGGCCCGCGAACAGTTTCACATGATGTCCTGTTGCCTGGGGAACCTCTGATCACTTATGCGCGGGCGCGACGCCGGCGGCGCAGTGGCCGCGAGCCACGCCGCAGTGTAGGATTTCGCTCATGATTCGCACTGCCCGCAGACTGATTGCCCTGCTGACGCTGCCGTGCCTGCTGGCGGCTTGCCTCGGCATGCCGGAGGGCGTTCGGCCGGTGGAGGGCTTCGAGCTCGAGCGTTACCTCGGCAAGTGGTACGAGATTGCGCGCCTGGACCATTCCTTCGAGCGCGGCCTCACGCGGGTTACGGCCGAGTACAGCCTGCGCGAGGATGGCGGGGTGCGCGTGGTCAACCGGGGGTTTTCCGCTGCGACGCGGGAATGGGACGAAGCGGAGGGCAAGGCCTACTTCGTCGAGGGTGAGGACCAGGGCTACCTGAAAGTCTCCTTTTTCGGCCCGTTTTACGGTTCCTACGTGGTGTTCGAGCTGGACCGCGAGGCGTACCAGTACGCCTTCATTGCCGGGCCGGACACGTCGTACCTGTGGTTGCTGGCGCGCACGCCGGTCGTCAGCGACGAAGTCCTGCAGCGCTTCACCGAGCGGGCGGCCGAGCTGGGTTTCGCGACGGATTCGCTCATCCTTGTCGCGCAGGACTGAGCCTGCCGTTCCCCGGGACATGCCGAACACCATCAAGTGTGACATCGTGTCCGCGCACCAGCAGCTGTTTACCGGCGAGATCACGAGTTGCGTCGTCAGCGGCACGGGCGGTGAGCTCGGCATCTATCCGCGGCACGCGCCCCTGATGACGACGCTGAAGGCGGGCGAGGTTCGCATCCGCAAGGCCGGCGACGGCGAGGAACTCAGCTTCGTCATTGGCGGCGGCATCCTCGAAGTCATGCCCCACCTCGTGACCGTGCTGGCGGACACCGCGGTGCGGGCCGAAGCTATCGACGAGACGGAGGCCATGCGGGCCAAGGCGGAGGCCGAGCGCGAACTGCTGACCCGCAAAGGCCAAATGGAAATCGTACAGGCCCACGCCAAGCTGATGGAAGCCATCGCGCAGCTGCGCGCGGTGGAGCGGCTGCGCCGCCAGCGCAAGCGCAAGTGAGCGGACACCCGAGATCGGCCTCATCATGCATATCGATCACATCAACATCAGGGCCCCACGCGAGCTGATGGCTCAGGTACGTGACTTTTACTGCGCCGTGCTGGGCCTCGAGGAAGGCTTTCGGCCCACTTTCTCCAGCGAGGGCCACTGGTTGTACGCCGATGACAAGCCGCTCGTGCATCTCTCGCTCGGCGCCGGAGCGAGGCCGGCGGGCGGGCAGACCTGGCTGGACCACGTGGCCTTCCAGGCCGCCGGGCTGGACGATTTCTGCGCCCGGCTGGATGCCCTTGGAATCAATTACCGTTCCAGCCACATCCCGGAGTTGCACATGAGCCAGTTGTTTTTCAGCGACCCGGTCGGAACCGGCCTCGAGGTGAACTTTCCACGCGAGCATCTGCGATGACCAGGTCGACCAGCGCACCCGACGTCCTGCGACGCCTGATGGACGGCAACCAACGCTTCGTATCCGGAGAAGGAGTGCGCGACCTGGCGCAGGAACACGCGCGTCGGCTGGAGCTGGTCGCCGACCAGGCGCCGTGCGCGATCGTGCTCGGTTGCTCGGACTCGCGGGTGCCGGCCGAGATGGTCTTCGATCAGGGCCTGGGTGATCTGTTCGTGATCCGCGTCGCCGGCAACATCGTGGCGCCGTCGCAGGTGGGGAGCATCGAGTTCGCGGCCGCACGCTTCGGTGTTCGGCTGGTCGTGGTGCTCGGGCACTCGCAATGCGGCGCCGTGCTGGCTTCGCTGGAGGAACTCGAGCGCCCCTCGGAGAACCGCTCGCCCAATCTGGGTTTCATCGTCAACAGCATCGTGCCCAACGTGGAGCCCTTGTACGCGGCGGGTGGCATGGGCGATCGCGCGGCGCTGGTCCGGCGGGCCGTGCGCGCCAACATCCGCGCCTCCGCCGACCATCTGCGGCACGGCTCGGCTCTGCTGGAGCGGCTGATCCGGGAGAGCGGCCTGTTGGTGGTCGGCGCGGAGTATTCGCTCGAGACCGGGGAGGTCGAGTTCTTCGACGGGCTGCCGCCGGAGGCGGGTCGCTGAAGCGAATCTGGCCCGGCTCCTAGCCATTTTCATGCACGGCAAGCCGCGTGGTTTTCGGCCTTCACTTGACCGAACTCATGGAAATGCAGGGCGACTCTTGCTGAACTGCCCGAACCCGCGTGTCGCGTCACCGCCCGAAGGGACGGGTGACAAACAGCACTGACGCGAACGAAGATGGACACTGGAGTAACGATGACGCCGGAATTGACCATGCTCACCGTGTCGGCCGCCGCCATCGCGTTCGTGCACACCTTGCTCGGCCCGGACCATTACCTGCCCTTTGTCGCCATGGCCAAGGCGCGGAACTGGGGCCTCGGCAAGACCATGCGAATCACCCTGATCTGCGGCGTGGGGCACCTGGCCGGCTCGGTAGCCCTGGGCCTGCTGGGCATCGGGCTCGGCATCCACCTGGCATCGCTCACCTGGCTCGAGGGACTGCGCGCCAACCTGGCGGCCTGGCTGCTGATCGCATTCGGGCTCGCCTACCTGGCCTGGGGCCTGCGCCAGGCCTGGCGCCGCCGCCTTCACACCCACCGCCACCACCACGACGGCTTCACCCACAGCCACGAGCACAGCCATCTTACCGAGCACCGGCACGTGCACGCCGAGCCCGGGCAGCCGAGGGCGCTGACGCCCTGGGTGATCTTCGTGATTTTCGTGCTCGGTCCCTGCGAGCCGCTGATTCCGCTGCTGATGTACCCGGCGGCGCGGGAAGACCTCGCCGGAGTGCTTCTGGTCACGTTGGTTTTCGGCGTGATCACGGTGCTGACCATGGCGGTGACGGTCGCTGTCGCCCTGCTGGGCCTGAAGGCGGTGAAGCTGAAGCGTCTCGAGCCCTACAGCCACGTCCTCGCCGGGTCCGCCATCCTCGCCTGCGGTCTCGGGATGGCGCTGCTGGGCTGGTGAAACCGAGTTCGGGTCGTCGCGGCGACTGAACGTCCTGCCGCGAGCCGCGTAACTTTTCGATCACTTCCGTGCTCTGTTTCTGCAAGCGTTGTACAACAACGCCGCAGGCGATGGTCGCCATCCGATGAGACGAGAGGTGCACACAATGAACGGCAAGGTCCTGATCAAGAAATCCCTGCTGATGGTTGCGGCGGTGAGCGCCATGGCGATCCCCCTGTTCGCATCCGCGACGGTCGCGAGCGACGTCGAGCGCTCGACCACGATCTTCTACGACCGCAGCGCGCACGGCGCCGCGAATGGCCCGGAGGCCCTTTACGAGCGGCTCAAGACCACATCCCGCAAGATGTGCGGCTCGGACGACCTGCTGGTGACGGGCTCCATCCGGCGGGTGGCCGGCAACGAGGCCTGCTACGAGGGCACGCTGGACGCCGCGGTGAGGCGCCTGGACGATCCGGCGGTCACCGCGCTGCATCGCAGCGAGTTCGCGGCGCTGTGACAGCGCCGGGCGGCATGCTCAGGGAATCGGTGCCGCTCGCGGCAGGCGCTCGCGCAGCCAGGCGAGCGTCCGGTCCCTGACCTGCTCCTTGCCGGGCTCGTTGAACATCTCGTGGTAAAACCCTTCCCATGCCACCTGTTCGACCAGCCCGGCCGGGGCGGCCGCCGCCCAGCGGGCGGGGGCCGCGGGGTCGACCAGGCGGTCGGCGCCCGACTGCATCAACAGGATCGGCGTGCGCAGCGCGCCGGCCTGCTCGTGGGCGAGCTTGATGGCTTTCACCAGTTCGGCGTACCAGCGTGCCGACACCTTCCGTGAAACGAGCGGGTCGTCCAGGTAGGCCTGTACGACCGCCGGGTCACGCGAAAGGGCGCTGCTGTCGAGGTCGCTGGGAAAACGCGCACGTGGCGCCAGGCGCGACAGCAGGCCGACCAGCAACCGCAGCGCCAGTGGCGGCCTGAACTTAGGGTGCGTGCCCAGCGCGGGCGAGGAAATCACCGCGCCGGTCAGGTCCGCCGGGTGCTGCAGCAGGTAGCTGATCGCGATCAGCCCGCCCATGGAATGCCCGAGCAGAAACAGCGGCAGGCTCTCGTTGGCCTGTCGCGCCACGTCCGTGAAGGCCTCGACGTCCATGAAGTAGTCCGTGAATCGCCGCACGTGCACGCGTCCCCCGCCGGGCGCGTCCGGGCTCAGGCCATGCCCGCGCAGATCGCCGGCGAACACCACCCAGCCCTGCGCGGCGAAGAACTCCGCGGGGTGCTGGTCATCGTGCACGGCCTGGCCGAGCGATCCGGCTCCAGCTCCAGCTGCGGCGCCTGCTCAGACATGGTGGTTGCCCGAGACGCGCACGCGCGCCACGGCCTGCTGCCAGCCGGCGTACAGGGACTCGCGCCGAGCGTGGTCCATGAGGGGCTCGAAGCGGCGATCGCTGCGCCTGGCCTGGTCGAGATCGCCGGGGCCTTTCCATACGCCGACCGCGAGGCCGGCCAGGTGGGCAGCGCCGGCCGCGGTCGATTCCACGAGTTGCGGGCGGTCGACCGGCACGCCGAGGATGTCCGCCTGGAATTGCATCAGGAAGTCGTTCTGCGAGGCGCCGCCGTCCACCCGCAACTCGGTCAGTTCGACGCCGGAGTCGCGGTTCATGATCTCGACGATGTCGCGCGACTGGTAGGCGATACACTCCAGCGCGGCCCGCGCCAGCTGCGGTCGCCCCGCGCCGCGCGTCAGGCCGACGATTGCGCCGCGCGCTCCCGCGTCCCAGTACGGCGCGCCCAGGCCGGCGAATGCCGGCACCAGGTAGACGCCCTGGTTGTCGTCGATCTCCTGCGCCAGCGCCTCCGACTCGGCGGCGCTGGCGATGATCCGCAGCTCGTCGCGCAGCCATTGCAGGGCGGCGCCGGCGACGAAGACCGAGCCTTCCAGCGCGTAGGCCGGGGCGCCGCTCGCGTCACAGCAGATCGTTGTCAGCAAGCCGTGGCGGCTGGCGCGGTGCTGCTGGCCGGTATTCAGCAACAGGAAACACCCGGTGCCATAGGTGTTCTTGGCCTGGCCGGGTTCCCAGCAACCTTGGCCGAAGAGCGCGGCCTGCTGGTCGCCGGCGATGCCCGCGACGGGCACGCCGCCCGGAAGTCCCTCGAACGCTTCGGTTTCGCCGAACACGCTGGCACTGGGGCAGACTTCGGGCAGCATCGCCGGCGGCACGTCGAGCAGCTCGCACAACTCGGGGTCCCAGCGCTGCTCGTGGATGTCGTAGAGCAGGGTGCGCGAGGCATTGGTGGGGTCGGTGCGGTGCAGCGCGCCGGCGACCGCGTTGCCGCCGGTCAGTTTCCACAAAAGCCAGCTGTCGATCGTGCCGAAGGCCAGCTCGCCGGCCGCGGCGCGGCGCTGCAACTCCGGGTCGCGATCCAGGATCCAGCGGATCTTGCTGCCGGAGAAGTAGGGATCGATCACGAGCCCGGTTTTCGCGCTGAACGCGGGCGCCAGCCCGTCGGCCCGCAGCCGTTCGCAGATGCGCTCGGTCTGCCGGCTTTGCCAGACGATGGCTCGGTAGACGGGCCTGCCGCTGGCGCGCTCCCAGACCACGGTGGTCTCACGCTGGTTGGTGATGCCGATCGCCGCCAGCTCGCGGTCGGCAATGCCGGAGTCCGCCAAAGCCCGCGCCATCACGCGCAGGCTGATCTGCCAGATCTCCTCGGGGTCGTGTTCGACCCAGCCCGGCTGCGGGTAGTGCTGCCTGAACTCGCTGTAAGCCCGGCCGACGACGGTGCCGTCGTCGGCGAAAACGAGACCGGTGGAGCCGGTCGTTCCCTGGTCGATGGCAAGCACGTACGACATGCGCCGGATTATACGTCAGGCTTCGGCGATGACCGACAACGCCATGGCGGCCAGCGGCTCCACCCAGCGGCCGAGTTCGGCGGCGCGGGCATTCGAGGCATTGCCGTCCACCGCGCGCTTGGCCACGCCCTGGACGATCGCGGCCAGCCGGAAAAAGCTGAAGGCCAGGCAGAAGGGCCAATTGTCGATGCGCTCCAAGCCCATGCGTTCGCAGTAGCGTCCCACGTACTCGGACTCTGCGGGGATGCCGAGGGTCTTGCGGTCGACGCCGGCCAGGCCCGGCGCGAAGCCCTGACCGCCCGGCATCCGCAGTTGCATGCACTGGTAGGCGAGGTCGGCCAGTGGGTGCCCCAGCGTGGACAGCTCCCAATCCAGCACCGCGATGATGCGCGGCTCGCGCGGGTGGAACACGATGTTGTCAAGGCGGTAATCGCCGTGCACCAGGGCGACGCGGCCGTCGTCGTCCGGCTGCCGCTCCTGCAGCCAGGCCATCAGGTCTTCCATCGCCGGGATCGGCCGCAGCTCCGAGGCGCGGTACTGCCCGACCCAGCGCGACAGCTGCCGGGCGAAGTAATTGCCGGGCTTGCCGTAGTCCGCCAGGCCCACGGCCGCCGGCTCGGCCCGGTGCAGGGCCGCCAGCACGCGGTTCATCTCGTCGTAGACGGCCGCCCGCTCCGACGGGCCACTCAGCTCCGGCAGGGCCGCATCCCAGAATATCCGGCCGGCGCAGTGTTCCATGACGTAAAACATCGAGCCGATCACCTCGCGGTCCTCGCACAAGGCGTAGACCTTCGGCACCGGCACGCCGCTGCCGGCCAGGGCCTGCATCACGCGGAACTCGCGGTCCACCGCGTGGGCCGATTTGAGCAAGGCGCCGGGCGGCTGTCGGCGCAGCACGTAGCTGCCCGAAGCGGCGGCGAGGCGATAGGTCGGGTTGGACTGGCCGCCCTTGAACTTCTCCAGCCGCGCCGGGCCGCGAAAATCCGTCACGTGCCGCTGGAGCCAGTCGAGCAACGCGCCCTCCGCGGGCTGGCTGTGCGCCTGGCCCTGCACGGCTTCAGCCCCAAGCTCAGACACTGGTTTCCCGGCGCCGCGCCAGGTTGCGGCCGAGTTGCATCATGTGCACCTGGTCCGGGCCGTCGGCCAGCCGCAGCGTGCGCGCGTAAGCCCACAGGTGTGCCAGCGGCGTGTCCTGGCTGAGACCGACGCCGCCGTGGATCTGCATGGCCCGGTCGATCACCTCCAGCGCCATGTTCGGCGCGACGATCTTGATCATCGCGATCAGGTCCTGCGCGCCCTTGTTGCCGACCGTGTCCATCTTCTGTGCCGCCTTCAGGGTCAGCAGACGCGCTTGCTCGACCTGGCAGGCGGAACGGGCGATATCCTCGCGCACCGACTGCTGCTTGATCAGCGGCCGGCCGAATGCGACGCGCGTGTTCGCGCGGTCGATCATCAGTTCCAGGGCGCGCTGCGCCGCGCCGATCATGCGCATGCAGTGGTGGATGCGGCCCGGGCCCAGGCGGCCCTGCGCGATCTCGAAGCCGGCGCCTTCGCGCAGGATCAGGTTGGATGCCGGCACGCGCGCGTTGTCGAAGACGATTTCCGCGTGCCCCTCGGGGGCGTCGTCGTAGCCGAACACCTGCATCGGCCGGGTCACCGTGACGCCGGGCGTGCCGATCGGCACCAGGATCTGCGACTGCTGGAGGTAGCGGTCGGCGTTGTCCGGGTCGGTCTTGCCCATCACGATCAGCACCCGGCACTGCTTGCGGCAGGCGCCCGAGGCATAGAATTTCCTGCCGTTGATGACGTAATGGTCGCCGTCGCGGACCATCGAAGTCTCGATGTTGGTGGCGTCGCTGGAGGCCACGCCCGGCTCGGTCATGGCGAAGGCGGAGCGGATCTCGCCGGCCAGCAGCGGCTCCAGCCATTGTTTCTTCTGCGCCGCGTTCCCGTATTTCGCCAGCACCTCCATGTTGCCGGTGTCCGGCGCGGAGCAGTTGAACACTTCGGCGGCCCAGGTCACCCGCCCCATCTCCTCGGCCAGCGGCGCGTATTCCATGTTGGTCAGCCCGCCGCTGTACCTGCCGTGCTCCACCGGCAGAAACAGGTTCCATAGCCCCGCCGCGCGGGCCCTGGCTTTCAGTTCCTCGACGATGGGCGGGGTCTCCCAGCGGCTCCCGGCGAGCTGGGCGCCATGGGTCGATTCGTTCGGCAGGATGTGCTGCTCCATGAAATCGCGAACTTGCCGCTGCAGTTTCCTGACCTTGTCGCTGTATTCGAAATCCATGTCGCTGGGCCTCCGCTGTTCAGTAGTAGGTGACCGACCCGGCGCGGTCGGGCAGGTCGAGGTGGGGGACGTGGTTGAAACCGGAGAAGTGCACGGCCCGCCGGTTGAAGTACAGGTGACTGACGCTGGAATTGCGCAGCTGCAGATTCATGTGGACCATCGCACTGGGCGGCGCCTGCAGCACGTGGCTCAACGCCGTGGCGATGGCCCCGCCGGAACTGACCAGCAGAATGCGCCGGCCGTCCCCCGCTTGCGCGGTCATGGCGGTCAGCCCCTGCCGTACGCGCTCCTCGAACTGCCGCCAGCGCTCCGGCAGCGGCGCGGGCAGCCGGTCTTCGGTCCAGGCGTGCAGGGCGTTGCGCAGCAGTCGCGAAAAACCGCCTGCGGATGCCTCCGGGTCAGGCCGCTCGTCCGGGTGCAAGTCGAGGTAGGCGCCGACGATGGCCTCGAAATCGAATTCGTTCCAGCTCGGGTCCAGGTCGGGGCCGCCGAAGTCCTGCCCCATGCCGTGGAAAATGCCCTCGGCCGTTTCGCGGTGCCGCACCATGCGGCCGCAGATCACGTGATCGAAGGCCAGGTCGCGGGAACGGAAGTGCTCGCCGAGCCAGCGGGCCTGGCGATGGCCGAGTTCCGACAGGCGGTCGTAGTTGTCGCTGCCGAAGGAGGCCTGTGCATGGCGAACCAGGAACAATTCGGACGTCACGGGAACACCCAGGAGAAAAGCCCACCGGTCAGATTATGCGATTGGGCGGGCGAGTTCCAATATATTTGGCTCCTGGTTGACCGCCGGCAATTCCTGGCGGAACTGCTAGTATTAAATTACCCGGATAGCCAGTATCGGCATGCTCAGGACTCGGAAGTCGCGTATCCGGAGGGGTGGCGTTGCGCCCGCCGTGAACCGTTACCCATGCATACATCCGCGTCGTACCTTCCCATCGCCATAGTCGGCGCCGGACCGGTCGGGCTGGTCTGCGCCGCCCTGCTGGTCGAAGCGGGCCACCCGGTGCTGGTGCTCGAGCGGAACAGCGGGCTGGCGCGGGACATGCGGGCATCGACCTTCCACCCGGCCACCCTCGATCTGCTGGAACCTCTCGGCGTGGTCGAGCCGCTGGTTGCCTGCGGTTCCATTTCGCAGGGCTGGCAGTACATGATCCACGGCACCAAGCAGCACGCGGTGTTCGATCTCGACGTAATCGCCGACCTGACCCGGCATCCCTACCGCCTGCAGTGCGAGCAATTCCACCTTACCAGCCTGCTGCTGGAGCGCCTCGAGGCCAACCCCCTGTTCGAGATCCGCTTCAACCACGAGGTTACCGCGGTCGGCGAACGGAACGGCAAGGCGGCCTTCGGCGTGCGCTGGCCGGGCGGCGCAACGGAATGGCAGGCCGGCTGGCTGATCGCCGCGGACGGCGGCCGCAGCGCGGTGCGTGGGCATCTGGGATTGGCATTCGAGGGCAGCATGTTTCCCCGGACCTCGATCACCCTGGTACTGGACCACCCCTTCCAGGAACACGTGGAGGGCCTGCTGGGCGTCAACTACGCGTGGACGGAAACAGGGCACTACAGCCTGATCCAGATCCGCAACCTCTGGCGCTTTTCCTACTCCCCTGACCCCGGGCAGAGCGTCGAGGACGCCCTGTCCGAACCGGTCGCGCAGGCGCATCTCCGCTTGCTGTTCCCGCGGCGCGAACCCTACGCCGTGCTGCAGCGCAATCACTACACGCTGCAGCAACGCTGCCTGCAGTCGTTTCGCGCCGGCCACGTGCTGTTCGCCGGCGACGCCGCGCATCTCAGCAGCCCGGTCGGCGGCATGGGCATGAACGCCGGGATTCACGACGCCCACTGCCTCGCCGAGCACCTGTTGGCGGTGCTGGGCGGCGCCGACGAGACCCTGCTCGATCGCTATTCCCGCCGTCGCCGCACCGTCGCGCTGGAGGAAGTGCAGCCGCTTTCGGCGCGCAACTACCATTGGCACCGCGAAACCGATCCGTCCCGCCGCGAGGCCATCTGGCGCGAGTTGCAGGTCATCGTGGAGGACCGCGAGCGCATGCGCGAATTCCTGCTCGACTCGTCCATGATCCGGTCCCGGCAGCGGGAGCGCGAGATCGACTGAGTCGCCTTCGGGCGGCGCCGAGGCAGTGTGCGCGATGCCTTGACGGACATCATTGTGATGCCGGCCCCCGGTAGCCACAATCTCCCGCAATTGGACTGAACAAGCACACCCATGCGGGAGAACCTATCATGAGCGACAAACGGGCGGACCTCGCCGGCCCCGGCATCAGCACCTACCAGGAAGTGGCGAAGATCCTGCCGCAGGATTACAGCTCCCTGCTCACGCCGCGTGAAACCATGCAGGCCCTGTTCGGCGTGAAAAGCTACATCGAGGAGAACCTGTGCCGGGAACTCGACCTGATGATGGTGCAGGTGCCGCTGATCGTCGACCGGCAGAGCGGGGTCAACGACATGCTGGACCGTGACGGCTCGCGCACCCCGGTCGAGTTCCCCTGCGGGCTGGGCCTGGCGAAACCCCTCGACGCGCAGGTCGTGCAGGCCGCCACCAAGTGGAAGCGCATGGCGCTGAAGACCTTCGACTGCCAGATCGGGCAGGGCATCTGCACCGACATGAAGGCGATCCGCAAAGACTATTTCCTCGACCACGACCACAGCGCCTATGTCGACCAGTGGGACTGGGAAAAGGCCATCACCGCCGACCAGCGCAGCCTGGACTTCCTGACCGACACGGTCCGGCGCATCTGGAAAGTCATCAAGGGCGCCGAGCAATTCGCCGAAGAGCTGTTCCCGCAGCTGCGGGACCCGCGCTATCCCAGCCTGCCCGAAGAGCTGACCTTCATCCATGCCGAGGAAATCCTCGAGATGTACCCCGACCTGCCGCGCAAGCAGCGCGAAACACGGCTGGTGCAGGAATATCCGGCGGTGTTCATCTACGGCATCGGCTGGCCGCTGCAGGACGGCTACCCGCACGAACTGCGCGCCGCCGATTACGACGACTGGGTCACGGAGACAACGTCAAAGGACGGCCGCCCCATGCACGGGCTGAACGGCGACATCCTGGTGTGGAACCACGTCACGCAGCGCCGCCACGAGCTGAGCTCGATGGGCGTGCGGGTGACGAAGCAAACGCTGCTGCAGCAACTGGAGATGAGCGGCCAGATGCACCTGGTCGAGCAGCCCTACCACCAGGCCATTCTCAACGACCGGATCCCGCTCAGCATCGGCGGCGGCATCGGCCAGTCGCGCGTGTTCATGCTGCTGCTGCGCAAGGCGCACCTCGGCGAAGTCAGCGTGACCGTGTGGCCGCAGGAGCTGAAGGACATCTGCGCCGAGCGCAATATCCACGTGCTGACGTGACGGATCCCGGATATTCGCTCCGCGAATTCCGGGACTGCTACCGGTGCTGCACGCCCAGGTGCACCAGGGCGTAGCCGGACAGCACGATCTGCGCCACGGCCAGGCCGATGACCTCGCCGCTCTGGTCGGCGGAGATCGCCGTGTAGCGGTCGGTGAGCGGGTCGATGATGGTGCCCAGGCGGTCGCCCTTGCGCACCACCTGGCCCAGTTCCACGGTGGGAAAGAAGTAGCCACCCGCTCCAATCGGCACCCGCACCCAGTTCGTCTGGGTATAGATGCGTGACTCCGGAACGGTGATTGCCTTGCCGCCCTCGAGCATGCCTAGGTGGGTCATCACGCTCTCGATGCCCTGCACCCCGGAAGCGATCTGGTCGAGGTCGAAGCGCGACGGCTCGCCGGCCTCGTAGATGATCGCGGGAATCCCGATGTCGCTCGCTTCGCGGCGAATGCTGCCGTTGGGCCCCTCGTCGATGACGACGATGCCCACGCCGAAGTGCCGGGCGAGTTCCAGGGCCCGGTTGTCCTTGCCCGTCACGCGCGTCTGCGGATGGTTGCTGCGGCTGAAGGAGCCCGTGTGCAGATCGATCAGGTAATCGCAGTTGCGGCTGATCTCGGTGAACAGCGTGTGCGCGATGATCGAGGTGACGCTGCCGTTGGAGGTGCCAGGAAAGGCCCGGTTCAGGTCGCGCCGGTCCTGCATGTAGCGGTTGCCCGAGCGCACGCCGGCCGCGTTGACCATGGGGAACACGATCACGGTGCCGCGCAGATCCTGCGGGTCCACCCAGCTGAAGGAGCGGCGCGCAATCTCGGTGCCGTTGATCTCGTCGCCATGGATGCCGGCCGTGATGCACAGGGAAGGACCGGCGCGTATGCCCCGCGCGACGAACACCGGGGCGTCGATGTAGGCCGCCTCGAAACTGGTTTCGCCGCCGTAGGGGAAGCGCTTCGTTTCGCCCGGCCAGATTTCCCGGCCGGCCACCAGGATCGCGCCCCACTGGTCGGCGTCCAGCGGCGCTGCGGCGGTCACGGCGAGCAGCGCCAGGATAAGGGCGCGGAGAGCAGGGCGTGTCCTTCGCATAAGGCTCCTGATGCACATTTCGGCCGGTTGGTCGCAACGGTCTGACCGGCGGGCGCCACGCGAGTTCCGCCGGCGCGTCCCGACCGCCCCGGCCTTGCCTCGAATGCAGACATTATATCCATCGCGCACGGAGCGTATAATCCCGGCTGCGAATTGCGCCGCCCGACCATCCCGCAGCCCGGTCCAGAGGGGTAAGGCTTTGGAGATCACCAGCACCGCGAACCCGGAAGACGCCGACTGGCTCACCCTGAGAGCGGAGTTCATTCCCGAGGAACCGCCCGAGGAGCAGCGTGTGTTCCTGCGCCGCTTCGCGCGGGAATCGTTTGCGTTCCGCGCCTTCGTCGCGCGCGACCCCGAAGCGGGCTTGCTGGGTTTCGCCGAGGTAGCGGTGCGGACCGACTTCGTGAACGGCTGCAAGCACCGGCCCGCGCTGTTCCTGGAGGGCATTTACACCCGCCCCGAACACCGCGGCCGCGGCGTCGCGCGCGCGCTGTGCGAGGCCGCCGGACGCTGGGGGCTGGAGCGGGGCTGCCGCGAGTTCGCGTCCGACGTCTACATCGACGACGAAGACAGCCTGGCCGCGCACCGCGGGCTCGGTTTCGAGGAGACCGAGCGGGTCGTCTATTTTCGCAGGTCCCTGGCCGGGGACTGAGTGCAAACGGATCTGGGAGAGCGCCATGCCGAAGCAGTCCGCCAATAACGACGCCAAAGGCAAGCACCTGCTCGTCGTCAACACCGGAAACCGCAAGAAGCGCTTCACGCTGAAGCGGCTGCGCGACCTGGGCTACCAGCTGATCATCCTGAACGCCACGGAGAACTGGGGCAGTCCCTACGCCGCGCACTGGATCCTGGCCGACACCAACGACCACACCGCCTCGCTGCGCGCGGTCAAGGACTTCTTCGCGGAGCACCCGGAACTCGGGCCTGACGGCGTCATCACCTTCTGGGAGGATGACGTGCTGCTGGCCGCCCGCATCCGCGACCGCTTCGGGCTGATCGGCACCTCCTACGAAGTCGCCCGCCTGGCGCGCGACAAGCACATGTTCCGCGCGTTCTGCACCGAGCACGGCCTGCCGGCTCCGGGCCACGCCCTGATCGACGCGGAGGCCGACCCCGAAGAAGCCGTCGGCAAGCTGCGCTTCCCGATGGTGATCAAGCCGGTCTACGGCGCCAGCAGCGCCTACGTGGTGCGGGTCGACAACCCGCAGGAGTTGCGCGAGACGGTCGACTACCTGCGGCAGAATATCTCGACCGAGATCGAGTCCGCGCTGTCCGTGAGCACCGCGATCATGGCCGAGGAGTACATCGACGGCAACGAGGTCGACATCGACATGCTGCTGCAGAACGGCAAGATCAAGTTCTGGTCGATGAGCGACAACGACGCCACGCGGGAGCCGTACTTCGTGGAAACCGGCCAGTGCATACCGAGCCGCCTGTCGATGTCGCAACAGGAAGAGCTGGTGGCGATGGCCGAGGAGATTCTGGAGCGGCTCGGCGTGGAGGACGGCTGCGTCCACTTCGAGGCGAAGTACGGCTCGCGCGGGCCGATGCCGATCGAGATCAACCTGCGCATGGGCGGCGACGAGGTGTACTACTTCGTCAAGACCGCCTGGGGCGTGGATCTGATCGAGAACGCCGCCAAGGTCATGCTGGGCGAGTACATCAAGAAGATCAGCAAACCCGAGCGGCCGAAGAAGTTCGTTTCCGGCAAGTACTTCCTGCCGCCCTATTCCGGCGTGCTGACCGCCCTGTCCCTGCCCGGCAAGGTCAAGGACGGCGAGTTGCAGTTCTTCAAGCAGGTCGGCGACGCCGTGCTGGCGCCGCCCCTGGGTTACGAGTACATGGGCTGGACCTACGCTGTCGCCGACACCCTGGGCGAAGCGGA
>Ga0105090_10000334_pt1 | contig 22371 bp, 23 predicted proteins | sample PPLLak3March2015_FD_79110 | JGI IMG/M metagenome (GOLD analysis project Ga0105090, IMG submission 79110) | Freshwater sediment microbial communities from Prairie Pothole Lake near Jamestown, North Dakota, USA - PPLs Lake P7 Core (1) Depth... | ecosystem: Environmental > Aquatic > Freshwater >...
GCCGCGTAATTGACCGAGGTTATGGAAAGGGCAAGGCACAGGGTTTACGATGAACCATCATGAAATTCCATCACATTTTTCGCAACTGGAAGGACATTTGCGAGGTTGACGCCGGGCAGGTCATATTCGCGGAGGGCGATCCGGCCGACGCCATGTACTTCATTCTTTCGGGCGAGGTCGAACTGAACCTGGGTGGCGAGTCGTTCGCCGTCGAGAGCTCGGACGGCATGATCGGGGAAACGGCGCTGCTCGGTTCCGGGTCGCGCAGCGGCACGGCAACCGCCCGCACCGACGCCAGGCTGGCGCGGCTGGACCGCGAGCAGTTGAGGCAATTGATGGGCAGCGACACAGACTTTGCGCTGCACGTGATGGCCGGTTTCGCGAACCGCCTGCGGGCCGTTGACACCTTCATCAGCACGCACCTCGGCCACAAGCCGAGAGACGCTGGCTGAGGCGGGCTCCGAGGCCGGACCGACACCATGGACCTGTTGGAAATTTTCAAGGACTTCGACGCCCTCGAGCGGTTTCCGGCCGGCGCGACGATCATCGAGGAGGGCGCCGAGGGCAACGTGATGTACGTCGTGGTCGAGGGCGAGGTCAACGTTTCGCTGAAGGGCAAAATCCTGGCGATCTCAAAGCAGGGCGAAATCGTCGGCGAGATGGCGCTGATCAGTTCGGACCTGCGCAGCGCCACCGTCACCGCGAAAACCGACTGCCGGCTGGCCCCGATCGACCAGGCCAGCTTCGAATCCATGCTCCGGCACGTGCCGGATTTCTCCATGCACGTGATGAACGTGCTCGCCAGCCGCCTGCAGCATGCTTACGAGATGATCGAGCACTGAGGCCATGCGTCGTTCCCACGTCGTCTTCACGCTCTTCGCCTGTTCGCTTGCACTGAGTTCCTGCGCGCACGACGTGCTGAAGGGGGTGTTCGACTGGCGACGAGTGGCGGCCGCCAGCGCGGGTGTTTGAATGCTGTCGCCGCGGCTGCTACTGGTGGGTCAAAATCGCCTTCCAGCCGAACGGCGTTTTCACGTACACGGTGGAGAACCAGGACTCGATCGAGGAGCCGTCCTTGAAGGCCAGGCGCATCTGGCCCCAGGCCAGCGCGTGGCCGTCCGCCAGCGGCGTGACCTTCACGTCGCGGTGGCTGAGTTCGCCGGGGTCCTGGCCTTCCGCCGTCACGGTGTTCAGGTCCTCGAAACGCTGGCCCAGGGTGACCGGGCCCTGCGCGGAGATCAGCACGAACTCGGGATGGTAATAACCCCGGAGGGCCTCGAAGTCGCCTTCGTTCCACATCTCCGTGTAGTAGTCGAGCGCCGCGGTGATGTCGTCGTTGGTATCGGCCGGCGCGGGACCGGCCGGCAGCAGGCAACAAAGCAGGGTGGCGACGCGAAGCAGGGTGTTCATCTTTCTGGGCTCCGAACCAAGGCGAAGGCGCCGGCCCGCTCAGCTTAGCACCAAGCGGCCCGCCACTTAATCCTGTTTTCGGAATTGGGCTATCATCGACCGCTCAAGGACAAACAGGGAGGGGCCGATGCTCCGCACGTTCACCACCCGGGGGCTGGCCCCAGCATGTTCAAACCTGGCCTGCCTGGCGCTGGCCGGCCTGCTGACGACGCTCAACGTCGCCGCGGATGATGCCGCGCTCGAGGATCAGGCCATCGCCTGGCTGCAGGAATTCGTCCGCATCGACACGATCAACCCGCCCGGCAACGAGTCGCGCGCGGTGGAGTTTCTCGGCGCCATCCTCACCGCCGAGGGCATCCCCTGGCAGTCGGCCGAGAGCGCGGAGGGCCGCGGCAACCTGTGGGCGCGGCTGGAAGGCGGCGACGAGCCGGCGCTGATCCTGCTGCAGCACACCGACGTGGTGCCGGCCGATCCGAAGTACTGGACCACCGAGCCGCTGTCCGGCGAGCTGCGCGACGGCTACATCTGGGGCCGCGGCACCCTGGACATGAAGGGCACCGGCATCTCGCAGCTGACCAGCTTCATCCGCCTGCACCGCGCCGGCCTGCCGCTGAACCGCGACGTGGTGCTGGTGGCGACGGCCGACGAAGAGGCGGGCGGCCTGTTCGGCGCCGGCTGGCTGCTGGAGCACCACCCCGAAATCTTTGAGGGCGCCGGCATCCTGCTCAACGAGGGCGACGGCGGCAGCGAGCGCGACGGGCAGATCACTTTCAGCGTGGAAGTCACGCAGAAAGTCCCGGTGTGGATTCGCCTGACCGCGGTGGACACGCCGGGCCACGGCTCGATGCCCAACCCGACCAGCTCCGTCACGCGCATCGTCGAGGCGCTGAACCGCCTGCGCGAGCACGCCTTTCCGGCGCGCATCATTCCGCCGGTCGACGCCATGTTCAAGGGGTTGGCCGCCAACATGGCCGCGGCCAGCGACAACGAGTTCGTGGCGGCCTATGCCGACATGGGCAACGCGGTCCGCGAACCCGGCTTCCTCGAGCGCCTGCAGGTCCATTCGCCCGCCCTGCACGCGCTGACCCGCGACACCTGCTCGCTGACGCGCTTGCAGGCCTCGAACAAGATCAACGTGGTGCCGCCGGAAGCCTGGGCGGAGATCGACTGCCGCATGCTGCCCGACCGGCCGGCCGAGGAATTCGTGCAGGACCTGCGCGAACTGCTGGACGGCACCGGGGTCGAGATCGAGGTGCTCATGGCCTTCACGCCGGCCGTCTCGCCGACCGGCACCGAGCTATACCGCGCCATCGAGGCCATCGTCGCCGAGCACCACCCGGGCTCGCAGGTGTTCCCGGCGGTCTCGACCGGCTTCACCGACAGCCACTTCACCCGCGACGCCGGCATCGACAGCTACGGTTTCGACCCGGTGGTCATTCCGGAGAAGGAGTGGTCGCGCATCCACGGCAACGACGAGCGCATCAGCGTGGAGAACTTCCGCCGCGGCCTGCGCGACATGTTCGCCATCATCAGCGAGGTCGTGTACGAATGAACCGCCACAGTGTCCTGTTTCTGACTCTCGCGCTGTGCCCGCTGCCCGTGCTGGCGGCCGACGAGGAAAGCGCGCCGAAGTGGGACGTGAACGCCCTGCCCGGCGAAGCCCGCACGGTGGACATCGTCGTCAGCGAGGGCACCTGGATGAGCCTCGACGTCAGCCCGGACGGAAAGACGATCGCCTTCGACTTGCTCGGCGATATCTACCTGTTGCCGATCGGGGGCGGCGAGGCCAGGGCGATCAACAGCGGGCTGAACTGGTCGATGCAGCCGCGCTTCTCGCCGGACGGCGCGGAGATCGCCTTCGTCAGCGACGCCGGCGGCGGCGACAACGTCTGGATCATGGAAGCCGACGGCAGCGCGGCCCGGCAGTTGACGCGGGAAGATTTCCGCCTGCTCAACAACCCCTGGTGGTCGCCCGACGGCGCCTGGATCGCCGCGCGCAAGCATTTCACGACCGAGCGCTCGCTCGGCACCGGCGAAGTCTGGCTGTATCACCGCGACGGCGGCAGCGGCGTCGCCGTGGTCGAACGGCCGGACGAAAAATTCCAGAAGGAAGTGGGCGAGCCGGCCTTTTCGCCCGACGGCCGCTACATTTACTTCAGCGCCGACAGCACGCACGGCGGCACCTTCGAGTACGCCCAGGATTCCAACGGCCAGATTTTCGAGATCCGCCGCCACGATCTGCAGACCGGCGAGACGGAGTCCTTCGTGACCGGCCCGGGCGGCGCCGTGCGGCCGACGCCCTCGCCGGACGGCCGCTACCTGGCGTTCGTGCGGCGCATCCGCGCCGAAAGCGCGCTGTTCCTGAAAGATCTCGAGTCGGGCCGCGAATGGCCGATTTACACCGCGCTGGACCAGGACCTGCAGGAAGTCTGGGGCGTGCAGGGGCTGTACCCGAACATGGACTGGACGCCGGACTCGCGGCACCTCGTGTTCTGGGCCGGCGGCGGCATCCGGCGCATCGACGTGGGCAGCGGGGAGGTCAGCGACATACCCTTCCACGTGCGGGACCAGCGCACGGTTTATGCGCCGCCGCGGCCGGCCGTGGAAGTGGCGCCGGCCGAGTTCGACACGCGCATGGCGCGTAACGCCGAGGTGGCGCCGGACGGCTCGGCCGTCGTGTACGAGACCGCCGGCAAGCTGTACCTCCGCGCGCTGCCCGACGGCGCGCCGCGGCGACTCACAGATGACGAAGGCGGCCATTTCGAATTTGACCCCTCGTGGTCGCGCGACGGCAAGCGCATCGTCTTCGTCCGCTGGAACGACCAGGAACTCGGCCAGCTGCACGGCGTCAGCGTAGCAGGCACCCGCGGCGGCGGGCGCAGCAAGGCGCTGACCACCCGGCCCGGCCACTACCTCGCGCCGCGCTTCGCCCCGGACGGGCAAACCATCGTGTTCGAGATCGGCGAAGGCGGCTTCCTGACTTCGCCGGACTGGTCCATCGAGACCGGCGTCTTCGAAATTCCCGCCGCGGGCGGCGCGGCGCGGCGCATCACCGACGACGGCGCCAACCCGCACTTCGGCGCCCGCGGCGACCGCCTCTATGTCACGCGGCCCAATGTGAGTGGTGGGGAAAGCGGCGAAGGCGTGGCGCTGGTCAGCATCGACCGCAACGGCGAAGCGCCCGTGACCCACGCGACCGGCGCGTACGTCAGCCAGTTCGAGGTGGCGCCGGACGATCGCCACCTGGCCTTCCGCGAGAACTACCATGTCTACGTGCTGCCGCTGCCGCCCGGCGGCAAGCCGCTGAAGTTGGGCACCCGGGTCGAGGGCCTGCCGCTGGTGCGCGCCAGCGGCGACGGCGGCAATTTCCCGCACTGGGCGAACCGCGGGGCGACGCTGCACTGGACGCTGGGGGCCATGTTCTACCGTGCCAGTGTCGCGGAACTGTTCGCGTTCGCAGCCGGCGACGACGGCAAGCCGGAAAGCGCCTACGCTCCTCCCACGGACGGCGCGTCGCTGTCGCTGCGCCTGGCGGCCGACGTGCCCGAGGGCATGGTGGCGCTGACCGGGGCGAAGATCGTGACCATGGCCGACGGCGACATTGGCGGCGGCGTCATCGACAACGGCGTGATCGTGATCGAGGGCAACCGCATCGCGGCGGTCGGCGGCGCCGACACGGCGATTCCCGCCGGCGCCCGGCGCGTCGACGTCAGCGGCAAGACCATCATCCCGGGCCTCATCGACGCCCACGCACACGGCGCCCAGGGCGTCGGCTTCATCCCGCAGCAGAACTGGATGGCCTACGCGACGCTGGCGCTGGGCGTGACCACCGTGCACGACCCCTCCAACGACGCCACCGAGGTGTTCGCGGCGGCCGAGATGCAGCGCACCGGGCAGATCCTGGCGCCGCGCATTTTCTCCACCGGCGACATCGTCTACGGCGCGCGCTCGACCCATTTCGCCGAGATCGACTCGCTGGACGACGCGCGCCGCCACGTGCGCCGGCTGAAGGCGCAGGGCGCGATGAGCATCAAGAACTACAACCAGCCGCGGCGCGAGCAGCGCCAGCAGATCACCACCGCGGCCCGCGAAGAGGGCCTGCTGGTGGTCTCCGAGGGCGGCTCGCTGCTGCACATGGACCTGTCGATGGTGGCCGACGGCAACAGCACCATCGAGCACAACCTGCCGCAGTCGATGCTGTACGCCGACGTGCTGCAGTTCTGGGGCCAGACCGGGGTGGCCTACACGCCGACGCTGGTGGTGACCTATGGCGGGCTGTCCGCCGAGACGTACTGGTACCAGGAGACCGAGGTGTGGAAGCACCCCCTCCTCAGCCGCTTCGTGCCGCCGCAGGTGCTGCAGCCGCGCTCGGTCCGGCGCCTCAAGGCGCCCGACGAGGACTACCATCACTTCGCCAGCGCCAACACCGCGCGGCTGCTCGCGGAGGAAGGCGTGCTGGTCAGCATCGGCGCCCACGGCCAGCGCGAAGGCCTGGCCAGCCACTGGGAGATCTGGGGCTTCGCGCAGGGCGGCATGAGCGCCGTCGAGGCCTTGCGCGCCGCCACGATCATTCCGGCCCGCGCGCTCGGCTACGAGAAAGACTTGGGCAGCCTGGAGCCCGGCAAGCTGGCCGACCTCGTCGTCATCGACGCCGACGTGCTGGCCGACGTCTACCAGAGCGACCGCGTCAGCAACGTGATGCTGAACGGCCGGCTGTTCGAGGCGCAGACGCTGAACGAAGTGGTCACAGGCGAGCGCAGGACCAAGCCGTTTTTCTGGGAGACCCGGAATTGATCCCGGATATTCGCTGGCGCGAATTCCGGGATGACGGGAGGGGAAGGAAAGGAACGTCATCCCGGAAATTGCGCCAGCAATTATCCGGGACTCCCACCCGCGCCCTCGTCCTGTCCCTGGCGCTCGGCGTCTCCGTGGCTGCCGGTGCAGCCACACCCCCCGACACTCTGCTGGTCAACGGCAAGATCATCACGGTCGACGCGGACGACTCCGTCGCCGAGGCGCTGGCCATCCGCGACGGGCGCATCCTGGCCGTCGGCACGACGGCGGAGATCGAGGCGCTGGCGGGACCGGCCACCGAGCGCATCGACCTCGCCGGCCGCGCGGCGACGCCGGGCCTGCTGGACGCGCACCTGCACCTGTCCTCCGGCGGCCTGCTGCGCCTGACCCAGGCCGATCTGAGCTTTCCCATCGTCAAGAGCGTCGCGGACATCGTCGCGCTGATTGATGAGCGTGCGGAAGAAACGGCCGCCGGCGACTGGCTGCTGGGCCGCGGCTGGGACGAGGGCAAACTGGCCGAGCGCCGCTACGTGCTGGCGGCCGACCTCGACCCGGTCAGCGGCGACCGCCCCGCCTGGCTGACCCACACCATGGGCCACTACGGCACCGCCAACAGCGCGGCGCTGCGCCTGGCCGGCATCACCCGCGACACGCCCGACCCGCCGGGCGGCACCATCGACCGCGGCGAGGACGGCGAACCCACCGGCGTGCTCAAGGAGGCCGCGATGGGACTGGTATCGCGGCTCATTCCGCAACCCGGTGCGGAAAAGATGCGCGAGGCCATCGCCGCGATGGCCGGCGAACTGAACGCCGAGTGCATGACCGGCGCCAAGGATCCCGGCATCGGCTACAACGTGCTGGCCGACCCGGCAAGCGCGATGAACACCTGGAACGCCTACCGCCAGGTGCTGGCCGACGGCGATCTGACGGTACGCGTGTTCGCTCTCTGGCGCTCGCCCGGCACGCCGGACGAAGCACGCCAACTGGTCGAGCGCATCGCGCCCTTCACCCACCCGGAATCCCGTGACGGCGGCGACCGCCTGATCTCCGGCGGCGTCAAGATCTTCGCCGACGGCAGCGGCGGCGCGCGCACGGCCTGGGTGTGGGACGACTGGAACCGCGACCGCACGGGCCTCGACGAGGGCAACCACGGCTACCCGGCCATCGACGCGATCGTGCTGCGCGACCTGATCATGTACTACCACGACCAGGGCCTGCACGTCGGCGTCCACGCCATCGGCGACCGCGCCATCGACTGGACCGTGGCCTCGCTGACGCTGGCGCTGATCCGCAACCCGCGCCACGGGCTGCGCCATTCCATCATCCACGCGAACATCCCGACCGAACTGGCGCTGAACACGATGGCCGCGCTGCAACAGAATTTCGACGCCGGCTACCCGGAGCCCAGCCCGACCTTCACCTGGTGGATCGGCGACACCTACGCCGGCAACTTCGGCGTCGAGCGCAGTCACCGCCTCAACCCCTTCCGCAGCTACCTCGAGCGCGGCATGCGCTGGGCCAGCGGCTCGGACTACTCGGTGACGCCGTTCCCGGCCCGCTACGGCATCTGGGCCTCGATTGCGCGGCAGCCCTTGCTGGGGGTTCACGGCAGCGACGCTTTCGGCGCCGACGAGGCGGTCGACGTGCGCACCGCGCTGCGCTCCTACACGATCTGGGCGGCGCGGCAGATGTTCCTCGAAGAGGAGGCCGGCTCGCTGGAACCGGGCAAGTACGCCGACATCGCCGTGTGGGACGTCGATCCCTACACGGCGGAACCCGCGGCGATCCGCGACATGCAGTGCCAGATGACGTTACTGGAGGGCGAAATCGTCTACCGGCGGAATTGATCCCGGAATTCGCGTGAGCGAATATCCGGGATCACATCGACGGCGTGGCGTGACCGGCGTGGTTGTGCTCGTAGTTCCGCTGGCAGGGCTGACAGCGCTTGGCGGTCGGGTACGCGCGCAGCCGCTCGGGCGCCACCTGGTCACCGCAGTCGATGCAGATGCCATAGGCGCCGGTCTGGATGCGCTGCAGGGCGGCCTCGATGTCGAGAAGCTCATGGATGTGCATGTCGATGATCGTGAGTTCGAGGTCGACCAGCAGGTTGGCCACGGACTCCTCCTCGAGGTCGCGCACCTGCCCCGCCAGATCGATGAAATGCTGCTCGTCCGACGCCAGCAGGCCCGCGACGATCTCCTCGCGCAACGCCACGTGGCGCTGGTCCAGCAGCGACTTGAATTTCTGCAGCCGTTTGGTGCTCAACATCGTCCCACCTCGCATCGCTTCCCCGGCCTCGGCCGGTCCCCGCATCCCTACGATACGGGCGAATGTCGAGGCCGGTGATGACGTGGCTCAAGCAGAACCCCGAATGCGCGCCTCACTCCTCGACCCGGAAGCCATGATCCCGCGCGAATACGATCGCCTGGGCGCGGTTGGCCACGCCCAGCTTGTCGAAGATGCGCGTGAACTGGTTGCGGACGGTCTTCTCGCTGATGAACAGCGCCTTGCCGATCTCGGCGTTGGAGAGGCCGCCGACCAGCTTGGCCAGAATCTCGCGCTCGCGCGGCGCCAGGTTGGCGAACAGCAGATCCTCGGCGCGCGATTGCACGCCGGTGAAGTCCAGCACCGCGTCCTGGAAGCGCTGCCAGGCGGGTTCGTGCTCGAGCAGGATGTGGTTGGGCGAATCGACCTGCACGAACTCGGCGCCCGGGATGCCGGCGGCCAGCTGCTGGCCCTGGCTGATGGGCGACACGAGATCGCCGCGGGCATGGACCACCAGGGTCGGGACGCGCACCTGGCCCAGCAGGTCCGCGGCATCGGCCAGGCCGCGGCTGCGCAGCAGGCGCCCGGCCATCGCCGGCCGCACGGTCCTGGCGCACAGCTCATCGAACCACTGCAGCTGTTCCTCGCTGCCGGCCGGCAGGAAGCGCTTGGTGAACAGGCGCCGGTAGAGCGGATCGGGGCGCCCCCAGGCCAGTTCTGCGAAATCGACCAGCGCGCTGTATTCGCGCACGTGATCGGGATTCTCACGCAGGGCCCAGCCCCGCACGTAGCCGCCGTAGAGCACCAGGTGGGAGACCTTTTCCGGGTGCCTGACCGCGTAGGCGATCGAAGCGCAGGCCCCCTGCGAAATGCCCAGCAGCACGAACGGCTCGGCCGGACGGGCGGCGTCGACGACGGCCTCGAGGTCGGGCAGCCAGTTCGCCGAACTGACGTCCTGGACGTCCTGCTGGGACAGCCCGCAGCCGCGCTCGTCGTACCGCAGCAACTGGAAGTGCTCGCACAGGAAGCGCACCCAGTGGCGCCACACCGGGCTCTCCCAGTCGTACTCGAGGTGGGTGATCCAGTTGGCGGCCTTGACCATGGCCGGGGCCGACGGCACGCCCGGGCCGCGCTGGGCCCAGGCGAGACGGACCTCGTCCTGCGTCGTGACAAAGCGGATGGTCTGCTGAGACAGCGCCATTGGACTCCGCGGGTGGCCCCCGATGTTCCGATGCGATGCGTCAATGATAGCCAATCGGGACATTCCTCACACCCCGCCGGACGCCGGGGCGCAACGGCGGGACATTCCTCCCATATCGCGGCTTTCCGCCGCTGAGCAGACTGTGCTCACTGGCCCCCACACACCATCCGGGGAACCCGACAACCGCAAACGAGGAGAGCAACATGCAAGTTTCAGCGCCGGTTTCAGCAAATGTATTGGCGGCCGACCGCTACGCCCGCTGCGTCGAAGTTTCGCGCCGCGTGCGCTGGGACATCGACGAGGACGTCATCCGCGGCCGCGAATTCGACTACGGCCACAAGTTCCTGCCCGACGGGCTGTCCCTGGTCCGCGAACTGGACTTCCTGGATCGCGACGAGCAGCGTTTCCTGAGCCAGATCCAGGGCCGCACCTACGCCAACATCTTCGGCCTGGTGGAGCGCTTCATCAACGCCAAGGTACTGGAGTTGAGCCGTCACCACTGGTTCGGCGACCAGGTCGCCCTGGAGGCCCTGATCCGCTTCAGCGAAGAAGAGCTGAAGCACCAGGAACTGTTCCGCCGCATCGAGCGCATGGTCGCCGAGGGCATGCCGGAGGGCTACACCCTGGTGGCCGACCCGAACGACGTCGCGCGCATCGTGCTCGGCAAGTCGACCTGGTCGGTGCTGGGCCTGACCTGTCACATCGAGCTGTTCACCCAGCAGCACTACAAGCAGAGCATCAAACCCTGTGAGGACCTCTCCGAACTGTACAAGGACGTGTTCCTGTACCACTGGCGGGAGGAATCGCAGCACGCGATTCTCGACGAACTGGAATGGCGGGCGGAAGACGCGCGGCTGAACGACCTGGAACGGGACGAAGCGGTCAACGACCTGATCGCGCTGGTCGCCGCCGTCGAGGGCATTCTCAAGGCCCAGGCGCAGGCCGACAGCGACTACTTCCTGGCGCACGCCTACCGCGGCTTCACCGCCGCCGAGGAAGCGCGGATCCGCGACGGCATGCTGAAGGCCTACCGCTGGCAGTACATCGTGTCGGGCGTACAGGACCCGCGCTTCACCGGCATCCTGGGCGAGCTGATCACCGACGCCCAGATGGCCCGCATCACCGCCGCGCTGGCGCCGATGATGTGACGCCCGGATGCCGGCCGGCAATTTCGCTCAAGGAGACCATTGGAGAACACCCATGAAAGCACAAGCCATCCACGCAAGAGTCATCGACACGAACACGACCCGGAAGCCCGCCGCCAGCCTGCCCGAGGGATATCCGGCCCTGGCGTCCGGATTGCTGGCCCAGGCCCGCGGCCTGGAGCTCCTGGCGATCGCGGCCGCCACTTTGGTCGCCGCCCGGGTGGCCGTCGCCATTTTTCGGCGGACGTGAAGCGCGCGAACCGCTAGCGCTGAGTGACCGGGGTGTGCCCGACGGGCAGCGCCCTGCAGTGTTCTTCAGCGATCTCAACCACCCAATCCCCTGACCTGGAACGATTGTCGGAACAGGTGCACAGCCCGGTTTCCGGGGACCAGGCACAGGCCAGCGGCGCATCGCGCCGGGTGGGAAACTGGCCGGGAACCTCGGAAAGGTTGTGGACCAGCGTGCCGGCCACCGCGACCAGGCTCACCATCAGTACCAGGCCCAGCAAGGCCTGGCGGGCGCCGAAGCGGTTGCCCTGGGTTTGGCGCAGGCTGGCGATGTGCTCGGCCGTGGACTGCACGCCGGGCGCCAGGCGCTTGACGGCGAGCACGCCCGCGACGCGGGCGGCCTCCTCGAAGCCCAGCAGTTCCGCGGTCCGCACCTGGATGTAGGGAAGCATGCCGCCCAGCCGGGTCACGTTGGGCGGCATCGGCGTGCGGATCTCGGCGCTGCCGCTGAATACCACCAGCGAGTGGAATGCCGCGGCGTCCAGCCCCAGCAGTTCCTGCAGGGCGCAAATCTGCGCGTGATTCCGGCCCAGGGGGTTCCGGAACTTCCGCCGGGAACGGAAATGGACCCGGGTCCACTGCGGCTCGCGCTCCGCGCCGAATATCCAGCCGGAGTAGTGTTTGCTCGCGATGACGAAGATGCCGTAAGGCGAAACCACGACGTGGTCGATCTGGCTCGTGTCCACTCCCGTCGCGGTGGCGCGGCGCACGGTGACATCGCGCAAGACGGTGTAATGGGAAGCGGGCAGCGCCTGTTGCAGCCGCCGATGCACCCGCCATGCGCCGATCCGCCTGTTGAGCCGCGGCAGCGCGGGCACCACCAGCACCGCGAGGCAGGCGACCAGCGCCAGCCAAAGGAGCACCTTGAGATAGACGTCGAGCAGGCCATCCATAGCCGTATCTCCCTGATTCCCTTACCGATAGCTTACACCATCGGCGCCGGAATTGCGCGCCGTTGGCGTTCGCGAAGATGTACAATCGGTGCAAGCGACCCGACAACGGGAATCCAAGGTGAGCGAGACCCCGCAAATCCAGACCCAGCCAGAGCTGCAGCCCGCGCGGCTGCCGGCACCGCCGCAGCGCTCGAACTACCGCCTGTTGTGGCGCGTACTGCTGTACCACTTGTTGCTGGCCGCATTCGTCGTGGCGCTGGCGCTGCTCTTTCCCGATTTCGTCGCCGAACTGCCCATCGGCGGCGTCACCGAGCTGGCGGAGGGCGGCGATGTCACGGTCACGCGCGTCGACGAGCCGCCGCCGATGCCGGTCGAGGACTTCGAGATCGTCGAGAGCGTCATCCGCGCCACCAGCGAGCTCGACCGCCTCGGCTACGCGCGCCAGCTGATCTTCGTGCTGATCGGCGTGTGGCTGCTGATGCTGCCCGTGTCGTGGGTGCACAAGGGCATTCACCGGGTCAGCACCTACGACCACTCGCTCGACGAGACCACCCTGATCCTGCCCGGCGTGGTGGCCGCCATCGTGCTGGTCGTGCAGCACAGCCTGGCCCTGGCCTTCAGCCTGGCCGGCATCATCGCCGGCGTGCAGTTCCGGCGCGCCCTGCAGGACACTTTCGACGCGCTGTTCATCCTCGTGGCGATCGGCACGGGCATCTCCGCCGGCGTCAGGGCCCTGGAAATCGCCGGCGTGCTGACGGTGTTTTTCTGCTACTCCACGCTCTACGTCTACTACCTGGGGGACGGCCTGGAGTCGGACTTCGAGGCGCAGCGCCAGGCGCTCAAGGCCGCGCGCAAGGCGGCCGAGGGCTCCACGGACCCGCAGTCGGGGCTTTAACTTTTCAAATAGGCGGAGATCCCCTCGAGCAGCATCTGCACGGCGACGGCGATCAGCAGCATGCCCATCAGGCGCTCCATCGCGATCAGGCCGCGGCGGCCGAGCAGGCGTTTCAGGCCGGTCGCGGACAGCAGGATCAGCGAGCTCAGGAACCAGGCGGCCAGCAGCGCCAGCAGCCACTCGCCCATGCGCGCCGGGTCGTTGGTCGCCAGCAGGATGACCACCGCCATGGTCGAGGGCCCCGCCACCAGGGGCACGGCCAGCGGCACCAGCAGGGGCTCGCCCTCGATTTCGTCCTCGGCGTGCGCCGAACGCGCCACCGGGAACACCATCTTCAGCGCGATCAGGAACAGGATGATGCCGCCGGCGATGCGAATGGCCTCCTGGCTGAGTTGCAGGAAGCCCAGCAGGTAGCGGCCGCAGAACAGGAACACCACCAGCACCGCCAGCGCGAGCAGCAGTTCGCGCAGCACGATGCGCATGCGCCGGGCGGGGTCCACGCCGTCCAGGATCGACAGGAAAATCGGCACGTTGCCCAGCGGGTCCATAACCAGGAACAACAGCGTGGCGGCGGAAACGATGTCCATGGCGGGCGCTCCTCAGGTTCCGGCAAAAAAGTGTACCAGCCGGACCATCGCCTCGGTGTCGTGACGGCAATAGCGGAGCAGGTTGCGCCGCAGTTCGTCGCGACGCTCCGGCTGCGTCCGCGGGTGTATGGCCTCGAGGTAGGCGGCCGACGCCTCGGTGCCCTCGCGAATGCCCTCCAGCGCCGCGTAGTCCATGTCCGGCGCGATCGTCGGCAGCACCGCCTTGATCGACCAGGAGCCGAGCATGTCCGGGTGGTAATAATTGGCCCGGGTCACCGGGTGCAGGTCGACCAGGCGCCCGACGATCGCCTGCAGCGGCGTCGCCAGGTCGGGGAACATCGCGGCCAGGCCCTCGATCACCCCGCGCTCGTAGCTCGTGTACATCAGCACCGGCCCGACGTCTTCCAGCGTGCGGACCAGCGCCTCGGCCAGGGCGCGCATCGGCGGCGCGCCGGACAGGTCGAGGAACTCCGCGTGGTCGAGCATCGTGGGTGGCAGGGCGGGCGTCCGCTCGATATGACAGGACCACTGGATCGGCAGCGTCTGATACGGCCGCGTGCCGGCCCAGATCGGGATGGCCGGGCCGACGGTTTCGAAATCGAGGTAGAAGCGCGGGTAGGGCAGTGCCTCGGCGAAGTCCCGCGCGCCGGGCAGGAGCTCCGGCTTGCCTTCGACGGTGACCCGGTGAATGCGTGATTGCGTCTCGGCCGTGATGGCGGCGGCCGGCACCTCGCGGATGTCGCGGTAGCCGTTCATCACCCAGACCCCGAGCTGCTTCCTGCCCCCGCCCAGGCCCGATACGGGGTACTCGACGCCGTCCTGGCCCCTGGTGGGCCAGCATACGTGCAGAAACGGGCACTCGTACGGACTCGTGCAATGCTGACCGACCGGCACCTTGGGCAGGGGCCCGCCGGCGGCGGCGCGCGCGCGCTCCACCCAGGCCGGCACCGCGGGCAGCAGGTCGAACACCTGTTGCGTGAGGTCGTGTTCCAGCAGCAGGCCACGGTAGTCGCCGTCGCCGGCATAAACAAAGGTGTTGTCGATGTGCGCCAGCGCGACGCCGGCCAGCGGGTAGCCGGACTCCCGGTGGACCCAGGCCTGCACCGCGCAATCCTGGAGGTGCTCGGGCTTGAGTTTGGTCGAGGCCTTGACCTCGACGATGCGCCAGCTTTGCGTGCCGCCGTCAGGGCCATCGCCGACCGCGGGCAGCAGCACGTCTTCGCGCACCAGCACGCCGTCGTATTGCAGCGTGGCTTCGAAGATCGGCGCGCGGAACAGCGAGGTCATCAACTCGCGCGTCTGCGCCAGCGCCGCCGCCATGTTGCCGCCGGCGTAGTCGACGTAGCGGCCGCGATCCCCGCCGTACAGCCGGATCGCGATGTCGCCCACCTCGTGGCCCAGTGCGAAGGCCGCCTCGGTCGCGCTGGAATGGCGCGCGAGTTCGGGCTGCTTGATTTCCAGGTGCACCCGCTTCAGGCACTGCAGCGAGGACATGATGCGCGACTTGGAGAGACGGATCATGGCAGCGTCCTCGTCAAGGGGGCGACACGGCCAGGCGGTAACCCACGCCCTGCACGGTCACTATGAAGCGCGGGCGCGTCGGTTCGTCGCCCAGCTTGTGGCGCAGCTGTCCGACCAGCACCCGCAGGTAGTGGGTTTCGTCCCTCTGGGCGTCACTCCACACCTGGCGCAGGATCTGTTGGTGGGTGAGGACCTTGCCGCGGGACAGCATCAGCAAGCGGATCAGTTCGAACTCTTTCCTGGACAGCCGTATCTCGCGGCCGTCGACCCGCACCGTGCGCTGCGAAAAGTCCACCGCCAGGCCATCCGCCTCGAACCGTGGCGAAGCGCCTTCGCCATCCTCGCCGTCACCTTCCTCGTTGTCGCGCAGCACCGCCCGGATCCGCGCCATCAGTTCGCCGATGCCGAACGGCTTCGTGACGTAGTCGTTCGCGCCCGCGTCGAGCGCCTGCACTTTGTCCGTCTCCGACCCGCGCACCGACAGCACGACGATGGGCACCTGCGACCACGCGCGCACGGCGTGGATGAATTGCTGCCCGTCCATGTCCGGCAGCCCGAGGTCGAGGATCAGCAGATTCGGCTGCGTTGCGGCGCAGAGCCGCAACCCATCGGCCGCCAGCCGGGCCTCGTGCACGACATAGCCTTGCGCCTCGAGGCTGATGCGCAGGAACTTGCGAATCTGCGCCTCGTCCTCGATCACGACAATGGTTCCGGAGCTCTCGCTCATGCCGGCGCGGCCCTGGGGGGCTGGGTCAGCGGCAGCCCGATCCGCATGCAGGTTCCCATGCCGCCCTGGCCCTCGTGCGCGGTCACGCTGCCGCCGTGCGCGCCGATCATGCCACGGCAGATGGCCAGGCCGAGGCCGGTGCCCTGGCCCTGTCCGCGATCGCCCTGTCGGACGGTGTAGAACATGTCGAAGATTTTCTCCCGCTCGGCTTGCGGAACCCCGGGGCCCTGGTCGTGAACCTCCAGTTCCACGCCCTCCGCAACCAGCCCCGCGCGGACCAGGATGCGGCCGCCGGCCGGCGAAAAGCGGATGGCATTGTCCAGCAGGTTCACCAGCGCCTGCTCCAGCAGCGCGCCGTGCACCCACAGCAGCGGCACCGCGGGATCGATCGCGATCTCGACGCGGACTTCCTTGAGCAGATCCTTCAGGCGCCCCAAAGCACTCGACACCACGTCGTGCAGATCGACCCAGTCCCGGCGCACGCTCAGGCTGCCCTGGCCCAGGCGCGTCATGTCCAGCAGGTTCTGTATATGCCGGTCGAGACGCCTGGCCTCGTCGGCGATCGTGGCCAGCAGTTCCTGCCGGTTTGCCTCGCTGAAGGAGGGTCCGTATTCGAGCAGGCTGGTGGTCGAGCCGATGATCGAGGCCAGCGGGGTGCGCAGGTCGTGCGAAACCGAGGACAGCAGCGCGGAGCGCAGTTGCTCCGTTTCCGACACCAGTCGGGCTTCCTCCAGGTCGCCGACGAGGCGCGTGCGGTCAAGCGCCACGGCCGCCTGTTCGCACAGGCTGCGCGCCAGGTCGACCTGTTCGGCGTCGAGCTCCCCCTCGATCGCCAGCAGCCCCAGTGGCTGACCGGGGCCCGCCAGGGCGAGGAACTGCCAGCCATCGAGACGCAGCGGCGCCGCGTCGCGCCGCGCCCAGGCCTGCTCGACCCGCTGGCCATCGGGCTCACGGGAGGCGCCCGCGGAGGCGGCCAGGCCGAGCCGCCCATCGGATCCCGGCCGCCACACCGCAGCCGGCAGCTCCAGCGAGCGCGAGACATGCGCCGCCAGCGCCTCCAGCACCTCCTCGGCGCGGGCGGCCGAGCCGATCCGGCGGCTGAACTCGTACAGGTTCGAGATGCGCTGCAGGGATGCGCGCCGCTTGGCGATCTCCTCCTGCATGCGCGCCGCCAGGTTGCCGGTGATCGCGGCCATCACCAGGAAGAACAACAGGGTGGCGACGTCCTCCTTACTTTCCACCTTGAAAGTATGTTCCGGCGTGGTGAAAAAGTAGTTGAAGGCGAGGAAGCTGAGAACGCTGGCGAACAGCGAGGGGCCGAGGCCGGTGCGCGCCGCGACGATCAATACGCCGGTCAGGAACAACAGGGACAGGCTGGCGTGCGGGATGAAGCGGCTGAGCAGCAAGGCCAGGCCCACCGTGACGGCCACCGCGAGCACCGCGGCCAGGTAGGCCGGCAGGCGGGCATCCCGCCCAGGCCCTCCCGCGGAACGAAAATGGCCTGGCGTTCCCGGCGCTTGCTTGTTGACGCGGCCCGTCATGATTTGCCTCATTATGCGCAATCCGGGAAAAAAGGGAGAATAATCAAGACATAAGGTTTTTACTTTATTTTTATGTGACCGGATCGGCGGGCCGGGCGATAATAATTCGACAGTTCATAACGACATTCACCCGGCGCAACGTTCACCCGGTCCTCCTCGAATCGCAGCTCCGACCAGGCAGTGCCCAGGCAATGTTGTTTGTGCGGCGAGTGAGCAGACTCCATGCATTGGCGCTCCATAGCACGATTGTTCGGCATTCTGCTGGGCCTGTACAGCCTCAGCTTCCTGCCGCCCGCGGCGGTGTCGTTCTGGTATGGCGACGGGCAACTGTTCGACTTCGTCATCGCCGCGCTGGCTTCGGCCCTCACCGGCCTGCTGCTGTGGCTGCCCAACGCCCGGGAGCGCAGCGAACTCTCGGTGCGCGAAGGGTTTCTGATCGTCACCCTGTTCTGGGTGATCCTCAGCCTGTTCAGCGCGATTCCGTTCATCGTCGGGCTGCACCTCAACCTGACCGACGCCCTGTTCGAGTCCGTTTCCGGTTTCACCACGACCGGGGCCACGGTCATCATCGGCCTCGACGACCTGCCGCGGTCGCTGCTCTACCACCGCCAGCAACTCCAGTTCCTCGGCGGCATGGGTATCATCGTGCTGGCCGTGGCGATCCTGCCGATGCTGGGCGTCGGCGGCATGCAGCTCTACCGCGCGGAGGCGTCGAGTGTTTCGAGGCAGGACAAGCTGACCCCGCGCATCGCCGAGACCGCGCGGCTGCTGTGGTCCATCTACTTCACCCTCACCCTGCTCTGCGCCACCGCCTACTGGGCGGCCGGCATGAGCCTGTTCGACGCCATCTGCCACTCGTTCGCGACGGTCGCCACCGGCGGATTCTCGACCCACGACGCCAGCATGGCCTTTTTCAACAGCCCGACGATCGAGCTCATCGCCATCGTTTTCATGCTGGCCGGCGGCGTCAATTTCGCGGTGCACTTCATCGCCTGGAGACGGCTGAGCCCGCAGCCCTACGTGGATGACGCGGAGACCACCGGTTATGTGGTGATTTTCGTGGTCGCCTCCGTGCTGGCGGCGGCCGGCCTGTACTTCGCGGGCGCGGACCGGGGCGGAATCGAATCGCTGCGCCTCAGTACCTTCCAGGTCGCCTCCGTCATGACCACCACGGGCTTTACCACCGACAATTTCGCGTTGTGGCCGCTGTACATCCCCTTCCTGATGGTCCTGCTCGGGTTCACCGGGGGCTGTGCCGGGTCGACCGCCGGCGGCATCAAGGTTTTGCGCATCCTGGTGCTGGCCAAGCTTGGCCTGCGGCAGCTGTTCAAGCTGGCCCATCCGCGGGCGGTGGCGGTCCTGCGGGTCGGCCGGGCCACGGTGTCGCAGGAAGTGCTGTATTCGGTCCTCGGGTTCTACGTACTCTACGTCGTCACCTCGCTGGCGCTCGTCCTGGCCAACATGGCGGCCGGCCTCGATCTCGAGTCCGCGCTGGGGGCGGTCATGGCCACCATCAACCTGGTCGGGCCGGGCCTTGGGGAGGTTGCGGTAACCTTCGCCACGGTCAATGACACCGTGAAATGGCTGGGCATCTTCGCCATGCTGGCCGGCCGCCTCGAGGTGTTTACCCTGCTGATCCTGCTGCTGCCGGCCTACTGGCGGAACTGAGGCGGACTGCCGTCCCGTTTCGCGGACTGCCCCGGCGGCCGCCAGGTTGAGGTGTCGTCCTCGGGCTCCGGCGGCTCCGGCCGGGGCCGGTTCGGTGGCTTGCCCGGATGCCCGCCGGGCGGGCGCGGGTAGCCGTAGAGGTAGTCGTTGGCATAACCGAAGTGTGGTTGCTCGGGGTACTGCACCACGACGGGCGGCTGGGCGGCCCCGCGCTCGCGGCGTGCGTCGCGCTGCGCGGCCATTTCGTCGCGCAGGGCCTGCATGCGCTGCTCGGTGGCCTCGACGTTGTAAATATCCTGTTCCGGGTCGTAATGGGTTGGCGTGGAGTCGTCCAGCGTCAACGTGCCAACCTCCCCGCTCGCGTCGGCCGGGGCGGTGTCGCTGAAATGCACGACGCCCTGCTCATCGACCCAGCGGTAAATCTCCTGCGCCGCCACCGCCGAGGGCTGCGCGGCAGCCAGCACCATAACGCCGACGAAAATCGTTACACGAGATGTCATCATGCACCGAACCGCCTTGCCAAAGATCGCGCTGTTGCTCCCGGGTTCCAGTATACGAGAATCCGGGTGCCCGCCGCCCGCGGAAGAAATGCCTTGCTTTTGTCCCGCAACAGGACTACTGTGCGCGCTCCAGGCAACCGATCTGTAATAGATCACGATTTATTACCCTTCCCTGCCTGGTTCAACGATTGGTTGCAAACCCGGCATTAGGCTTCAAACCTTTGGGTTTTCTCAAAGTTCAAATCGGTAACCTGTATTTTGATTTTTTTGAGATCCGCGATTAATCAGTTTTTCAATCTCCTATTTCAAAGGTAAATCGAAATGACGACAGGTACTGTCAAATGGTTCAACGAGTCTAAAGGCTTTGGTTTCATCACCCCCTCGGACGGCGGAAAGGACGTATTCGTCCACTTCTCCGAAATCCAGGCGGACGGATTCAAGGTTCTGACCGAAGGCCAGTCGGTAACGTTCAACGTGGAAAACGGCCCCAAGGGTCCGCAGGCCACGCGCGTAACGGCCGCGTAATAAAGGCATCACGGATGCAGACACGACCCTCGCCCAGGGCTCTGCCTTGGGCGGGGGTCAGTTTTTTTGGGAGACCCAAATGCTCAAACTTTTCGTAGGCAATCTGCCCCCCGCAACCCGGGAAAACGACGTGCGCAGCCTGTTCGCCGCCTTCGGCACCGTGCGCTCGGTCGACCTGGCCCACGACATCTTCACCGGCAAGTGCAAGGGCTTCTGTTTCGTCGAGATGGAAGGCCACGAGGCGCGCGCCGCGCAGGCAGCGCTGGACGGCAAACCGTACGCGGGAGCCGACGGCTTCCTCAAGGTGCGCATGGAGAACCCGCTGCGCGCCAAGCGGGGCCGGCGATAATCCGGTCGGCTCACCGAAGAAATCGCTTGAAATTAAGCGCATACCAGCGTAACGTTTTGCCCGTCAGGTGGGGTTGCGCAGGACTTTTTCCCGTGTGGCGCTCACCTGGTTGACGGATTGGTTGCATGCCTTGGGTTGTCTCAGAAGTCCAAACATCAGTACGCCTGCATTTGACACTCCTCTGAAACCTCAGCGAACTGCGATTAATCAATATTCATTTTCAAATTTCTTTAAAGGGTAAATCACAATGGCGACAGGTACGGTCAAATGGTTCAACGAATCCAAAGGATTCGGCTTCATCTCTCCTGAAGACGGCGGAAAAGACGTTTTCGTGCACTTCTCGGCGATCCAGGGCGAGGGCTTCAAGTCCCTGGCCGAAGGTCAGTCGGTTTCTTTCGACGTGGAAAACGGACCGAAGGGCCCGCAGGCTACGAACGTACGGGCCAACTGAGCTCCGGCGTAGAAAGCATTCGAAACCCCCGCCCTGGCGGGGGTTTCTTTTTGGGCGGTTGATTGGCGCGCGCTACCTTTCCAGCGCCCTGGCCAACTTGCCGATTTCCGCCCGTTCGCGCCGCGTCGCCTTGCGCCCTTCGGCGATGCTTTCGCCGGCGCGGTCGAAGTCCATCAGGCCGATCTGGCCGACCCTTGGCGTGATCAGGATGTCCGGCGGCTCGCCCGCCATGCGTGAGCGCGTGATGCGGTCCTGCATGATGCCGATCGAGCCGGCGATGACGTCGAACAGTCCGGGGTCCGGGCTTTCCTTGCGGCGCAGCGAGGAAATGTAGGAGTCCAGCCGCACGCCGAAGCCGGCCTTCATCTTGGCCGCCCAGCGCGCGATCAGCGTGTCCTTGTCCTCGATCGCCGCGAGTTCCCGCTCGCTGTCTTCCTCGGAAACGTCCTCTTCCGCGCCGTGCACGAAGAAATGCCGGCCCGCCAGGTCGCCGTTCAGGTTCACCGCGATCACGACGTCGCCGCCCATGGCCCGCGCCAGCGACACCGGCACCGGGTTGACCAGGCCGCCGTCCACCAGCAGCCGGTCGGCGTCGTAACGCGAGGGCGCGAACAGCCCCGGCAGCGCGATCGACGCCCGGCAGGCGTCCAGCAGCGAACCCTGGCGCAGCCACACTTCGCGGCCGGTGCCGAGTTCGGCGGCCACGCAGCCGAACGGCATGGCGAGATCCTCGATGTTGGGGTTGCCGATGCGCTTCTCGATGGCGCCCATCAGGCTGTTGCCCTGCAGGAAGCCGCCGCCGGTCATCTTCGCGTCCAGCAGGCGGATGATGTCGACCCGGCCGAGACCGCTGATCCAGGCCTCGAACTGGTCCAGGTTGCCCGACGCGTAGGCACCGGCGACCACCGCGCCGACCGAGGCGCCCACCACCAGGTCCGGCTTGACGCCCAGGTCCTCGAGTTCGCGGATCACGCCGATGTGCGCCCAGCCGCGGGCGGCGCCGCTGCCGAGCACCAGCGCGATGCGTAGCTTGTCCGGGCGTTTCATCGCTGTCCCAACGGTTGAAGAAAGTGTCTCTGCAGCCTATTGTGCTCTCAGTTATACACTCAGGCCACGCGCGCAGGTACCCGTCATGCCCTCTTTCGACGTCGTTTCCGAAGTCAACCACCACGAACTGAGCAACGCGGTCGACCAGGCCAACCGCGAAGTCACCACCCGCTTCGACTTCAAGGGCTCAGACTCCAGGTTCGAGCTGGCCGGCAACGAGATCACGCTGAACACCCAGTCCGAATTCCAGCTGCAGCAGATGTACGACATCCTTTGCAACAAGCTGGTCAAGCGCGGCGTGGACATCGTCGCGCTCGAGCAGGGCAAGCCCGACATCCAGCTGAAGACCGCCACCCAGGTGGTCACCGTGCGCGAAGGCATCGAGACGGTGGAAGCGAAGAAGATGATCAAGCTGATCAAGGACCGCAAGATGAAAGTGCAGGCCGCCATCCAGGGCGATCAGCTGCGCGTGACGGGCAAGAAACGCGACGATTTGCAGGAAGTGATCGCGCTGCTGAAGGAGAACGACTTCGGCATGCCGCTGCAGTTCAAGAATTTCCGCGA
>Ga0105090_10000335_pt1 | contig 22307 bp, 23 predicted proteins | sample PPLLak3March2015_FD_79110 | JGI IMG/M metagenome (GOLD analysis project Ga0105090, IMG submission 79110) | Freshwater sediment microbial communities from Prairie Pothole Lake near Jamestown, North Dakota, USA - PPLs Lake P7 Core (1) Depth... | ecosystem: Environmental > Aquatic > Freshwater >...
GACTGGCCATGAAGCGCTCGCGGCTCGGCCGGCGCGACGTCGAGGTGTTCAGCCTGTCGTTCCTCGACGCGATCTGCTGCGGGTTCGGCGCGGTGATCCTGCTGCTCGTGCTCACGGAGGTCGGCGAGCCGGTGGTGTTCGAGAAGACGCGCGAGGAGCTCGAGGGTCGCGTGCTCAAGCTGCAGGAGGAGCTCTTCGAGATCCGCGGCACGAGCGAGGTGCTGAACCGCGAGCTCAAGGCGCGTCGCGTGCAGCTCTCCGAGGAGCAGCAGAAGATCGCGCGGCTGCGCGGCGACCTGAGTGCCGCCAAGGGGCAGTTCGAGTCCTCGCGCAAGGACGCCGAGGTGGCGAACGAGATCGAGGGCCGGCTCGTCTCGGCGCAGCAGGATCTCACCGAGGAGATGAAGCGGCTGCTCGGCGCTCAGTACCGGCGCCGCGACGACTCCGCGATCGGCGGCGTGCCGGTCGACAGCGAGTACATCATCTTCATCATCGACACCTCGGGCTCGATGGCGAACTACGCCTGGCCGCTGATGCTGCGCAAGATGCAGGAGGTGCTCGACGCCCACCCGACCGTGAAGGGCTGGCAGGTGATGAACGACGAGGGCGGCTACATGTACCCCTCGTACCGTGGCCGCTGGCTGCCGGACACGCCGGGGCAGCGCAAGCTGGTGCTCGACCGGCTGCGCGACTGGTTCCCGTTCAGCAACTCGAGCCCCGTCGAGGGCATCGTCGAGGCGATCCGCACCTACTACGGCACGGGCCGGCGCATCAGCCTCTACGTGCTCGGCGACGAGTTCACCGGCCCGTCGGTCGATTCGGTCGTGCGTACCGTCGACATGGTGAACCGCGAGGACAAGAGCGGGCGCCGTCGCGTGCGCATCCACGCGATCGGATTTCCCGTGCGCCCGGACGCCCCACAGTACACCAGCATCCGTTTCGCCACGCTGATGCGCATCCTCTGCGACCGCAACGGCGGCACGTTCGTGGGCCTGAACGAGCCCGGCACCTACCGGCGCTGAGCCCTGCCGTGCGACCATCGATCCCGATGACTACAGCCATCCCCGACCCGCCGCGCGCGCGGCACGCGGTCCGCGCGCCGGCCGCGGCGATCGTCCTCGCCGCCGCGGTGCTCGCCGCGGGCTGCGGCACGCAGCGCTTCGAGGCGCGGCCGTCGATCCCGATGCCGCTCGTCGACCGCATACCGGCCGTGGTTGGGCTCTACGTCGCGCCCGAGTTCCGGGACTACGTGCACAAGGAGAAGCGCGACGGCCTCGACTACGAGATCGCCGTGGGCCCCGGCCAGTCGGAGGGCTTCGCGCGGCTGCTCGAGGCGATGTTCACGCGCGTCGTCCGCGTGCCGAGCGCCCAGTCCGGCGCGGGCACGGACGCCGAGATCCGCGGCGTGCTCGAGCCGGTGCTCGAGGAACTCTCGTTCATCACGCCGCGCGACGCGGGTGAGCAGCTCTACGCCGTAAGCCTGAAATACCGCATCAACGGATACTCGCCGCAGGGCGAGCTGGTCGACTCGTGGTCGTTCACCGGATACGGCGCGAGTCCCGCGAGCAGCATCCCGGGCCAGGGCACGGACGCGCTGCAGGAGGCGACGCGCCTCGCGATGCGCGACGCGGGTGCCAAGATCGCGACCGAGATCCACGAGCAGGCGATCGTCCGCGGGCTGCTGCCGCCGGAGGCATCGCCATCGGCGCCGCCAGTCGAAGACGCACCGGCCGAGATTCAGCCCCGTTCCTGAGACGGCGCGGCCGCGGCCGGCGCCTCTTCGTCCTTTTCCCTGAGCACGTAGAAGGGCTGCACGAAGCGCACGCCGACGGCCTCGGCCGGCGCCCCGTCGACGAACCTCGGTCGGTAACGTGCGGACTCCGCGGCGCGCACCGCGTTCTCGTCGAGCCGCTCGATGCCGGTGGGCTCGACGATGCGGGCCGTCGTGACGGTGCCGGCCGCACTCACCGTGAGCTCGACGCCGGCGTTGCGCAGCTCGACCTCGTCGGCCGGCCGCCCGGCGTAGCGGTTCCAGCCCGCGGGCGCGTCGTAATAGACCAGCGTCGGCTGGCCGAAGAGCGTCGTCGTGAGCGGTGGCTCGCCGGCCTCGGATGGCGCACGGCTCGCGGCCAGCCAGGCCTGCCGGTAGCTCGAGAGCGCCTGCTCCTTCGAACCCAGCAGCTGGTGCCAGTCGCCGAGCTGCGTGTGCACCTGGGCGGCGAGGGCGGGCGACGGGTCTGGACGGCCGTCGACGATCTCCGCCGCGCGCTCGAGCGCGCGCAGCCCCTCGATCGAGACGGTGCTCATCGACAGCTGGGGCGGGGTCGGCATCACGCGGTCGTGGAACATCGAGGCGCCCTCGCTCTCCGCGGCGGCCTCCCGCGCGCGGGGATCGAGCATCCAGCGCCGCGCATTCCGCGCCAGCGCCGTGAGCGGGCCCACGAGGTCGAGCGAATCCTCTCCCGAGCGCGCGGTGGTCACCTCGATCGCACGCCTGAGCGTCACCCGGGACGCCTCGTACGCGCCGACGCGCGTGTACCAGCGGCCCACGGACTCGAGCGCGTCCGCGTACTCGAGGCTCCCGGTGCCGTAGCGGCGCTCGACGACGCGGAGCGCGTAGCGGTGCGCCTGCAGCGCCTCCTCGGCGCGGCCGAGCTCGGTGAGCGAGTCGGCCTGCTGTTCGAGCAGCGGCAGTTGCTCGGCATTGAAGAGGCCCTCGCTGCGGCGGTTCAAGGCGATCGCGCGCTCGACGGCCGGCTCGGCGAGGTCGTAGCGCTTCGCCGCGTGGTAGGCTCCGGCGAGGCCGGCGTAGGCGCGCGCGAGGCGCGGGTTCGCCGGCCGCCCCGACGCCTCGATAAGCTCGACGACGCGCTGGTAGCTCGACTCGGCACCGACGTAGTCCCCCGCGCGCTGCTGCGCGAGACCGAGGTTCATGAGCGCGACCTGCAGGGCCTCGGTCGAGCCCGTCGCCGGTCGCGCCTCGAGCATCCGGACGAGGGCCTGCGCCTGCTCGGCGGCGGCGGCGTTCTCACCGGTGTCGAGCCGGCGCTTGAACTCGGCGTGCAGCTCGTTGACGGTCGCGGCCGGCGGCGTGACGAGGGCGTCGGGCGAGGTCTGTGCGACCGTCGTGGTCGCGCACAGGACGCTCACGACGACGAGCGCCAGGCGCAGCGGGCCGGCAGCAGGATTGCGGGCAGGAGTCACGACCGCAACACTGACACGGGCGCGGCGACGCGCGCAATCGGCCTCAGCCGGCGGCAGGAGGGGCTGCGGGCTGTCCGGCGGGCTTCTCGAAGAGGTAGTGGGAGACGATCCACTCCCGGCCGTCGCGGTAGCCGAAGAGCTCCGCGCACGACATGAAGAACACGCGCCAGTAGACCCACCAGCGACGGACATCGTGAGCGCCATACGTCGCTTCGAGCACGGGCATCACGCGCTCGCGCTCGCGGTCCATGTTCGCGAGCCAGGCTTCGGCGGTCTTCTGGTAGTGCGTGCCGTCGACCTGCCAGTGCTCGGCCGCGCGCAGGTCGCGCTGGAAGTAGAGCAGCAGGTCGTCGCTCGGCATGATGCCGCCCGTGAAGAAGTATCGCGCCATCCAGTCGCTCTCGTCGCGGACCTCGAACGGGTAGGCGTAGTGCGTGTGCGTGAAGATGTGCACGAAGAGCGTCGCGCCCGGGCGCATCCAGCCCGCGATGCGGCCGAGCAGCACCTCGTAGTTGCGCATGTGCTCGAACATCTCGACCGACACGACGCGGTCGAACCGGCGGTCCGGCGGGAAGTCGAGCACGTTCGCGTCGCAGGTGATCACCTCGACGTTGCCGAGGCCCCGCTCGGCGGCGCGCGCGTCGATGTAGCGCTTCTGGCTCGCGGAGTTCGAGACCGCGGTGATGCGCGCGTTCGGGTAGTGCTCGGCCATCCAGAGCGTGAGCGAGCCCCAGCCGCAGCCGAGCTCGAGGATGCGGTCGCCGTCCGCGAGCCGCGCGCGCTCGCACGTGAGCCGCAGCATCTCGGCCTCGGCCTCGTCGAGCGAGGCAACGCCGGGCCGGAACCAGCACGAGGAGTACTTCAGGTGCCGCCCGAGCACGAGCTGGAAGAAACCGCTCGGCACCTCGTAGTGCTGCTCGTTGGCCTCGCGCGTCGCGATCGCGACCGGGCTTCCGCGAAGTTCCCGGACGAGCCGCATGAGGTGTGCCTGCTGGGCCTCGGGCGTGCCGCGATCTTCCTCGCGGAGTCGCGCGGCGAGCAGGCGGCGGATGCCGGCGCGGATGAGCCAGTCGGGCAGCAGGTCGCGCTCGAGCAGCGCGTAGGGCAGGGCGGTCATGTCAGCGGCGTCGCAGCAGCAGGGACTCGAGATTATCGCCCGGACGGAGCCGCGCGAGCTCGCGCAGCACGTAGACCGCCATCGCGATGTTGCCGAGCAGCATGATCGCCACGAACCAGCCCGCGCGGCCGGCCGCGGCGCGTTCCTTGTAGTACACCCAGGCGTAGAAGGTCAGGAAGCCGAAGTAGGCGTCGGCGAGCGTCGCCCAGGTCCACCACTTGTCGGGCTCGCGCACGAGGCCGCCCCAGTCCCAGAGCGGCTGGTGCAGGCTCGCCGTCGCCGTGACGACGAGCATGGCGAGCAGGATGCCGCCGAAGAGGAGCTGCAGGGCGAGACGAGGAGTCACCGGCGGCGATTCGCCGGCCACGGGCGGGTGGATTCGTCGAGGAGGCGGGATCGCTCAGGAGGCCGCCGGGCCGTCCAGGTCCGCGACGCGCCCCGCCGAGACCGACTCCGTCTCGTAGCGCCACACCCGCAGGTCCGGGGCCCAGAAGCCCGGCTCCCAGCCGGCCTTGTGCTTCAGGTGACGGAGGAACTCAACGGGCCCGGGAAGCTGCTCCCAGACCTTGGGAAGGAAGGTCGCGCGCTGGCCGCGCCACTCGAGCACGAGCCCGTCGCGGCCGACGACGAGCTGGCCGACCAGCTCCGCCTCGCTCCGCACGACCAGCGGCACCTGCGGCGTGAGCACCGAGACCTCGAGGCCGGCCGCACGCCACTCCGCGGGTGCGAGCGGCACGAACCGGCGATCGAGGCTCGCTGCAGCTCGGGCGTTGCGCCATGCGTCGAGCGCGAGTGGCCGAAGCGGCTCGAGCGAACCGCAGCAGCCGCGCAGCGCACCGTCGACCGTGAGCGTCACGAAGCTCGCGCGCCGTTCGCCGAGCGCCGGCCCGAGCGCCGCGGGGTCGGGCGGCGCGGCCCACCCGAGGCCGAGCGTCACCTCGATCGACCGCGCCGCGATCGAGAGCAGCTGCGCGCCGGTGGTCTCGTCAAGCGTCGTACAGCGCGTAGCTCCCATAACCCACCACGCGCGAGCGGTCGCCCGCGGTGTCGCCGGAATTGCGCAGGTCGAGCAGCTCGACGACGAGCCCGCGGCGGCGCGCGAGCTGCATCAGCCCGTTGATGCCTCGCGCCCCGCAGGCCTGCTCGTCGCTCAGGTCGTCGCGACGATCGAGGATCGAGCGGCCGGACTCGGCGTCGAGCTTGCGTGCCTCGTCGTAGGTGTGGTGGTGGCTCAGGTCCGAACTCACGACGAGCAGCGTGTCCGGATCGCTCCAGGCCGCGTCGAGCGCCCGGGCGACCTGCTCGGGCGGCGCGAGACCGATCGCGACCGGCAGCAGCACGAACCGGTCGCCGAGCACGGCCTGCAGGAACGGCAGCTGCACCTCGATCGAGTGCTCGACCGCGTGCGGCGCGTCCGAGAGGCCGACGAGGCCGAGCTCGCGCAGTCGCTGGCGTGCCGCGTCGTCGATCGGGACCTTGCCGAGCGGGGTCTCGAAGGCGTCGAGCGAGCTGACGGCGAGCCCGCGCATCGGCACGCGGTGACTGGGGCCCGCGACCACCACGCGGGCGGGACGCGCGCCGGAATCGCGCAGCGCTCGGTACGCCTGGCCCGCGACCGCCCCCGAGTACGCGTATCCCGCGTGAGGCACGATCAGCGCCCGCGGGATCCGCGCGCCGGCAGACGGCCTCGCGTCCGAGATGCAGGATTCGACGAGGCGCCGAAGCGCAGCGGGGTCGCCGGGATAGAAGAGACCGGCCACCGCCGGCGGCCGCACCCTTGACACACTGCCGGCGAGGCTCAACATTTGAAGTCCATGGAGAGCACTCCTCTCTCTCCGCCTGCACACGCGGGCCACTATCCTTCCGCCCCCTCGAGCGCGGCTAGCGTATGAATACCGACATTGCGGCAATCCCTACGCGACACTGGCAGTCCTTGCCAGACGGACGCGTACAGTGCGACGTGTGTCCGCGCCACTGCCGCCTGCACGAAGGGCAGCGCGGCCTGTGTTTCGTGCGGGGGCGCGACCGAAACGGAGTAGAGCTTTATACCTATGGGCGCTCGAGCGGCTTCTGCGTCGACCCGATCGAGAAGAAGCCGCTGAACCACTTCCTGCCCGGCTCTTCCGTGCTCTCGTTCGGCACCGCGGGTTGCAACCTCGCCTGCAAGTTCTGCCAGAACTGGGACATGAGCAAGTCGCGCGAGATGGACACGCTCGCGGATGCCGCTTCGCCGGGCGAGCTTGCGGCCACGGCGAGGCGCCTCGGTTGCGACAGCGTCGCCTTCACCTACAACGATCCCACGGTGTTCCTCGAATACGCGATCGACGTCGCGGAGGCCTGCCGCGAGGCGGGCGTGCGCAGCGTCGCGGTGACGGCGGGCTACATCTGCCCGGAGCCGCGCGAGGAGTTTTTCCGTGCGATCGACGCGGCGAACGTGGACCTGAAGGCGTTCACCGAGCGCTTCTACCGCCACGTCTGCGGCGCCGAGCTCGCGCCGGTGCTCGAGACGCTCGTGTACCTGCGCCGCGAGACGAGCGTGTGGCTCGAGATCACGACGCTCCTGATCCCCGGCGAGAACGACTCCGACGCGGAGCTCGACGGGATGACGCGCTGGATCGCCGCCGAGCTCGGGCCCGACGTGCCACTGCACTTCACGGCGTTCCACCCGGACTGGAAGATGCGCGACAAGCCGCGCACGCCGCCATCGACGCTGACGCGCGCACGCGGGATCGCAATGGCGAACGGACTGCGCTACGTCTACACGGGCAACGTGCGCGACCGCGCGGGCGGCAGCACGTGCTGCCACGCGTGCGGTGCGCTGCTGATCGAGCGCGACGGCTACGACCTCGGCCGCTGGGGCCTCACACCCGAGGGCGCGTGCGCCGAGTGCGGGACGAAGGCCGCGGGGGTGTTCGCCGCGCAGCCGGGCCACTGGGGATCGCGGCGGCTGCCGGTGCACCTGCACCGGGCCTGAGGCCTTCCGTCAGCGGCGACGCCGCGGCCGCCCCGCCGGTACGTTCGCGTGCAGCTCATCGAGCCACACCGTGGCCGGCGAATCGCTGGGCGCGCGCCAGTCGCCGCGCGGCGACAGCGAGCCCCCCGAGCCCACCTTCGGCCCGTTCGGCATCGCCGAGCGCTTGAACTGGCTGCCCTGGAAGAACCGGCGCAGGAACACCTCGAGCCAATGGCGGATCGCGGCGAGGTCGTACTCGCGCCGCTCGCCCTCGGGCACCGTGTCGGGCCAGTTGCCCGAGGCGCGGTCGCTCCACGCGGCGAGCGCGAGAAACGCGACCTTGCTCGGCCGGTAGCCGAAGCGGCTCAGGTAGTAGAGATTGAAGTCCTGCAGCTCGTAGGGGCCCACGACGGCCTGCGATGCCTGCGCGGGCTCCTCGCCCGAGCCCGGCACGAGTTCGGGCGAGATCTCGGTGTTCACGATGCGGTCGAGCACGCGGGTCGTCGGCGCGTCGAACTGCTTCGTCGCGACGAGCCAGCGGACCAGGTGCTGGATCAGCGTCTTCGGCACGGACGCGTTGACGTTGTAGTGCGACATGTGGTCGCCGACGCCGTACGTCGTGAAGCCGAGCGCGAGCTCCGAGAGGTCGCCCGTGCCCACGACGAGCCCGCCGTGCAGGTTCGCGAGCCGGAAGAGGTGCGAGGTGCGCTCGCCCGCCTGCACGTTCTCGTAGGTGACGTCGTGCACGGGCTGGCCCTTGCCCGCCGGGTGCCCGATGCGCTCGAGCATGAGCTGCGAGCCCGGGCGGATGTCGATCTCCTCGGCCGAGATGCCGAGCGCCTTCATGAGCGCGTGCGCGCTGTCGAACGTGTGGCGGCTCGTGCCGAAGCCGGGCAGCGTGTAGCCGAGCACGTTGCGGCGCGGGAGCCCGAGGCGGTCGAACGCGCGCACGGCGACGAGCGCCGCCTGCGTCGAATCGAGCCCGCCCGAGATGCCGATCACGACCTTGTCGATGCCCGTTGCGGAGAGGCGCTTCATGAGCCCCTGCACCTGGATGTCGTAGACCTCGGCGCAGCGCTCGTCACGTTTCGCCGGGTCCGACGGAACGTACGGGTAGCGCTCGACGCGACGGCGCAGCGGCACCGAGCCCGCCGGCACCTCGACGTCCACCTCGATGCGACGGAAGTCCGGGATCGCGCCCGCGTGCACGGCCGCGTTGTCGCCGAAGCTCGTGAGGCGCATGCGCTCCTGGCGCAGGTGGTCGAGGTCGAGATCCGCCGTGATGATCCCCGGCTCGGTCGGGAAGCGCTGCGACTCCGCGAGGCGCTCGCCGTTCTCGTAGACGAGCGCGTGGCCGTCCCACGCGAGCTCGGTCGTGGATTCACCGGGGCCCGCGGCGGAATACAGGCTCGCCGCGACGCACTTGGCCGACTGCGAGGCGCAGAGCAGGCGACGGTAGTCGGCCTTGCCGACCGTGATGTCGCTGGCCGAGAGGTTCGCGAGCACCGTCGCGCCCGTGAGCGCCGCGAGCGTGGAGGGCGGCAGCGGCACCCACACGTCCTCGCAGATCTCGAGGTGCAGCACGAACCCAGGCAGGCGCGAGAACGGGAACAGCAGGTCGGTACCGAAGGGCACCTGCTGCCCGAGCAGCGCGAGGGTCGATGAGCGCGCCTGCGCGGCCGGCGCGAACTGGCGCCGCTCGTAGAACTCGCGGTAGTTCGGCAGGTACGACTTCGGCACGACGCCCAGGAGCCGCCCGCGGTGCACGAGCACGGCGCAGTTGAAGAGGCGGTCGTCGGCGCGGAGCGGCACGCCGACCGCGAGCGCGCAGCTCAGCCGGCGGCTCGCCTCGGCGACGGCCGCGAGTGCCTCGAGCGAGGCGTCGAGCAGCGCGTCCTGCTGGAAGAGGTCCTCGTTCGAGTAGGCGGAGAGCCCGAGCTCCGGGAACACGGCGAGCACCGCCTGCTCGCGGGCCGCGCGATCGGCCAGCTCGAGCGTCCGGGCGACGTTGTGTCCCGGCGAGGCGACCTCCACGCCGGGCGTCGCGACGGCGACCCGCGCGTACCCGTGCCGGTAGATCGAGTCGAAGGGCAGCGGGTCGGCGGGGCGGCGGGCTCTGGCCATGCGGGCGCTCGGGACGGGTCGGTCCCGGCAGTTTCGGCCGAGCCGGCAGCCGCGTCTAGGGCCGGGCCTGCGCGGGATGAGAAGCGCGTCACGCCCCCGCACGGTCGCCAACCGCTACCCTGCGCCGGAACTGGGGTGGAGACCGCCGGCATGTCCAGCGTACTCGTGAAGCGCGCGATGTCCTTGTTGGGGCGACCCGAAGCCGGGGCTGCGCCCGTCGCACCGCGCAAGGCACCCACCACCTATCACGCCGTCTCGATCGCGCCGGGGCCCAAGGCGTGCGCCGCCGCGCGTGTCCTGCAGGTGCGGCGCTTCCTCTCCCGCGAGGCGCCCGTGCTGCCGCTCAAGGCCTGCGACTGCAGCAACTGCACCTGCCGCTACGTCCACTACGAGGATCGCCGCAAGGGCGGTCGTCGCGCGCGCGACCTCGGCGTCTCCATCGACGGCTACACCGACGACGAGAAGCGCACGAAGGCGAAACGCGGCCGTCGCAAGGCGGATTAGGCGCAGCCGTCGCCCACGAACGGGTTGCTGCGCCGCTCCTCGCCGAACGTCGAGGTCGGCCCGTGCCCCGGCACGAAGCGCACGTCGTCCCCGAGCGGGAAGAGCTTGCCGCGGATCGCGCGGATCAGCGTGTCGTAGTCGCCGCCCGGAAAATCCGTCCGCCCGATCGAGCCCGCGAACAGCACGTCGCCCACGAACGCGAGCCGGTCCGCGCGCGAGTAAAAGACGACGTGCCCCGGCGTGTGGCCCGGGCAGTGCAGCACCTCGAGCTCGATCTCTCCCACGTGCACGCAGTCGCCGTCGTCGAGCCAGCGGTCCGGCACGAACGTGCCGCCGCTCGGCAGCCCGAACATGCGCGACTGCTGCGGCAGCCCGTCGATCCAGAACTGGTCGCCCGGGTGCGGGCCCTCGATCGGCACGCCGAGCGTGCGGGCGAGCTCCGCCGTGCCGCCCGCGTGGTCGATGTGGGCGTGCGTGAGCAGGATCTTCTCGACGGTCACCTTCTCGTCGCGGACGACGGCGAGGATCTTCTCGAGGTCGCCGCCCGGGTCGATCACCGCGCCGCGGCCCGACTCCGCGTGCCAGACCACCGAGCAGTTCTGCGCGAACGGCGTCACCGGGACGATGGCGGCCCGCAGCACCTCAGGCGCTCCGCGGCGGCTGCGGCGAGACGGTGCCGGGTGCGGCGCCCTGCACACCGCCCATCAGCGCGATGCGCATGCCCGCCTCGACCGAGAGCTTCGTGGGCACGAGCATCTCGCGGGGCACGACGAGCGTGTAGCCGCCGATCATGTAGCTCATGGGCAGGTAGACCGCGACCGAATCCGAAGACTCGGGCCCGAGGCCGAGCGCCTCGCCCGACTCGGCCGTCACGAAGCCGATCAGGTGGCCCGGCCCGAACGGCACCATGACGACGCGCTTCAGGTCGCTCGCCTGGCCCGAGGCCGGGAAGAAGCGCATGAAGTCGCGCGTCGCGACGTAGATCGTCTTGACGACCGGCACGCGGGCGAAGAGGCGGTCGCTCACCCGGAGTGCACGCCGCACGACATACGCGTTCACGGCGAGCCCCGCGAGGTAGAGCGTGACCAGGGCCGTGAGCAGTCCGAGGCCGGGCCAGTAGAGCGAGTCCGGCAGCAGCGCCTTGAGCGCGCGCGAGAAGAAGCGGTCGGCGCCCACCACGAGCCAGTAGACCACGTAGATCGTGAGGCCCAGGGGCAGCAGGGCCACCAGGCCCTTCAGCATCGTGTTCCAGATCCGGCGCATGGTCGTCCTCGACGCAGGGCGGGCAGTATGCAGAGCGTCCGCGCCGCCCGCCACCGGGATGCCTTATCATGGCGCGTCATCCCCGGATCGAACCTGATGCACCTGCGCCCGTTGCTGCTGGCCGGCCTTCTTTTGCTTCCCGCGGGGCTGCCCACTGCCCGCGCGACCGATCTCCCGCCCGACGTCGTCCGCCTGCTCGCACAGAAGCGCGTGCCGGACGCGAGCGTGAGCGTCTACGTGCGCGAGCTCGGCCAGTCCGAGCCCGTGCTCGCCCACAACGCCGACGTCGCGCGAAACCCCGCCTCGACGATGAAGGTGCTCACGACCTACGCGGCGCTCGAGCTCCTGGGCCCCGCCTACACGTGGCGCACGCGCGCGCACGCGACCGGCCCCGTGCGCGACCTCGTGCTCGAAGGCAACCTCGTCATCGAAGGCGGTGGCGATCCGTTCATGACCGCCGACCGCTGGTGGGGCTTCGTGAACGGCCTGCGGCAGTCCGGCATCGACCGCATCACCGGCGACGTCGTCATCGACAACACGCTCTTCGCGCCGCAGGGCGACGACCGCGCGGCCTTCGACAACCGCCCGTACCGCAGCTACAACGTGCTGCCGGACGCGCTGATGGTCAATTTCCAGACCGTGAACCTCACGGTCGTGCCCGACGCGGCGGCGGGCTCGGTGCGCGCACGCGTGAACCCCTGGCCCGCGAACCTCGCGATCGACAACTCCGTGCGGCTCGACCGCGGCTCGTGCCGGCGCGGTGCGGGCGGCGTCGTCGTCGCGATGCCCGAGGGCCCCTCCGGCAACCGCATGAGCCTCGCGGGCCACTACGCCTCGGGCTGCGGGCCGCTCTCGCTCTCGCGCGCCGTGATGCGTGCGCCCGACTTCGCGTTCGGCACGTTCAAGACCTACTGGACCCAATCGGGCGGTACGCTCGACGGCGGCTTCCGGCTCGGGCCGGTGCCCGCGAACGCGAAGCTCGTCTACACGCACGAGTCGCTGACGCTCGCCGAGGTGATCCGCCTCGTCAACAAGTTCTCGAGCAACGTCATGGCGCGGACGCTGCTCCTCACGCTCGGCGCCGAGAAGGTCGGCCGGCCCGGCACGACGGCGGGCGGCCGCCAGGCGATCACCGATTTCCTCGCTGCGCGCGGCATCGTGATTCCCGGCCTCGTGATCGAAAACGGCTCGGGACTCTCGCGCACCGAGCGCATCACGGCGCGCGGCCTGTCGGAAGTCCTCGTGGACGCCACGCGCAGCCCGTACTACGCGGAGTTCGCCGCCTCGTTGCCGCTCTCCGCGATCGACGGCACGCTGAGGCGCCGCTTCCGCAACGGCTCGATGGACGGCCGGCTGCGCATGAAGACCGGCAGCCTGCAGGACGTCAGCGCGCTCGCCGGGTACGTACAGTCCGCAGGTGGAAAGACGTACGTCGCGACGATCATCGTGAACCACCCGAGCGCCGACCAGGGCGTCGGCGATGCCGTTTCGGCGGGCGTCGTGGAGTGGATCCACGCCCGCTGACCGGCGGGGTCATCCTTTGGTCGTACGACCCTGCCGGGCCTTCGCCGGCGCTGGCTATACTCCGGCCCTGCGCGGCTTCCGCCGGGGACGCCCATGGCCTACGACCGCAACAACGTGTTCGCCCGCATCCTGCGCGGGGAGATCCCGGCGCACCGGGTGTGCGAGGACGAGCACACGCTCGCGTTCATGGACGTGATGCCGCAGTCCGACGGGCACGCGCTCGTGATCCCGAAGGCCGAGGCCGAGAACCTCTTCGATCTGTCGCCCGCGGCACTCGCCGCGACGATCCTCACGACGCAGCGCGTCGCGCGAGCGGTGAAGAAGGCGTTCGCCGCGCCCGGCATCATGGTGGCGCAGCTCAATGGCCGCGAGGCGGGCCAGAGCGTCTTCCACATCCATTTCCACGTGATCCCACGCTACGAAGGCATCGACCTGCACTTCCACGCGCGGGACATGGCGGACCCGGCCGTGCTCGCCGCCCACGCTGAACGCGTGCGCGCCGCGCTCGACTGAGGCCGCACCGACAACGACGAGGCTCAACGAGGGGAGAGAGACATGCACGTCCAGCTGCACAAGGTGCCCGCCGAGTTCGCGGCCAAGGCGCGGATCCGCCCGGATGACTATCGCCGGATGTACGAGGAGTCGGTCCGCGACCCCGAGGCGTTCTGGGGTCGCATCGGCCAGCGGATCAACTGGATCCGCCCGTACACGAAGGTGAAGGACACGAGCTACGAGGCGGACAAGTTCCACATCCGCTGGTACGCGGACGGACAGCTCAACGTGTCGGCCAACTGCCTCGACCGCCACCTCGCCGAGCGCGGCGACAAGACCGCGATCCTGTGGGAAGGCGACGACCCGGCCGAGTCCGCGCACATCACCTACCGCGAGCTGTACCACCGCGTTTGCCGGCTCGCGAACGCGCTCAAGTCCCTCGGCGTGCAGAAGGGCGACCGGGTCACGATCTACCTGCCGATGATCCCCGAGGCCGCGGTCGCGATGCTCGCCTGCGCGCGCATCGGCGCGATCCACTCGGTGGTGTTCGGCGGCTTCTCGCCCGACTCGCTCGCGGGCCGCATCGCCGACTGCGCCTCGACCGTCGTGATCACGGCGGACGAGGGCGTGCGCGGCGGGCGCAAGGTGCCGCTGAAGTCGAACGTGGACCAGGCGCTCTCCGCGCCCGGCACCGAGACCGTGCGGCACGTGCTCGTCGTGAAGCGCACCGGCTCGCCCGTGCCGATGTACCACCGCGACAAGTGGTACTCGGAGGTGGTCGACGGCCAGCGCGACGAGTGCCCGCCGGTGGCGGTGGATGCGGAAGACCCGCTCTTCATCCTCTACACCTCGGGCTCGACGGGGAAGCCGAAGGGCGTGCTGCACACGAGCGGCGGCTACCTCGTCTACGCGTCGCTCACGCACGAGGCCGTGTTCGACATCCGCGACCCGGACGTCTTCTGGTGCACCGCGGACGTCGGCTGGGTGACGGGCCACAGCTACGTCGTGTACGGCCCGCTCGCGAACGGCTCGACCTCGCTGATGTTCGAGGGCGTGCCGAGCTATCCCGACGTGAGCCGCTTCTGGCAGGTCGTCGACAAGCACAAGGTGACGGTGTTCTACACCGCGCCCACGGCGCTCCGCGCGCTGATGCGCGAGGGCGAGGGCCCGGTGAAGAAGCACTCGCGCAGCACGCTGCGCCTGCTCGGCTCCGTCGGCGAGCCGATCAACCCCGAGGCGTGGGAGTGGTATCACCGCGTGGTGGGCGACGGCCGCTGCCCGATCGTCGACACCTGGTGGCAGACGGAGACCGGCGGCATCCTCATCACGCCGCTGCCCGGCGCGATCGACCAGAAGCCCGGCTCCGCGACGCTGCCGTTCTTCGGCGTGCAGCCCGCGATCGTCGACAACGAGGGCAAGGCGCTCGAGGGCGCGTGCGAGGGCAACCTCGTGATCACCGACAGCTGGCCCGGCCAGATGCGCACCGTGTTCGGCGACCACCAGCGCTTCATCGACACGTACTTCAAGACCTTCCCGGGGCGCTATTTCACGGGCGACGGCGCGCGGCGCGACGAGGACGGCTACTATTGGATCACCGGCCGCGTCGACGACGTGCTCAACGTCGCCGGGCACCGGCTCGGCACCGCCGAGGTCGAGAGCGCGCTCGTCTCGCACGCGAAGGTGGCCGAGGCCGCGGTCGTCGGCTGCCCGCACGACATCAAGGGCCAGGGCATCTACGCGTACGTCACGCTCGTCGTGGACGCGGAGCCCACCGAGGAGCTGCGCAAGGAACTGCGCGAGTGGGTGCGGCGCGAGATCGGGCCGATCGCGACGCCGGACTACATCCAGTGGGCGCCCGGCCTGCCGAAGACGCGCTCCGGCAAGATCATGCGCCGGATCCTGCGGAAGATCGCCGCGAACGAGCACGACCAGCTCGGCGACATCTCCACGCTCGCCGATCCGGGCGTGGTGGCGAACCTGGTCGACGAGCGGATGATCCGCTGAGGAACCCCTCCGTGGCCCGGGGCACCGGCTTTGGTTGCGGTGCCCCGGGTCGGTCTCCCGCGGACTGACACAGACGGCGTCTGCCGCTCGCCGCCGATCGCCGATGCCGTAGGCGTCCCCGCTCCGATGCCCTATTCTCGGGGCCATGTCCCTGCTCGCCGAGCTCAAGCAACGGAAGGTCCTGCGCGTCGCGGCCACCTATGCTGTCATCGCCTGGCTGCTGATCCAGGTCAGCGCCACCGTCGGGCCCGCGCTCAACCTGCCCGACTGGACCTCGACGTTCGTCACCGTCCTGCTGCTGCTCGGATTCCCGGCGGCCCTGGTGCTCGCGTGGACATACGATGTCGTGCGCACCGACAAGGTCGCTGCCGGCGAGCCGAGCGGCATCGCGGTGCTGCCCTTCGCCAACCTCACCGGTGACCCGGAACAGGGACACCTGGTTGACGGCATCGTCGAGGACCTGTTGACGCGGCTGCAGGCCTCGGACCGCATCCGGGTGGTTTCGCGCCAGTCGTCCAATTCGTACAAGGACCGGGCCGCCGATGCGCGCACGATCGCACGCGAGCTCGGCTGCCGCTACGTGGTCGAGGGCAGCGTGCGCAAGCTCGGCGACCGCGTGCGGGTGACCGTGCAGCTCATCGACGCGCCGGCCGACCGCCACCTGTGGGCCGAGCGCTACGACCGGCAACTGCAGGATGCGTTCGCGCTGCAGGACGAGATCTGCGACGCGGTCGTCGCGGCCATCGAGACGCGCATCGGCGGCGGACCGTCCGGCGTCGCGCCGGCGACCGTCAGCGTGCCCGATCCGGCGCCGCGCGCCCGCCGGGCGCTGCCGGGCCGTTGGGTCGTTCCGGCGCTCGTCGCACTGGTCGGGATGGCGGCGCTGCTCACCTGGACCCTGCACAAGCGCGGCCAGGAACGCTGGGCACGCGAGGAGGCGCTGCCGCGGCTGCAGGCACTGATCGCCGCCGACGACTACGAGGCTGCGTTCGTACTCGCCCGCGAGATCGAGGGCGTCACGCCGCGCGACCCGCTGCTGCGCGAACTCGAGCCGTCGTTCTCCGCGAAGGTTGCGCTGAATACCGCGCCGGCCGGCGCGAAGGTGTACTACCGGCCGTACGCCGGCGAGGAGCAGGACTGGCGGTATGTCGGCGAGACGCCGCTGGTGGACATCGCCATGCCGGTCGGCGTCGGGCTCTGGCGCATCGAGAAAGAGGGCCACGACACCGCGCTGATGGCGCTGCGCAATCCGGGGCTGCAGCTCGGCAACGCTCCCGATGCCGACATCCGGCTCGTTGTGAAGGGCAGCGACCTCACGATCCCGCTCGCCGATGCGGCGACGTCTCCGGACGACATGGTGCTCGTGCCGGGGATTCCGGCGGTGATCCTCGTGATCGGCGGCGACACCGTCGAAGTGCCCGCCTTCTTCATCGATCGCTACGAAGTCCGCAACCGGCAGTTCAAGGAGTTCGTCGACGCGGGCGGCTACGCCGAGGCCGGTCACTGGCAGGGTCTGCCGTTCGAAGGCGGCGGCGAGTGGCGTGCGGCCGTCGCCCGGTTCGTCGACCTGACCGGCCGGCCGGGACCCGCGACGTGGCGTGCGGGTACCTATCCCGACGGCAAGGCCGACCACCCCGTGACCGGCGTGAGCTTCTACGAGGCGGCGGCGTACTGCCGGTTCCGCGGCAAGGAACTGCCGACGGCCTATCACTGGTATCGCGCTGCCGGCTCGATCGTCGAGTTCTGGGAGTCGGTATCACCCGCGATCGTGCATGGCAGCAATTTCACGGGCCGCGAGCCCGCGCCCGTCGGCCAGTACGCCAGCCTCGGGCCGCACGGCACCTACGACATGGCCGGCAACGCGCGCGAATGGCTGTGGACGCAGGGGTCGCTGGGACGGTGGGTCGCGGGCGGCGCCTACGACGAGCCGCGCTACCTTTACATGCAGCCCGACGAGGCGCCGCCGGCCGACCGGTCCGCCACAAACGGGTTCCGCTGCATGCGGCCGGCGCAGGCCGGGGCTGCGCACGAGGAACTGCGTCGGCCCATCCCCGCGCAGCCGATCGACTTCGCCTCCATGAAGCCGATCGGCGATGCCGCGTATTCCGTCCTCGCGCAGCAACTCGACTACCGCCAGACGCCGTTCACACCGCGCGTCGAGGCGGCGGCTACGACGAATCCCGCGTGGACGGTCGAGCGGATCACGCTGCCCACCGGCTACGACGACACGTCGTTTGCGGTGCAGCTCTTCCTGCCGGTGGATCGCCGCTCGCGGCCCGGCGTCATCTTCTACCTGCCGCATTCAGGAGAGTTCGTCGCGCCGGTCACGACCGCAGAGTTTGATCCGGCGGCAGGTGGCGTACCGCTCGACTTCCTGCTCAAGTCGGGCTGGGCGCTGGCCGTGATTGCTTTCGACGGCGCGTACGAGCGCCAGTGGACGGCCGAGCGTCGGCAGTCGATGGGTTACGTCGAGCGCGTCCGGCTGCGAATGCGTCATTGGCGAGCGGAACTGGGACGGACGATCGACCACCTGGCCACGCGCGAGGACGTCGATGCCCGCAAGCTCGGCTGGTTCGGGATCAGTTACGGCGCGGCTGCGATGCTGCCGCTGCTCGCTGTCGAAAAGCGTATCGGGGCGGCCGTGCTATACAGCGGCGGGGCGGCGCCGCGCGACGACCTGCCCCAGAGCGAACAGGAATACAACTACCTCCCGCGCATCACCCAGCCCGTGCTCATGCTGAATGGCCGCTACGACATCGACGCCAGGCCGGCCACGCAGCAGGCGCTGTCCGAGCTGCTCGGTACGCCTGCCGACCGGAAGAAGCAGGTGCTGTTCGAGGCCGGCCACGGCAACCTACCGCGGTTCCAGGTCGAGAAGGAGACCCTGGACTGGTTCGAGCGCCACCTTGGGGCTGCGACGCGGTAGCCGTCCCTCGCGATCGTCGGGCGAGGAAGACGATGAGTCGTACCAATCACGTCCGGCAATGCTCCTGTGCGCGACTACAGGTTCGCGGTTGGCGGATAAGGATCACGATCCTGAACGCCTTCCCCGACCGGGGGCACAAACCGTGAAACTCAGCTACTTCGCCGACACAGGCTCGCTCTACATCGACCTTTCGGAGGGGAGCGTCGAGAGCCTCGAGATTTCCGAGGGTGTGGTGCTGGACGACCATGCCGCGGGACGACTCGTGGGCATCGACATCGACGAAGCCACAAAGCGCGTACAGATGGACAGGCTGGTGCTGAGTCAACCGCCGTCAACCGTCGAGACTGCTGCTGCTTAGGCCCCAGGCAGACGCATCCCTCGACGTCGAAATTTGCCACATCCCGTCAGCGGCGCCGGGGCTCTCGGACTGAGCCCGCCAGCCGGCATCTGCGAATTCGACTGGCGAACGGCGCGATCCTGAGCCTGCCCGTCGGTGTCACCCCCCGAACTGCCTGCCGCGAAGCTGCCCGGCCCGCCGCACAGTTCCACCTCTCCGATCTGGGCGTCTACGGCTTCGACCCCCACCAGACGACGATCCTGGCCGCCCTGGTAACCGAGGACCCGCTGCTGCTTGTGGGGCGGGGAGTCGGTGCTGATCGACGAGATCAGCTGCTGCAAGCCCGAGCACCAGAACCGGCTATTCTCGCTTGCGTACACTGCGGATCTCGGCCGACTTGCTCCAGCAGATGATCACCCAAGCGGTGCCCCCGCTCCTTGGTCCGTGGTAGTGCGATCGTGGAGATTCCATGAACGACTTTGAGCAAGACGGGCGAAGAATCATGGGCTCGTTGGGTTCACCTCCATCAGCGGAGCGCTGGGCCGACGAAGTCACACCCACCGTAGAGGACGTGCTCCGGGACCTGGACGGTCAGCTGAGTAGCTCCCAGGACGGGGAGGAGCCGGAGGAAGTGATTGGCGACTGGCTCGAGATAGGAACGCTCAGGCCCGTTTCAGATGAAGACACGGCCCGTGGCGAGGTGGGCATCAGAGCATGATCCTTCGGGAAGCCGTGCCCGAAGACGCGGTGCGCATCAGCGAACTTCTGACCGGGCTCGCAGAAGAGTTCATCGTCGGGGAGTTCTCCGATGAGGGGCGCCATCATCTGCTGGCGCACTTCGGTGTGGCAGAGATGACCGTGCGCCTGGCGTCGGCGGAATACCGCTTTCAGGTTGCCGAGATCGACTCGGCCCTCATCGGTGTCGTGGGGGTGCGCGATCAGACCCACCTGCAGTATCTGTTCGTGAGCAAACCCTACCAGCGCGCCGGGTTGGCGCGGCGCCTGTGGAAAGAGGCGCGCCGGCAGGCGGGTAATGCGCGCGGACCGTTTACCGTCAATGCGTCGAGTTACGCCGTGCCCGCTTACGAGCGGTTAGGATTCACGGCAGTTGGGGCGGTGCAGGAAAAGAACGGCGTGCGCTTCCAGCCAATGAAGTGGATGGCCGGACATGAGTGACCCGAAGTCGGAAGCATTAGCCTCGACGCTCGAAGCGCATCCGGATTACCGGGTGTTGCGGCGGCTCGACACGTCCCGCCAGTGGCCGGCGCTGACAGCGCCCGCGGTGCGGCGTGCCGCGATCGTGGACACCGAGACCACCGGGACGGATCACGCCACCGACAAGGTGATCGAGCTCGCGGTCGTGGTGTTCGAGTACTGCGCAGCGACGGGGGCCGTGGGGCGGGTGCTCGGCTCCTACGACGGGCTCGAGGATCCGGGCGTGCCGATTCCGGCCTCGAGCACGGCGATTCACGGGATCACGGACGAGATGGTGCGCGGACAGCGGATCGACGACGCGTCGGTGCTGCGCCTGCTCGACGGCATCGGGCTCGTGATCGCGCACAACGCGGGATTTGATCGGAAGTTCCTGGAACCGCGGTTGCCGGCGTTCGCGGAGCTGCCGTGGGCGTGCTCCTGGGCCGAGGTGCCGTGGAGCGAGGTGGGGATCGAGAGCTCGAAGCTCGAGTACCTCGCGTATCGCTCGGGGTTCTTCTACGAGGGGCACCGGGCAGAGGTCGATTGTCTGGCGCTCCTCGAAGTGCTGCGGCGGCCGTTCGGTGATTCGGGAGCCGCGGCGCTCAAGGTGCTGCTCGAATCGGCGCGCGCACCGTCGTTCCGCTTGTGGGCGACGGGGTCGCCGTTCGAATCGAAGGACGCGCTAAGGAAGCGCGGCTACTGGTGGGCTGCGCCGAAACGTTGCTGGTACGGGGAGTTCCGCTCACGCGAGGAGATCGCGGGGGAACTCGGGTGGCTCAAGGAGACGGTGTTCGGGGGTAAGAGTGTGGCAGTCGAGCTCGAGGAGTTCGACGCGAAGACGCGGTATTCGGGGAGAGAGGGCGCGAGGGAGCGGATCCGCGTGTGATGACACGAGTGCAGGGCGGAACTCGGTCGTGACGGTAGTGTCAGCGGCAAGGCAAGTCGGCGCGTATAGGATCGGTGTCTGGGGCGCGCTAACCGCGTGGGCGGCGCTGGCGCTGTGCGGTTGTGGGAGGCTGCAGGATGACTTCCGCGGCGATACCGATGGCGGTCGTATTCAGTTGGAGGTCGAACGAGTCGAGAACGCGAGCCTCGATGAGGTGACGCAGCCTCGGCTGCGTGCCGGGGAGCGCGCGTATGAGCGGATCCTGCTGACCCACCTGCCCGTTGGTGCAGAGATCGCGGTCAGTGCATCCGTCGCGCGGTATGGCCTGTATCGGCGCGGTGGCAGCTGGATCTTCGCGGGCGACAGGTTCCTGGGGCGACACGCTGTGTGGGCGGCGGTCATTGAAGCCAGCTCAGGCAGCCCGGACAGCCTGGCCGTGCACATCGAACCGATACCGGATCGTCCGGCGCACAATCGGATGGTGCTGCGCGCCATCCGTCCGGGCGTGGCGCGAATCTCACTCACCGTACAGCCGCTCGACAGCTCGGGCCGGCCGACAGCGGGCGAGCGCGTCGTAGATACGGTGTCGATAAAGGTTCAATAGGCGGTGCGTCGCCATTACGTGCAGGCGTGTCGCGGGGCAATGTCAGGCGCGTTCGTACCGGATGGAATCATGTACACAAGTGTCATTGATGAGTGAGGGGCGGTTGTGAAGGACGAGCTGCAGCAATTGCCGGGGGTGGGGCCGAGTATTGCGGCTGACTTGCAGCGGCTGGGGGTGCGGTCCGTGAAAGATCTGGCGCGTCGGGATCCGGAGCGTATGTATGCGCGATTGTGTGAGATCACAGGCCAGAGGCAGGACCCGTGCGTCCTCTACACCTTCCGGTGTGCGGTGTATGCGGCGCGGACGCAGCGGCCGGAGTCGGAACTGCTGAAGTGGTGGAAGTGGAAGGGGCGGAGGCTGCAATGATCTGGGGACTCCTCGCTCTGATGATTGCTGCGGCGTTCGCAGGCGCGGCGATCTACATCAACGTTGCCGAGCAGCCGGCCCGGCTCAAGCTGCCGGTCGCTGCATTGCTGACACAGTGGAAGCCGAGCTACGCGCGCGGATTCGCAATGCAGGCAAGTCTTGCGGTGCTGGGAGGCGTGTCGGGTGCCTTGGCATGGTGGGAGACCGGGGACGGCCTCTGGCTCGCGGGCGCCGCGGTGCTGGTAGCGAACTGGCCGTACACCCTTCTTGGGATCATGCCGACCAACCGGCGCCTGATAGCGACCGCGCCCGACTCCGCAGACGCGGCGACACGTACCCTATTGGAGCGGTGGGGCCGGCTGCATGCGGTGCGCAGTGTGCTGGGGGCGATCGCGACGGTGCTGTTCCTGGTGGCGGCACTGCGAATTGGACGCTAGCCGAAAACCTGGGGGTCGCCATGTGCCGAAACATCAGGACGCTGTTCAACTTCGAGCCGCCAGCGACAGATCAGGAAATCCGGGACGCGTCGTTGCAGTTCGTGCGCAAGCTGAGCGGGTTCACCGCTCCCTCAAAAGCGAACGAGGCGGCTTTTCAGCGGGCGGTCGACGAGGTGGCGGCGTCGGCCACCACATTGATCCGTTCGCTCACCACGACGGCGCAGCCAAGGGACCGTGAGGTCGAGGCCGAGAAGTCAAAAAGAAGATCGGCGGAGCGGTTTGGCGGGCGGTGAGGGCATCTTCCAAGGCGTGTCCGGACAGGCGCAGCTGTTTTGCGGTCGCACGTTTGCCGTCGGCGCCTAGCGGGAGGGA
>Ga0105090_10000336_pt1 | contig 22277 bp, 20 predicted proteins | sample PPLLak3March2015_FD_79110 | JGI IMG/M metagenome (GOLD analysis project Ga0105090, IMG submission 79110) | Freshwater sediment microbial communities from Prairie Pothole Lake near Jamestown, North Dakota, USA - PPLs Lake P7 Core (1) Depth... | ecosystem: Environmental > Aquatic > Freshwater >...
GAGCGTCGCGGGCTCGAGGTTCTCGAACTTGCCCTTGCTGAGCGCCTCGCGGAAGCCGATCGCGCCGGGCAGCGAGTACTCCGGCACCTGCTTGCGGACGTGGCGCAGCACGAAGTTCACGAGCGCCGACTTCGGGAAGGCGAGCAGGTCGCCGATGCCCGTGACGACGACCGTCTCGATGCCGGTCGCGTCGATGACTTCCTGCAGCGTGTGGGCGAAGTTCTCGAGGATCAGGATCGCCCGCGCGCCGGAATCCTTGAGCTGGTGCTCGAGCTCGCGCGGCGTGTAGAGCGGGTTCGTGTTCACGACCGTGAGCCCGGCGCGGAACGCGGCCGCGATCGCCACCGGGTACTGCAGCACGTTCGGCAGCATGATCGCGATGCGATCGCCCTTGCGCAGGCCCGCCACTTTCTGCAGGTAGGCCGCGAACTGCCGGCTCAGCCGGTCGAGCTCGGCGTAGGTGATCGTCCGGTCCATCATCGTGTAGGCCGGGCGGTCCGCGTGCTTCTTCAAGCTCGTCTCGAGCAGCGCCTGCAGCGAGGCCAGCTCGGCCGGGTTGATGTCGGCCGGCACGCCGGCCGGGTAGTTCCTGAGCCAGATCTTCTCCACTCTGCTTCCCCTGTATGCCCGCGCAGCCGGGCGCGAATCCGCCGGCCGTCTCGGAACGAACCGAACAAGAACCGAAGTTTATACCCCGGCAGGCCCCGGACGGTTCACCGCGCGAGCAGCGGCTCGAGCCGCGGCCACAGCCGGTCCAGCAGTTTCGGCTGGGCCGCGGGGCTCGGGTGCAGGCCGTCCTCGAGCATCAGCGACTCGTCGAGCGCGATGTCCTCGAGAAAGAACGGCACGAGCGCAGTCGAGTGCCGCCCGGCGACTTCCGCGAACAGCTCGTGGAACTCGCGGGTGTAGGAGGGGCCGTAATTCGGAGGAATCCGCATGCCGACCAGCAGGACCCGGGCGCCGGAGGCGGTCGCGAGCTCGACGAGCCGGTCGAGGTTGCCGCGGATTTCCGCGATCGGCAGCCCGCGCAGCCCGTCGTTGCCGCCGAGCTCGATCACGACGACTTCGGGGTGGTGCCGCTCGAGCGCGCGGGGCAGCCGGGCCAGCGCGCCGCCGGTCGTCTCCCCGCTCGAACTGGCGTTGACCACCCGGTGCCCGTACCCTTTGGACTTCAAGCGGCCCTGCAGCAGGGCCACCCAGCCCTGATCGACACGCATCCCGTACGCGGCGCTCAAGCTGTCGCCCACGACCAGCACGGTCGGGGGCGGCTCGGCGCCCCGGGCAGGCGCGGCCAGGGCCCACCACAGGCAGAAGACGATGCAGATGGAGCGGATGGACACGGTGCTGGCGGCTCGGGGCGTCGGCAAGCAGGTTAGCAGCCCCGAAGGAACGCTGGCCATCCTGTCGGACGTCTCGCTCGACGTGCGACGCGGCGAGTCGGTCGCGATCATGGGCGCCTCGGGCGCCGGCAAGTCGACGCTGCTCGCGCTGCTCGCGGGCCTCGACGAGCCGACGACGGGCGCGGTCGAGCTCGCCGGCGCGGACCTCGGCCGGCTCGACGAGGACGGCCGGGCCGCCGTGCGCGCCCGCCACGTCGGCTTCGTCTTCCAGTCGTTCCACCTCGTCCCCTCGCTCACGGCGCTCGAGAACGTGATGCTGCCGCTCGAGCTCGCGGGCCGCCGCGACGCACGACCGGCCGCGCTCGACGTGCTCGGCCGCGTGGGCCTCGCCGGGCGCGTGGGCCACTATCCGCGCCAGCTCTCGGGCGGCGAGCAGCAGCGCGTCGCGATCGCGCGCGCGTTCGTCGCCGGGCCCGACGTGCTGTTTGCGGACGAGCCCACCGGCAACCTCGACGCGGCGACGGGCGGACGCATCATGGACCTGCTCTTCGGCCTCAACGTCGAGACGGGCGCGACGCTCGTGCTCGTCACGCACGACCACTCGCTCGCGTCGCGCTGCGGCCGCGTGATCCGCCTCGACGCGGGACGCGTCGTCGGGGGCTGAACCTTGCATTCGCTCGCTTTCGCGCTCCGCAACCTCCTGCGCGACGTCCGCTCGGGCGAGCTCGCGGTGCTCGCGCTCGCACTGCTCGTCGCCGTCGCCTCGCTGACCGCGGTCGGGTTCTTCACGAGCCGCGTCGGCCGCGCGGTCGCCCAGCAGGCCGGCGAAGTGCTCGCGGCCGACCTGCGCCTCGAGTCGGCGCGCGAGATCGCCACGGGCTACGACGAGGAGGCGGCGCGGCGCGGGCTCACGACCGCGCGCCTGATGTCGATGCCGAGCGTGGTGTTCTACGGCGAGGAGTCGTCCCTCGTGGCGCTGCGCGCCGTCGGCGACGGATACCCGCTGCGCGGGCGGCTCAAAGTGGCGGACGAACCCTTCGGGCCGGCACGCGTCACCGACGAGATTCCGGGGCCGGGCGAGGCCTGGGCCGACTCGCGACTGCTCGCACGTCTCGGCGTGACGACGGGTGCGACGCTCACCGTCGGCGCGCACGAGTTGCGCGTGACTCGGGTGCTCGACTACCGGCCAGACCAGGGCGTCGGCTTCGGCGACCTCTCGGCCACCCTGATGATCAACATGGCCGACGTGCCCGCAACGGAGCTCGTGCAGCCCGGCAGCCGCGTCAGCCGGGCGCTGCTGTTCGCGGGGGACCCCACGGACGTCGCGGACTTCAGGCAGCACCTCGAATCGGTCAAGCGGCCCGGCGAGCGCCTCCAGGCCATCGAGGACTCGAGCCCGCAGATCCGTTCGTCGTCCGATCGTGCCGGGCGATTCCTGTCGCTCGCGAGCCTCGTGAGCGTGCTGCTCGCGGCGATCGCGGTCGCGATGGCGGCGCGTCGCTATGCCGCGCGCCACCTCGACTCGGTCGCGCTCATGAAGTGCATGGGAGCCTCGCAGCGGTTCGTGCTCGTTCAGACGCTCGTGCAGCTCGTCGTGATCGCGCTCGTGGTCACGATGGCCGGAACGGCGCTCGGGTACCTCGCGCAGGGCGGGCTCGCGTGGCTCCTGCGCGACCTGATCCGCGGCGACCTGCCCGCACCCGGGCTCGAGCCGCTGTGGCTCGGCCTCGCCACCTCGACTGCGATCCTGGTCGGCTTCGCGCTGCCGCCGATGCTGCAGCTGAAGCGCGTGCCGCCGGCGCGGGTCCTGCGCCGCAACCTCGAGCCGCCGCCGCTGCGCTACGCGGCCGTGTACCTGTTCGCGATCGGCGCGGTGCTCGCGCTCATCTACGGGCTGGTGCGCGACGCGCGGCTCGTCACCTGGGTCGCGGCCGGCATCGGCGTCACGTTCCTCGCGCTCGCGCTCGCGGGCTTTGCGCTCGTGCGGCTCCTCGCGCCGCTCCGGCGCAGCGTCGGCGTTGCGTGGCGCTACGGGCTCGCGAACATCGCGAGGCGCGGCCGGGACAGCGTCGTCCAGATAGTCGCCTTCGGCCTGGGGCTCATGGTGCTGCTGCTGCTCGCGCTCGTGCGGAACGACCTCCTCGAGGACTGGCAGCGCAGCCTGCCCGTCGACGCGCCGAACTACTTCATGATCAACATCCGGCCGGAGGAGGCCGATGAGATCCAGGCGTTCTTCCGCGGCCGCGGCCTGCCGCCGACCGAGCTCGTGCCGCTCGTGCGGGCGCGGCTCACGGCGATCAACGGCGTGCCCGTCGGCGAGATCCGCTTCGAGGGCGACCGCGCGCAGGGCTTCGTAGAGCGCGAGGCGAACCTGACGTGGGCTCGCACGCTGCGCGACGACAACCGCATGCTCGCGGGCGAATGGTGGAGCGACGGCGACGAGGGCGGGCCCCGCGTGTCCGTCGAGGAGGAGTACGCCGAGCGGCTGGGCCTCGAGCTCGGCGACACCGTGACCTACGACGTGGCGGGCGAGGAAGTGTCGGCGAAGGTCACGAGCCTGCGCGAGGTGCGCTGGGACTCGTTCCAGCCGAATTTCTTCATGGTCTTCTCGCCCGGCGTGCTCGACGGCGTGACCGGCACGCTCATCACGAGCGTGCACGTGCAGCCGTCGCAGCGGCCGGCGCTCGTCGACCTCGTGCGGCAGTTCCCCGAGGTCACGATCATCGACATCGACGCGTTGCTCTCGCAGGTGCGCGACGTAATGGACAAGGCCGCGCTCGCCGTGCAGTACGTCTTCGTCTTCACGCTCGCAGCCGGCCTCGTCGTGCTGCTCGCGGCCGTGCAGGCCACCCGCGACGAGCGCCGTTATGAAAGCGCGATGCTGCGCACGCTCGGCGCGAGCCGCCGGGTGGTGTTCCAGGGCGTCGCGGCGGAGTTCACCGCGCTCGGGCTGCTCGCGGGCGTGCTCGCCGCGGCGGGGGCCAGCGTCGCGGGGTACTTTCTCGCGCGCGAGGCGTTCAACCTCCAGTACGAGCTCGACCCCTGGGTGTGGGTCGCGGGCGCGGTCGGCGGGGCGCTGCTCGTGGGCATCGCGGGCGTGCTCGCGGCGCGGTCGGTGGTGACGCAGCCGCCGGCCGCAACATTGCGGGAATGACGGGACCCGCTACTCCACCACCAGCCGCACCCAGCCCGCGTCCACGCGCTGCCCGCGCCACGTGTAGCCCTGCAGCCGCAGGCGGTACTCGCCCGGGCCGAACGCGGAGCTGTTGATCGAGAAGCGCAGGTCGCCGTTCGAGTCGCGCGCGACACGCTCGAGCACCATCACGCGGCCATGGTCGACCTTGTCGACGACGATGGCGTAACTCGTGTAATCGGCATAGCGCAGCGGCAGGTAGATCTCGAGCAGCTCCGGCGGCTCGGGCCAGCGCAGCGTGGCGTCCGGTGCGGCGGACCAGCTTGCCGGGTTCGGGTCGATGCGCAGCGCCCGCGCCTGCGTCGCCGGCCGCAGCGTTTCCGATTTCAGACGCGCCTCGAGCTCCGTCGCCCGCTCGCGGTCGCGGTGCGAGGCGACCCGCGCGCCGAGCGTGAGCGCGAGCAGCACCGCCGTCGCGATCGCGAGGCCCGCCACGAATGCCGGCTGCTGCCACCACCGTGCGTCGCATGCACGCGCATCCTCGACCACGGGCGTGCCGCCCGGCGGCAGGTCGAGCTCGACCTGCACGGCCGGACGACGCACGCGGCGCCGCGGTTCCCGGCCGCCGCTCAAGCGGAGCGATCCTTCGCGCGCACGACGTCGAAATCGAACGGGTCGTTCGAGCCGGCGTAGATGCGCTCCATCGCGAGCGTCTCGCGTTCGCGCAGCGTGTCGAGGAACTCGCCCGCGCCGTGCATCGCCTCGAACGCGTCGAGGCCGCGCTCGAGGAACTCCTGCAGCGCGCCGAAGCCCGCCGCGTGCGCGGGGCTCCGCGACATGCGCACGAGCCCGCGGATGATCGGCTTCCTGACGACCTGGTCGAGGTAGCTGCCGATCGTGTCGAGCAGCGCGATCTGCCGCTCGCGGTCGCGACGCCGGCCGGCGCGACGGTAGGCCTCGGCGTACTTCTCGACGGTAATGGCGCCCGGCGCGAGCTCGCGGGCGACGTCCGCATCGAGGTCCTGCGAGAGGATCTCGAGCTCGATCGCGAGCATCAGCGACTGGAGCGCCTGCGCCGGCAGCAGCGCCTCCATCACCCGGTGCACGCGCTGCAGGTCGCGGTCTCGGCCGCGCGGGTCGCCGCCGCCGTAGAGCTCCTCGAAGAAGAAGTCGACCGCGGCGCGGTAGCGCGGGTTGGCGCGGAGGTCCGCGTGGCTGCGGAGCAGCCGCTGCGACTGCCAGCGCTGCAGGGTCGCGAGACGCGCGCGCAGCTCGGGCTCGTGCTCGAAGACGTCGCGCAACTTCGCATTGCGTTCGAGCAGACGCACGAGATCCGAGGGCTCGCTGCGGGCGCGGCGTCCGCCGCCGAGATCGACGCCGAACAGCTTCACGATCAGCCGTGCGCCTGCAGCGCGGTCTCGAGCCGGTCCAGCGTCCGGTGCAGCGCGCCCGTGAGCGGCTGCAGCCGGCGGCGCCGCTCGCGCACCGCGGCCGAGAACGTGCGCGACTCGTCCTCGAGCACGTCGAGGCGGAGCGTGAGGCCGTGCCGCGCGAGGATCGCCTGCAGCCCTTCGGCGTTCGCGAGCAGGTCACGCCGCGTCTGCCGGTACGCGTGCTCGGCGAGGCGCTTGCGGTCCGCGTAGCGGAAGACGTTCTTGAAGAAGAGCTCGTCGTCGCCGCGGTCCGGCTCGAAGAGCAGCACGTCGGCGTGCGGGTAGTCCTGCTTGTACGTGCGCATGCCCACGAGCATCCGCGACTGGATCATCGCGCGGAAGGTCTGGCTCAGCACGACGGGCAGGCCGCCGCTCGCGAGGTCGAGGTTGCGGCGGTCGGCCGTGCCGCGGTCCGGCACGCTCGATGCGTCGAAGGCGACCAGCGGGTTCACGCAGATGACGAAGTCGGCGCCGTCGTCGAGGATCAGCGAGGCATTCATGGTGCGCATCAGCGCGCCGTCGACGTACGTGTGGCCGTCGATCTCGACCGGCGGATAGAGGCCGGGCAGCGCGGTGCTCGCCTGGATGGCCCGCGAGATCGGCACGTGGTCGAAGCCCGGCTCGCCGAAGCGGATCGAGTGGCCGCTGTTCAGCTCGGTGGCGATCACGTACAGCCGGCGGCGCAGCTTGCGGAAGTCGTTGCTGCGACCGTGCCCGCTGAAGAGCCTCGCGAGGAAGCGCTCGAACGGGCGGTTGTCGCAGAGGCCGGTCGGCAGCAGGCGGCCGAGCGGGTCGATGGCCTCCGCCCAGTCCTTGCTCGGGTCGCGCAGATACTGCTTCACGATCTCGGTTGCGAGCCCCGGCACCGCCGCGGTGCGCACCAGGAACTCGCGGAATGCGGGCCGCAGGAACAGGCCCGGGTGCACCGGGTACTCGAGCGACGCGTTGTGAATGAACACGAGGCCCATGTCCGTCGTGTCGTAGCCGTTCACGAGCCCGGCAGCGATCATCGCGCCGGCGCTGACGCCGACGTACATGTCGAGGTCCGTGAGGTCGAGGCCCCCGCACGCCTCGCTGATCGCGTGCAGCGTGCCGACTTCGTAGAACGCGCCCAGCGGCCCGCCGCCCGCGAGCGCGAGCCCGAAGCGGCGGTTGCTCGGCGGCGACTTTCGTACGGCGGGCTGCAGATCGAGCATGGTTGCCTGCTCCGTGCGTTCAGCCGGCCCGCGGTTTGCGGGTTGCCGCGCGTGGCCGGCGCGTAGCCGGCTTCCCGCGGCCGCGCGACGGCGCACCTGCGCGCGCCCGCCGCGCCGCGAGCGCCTTGACGTTCTCGTTCAGGTCCGCGACGCGCTGGGTCAGCAGCCGGATCTCCTCGGCGCTCGGCACGCCGATCTGCTGCAGGGCCTTCTGCACGCGGCTCTGGAACAGCATCTCGAGGTTGTCCCAGGTCTCCGAAGCCTGGTCGCGGGCGGAGTCGATGCGCGTCTGCACGGAACCCTGCGCCGAATCGAAGACGTCGCGGATCCGCTGCTCGGCGTTCGATCGCGACCGCTCGAGCAGCTTCCAGCCCTCGGCCACGGCGTCCTGGAAGGCCGCAGGGCCTTCCTGCTGGGCCTTCGAGATCGCGCCCATGCCCGCGAGCCACACCTGCTGGACACTGTCGGGGATGCCGAGCGTCGCCCGCGGCTCCGCGGCTTTCGCCTTTTTCCCGGGGCCTTTCCTTGCGCCGGGCCGGGTCGATCGTCTCTTGCCGCTCGCCGCCATGCTCGCCCCTTCGCGGCCACGGCCGCTCCTGTACTCATTCCTATTGTCGCCGAATCGTAGGCGCATGCTGCACTGTGTCAATCCGAGGACTAGGTAGATGCCGCAGGCGGGCGCGACGCCAGCATTCCCACGGTGACCGCGAGCAGCAGGTTCTCGAACTCCCGCCCGATCCGCTCGGCGAGCAGCCGCGGCTCGGGAACCCGCGCGCGGTCGGCGATGACGCCGAAGCAGGCCCGCCCGGCGTACGACAGCAGGCTGATCCCGACGCCGACCGAGCCGCTCTGCGGCACCCAGAAGTACATCTCCCTGATGGGTCGGCCGCACACCTGGAGCGGCGACTGCGGCCCGGGCACGTTCGAGACGACGGCGCTGGACTTGCGGCTGAAGAGTTCGATCGCCGGGGCTTGGAGCCCGGCGGGCGCCATGCCGAGCAGCGACAGCACCGCGAGCGACAGCGGCGGCTGCTCCGAGCGCTTGATCGCGAGCAGGGCGTCGCGTGCCTGGTGGAGCCGCTCGATCGGGTTCGCGACGCCCACGGGCAGGTCGACGTACACGAGCCCGAAACGGTTGCCGAGCGCAGGCGCCTCGTCCGCGGAGCGCAGGTTGACCGGCACCGTCGCCCGGAGCACGAGCCCTTGCGTATCCGAGCCCTGTCCGCGCAGGTAGCTCCCGAGGGCGCCTGCGACCGTCGCCATCAGCACGTCGTTGACCGTGCAGCCGAGTGCCCGCGCGATGGTGCGGACCTCGTCGAGCGGAATGGGCAGGCCCCACGCGGCGACCTTCTGGCCCGAGAGCGGCCCGCGCAACGGCGTGGGCGGATCGTCGGGCAGCGTCACCAGACGGGTGAACTCGCCGAGCGCATTGCCCGTGCGTCGCAGCAGGTTTGCCGCGCGGTCGGGATGGAAGGCCTGATGCACGCCGCCCTCGAGCAGGCGGATGCCCTCGACGACCACCTGCTCGAGCAGGTCGCCTGCCGGCTGCATGGCGCGGCCGGCCCACCCCGTGCGCGGGGGCTCCGCCCCGCTCGCAGCTGGGCGGGCCGCGCGCCGGCCGCGCTGCCCTGCCGCGAGCGCCGGCGCCGGGTCCTGTTCCGTCATCGAGAGCAGCACCCGGATCATCGCGATGCCGTCGGCGTAGCAGTGATGCACCCGGATGATCCACGCGCTGCCCGTTCCGTAGCGCTCGACCAGGTGCATCTGCCAGCGCGGGCGCCGCGGATCGAGCGGCGTACTCGCGAGTTCCGCGACGAGCCGTTCGAGCCCGGGCTGTCCCGCGGGCTCCGGCAGAGCGATCACCTCGCAGTGCCGGTCGAGGTCGAAATTTTCGTCCTCGACCCACGAGGCGCCGAGCGGGTCGGCCACGGCTTTGTGACGAAAGCGTGGGTAGCAGAGCAGCCGCTCGGCGAGCATCCGCCGGAAGGCGCGGGGAGCGACGGGCGCCGCTGTGATCGCGACGCCGACGATCATCATCGCGTGGCCGGGCCCGTCCATCCGGAGCCACGCCGTGTCGACACTCGACATCCGCTGGTGGTGGGTCGCCTGCATGCGCTGCTGCTCCGTCGCCTCCCGTTGCGCGGCCGCGGGTGCCGGGCGGCGGCCGGATGAAGCCGCCACGTTGACCTGCGGGGGCACGACCCCTAAGGTACCCGGAAAAATCGGTACAGCGTGCGTGGTCCAGGGCGGCTGCGTGCGGGGGAGAAATGAATGACCTATTTCGTCACCGGTGCGACCGGGTTCATCGGGCGTTATCTCGTCGAGGCGCTGCTGCGCCGCGGCAAGGGCACGGTCTACGTGCTCGTGCGGCCCAGGTCCGCGGGCAAGCTCGACGAGCTGCGCGAGTTCTGGGGCAAGGACAGCGCGAAGCGCGTCGTCATGATCAAGGGCGACCTGGGCCAGCCGATGCTCGGCGTCGGCAAGGCCGACGTGGCCCGGCTCCGTGGCAAGGTGAAGCACTTCTTCCACCTGGGCGCCGTCTACGACATCGACGCCAGTGCCGAGACGATGGAAAAGGCCAATATCGCCGGCACGACGAATGCACTCGCGCTGGCCGAAGGCGTGAAGGCGGGCTGCTTCCACCTCGTGAGCTCGATCGCGGCTGCCGGACTCTACCGCGGCACGTTCACGGAGGACATGTTCGAGGAGGCCGAGGCGCTCGACCACCCGTACCACCGCACCAAGCACGACTCCGAAGGACTCGTGCGCACCAACGGCCGGCTGCCGTTCCGCATCTACCGCCCGGGCGCCGTCGTCGGGCACTCCCAGACCGGCTTCATCGACAAGATCGACGGCCCGTACTATTTCTTCAAGGCGCTGCAGAAGCTTCGCGAGTCGTGGCCACGCTGGGTGCCGCTCGTCGGCATCGAGGGCGGCTACATGAGCCTCGTGCCGGTCGACTACGTCGTCGACGCGATGGTGCACCTCGCGCACCAGCCGAAGCTCGACGGTCGCTGCTTCCACCTCACCGACCCGAAACCGCGACGAGTCGGCGAGATCCTGAACGTGTTCGCGCGGGCGGCCCACGCGCCCGAGATGGCGTTCCGCGTCGACCCGAAGATGTTCGCGGTCGTGCCCGAGCAGGTCACGAAGTCGGTCGAGCGCAGCAAGCCCATCCAGAACGTCGTCGACCAGGTGCTGCGCGACCTGCAGGTCCCGAAGTCCGTGCTGCAGTTCGTGAACTACCCGACGCGATTCGATTCCACCGAGACGCGCAAGCTCCTCGACAAGGCGAAGATCCGCGTGCCCGCGCTCGAGGACTACGCGTGGCGCCTGTGGGACTACTGGGAGCGCCACCTCGACCCGGACCTCTCGATCGACCGCAGCCTCCGCGGCGCGGTGAAGGGCAAGGTCGTCGTCGTGACGGGCGGTTCGTCCGGCATCGGCGAGGCGGTCGCGATCCGCGTGGCGGACGCGGGCGGCAAGGTGGTGATCGTCGCGCGCGACGAGGAGAAGCTGGCCGAGGTCCGCAAGAAGATCGCCGACCGCGGCGGCCACGCGAAGACCTACTCCTGCGACATCACCGATTACGCGGCGAACGACAAGCTCGCGAAGGACATCCTGAAGGAGTTCGGGCAGGTCGACGTGCTGGTGAACAACGCCGGCCGCTCGATCCGCCGCTCGCTCGCCCTGTCGTACGACCGCTTCCACGACTTCGAGCGCACGATGCAGCTCAACTACTTCGCGTGCGTGCGGCTCACCATGAACCTGCTGCCGTCGATGACGGCGCGGCGCAGCGGCCACGTGATCAACGTCTCCTCGATCGGCGTGCTCACGAACGCGCCGCGGTTCTCGGCGTACGTCGCTTCGAAGGCGGCGCTCGAGTCGTTCGCGCGCTGCGCGGCCTCCGAGTTCCACGACGAGAACGTGCACTTCACGATCATCAACATGCCGCTCGTGCGCACGCCGATGATCGCGCCCACCAAGCTCTATGACGAGATGCCGACGATCATCTCGCCCGACGAGGCGGCCGACATGATTGCGGACGCCATCATCCGCCAGCCGCAGCGCATCGCGACGCGGCTCGGCGTGATGGCGGAGATCATGCACCTCGTGATGCCGAAGCTGTCCGAGGTGGTCATGAATTCCGCCTACCGGATGTTCCCGGACTCCGCGGCGGCCCATGGCAAGCGGGAGGGCGAGCCGCCGCGTCCGCCGACGAAGGAAGCGATGCTCTTCGCGATGCTGATGCGGGGCATCCACTGGTAGTTGCACGGCGGGAGGCTTGCCGGCGCGGGCGATGCCTCCCCGGGGCCGGCGTCCTATAGAATGCCGGCCGTGTCCCCAGGATCGTGGGACCCGAAATAGCCGAGGGAACGGACATGAACCTGCTGTTGATCGCCGCCGTGGTCGCGCTTCTCGTCACCTGGTACGCCCTGGGACAGCGACGCCGGCGCGCCGCCCGCGAGGCGGCGGAGCTCGAGGCCCGGCTGCGCAGCCGCCGGGCGAACCGCGTTCCGGTCGTCTCTTCGAACCTGCGCGGCAGCACGGCGGACGCGGCGCAATCCCCGTCCACCGCCGCGCGAGGCACTCGGCCGGATCGCTCCGCCTGATCCTGGCGTGGCCGGGCCCCGGAGCTACGGCTCGCTCGACAGGTGCCTGAGCGCCCCGGCCGCCGCCTCCCAGTTCCGGCCGTCGAACGGATCGGTCTCCACGCTCTCCACGGTACCGGGCGCGAGGCAGCGCACATTGACGCTGTAGCCGTCCGGGTTCGAGCGCGGCACGTAGAACGACTTGATGCCGCAGCGGCGGCAGAACAGGTGGCGCGCCGTCCCCGTGTTGAACGTGTAGGTGGTGAGTTCCCCGGCCCCGGCGATCAGGCGGAAGCGGCTCGCGGGGACGATCAGGTGCAGGTACCCCGTCATCGCGCAGATGGAGCAGTTGCACTCGTGCACGACGAGCCGCGCGGGCGCGCCCACTTCGAACCGGACCGCGCCGCAGTGGCAGCCGCCCCGATGGATGACCAGCACCTCCGTCATCGCGAGGCCTCGCCGGATGGAAGGAGTCCGACGGTAATCCCCGCAACCCGTGGCCCGCAATGGGCTGGATGCGCGATCGGGTAGGATGCCGCCACGATGCGCGAAAGCTCGCTGCGTTCCGTCCTGCTGGTGAAGGCGATCGAGGAGGTCGATCGCGCGGGCTCGGTCATTCCACCGGGCGACCGCGCCCACGCCACGCGGGAGACGCTGCGCTCCGTCGGAGCCGTGTCTCCCGGGGAGACGGCGAGCGACACCGTGCTTGCGCGGGCCCTCGCCGAGCGCGCGGAACGACTGGTCGGGCCCCTGGCGCAACGGCACCCAGTGGTCGAGGAGGCACTCGGCCGCACCACGACGCCGGCGTGGCTCGGGGTGCTGCTGATGATCGCTTCGTTCGCCACGGGCGTCGGGCTCTCGGCACTCGACGGCTCGAAGCGGATCGACATCCTCGCGTTCCCGTTCCTCGGCCTCATGGTCTGGAACCTTGCCGTCTACGCGATGCTCGCGATCTCTTGGCTGCGCCGCCGCCTTCGTCCACAAGGCCAGCGGCCGGCGCGCGCGGGCTGGCTGCAGCGCTCGCTCGCGGGACGGCTCGGGCGGCTCGTGAAAGACACCTCGCGAGTCCACGCGGTGCTCGGCCAGGCGCTCGCCGACTACGCGTCGAGCTGGGCCGAGGTGGGGCGGCCGTACCTCGCGCAGCACGCGCGGCAGTGGCTGCATCTCGCCGCAGCGGCCGTCGCGCTCGGGCTCGTCGCGGGTCTCTACGTGCGCGGGCTCGCGCTGCGCTACGAAGCCGGCTGGGAAAGCACGTTCCTCGGGCCGTCGCAGGTAGGGACCTTGGTCGGCCTCGTGTACGGACCCGTCGCGGGCTGGTCCGGCGTCGAGTTGCCGCGCACCGTCGCCGAAATCGAGGCACTGCGGTGGACGCCGACCGGCGGCGGAGCCAATGCCGCGCCCTGGATCCACCTGATCGCGCTGAGCCTCGCGTGCTTCGTGATCCTGCCTCGGCTCGCGCTGGCCGCGCTCGCACGCCTCGCGCTCCTGCGCCTCGGCCTGTCGCGGCGACTGCCGGACGGGCTCCATGCGTATGCGGCCGATGCGTTCCGCGGCGGCGGACTCGTGCGCAGCACGGGCACCGTCAGCGTCACGCCGTATGCCTACGAGCCCGCCGAGGCTTCGCTCGCGGGACTGCGGCGCTGGCTATCGGGCGCCGCGGGCCACGACGTGCAGCTCGACCGCCGCACGTCGCTGCGCTACGGCGAGGAGGACATGGCGGGTCCCGCGTTCGACCTCTCCGCCCACCGCGTGGCCGACGAACACGTGCTGCTGCTGACCCTCGCGGCCACGCCCGAAGCCGAGAATCACGGCGCCGTCATCGCGGCAGCGCGCGACGCGGCGCATCGCGCCCGCCCGCCCGCGCGGGTCCGGGTGGTCGTCGACGAAGCGCCGTATTCGGAGCGGATGTCCGGCGATGCGACGCTCGCGCCACGCCTCGAGGAGCGGCGCACGCTGTGGCGACGGTTCGTCGCGGGCTACGGGCTCGAGCCCGAACTCGTCGATCTCGCCCGCGCCGCGCGCGAGGCGCCTGCCGCGGCGGAGGGCATGCCTTGACCGACGCCGACGTCGGCCCGGCCTCGCGCATCGCGCTGAGCCTGATCTCGCACACGAACGTCGGCAAGACGACGCTCGCGCGCACGCTGCTGCGACGCGACGTCGGCGAGGTGCGCGACCTGCCGCACGTCACCGAGACCGCGGATGCCTATCCGCTCGTCGAATCGCCCGCGGGCGACGTGCTGCTGCTCTGGGACACGCCCGGATTCGGCGACAGTGCGCGCCTGCTGCGGCGGCTCGAGCAGAGCGGCAACCCGCTCGGCTGGTTCCTGACGCAGGTCTGGGACCGCTTCGTCGACCGACCGTTCTTCAGCAGCCAGCAGGCGATCCGCAACGTCCGCGACGAGGCGGACGTCGTGCTCTACCTCGTGAACGCCGGCGAGGATCCCGCCGCCGCCGGCTACGTCGACGCGGAAATGAAGATCCTGGGCTGGATCGGGCGCCCGGTGCTCGTGCTGCTGAACCAGCTCGGCCCGCCCCGCTCGGTGGCCGACGAGGACCACGACGTCGGGCGCTGGTCGCGGCATTTCGGCGGGCATGCCCCGGTGCGCGGCGTGATCGCGTTCGACGCGTTCGCCCGGTGCTGGGTGCAGGAGCACGCGCTGCTCGATGCGATCGCCTCGGTGCTGCCCGACGAACGGCGTGCTGCGTTCGAACGGCTCGCGGACGCGTGGCGGAGCCGCAACCGCGCGATCTTCGAGCAGTCGATGCAGGCGCTCGCGGCGCAGCTCGCGGCGGCAGCGAGCCACACCGTCTCGATCCCGAAATCGGGCCTCGCCGTCACGGCGCGTTCGCTGCTCGGACGCGTGCTGCGCGGCGCCGAGGCGGGAACCGACCCGGGCGTCGATGCCGCGATGGGCGAGCTCGCGCGCCGCCTCGACGAGCAGGTCCGGGCCGCGACCGACCGGCTGATCGAACTGCACGGCCTCGGCGGGCGTGCCGCGGCCGAGGTCCTGCATCGGCTTGGCACGGAGTACGCCGTCGAGCAGGCGGTCGATCCCGGCAAGTCCAGCGTCATCGGCGCCGCCCTCTCGGGAGCCCTCGGCGGCCTCGCGGCCGACCTCGCGGCGGGCGGCCTCACCTTCGGCGCGGGCGCGCTGATCGGAGGACTGCTCGGCGCCGCGGGGGGGCGTGGCCTCGCGCAGGCTTACAACCTCGCGCGCGGTCGCGACGACTCGGTCGTGCGCTGGTCGGGGGAATTCCTGACCGGACGCGTGACGGGCGCCGCGCTGCGCTACCTCGCTGTCGCGCACTTCGGGCGCGGTCGCGGCGACTATGTCCAGGGCGAGTATCCGTCGCACTGGCGCGCGCAGGTCGAGTCGGCGGTGGCGCGGCGGGGGCCGGAGTTCGCGGCGGTCTGGTCCGCGGCCGAGCGCGGAACGGAAGCCGCGGCGCTCGAGGCCCGGTTGCGGCCGCTGCTGGAGGCTACCGTCGCCGAAGTGCTCGCCGCCCTGTATCCCGTCGCCGCGAAGGCCTGAGCGCGGGTCAGATCTCGGACACCGAGAGGCGCCTCAGGAGCGCCATGCGCTTGTCGTGGTGCTCTTCCATGCGGCCCAGCACGTCGGCGAGGAACTCGACCGTGCTCACGACGCGCGGGCCCTTGTTCAGCATCACGCACTCGGCGCGGCTGCTCATTACGGCGTCGCTCACCTCGGCACGCGAGGGGGCACCGGCCTTCGCGAGGCCTTCGAGCACCTGGGTCGCCCAGATCACGGGCACGTGCGCGGCCTCGCAGAGCCAGAGGATCTCCTCCTGCACCTCCGAGAGCCGCTCGAAACCGATCTCGACCGCGAGGTCGCCGCGCGCGACCATCACACCGACCGGGGGCGAGTGCAGGCTCGCGAGCAGGATGCGCGGCAGGTTGCGGAACGCGGCGGCGTTCTCGATCTTGAGCACGATGCCGAGGTGGCCCGCCCCCAGCGCGTGCAGGTGGTCCTCGAGCAGCAGGACGTCCTCCGGCGTGCGCAGGAACGAGAGCGCGATCATGTCGGCGAAGCCCACGACCTCGCGCAGGTCGTCCACGTCCTTGTCGGTGAGCGCCGCGAGCCCGAGCTCGGTGTCCGGGAAATTGATGCCCTTCTCGGCCTTGAGGCTCGCGCCGGCCGGCGGCGCGTGCGTCACCTCGATCTCGATCCGCTCGCCGTCGCAGGCGCGCACGACGCCGCCGATCTTGCCGTCGTCGAGCCACACCCGCTCGCCCGGCCGGACGCGCTCGAAGGCAGCCGCCAGCGTGCAGTGGATGCGCGCCGGCTCGACCATGATGCCGTCGGCGTCCCGACCCGCGGCCCGTCCTGGGTCTACAGCGCGCGTCAGCACGAGCGGCTCCCCGAGCTCGAGGCGGATCGGCACGACGACGCCCGGCAGCGGACCGACGACGAGTTCGAAGGCCCGTTGCCCGTCGCGGACCACGGTCACGTGCTGGTCCTGCGCCACGTACATCGACTGGGCCGCGTCGGCGAGCGCCGAGCGGCCCGCGGTCGCCGTGACGATGAGCGCTCGCTCGCGCCCGCGCAGATCGACGAGTTCGAGGCGGTCGCCTGCCTGAAGGCCCTCGTCCGGCAGGCCGGCGAGCGGCACGGGCGTCGCGCCGGGCGGCGGAGTCTCGGGCTGCAGTGCCGGCGTGAGCCAGACGCGGGCCGGGGTCACCGTGCGGCCCATCGCGTCGCGCTTCGGCTTGATGCGCGCGAAGTGGCCGACCGGACCGATGGGACCCGTGCGCAGCTTCGGTCCCGCGAGGTCCGCCTGGATGCGGCAGTGACGGCCGACGACCCGTTCCGCGTGGCGCAGGTTCGCGGCCATGCGTCGCCACGCCTGAGCGTCGTCGTGGGCGCAGTTGATGCGCATCACGTCCATGCCGGCGCGGAGCAGGTCCTCGATCAGCCGGGCGTCGTCCGCAGCGGCGCTCGGCATCGTCACCATGATCCGCACCGAGCGGTGCCGCGGCGTCGGCCCGAGCAGGCGGCGTGCGTGGTCCCGCAGCAGCAGCGGGCCGGTCAGGAAGTCGGCCGGCGGGGCCGGCGCGGGGCTCGCCACCGCGTCGGCGAGCGCCTCGACGTTCGCGATCACCGCGTTGAAGGTCGCGAGCACGTGCGACTCGCTGACGCCGAGCGACGACAGGCCCAGCGAGTGCAGGTCGTGCTGGAGGTTCCGGATGTCCTGCTGCCGCATGCTCAGGTAGTGCAGCAGGTTGCGGGCGCTGTTGCGGAAACGCGGCTCGACGGCGTCGAGCTCCGGGGCGTGGGTCGCCTCGAACTCGAGGGCCCGGTCCCGGAGTGTCCGCAGCGCGGCAAGGGTGCGTTCGAGGAGGCGGTCGGTCGACATGGGGGAACGACGGGAAGCAGCCCACCACACTAGGAGCCCCACATGACAGGAATGTTGCGGGCGACGCCACCCGTCGGGCTCCTCACCTATTTGGGTGATTCCACCCGGGCCGGTTTGTGGTCTATTGGAACCACGAATACGCCGCAGGCAAGGGAGGCGTGTCCTGGGACGGTCGCGCACCACACGGAACGGCGACGACGAGACTTCCGCACCGCGCGAGGCCGGCGTCTCGAGGCCGAGATCCACCGGCAGACGGCGGACGGGCAGCGATGGGAGCCGTGCGGTGCCAGGGAAGGCGCCGCGCGGTTCCTTCCCGGCCGGGAGCGGCAACCGCGTCTTCAGCGGCCTCGGCCGGCTGATCCTCGACCGCATCGACCGCGGCGTCATCCTGATCGACGAGCGACGCCGGGTGAAGGACGCCAATGCACTCGGCCGCCGGCTGCTCGCGGAGCCGAACGGCCTCAAGGTGACCGCCGGCCGGCTGGGGTTCACGCGCGCGGATCTCGACGAGCGGCTGAGCCGGCACATCGCCGAGTACCGCAAGGGCGACGGCAAGAGCCTCGGTCCGCTCGCGTTCCGCCTGCGCCACAACGGGCGGCCCCCGAGTCGTGTCGTCCTCGTGCCGGTGCCGCCGGCTGCCGACCAGCGCGAGGTCGCATTCTTCCTGCTGATTTACGGTCCGCCGGAGCGCCGCGAGATCTCGATCGAGGTGCTGACCGAGGTGTACGGTCTCACGCGCGGGCAGGCCGAGGTCGCGCGGAGCCTTTTTGCGGGCCGCGGCGCGGAAGCGACCGCGGAGGCGCTCGACCTGTCGCTCAACACGGTGCGCACGCACCTGAAGCACATCTTCACGCGCTGCGAAGTGCAGTCGCAGCGGGAGCTCCTGCACCTGCTCGCCACCGGACCCAGCGAGCTCTGATCAGCGGCCGGTGATCACGCGCAGGGCACGTGGCTCGAGGCTGAACTCCGCAGGCGTGCGACCCGGAAGCTGGCCGTCGGCCTGCACCGCCGCGTCCGGCCGGGTCTCGATCCGGACGCGGGCCGCGCGCAGGTGATGGATCGCCGGGTCGCCGAGGAGCCGCCCGGCATACAGCTTGCCGAGCTTCGGCAGCGCCTGCGGCAGCGAGAGGGCGTCGACCGCGACCACGTCGAGGAGCCCGTCGTCCATGCGTGCCGTCGGCGCGACGTGCATGCGGTTGCCGCAGTAGCGCGCGTTCGCGACGAAGGCGAGCAGGAACCGCCCCTCGAGCGTCGTATCGTCGGCCGTGATGCGGAACTCGGGCGCGCGGTAGGAGCGCAGTTCCCGCAACGCGATGCCGAGGTAAGTGAAGGCGGAGGGCACCGGCCGCGGCACGCGCTCCGTGACGAGCGCGTCGAACCCGGCGCCCGCGACGTTGATGAACCAGTGCCGCGGCGCACCCGGAGCCGCGAAATCGATCGCCCCGACGTCGTGCAGCATGGTGCGGCCGGCTGCCACGGCCGCGGCGATGTCGCGCGGGTCACGGCCGATGCCGAGCGAGCGGGCCCAGTCGTTCCCGGTGCCGTTCGGCGCCACGGCGAGCGTCACCTTCGCCGCGACGTCGGGCCCCGCATTCATGATTCCCTGCAGGACTTCGTTCACCGAGCCGTCGCCGCCGACGGCGAGCAGCCGGCGACGCCCTTCTGCGATGGCTCGCGCCGCGAGATCGCCGGCGTGCCCCGGTCCCTGCGTCCGGATCATGTCGCACTGCACGCCGACGGCCTGCAGCGCACGCTCGATCGAGCGCCACGACCGACCGGCATCGGCACGGCCGGACGCCGGGTTCACGATCGCGAGCCACGGAACCTCGGTTGAACGCTCCATCCCGCCCCGATTCTTGAGTCGTGCCGGGCGCCTTCTGGCGGCCAGCCGGCGACCACCTTACCGCACCGGCGCGGTGCAGTGCCCGTCGACGAACGCCTGCTGCGACCGCAGCGTGTCCTTCGGGGTCGTCGAGCCGGGCGCCATCATCTCCCACAGCCGGTTGCGCGCTTCGACGCAATCCGGGCTGTTGGCGACGCGCAGCTTCGCTGCCATCTCCTCCTGTTCGCGCCGCAACACCGGATCGTCGCTGCAGTTCAGGTCCGCCGTCTGCTTGAGGCGGCGGATCTCGGTGGCGGACGTGGGTTCCGTGCCGCCCGTCTTGCGCTCGAGCGCCTCGAGCGCGATCACGCACTCGCGCGTCTGGAGCTGACCGAGCAGCTGCGCGCGGGCGGCGGCCTGTTCCGGCGACACCGGCTTCGGTGGGGGCTGGTTGCTGCCCGACGATCTGCCGCTGGTCGAACTCGTGCTCGGTCGCCTGGCCGTGCTCGAGGTCTTGATGTCGAGGCGCTCCGCCTTCACGCCGGCGGGCGGCTTCTCGCTCGAGAGGTGGATGACGCCGTTCTCGTCCACCCAGCGATAGACCTGGGCGTGGATCGCCGGCGTCACGAACGTCGCAAGCAGGAAAGCAGTGCCGATCAGGAGTGCGCGGCGGCAGCGTCCATTCAGGCCGTCACGGCGGGCAAGATCGATCGGGTGCTCCATGCTGCGGACTCTACAGGCGCGCGGGCGCGGCGATGGAGACGCAGTGCAGCTTCCGGACGACGACGACCCCGTCCTGGTCACGCCGGCTCGACCGCCAGGCCTTCCCGCTGCGCCGCATCGAGCAGTCGCTGGTCGAGGGTGACGAAGCTCACGGAGGAGGGGTCCGTGCCTGCGATGCCGAGCGCGGCTGCGAGCTGCAGGCTGTCCGCTGCTCGCAGAGGGTGCACCCGCAACAGTCGTTGCGCCCGCTGGCGCAGAACGTCGGTGGGCACCACCTGATGCCAGGTCCGCTCGAGCTTCCGCACGCGTTCCACTGCCGCGCTGGCGACGGTCGTGGGCAGCGAGCCATCGCGTTCCCGACGCGACAGCGCGGAGACGAGTTCGACCGGCGTACCCCACCAGACGACCATCACGGGATCGGCCTCAAGCATGGCGAGCAGGTGGTCGCGGCCCGGCTCGTCGACGATCAGCGGCACGATCGCGGACGAGTCCCAGAACCTCACCGGCCCTCCGCGCGGTCCTCGAGCAGCGCCTCGACGACGCTTTGCGCCGCGCCTGGCAGCGGCGTGCGGACCAGATCCAGCGACAAGGACTCACTGGGCGGGGTGATGATGCCGGCGCGCTGCAGCTGCGCGATGCGGTCGTCGTCATCCTCGTCCGCGACGCGATCGATGCGTGCGATCGGGCGGTCGCGATCGTAGACGATCACGGTCTGCCCGGCCCGGACGCGCTGCAGGTAGGCGCTGAGCTGGTTCTTGAGCTCCGAGATGGAGGCCTTCTTCATCGGGCCATCATAGCCAGATCGACGTGGCCACGGAAGCCCGCGGGGCGCGGTTCGTGACGCCGGTCAGGCGTAGCGCTTCAGGATCTTCGCGAGCCCGTCCGCGCCCGGGTGCAGCTTCTCGTACGGCACCTGGTTCAGCGGCACGTCGGTCGTGCGCGCCATCTCGTGCATGTCGGGCTGCGCGTTTGCCGAGAGGTAGATGAGCCCGGTGACGTGCTCGCCCTGCCGCAGCTTCGTGCGCATGTACTCGAACGCCTTGCCGCGGTGCGTCGGGTCGTAGTCCTTGTCGAGCTTGCGCAGCACGAGCCGGCTGCCGTCGTGCATCTCGACCGGCAGGGCCTCGCCCTCCGCGTAGGAAACGCTGATCTCCTGGCGCGGCGGGACGTAGTCCGCGTGCACGGCTTCCTGGTAGTGCTCGCGCGTGAAGGCGTAGCTCTTCGTCGAGCCGACGTGATCGTTGAACGTCACGCAGGGCGAGATCACGTCGATCATCGCGAAGCCCTTGTGCGTCAGGCCCGCCTGGATCAGGGGCACGAGCTGCTCGCGGTCCCCGGAGAAGCTGCGCGCGATGAAGCTGCCGCCGAGCGACAGCGCGGCGAGGCACGGGTCGACGGGCGCCTGCTGGTTCTCCTCGCCCTTCTTCGACTTCGTGCCGATGTCGGCCGAGGCGGAGAACTGCCCCTTGGTGAGGCCGTACACGCCGTTGTTCTCGCAGATGTACAGCATGTTCAGGTTGCGGCGGATCGCGTGCGCGAACTGCCCGAAGCCGATCGACAGCGAATCACCGTCGCCCGAGACGCCGATGTAGTAAAGCGCCTTGTTCGCCGCGTTGGCGCCCGTCGCGACCGACGGCATGCGGCCGTGGACGCCGTTGAACCCGTGCGAGCCGCTCGCGAAATAGGCCGTGGTCTTCGACGAGCAGCCGATCCCCGAGAACTTCACGAGCTGCTCGGGGCGGATGCCGAGCCCCCAGATCGCCTCGATGATCGCGGCGGTGACGGAATCGTGGCCGCAGCCCGCGCACAGGGTCGACATCGCGCCCTCGTAGTCGCGGCGCGTGAGGCCGAGCGCGTTCTTCGGCAGGTCGGGATGGCGGACCTTCGGCTTGTTGATGAAGGACATCTTGGTTCCTCAGACGGAAGCGAGCGAGCGGCGGGACTCGCCGAGCTCCGCGAGCACCGCCTCGACGATCTCCTTCGAGGTCATCGGCAGGCCGTTGTAGTGCAGGATCGAGTGCAGCTTCGACTTCGGCACGTCGGTCTCGAGCGTGAGCAGCGCGCGCAGCTGCGCGTCGCGGTTCTGCTCGACGACGAAGATCTTCTCGTGCGAGGCCATGAACGACTCGACCTCCTTGGTGAACGGGAACGCCTTGATGCGCATGTAGTCCACGGGGATGCCCCGCTTCGCGAGGATGTCGCGCGCCTCGTTCACCGCGCCGCGGCTCGAGCCGATCGCGACGAGGCCGAGCGAGCTCGTGCCGGTGGCCTCGATGACGGGCGGCGGCACCAGCGTCTTCGCGCGCTTGAACTTGCGCACGAGACGGTCCATGACCACCTGGTACTCCTGCGAGTCTTCGGTGTACCCGCCGTACTGGTTGTGGCCCGAGCCGCGCGTGAAGTAGGCGCCCTTCGGCGTGACGCCGGGCAGCGTGCGGTACGGGATGCCGTCGTCGTCGACGTCGAGGTAGCGGTGGAACTTCGGCAGCGCCTCGATCTGCTCCTTCGTGAGCATCTTGCCGCGGTCCGGGCGGTACGCATCGTCCCACTTGAGCTCGGGGCACATCCAGTCGTTCATGCCGATGTCGAGGTCCGACATCACGAACACCGGCGTCTGCAGGCGCTCGGCGAGGTCGAACGCCTGCACCGCCATGTAGAAGCA
>Ga0105090_10000337_pt1 | contig 22266 bp, 18 predicted proteins | sample PPLLak3March2015_FD_79110 | JGI IMG/M metagenome (GOLD analysis project Ga0105090, IMG submission 79110) | Freshwater sediment microbial communities from Prairie Pothole Lake near Jamestown, North Dakota, USA - PPLs Lake P7 Core (1) Depth... | ecosystem: Environmental > Aquatic > Freshwater >...
GCGGCTGATGGAAACTGAACCCACGCCGGCAGCCTGGGAACGGCATCCGTCCGCTTCTGGCCGGGACGAGCCAAAGCGGAGCTCAAATTGACCGCCGTAAACCAGCCATCCAAGGCGGTCCAGTGGGAGAAATTCTGAGCGGATCACCAGGGGCCGGTTATGGCCGATTCGAGACCTTGCCGACGGCGCAAAGCGGACACTCGTGGACCGATCCGAGCACGGTTTCCGGCGGCGACCACTACTCATCTGGGCATGAGGTCGGCGCCCTGGGAGTCGTGTGTGACGAGAGACACCGAAGGGTGTGCGGGCTTTGACGACCGCCAGTACGTGGCGAACCCCGGGATTGGCCGCACTACGCCGTACGGACTTCATTCCCTCCGGTCAGCGGCGCGCTACTCCCGGTAGTGGCAGCCGCGGCTCTCGTGGTTCTCCCACGCGGCGAGCGTGACGATCAGCGCGACGCGCACGGCGTTGCGGAGCCCGAGCAGCTCGTCGGTGAGCGCCGCCGCGCGGTAGAAGCGCTCGATCTCGACCTCGAGGTTGCGGAGGTCCTGGATCGCGCGCGCGAGGCGGCGCGTGGTGCGCACGAGGCCCACGTAGTTCCACATGATGTGCTTGATCGAGCCCATGTCCTGCGCGATCAGCGCGGGGTCCGGCAGCTCGTGGCCGGTCGGCTGCCAGGCCGGGATGTCGTCGTAGCGCACGCCGTCGTGCGTCGCGAGGTCCGCCGCGATGTGCCGGGCCGAGCGGTAGCCCCAGACCAGCCCCTCGAGCAGCGACGTGCTCGCGAGCCGGTTCGCGCCGTGCAGCCCGGTGCACGAGACCTCGCCCACCGCGTAGAGCCGCTCGATCGTGCTGCGGCCGTGCTCGTCGGCCCAGACGCCGCCCACCGCGTAGTGGGCGGCGGGCACGACCGGCAGCAGGTCGCGCGTGACGTCGATGCCGTACTCGAGGCAGCCGCGGTACATGCCCGGGAACTCGGTCCGGATGCGCTCGGCCGGGATGTTCGAGCGCAGGTCGAGGTAGACGTTCGGAACGCCGCGCTGGAGGATCTCCGAGTGGATGCTGCGGGCAACGACGTCGCGCGGCGCGAGGTCCTTCCACTCCGGTTCGTAGCGCTCCATGAACGGGTTGCCCCGTTCGTCGACCAGTTTCGCACCGGCGCCGCGGACCGCTTCGGTGACGAGGAAGCACGGCGCGTTGCGGTGGTAGAACGCGGTCGGGTGGAACTGCACGTATTCCGTGTTGATGACGCGGGCGCCGGCGCGATAGGCCATCGCGAGGCCGTCGCCGCGCGAGCCGACCGGGTTGGTCGTGCGCAGGTAGATCTGGCCGAGGCCACCCGTGGCGAGGATGGTCGCGCGGGCGAAGCAGCGGACGATGCGTCCCGTCGACTGGTCGAGCACGTAGGCGCCGACGCAGGAGAGCGGGTCGTAGATGGCCCGGCGGTCTCGCCCGTGGTGCGCGGGCGTGAGGAGGTCGACCCCCGTGTGGCTCGTGAGGAAGCGCACGCGCGGGTGGCGCCGCAGCTCTGCGATCAGCGAGTCCTCGATCGCGCGGCCGGTGGCGTCGGTGGCGTGCAGGATCCGCGGCAGCGAGTGGCCGCCCTCGCGGCCGAGCGCGAGGCTGCCGTCGGGCTTGCGGTCGAAGGGCACGCGCAGCCGCTCGAGCAGGATGCGCTCGACGAGTTCCGGGCCCTCGCGAGTCAGGATCTCGACCGCGCGACGGTGGCAGATGCCGTCGCCCGCGTGCTCGATGTCCTTCGCGAGCAGTTCGGGCGCGTCGTCGGGGGCGGTGTAGATGATGCCGCCCTGCGCCCAGTACGTGTTCGACTCCTCGGCACGCTCGGCCCGGGAGACGATCAGCACGTCGAGACCGGCCTCGGCGAGCTCGAGCGCCGCCGTGCCGCCGGCGATGCCGCAGCCGAGCACGAGCACGTCGGTCTGGATCGCCTCGCTCAATCGATTTTCGGGCCGATCGCGAGCATTCGCTCGACCGAGCGGAGCGCGCGGATGCGGACGTCCTCGGGCACGTCGATGACCCAGCGCAGGTACTTGAGCGAATCGCGCGTCTGCTCGAGCGTGATCTCGTGCATGTGCGGGCAGCGGTGGCTGCAGAGCCGCAGCATCTCCTTCTCCGGGTTCGCGGCGACGATGTTGTCGCCCATCGAGCACTCGGTGAGCAGCAGGAAGCGCTTCGCTTTCGACTGCTCGACCGCCTTGATCATCGCCGTCGTGCTGCCGGAGTAGTCCGCCTTCGCGACGACCTCCGGGCTGCATTCCGGGTGCGCGAGGATCATCACGTCCGGGAACTGGGAGCGCACCGAGTCGATGTCCTCGGGCGTGAAGAGCTCGTGCACCTCGCAGCGACCCTTCCACGCGATCATCGTGCGCTCGACGTCGGTGCCGGGCCGCGCCCCGGCGCCCGGCTTCGGCAGCACGCTCGGGACGATCACGTGGCAGCCGGTCTCGCGGGCGACGTTCTTCGCCAGGTATTCGTCGGGCAGGAAGATGACGGTGTCCGTCTTGAGCGACTCGACCACCGCGACGGCGTTGCTGGACGTGCAGCAGATGTCGCACTCCGCCTTCACGTCCGCGTAGGTGTTGATGTAGGTCACGATCGGAACGCCCGGGTAGGCGGCGCGCAGCGCGCGGACGTCCGCCGCCGTGATGCTCTCGGCGAGCGAGCAGCCGCCCCGCTCCGTCGGCAGCAGCACGGTCTTGCCCGGGTTCAGGATCTTGGCCGTCTCGGCCATGAAGCGGACCCCGCAGAACACGATCACGGGCTTGTCCGTCTCGGCCGCGCGGCGGCTCAGCTCGAGCGAGTCGCCCCGGAAATCCGGCACGGTGTGGAAGAGTGCCGGCTCCATGTAGTTGTGACCGAGGATCACCGCGTCGCGCTCGGCCTTGAGCGCGAGCACCTCGGCGGCCACCTCGGCCTTGAGGAGCAGTTCGGCCTCGGGCATGACATCGCCGAGCTTCCGCCGCAGATCCTGGTAGATCGCTTCCGCCTGCATCACGTTCCTGTCCTGTCCCACGTGCGACTAGGCCGGGATTCTATGCCATGCTGCGGCTTCCCGCAGGCCGAGGCTCTCCCATGCCGTCCCCGAACCACGACCTGATCGTCTTCGGCGCCACGAGCTTCGTGGGCCAGATCGTCGCCCGCTACCTGCTCGACCAGTACGGCGTGCAGCGAGGCCTCAAGTGGGCCATCGCGGGCCGCTCCGAGGCGAAGTTGAACGCGCTCCGGACCTCGCTCGGCATGAAGGCGGGCCGGCTGCCGATGCTGGTGGCGGACGCAGCGGACGAGGCCGCCCTTGCGCGCATGTGCGCGGCGACCCGCGTCGTCGTCTCGACCGTGGGGCCGTACGCGCTCTACGGCGAGCCGCTGGTGCGGGCGTGCGCCGAGTCGGGCACCGACTACTGCGACCTCACGGGCGAGGTGCAGTGGGTCCGGCGCATGATCGGCAGCTACGAACAGGCCGCGCGCCGCTCCGGTGCCCGCATCGTGCATTGCTGCGGCTTCGACTCGATCCCTTCCGATCTCGGCGTCCACTTCCTGCAGCGCGCGGCGCAGGAGCGGCACGGCCAGCCGTGCGTCGAGGTCAAGATGCGCGTCCGCAGCGCCCGCGGCGGCTTCTCGGGCGGCACGGTCGCGAGCCTGCTCAACCTCGTCGAGCAGGCTGCGCGCGACCCGGCGCTGCGCAAGGAACTCGCCGACCCGTACTCGCTCTGCCCGACGGGATACGAGCCCCGCGTGCGCCAGCCGAACGTGAAGGGGCCGATGTTCGACGCGGACTTCGACGCGTGGGCGGCCCCCTTCATCATGTCCGGCATCAACACCCGTGTCGTGCAGCGCTCCAATGCGCTCGCGAAGCAGGCCTACGGCCGGGAGTTCCGCTACGACGAGGCGATGCTCACGGGCCGCGGCCTCAAGGGGCGGCTCGGTGCCTCGGCCGTCTCGGCGGGCCTCGCGGGCTTCGTGGTCGCGAGCGCGCTGCCGCCGTCCCGCTGGCTGTTGAAGCGCGTGCTGCCCGAGCCCGGCGAGGGCCCGAGCGCCGAGGCGCAGCGCACGGGCCACTTCGACCTGCGATTCCTCGGCCGCACGGCCGGCGGCGACGTGCTGCGCGTCAAGGTGACGGGCGACCGCGATCCCGGCTACGGTTCGACCGCCAAGATGCTCGGCCAGGCCGGCGCCTGCCTTGCGGAGGACGTCGCCGACGCCGGCGGCGGGTTCTGGACGCCGGCGACGCTGCTGGGCGACCGGCTCGTCGAACGCCTGCAGGCGCACGCGGGGGTCACGTTCGAGGTCATCGACTGAAGTCCGCCACGGCAAGGAGTCCCGACATGTCCACGCAGCAGCACTACGTCCGCGCGCTCGATTCGCTGGACTGGCGGGTCGCGCAGGACTTCGAGGCGAACTTCCGCTGGGAGTACGCGGACGGGCGCGAGCGGCTGCTCGCGCTGTACCGCAAGGGTAAGCGCCAGCAGTGGGACTCCGACGAGCGCATCGACTGGTCGCAGTCGCTCGACCCCGAAAACCCGGCCGGCATGCCCGACCAGATGCTGTCGATCTACGGCTCGCCTGCATGGAACCGGATGAACGCGAGCGAGCGCATCCGCCTGCGCCACCACATCCAGGCCTGGCAGCTGTCGCAGTTCCTGCATGGCGAGCAGGGCGCGCTCGTCTGCACCGCGAAGATCGTCCAGCAGGTGCCCAACCTGGACGCGAAGTTCTACGCGGCGACGCAGGTGATGGACGAGGCGCGCCACGTCGAAGCCTTCTCGCGCCTGCTCCACGAGAAGTACCAGCTCGTCTACCCCATCAACCCGCACCTGCAGAGCCTGATCGACGACACGCTGCGCGACTCGCGCTGGGACATGACCTACCTCGGCATGCAGGTGCTGATCGAGGGCGTCGCGCTCGCGGCGTTCGGGCTGCTCCGCGACTTCGCGACCAACCCGCTGTCGAAGTCCGTCACGGCGTACGTCATGCAGGACGAAGCGCGGCACGTCGCGTTCGGGCGGCTCGCGCTCCGGGACTACTACCCCGAGCTCACCGACCACGAGCGGGACGAGCGCGAGGAGTTCGTGGTGGAGGGCTGCTACCTGCTGCGGGACCGCTTCCTCGGCGAGGAAGTGTGGGAGTGCCTCGGCCTGCCGGTAGACGAGTGCAAGGAATGGGTCGACCGCTCGGAGCTCATGAAGGTCTATCGCACGAGCCTCTTCTCGCGCATCGTGCCCACGATCCGGGACATCGGGCTCTGGGGACCCCGGGTCCGCAAGGCCTATGCGGACATGGGCATCCTGGGTTACGCGGACGCCGACGCCGAGCAGCTCGGCCAGCAGGACGAGCAGGTGGCACGGGAGCTCGACGCGCGCCTCGGCGAGATCCGTCGCACGGCGGCGTCGGCGCAGTGAGCCCGGCGGGCCGCGCGATTCAGGTGGGCAGGCGCCCGTAGTCCGCGAATTTCGCGGTCACGCGCTCCAGCTCGTCAGCCGAAAGCAACCTCGGCTCGAGCCCGGCCGCCAGCAGGGCGAGGTACTGGCCGGCGAGGTTCTCGACCTCCACCGCGACGGAATGGGCCACCCTCAGCGTCGGCCCCACCGTGATGACGCCGTGGTTGCCGAGCAGTGCAGCCCGGCGACCGGTGAGCCCCTCGAGCGCCCGCTCGGCGAGCCCGGCGGTGCCGAAGGTCGCGTAGGGCATGCAGCGCACGTCGCCGCCTGCGAGCGCGATCATGTAATGGAACGCCGGGATGCCCCGCCCCGCGCAGGCGAGCGCAGTCGCCCGCGGACTGTGCGTGTGCACCACGGCGGCGACGTCCGGGCGCGCTGCGTAGATCGCCTGGTGCATGCGCCACTCCGACGAGGGACGCGTGCCGCGCGCGGCTGGCGCGCCCTCGAGCGGCACCTCGACGAGCGCGGCCGCGCTGAGGTCCGCGTAGGGCATGCCTGCCGGCGTGATCAGGAAACCCGCCTTCGAACGGCACGAGACGTTGCCCGACTTGTTGGGCACCAGTCCGGCGGCGTCGAGCGCGCGCGCCACCGAAACCAGTTCACCGGGCGTTTCATGCATCGACGTCATGTTTTGGTCCGTTCCGGATACAGCGCGAGCAGTCCCTCGCGGCTCGCCGACGTCACGCCGCGCTCCGTGACGAGGCCCGTCACGAGCCGCGCCGGCGTGACGTCGAACGCGGGATTCGCGACGGGGCTGCCGGGCGCGACGACCTCGACGTCGAGCACCGTCCCGTCCGCGCTGCGCCCGCGCACGTGCGTCACCTCCCGGGCGTCCCGTTCCTCGATCGGCACCTCCACGACCCCGTCCCGGATCGTCCAGTCGATCGTCGACGACGGCAGCGCGACGTAGAACGGCACGTCGTTGTCGCGCGCCGCGAGCGCCTTCAGGTACGTGCCGATCTTGTTCGCGACGTCGCCCGCCGCGGTCGTCCTGTCGCTGCCCACGATGCACAGGTCGACGAGCCCGCGCTGCATCAGGTGGCCGCCGGTGTTGTCGGCGATCACCGTGTGCGGCACGCCGTGCGCACCCAGTTCGAAGGCCGTGAGCGCGCCGCCCTGGTTTCGCGGCCGCGTCTCGTCGACGTAGACGTGGACCGGCACGCCGGCTTCGTGAGCCGCGTACACCGGCGCGAGCGCCGTCCCCCAGTCCACGCACGCGAGCCAGCCGGCGTTGCAGTGCGTGAGCACGCGCACCAGCCCGCCCCCGCGGCGCAGGCGTACGTCCCGCAGCAATTCGAGCCCGTGGCGGCCGATCGCGCGACAGGCGGCCACGTCCTCCCCGGCGATCGCGGCCGATTCGGCATAGGCCCGAGCTTCCCGATCCGCCGCCGGCAGGCTCCTCAGCGCCGCGTCGAGCCGTGCGAGTGCCCAGCGCAGGTTGACGGCGGTCGGCCGCGTGGCGCCGAGCAGCCCGAGCGCGCGATCGAGGTTCGCTTCCGACGGATCGGCACGCATCGCGAGCGCGACGCCGTACGCCGCGGTCACGCCGATCAGCGGTGCGCCGCGCACGATCATGGCGCGGATCGCGTGCGCGGCCGCCTCGACGTCGGCGAGCGGACGTCGCACGAACTCGAAGGGCAGCCGCGTCTGGTCGACGACCGTGACGCTCCGTCCGTCGGCCTCGACCGCGATCGTGCGTTCCGGGCGCCCGTCGACTCGCACGGCAGCCCCTCTCAGCGCTTGGCCAGCACGCGCCCGGCGACCGCGTCGAGCTTCGCGACGAGCGCCGGGTCGCGCGCCTCGGGCGACGTCAGGATCGCCCCGTCGAGCGCGCGATCCGAGCCTGCGGGGCACGGCACGCGCTCCGCCGGGAAATCCCGCGCGAGCCGGGCGAACAGCTGCCGCGCGCGCGCGGCGTTTCCGGCCATCACGCTGAGCAGGCCCGCGACGTCGACGGGCCCGTGCACCTCGTGCCAAGCGTCGTAGTCGGTGACCATGGCGACGACCGCATAGGTGATCTCGGCCTCGCGCGCGAGCTTCGCCTCGGGCATCGAGGTCATGTGCACGACGTCGTAGCCGAGGCGCTGGTAGGTGAGCGACTCGGCAAGCGTCGAGAACTGCGGACCTTCCATGCAGACCGCGGTGCCGCCGCGGTGGAACGCGATGCCCTCGGCCTCGGCGGCGTGGGCCACGAGCGCCTGCAGCGCCGGACCGACCGGGCGTGCGAACGACACGTGCGCCACGCATCCGGTGCCGAAGAACGAGCTCTCGCGTCGCACCGTGCGGTCCACGAAATCGTCCACCAGGACGAAGGTGCCGGGGCTCAGTTCGTCACGGTACGACCCGCAGGCCGAGAACGACACGAGGTCGGTCACGCCGACCCGCTTGAGCGCGTCGACGTTGGCCCGGTAATTGATCTCGGACGGCGGGATCCGGTGGCCCCGGCCGTGCCGGGGCAGGAACGCCACCTCCGTGGCGCCGACGCGCCCGATGCGCAGCGCGTCCGATGGCTCGCCCCAGGGCGTCGCCACGTGCCGCTCGCGCACGTCCTCGAGACCCGGAAGATCGTAGATGCCGGAGCCGCCGATGATGCCGAGTACCGCCTTGACCACTGCCCGCCTCCGTCCGCGCCTTCGCCGAGATTAGCGCGTCCGGGGCCCGTTTGGACCAAGGTCGCATTGTCCGTCCCGCACGATCCCCCTAGCGTCCGCTTTCCTCGACCCGCTGGGAGACGTCATGTCGAGCGTCGTCATCGTCGCCGCGGCCCGCACCGCGGTCGGAAAGTTCGCCGGTAGCCTCGCGGGCGTCACGGCGGTCGATCTCGGAGCGACGGTCGTGCGCGAGGTGCTCGCGCGCGCCGGGCTCGCGCCGGAACAGGTCGACGAGGTCATCCTGGGCCAGGTGCTCGCTGCCGGCTGCGGGCAGAATCCCGCGCGCCAGGCGTCCATCGGCGCCGGGCTGCCGCACGCCGTGCCGGCGCTCACCATCAACAAGGTCTGCGGCTCGGGCCTCAAGGCGGTGGCGCTCGCCGCGCAGGCCATCAAGGCTGGCGACGCGGACGTGATCGTCGCAGGCGGCCAGGAGAACATGAGCCAGTCGCCGCACCTGCTGCCCGGCTCCCGCGACGGCTGGCGCATGGGCGACGTGCAGGCCGTCGACAGCATGATCCGCGACGGACTGTGGGACGCCTTCAACCGCTACCACATGGGCACGACGGCCGAGAACGTCGCGCGCCGCCACGGCATCACTCGCGAGCAGCAGGACCGCTTCGCGGTCGCGAGCCAGAACAAGGCGGAGGCCGCGCAGAAAGCCGGGAAGTTCAAGGACGAGATCGTCCCGGTGCTGATCCCGAGCCGCAAGGGCGACCCGGTCGCGTTCGACCGGGACGAGTTCGTGCGCCACGGCGCTACCCTCGACGCCGTGACGGGCCTGAAGCCCGCCTTCGCGAAGGACGGCAGCGTGACGGCCGGCAACGCCTCGGGCCTCAACGACGGCGCGGCGGCGGTGCTCGTCATGTCGGGAGCGCGGGCGCAGGCGCTCGGCCTCGAGCCGCTCGCGCGCATCCGGGCATACGCGTCCGCGGGGCTCGATCCGGCCTACATGGGGATGGGTCCGGTGCCGGCCTCGCGGCGGTGCCTCGAGCGCGCGGGCTGGACGGTCGACGACCTCGACCTCATGGAGATCAACGAGGCGTTCGCCGCCCAGGCCTGCGCCGTGAACCAGGAGATGGGCTGGGACCCGTCGCGCATCAACGTGAACGGCGGCGCGATCGCGATCGGCCACCCGATCGGCGCCTCGGGCTGCCGCGTGCTCGTCACGCTGCTGCACGAGATGAAGCGGCGCGGCGCCCAGCGCGGGCTCGCGTCGCTCTGCATCGGCGGCGGCATGGGCGTCGCGCTGGCCGTCGAACGCTGAGTCCACTCGTCGCATCGAACCGGGGAGATCGAGCATGAACGCGAAGAAGAAGGTCGCCTACGTCACCGGCGGCATGGGGGGCATCGGCACGGCGATCTGCCGGCGACTGTGCGAGTCGGGGTTCCTCGTGGTCGCCGGCTGCGGGCCTGGCTCGACGCGCAAGGACCGCTGGCTCGCCGAGATGCGTGCAGAGGGCCACGACGTGTACGCCTCCGAGGGCAACGTCTCGAACTGGGACTCGACCCGCGACGCCTTCCTGCGCGTGCGCGCCGATCATGGACCGCCGGACGTGCTGGTGAACAACGCGGGCATCACCCGCGACTGCGTGTTCCGCAAGATGACCAACGAGCAGTGGCACGAGGTCATCGAGACGAACCTGAACAGCCTGTTCCACGTCACGAAGCAGGTCATCGACGACATGCTCGACAAGGGCTGGGGCCGCATCATCAACATCTCTTCCGTCAACGGCCAGAAGGGCCAGTTCGGCCAGACGAACTACTCGACCGCGAAGGCCGGCATCCACGGCTTCACGATGGCGCTCGCGCAGGAGCTCGCCGCGAAGGGCATCACCGTGAACACGGTGTCGCCCGGCTACATCGGCACGGACATGGTGCGGGCCGTGAAGCCCGAGGCGCTCGAGAAGATCGTCGCTTCGATCCCGGTCAAGCGGCTCGGCACGCCCGAGGAGATCGCGTCGATCGTCGCGTGGCTCGCTTCGGAGGAATCGGGATTTGCAACCGGTGCGGATTTTTCTCTCAATGGCGGCCTGCACATGAGCTGAGCGCGACCGTGCGCAACGGAGCGCAGCGGCCGAATGCTTAAAATACAGGGATTTGCAGCCTGAAGCTCGCGCTGCGCCTCGCTCGGGACTGCGCCGCTCTCGCGCTGCGTGTCGGCAAACGCCGACACAATGTAGGTTGCCACTGACGCGTGGGTTTCCATAATCCCACGCAGTTCCGAAACGCTGATCAAGGCAAACCCGTCGCAAGGCGGGGACGCAAAACTTCCGGTCCTCCCCTGGCTCGTCCAGAAAGGATAGCGGTGTTGCCGGCGCTGAACCGAACGGGAGCTTTCTTTCCCGTTTCGCCAGTTCCCCAGACATCCGCTTGGATTCCGTTTTGCAGGGCCTCCGGTCGTACTCGGAGCCACGCGCCGTCGCAGTCCGTACACGCGGACGCCACGGAACCGCAACGCGTCGGGAACGATGATTCGTCGCCCGGCCTGCCTACGGAGTCCCCCACATCGTGCAGGCAAGATCCACCGCTCGCGCCTCCGAGCGCACCCGCCTCGCCCTGACCCTCTCCCTGATCACCTTCTTCGCACTCGCCTCCTGGCCTCCTGCCACCCCGGCCGCCACCAACACTGCTCCGACGATCTCGGGCACGCCGCCCACGACCGCCTCCGTCGGGGTTGCGTATTCCTTCCAGCCCAAGGCGTACGACGCCGACGGCAACACGCTGCGGTTCAAGATCGCGAACAAGCCCTCCTGGGCGACTTTCAGCACGGCGACCGGACGGCTCTACGGAACGCCCACGAGCAGCAACGTCGGCACGTACACGAGCATCGCGATCGGGGTGAGCGACGGTTCCGCCGCGCGCTGGCTGCCCGCCTTCTCGATCAAGGTGTCCGCCACCGCCAACCGTGCGCCGACGATCTCGGGCACGCCACCCACCACCGTGAGCGTTGGCAACACCTATTCGTTCCGCCCGACAGCGTCCGACGCCGACGGCGACGCGCTCACGTTCAGCATCCGGAACAAGCCATCGTGGGCCACGTTCAGTTCGAGCACCGGGCGGCTCGATGGCGCGCCCACTGACAGCCACGTCGGCACCTACAGCTACGTTACGATCCGCGTGAGTGACGGCAAGGAGATCCGGTCGCTGCCGGCGTTCTCCATCACCGTGAAATCCAACCAGGCACCGACGATCTCGGGCGTCCCGGCCACGACCGCGACCGTGGGCGCTGCCTATGCGTTCCAGCCCGCGGCGTCGGATCCCGACGGCAACACGCTCACGTTCTCGATCGCGAACAAGCCCGTCTGGGCAACCTTCAGCACGTCCACGGGACGGCTGGCCGGGACGCCCTTGAGCTCGCACGTCGGCACGTACCCGAACATCGTCGTCTCCGTGTCCGACGGCCGCGTGCAGCGCTCGCTGCCGGCCTTCGCGATCACCGTCGCAGCCTCTTCGAACCGTACGCCGACGATCTCCGGCACGCCGCCGACCTCCGTCCGGTCAGGCACCGCGTATTCGTTCCGGCCGACCGCCTCCGACCCCGACGGCAACGCGCTCACGTTCAGCATCTCGAACAAGCCCGCCTGGGCGACGTTCAGCACGACGACCGGCCAGCTCTCCGGCACGCCCACCACGCTCCAGATCGGCACGACGTCGAACATCGTCATCCGCGTGAGCGACGGCCAGGCGACGGCCTCGCTGCCCGCGTTCTCGATCGCGGTCGTGTCCGGGAACCAGGCGCCGACGATTTCCGGCACGCCCCCGACGACGGTCGTCGCCGGCTCGACCTACTCGTTCACGCCGACCGCATCGGACGCCGACGGCAACACCCTGACGTTCGGCATTGCGAACAAGCCTGCCTGGGCGACGTTCAGCACGACGACCGGGCGGCTCTCCGGCACGCCGACGAGCGCGCAGGTCGGCACGTACTCGAACATCGTCATCAGCGTGAGCGACGGCACCGCCTCGAAGACGCTGGCGGCCTTCGCGATCACCGTGACGGCCTCGACGTCGCCGAACCCGAGCGGCAGCGCGACGCTCTCGTGGACGCCGCCCACGCTCAACACCGACGGCTCGCCGCTCACGGACCTCGCCGGATTCAGGATCTACTACGGCACGGCGTCCCGCCAGTATTCCGCCTCCGTGACGATCCCGGGCAAGGCCATCAGCTCGGCGGTCATCGAGAGCCTGGCGCCCGCCACGTGGTACTTCGCGGTGCGTGCCTACAACACGAGCGGCGTCGAGAGCGACTACTCGAGCGAGGCCCGCAAGACCGTCTACTGACGTCCCGCGGATCGGGGTAGGATGACGGCCCTCCCCGATCCGCCGACTCTTCCGCCGTGTTCCGCTGGTTCGAGCGCCTGGTCACGCCCTATCCCGAGGCGGTCCCCGTCACGCCGCCCCGGGGCTTCTTCGCCTTCCTGTGGACGTGCTCGGAAGGCCTGCGCCCGTACATCCTCGGGATGGCGGTCTGCACCGCGATCATCGGCGCCTTCGAGGCGCTGCTGTTCGCAATGCTCGGCCGCATCGTCGACTGGCTCGCGATCGTCGAGCCCGCGCGCCTCTGGCAGGAGCATCGCGGCTCCCTGCTCCTGCTCGCGGCGATACTCGCGGCCAGCCCCTTCCTGGTCGGACTGCAGACGCTCCTCAAGTACCAGGTGCTGTCGGGCAACTTCCCGATGCGCCTCCGGTGGAACTTCCACCGGATGATGCTCGGCCAGAGCATGAGCTTCTACCAGGACGAGTTCGCGGGACGGGTCGCGACGAAGGTCATGCAGACCGCGCTCGCCGTGCGCGAGACCTGGCTCACCGTGTGCGACATCCTCGTCTACATCACGATCTACTTCGTGACGATCATCGTCGTCGTCGCGAGCTTCGACACGTGGCTCCTCGTCCCGTTCGCCGCCTGGCTCGCGCTCTACGGCGTCGCGCTGCGCTACTTCGTGCCGCGCCTGGGCCGCGTCGCCGCCCGGCAGGCCGACGCGCGCTCGTTGATGACGGGCCGGATTTCGGACGCCTATACGAACATCGCGACCGTGAAGCTTTTCTCCCACGGCAACCGCGAGGCTGCGCACGCCCGGAGCGCCATGGAGGAGTTCCTCACGACGGTGCGTGCGCAGATGCGGCTCGTCACCGGCTTCGAGGTGACGAACCACGCGCTCAGCATGGCGCTCATCGGCGGCACCGCAGGCGTCGCGCTGTGGCTCTGGACCCGCGGCCTGATCGGCGTCGGCGCGGTCGCCGCGGCCACGGCGATGGCGCTGCGGCTGAACGGCATCTCCCACTGGATCATGTGGGAACTCGCGACGCTGTTCGAGAACGTCGGCACGGTGCAGGACGGCATCGACACGCTCGCGCGCCGCCACGCGGTCGTCGACCGTCCGGGCGCGCCCGCGCTCGACGTGACCCGCGGCGAGGTCCGCTTCGAGCACGTGCACTTCCACTACGGCAGCGAGCGCCGGGTGATCGAGGACTTCTCGCTGCACATCCGCCCGGGCGAGAAGATCGGCCTCGTCGGCCGCTCCGGCGCCGGCAAGAGCACGATCGTGAACCTGCTGCTGCGCTTCTACGACGTCGAGGGCGGACGGATCCTCATCGACGGGCAGGACATCGCGACGGTGCGCCAGGACAGCCTGCGCGCGCAGATCGGCATGGTGACGCAGGACACGTCGCTGCTGCACCGGTCGGTGCGCGACAACGTGGTCTACGGCCGGCCCGACGCGACGGAAGCAGACATGGTTGCCGCGGCGCGGCGCGCCGAGGCACACGACTTCATCCTCGGCCTCAGCGACGCCAAGGGACGCCGCGGCTACGATGCGCACGTCGGCGAGCGCGGCGTGAAACTCTCGGGCGGCCAGCGGCAGCGGGTCGCAATCGCCCGCGTGATGCTGAAGGACGCACCGATCCTGCTGCTCGACGAGGCCACGAGCGCGCTCGACAGCGAGGTCGAGGCAGCCATCCAGGCGAGCCTGTACCGGCTCATGGAGGGAAAGACGGTCGTCGCGATCGCGCACCGTCTGTCGACGATCGCCGCGATGGACCGTCTGGTCGTGATGGACCGGGGCCGCATCGTCGAGCAGGGCGACCACCGCACGCTGCTCGCGCAGGGCGGCCTGTACGCGCGGCTGTGGGAGCACCAGAGCGGCGGGTTCCTGGGCGAGGAGGCCGACGAGGAGGCCGACGCGTCCGGCGAGCGGCTGATGCCTCTCGCGAACGCGTGAGGCTCGCGGCCGGTCTCACCTCAGACTCGCGAGCCGTTTGCCCCGGATGAGCTGACGGTTCCAGGCGGCGCGATCGGGTGGGAGAGGGCTTCCGCGGGACGCCGTGAACCCATCCATGGGGGCTCCGGGCGCCGCGTCCATGCGGCGCACGGCCCGCGGAAGCCCTCTCCCACCCGATCGCGCCGCCCGGATGTCGCGGCAGGTCGGTGAGTGCACGGAGCCAGAGTTGCGCGACGCCTCAACGTCACAGCGCGACTGCCGGTCGGGAGGGAACACTCCGCGGGCCGTGCGCGGCGTGGACGCCGCGCCCGGAGCCCCCACGGATGGGTTCACGGCGTCCCGCGGAGTGTTCCCTCCCGACCGGCAGTCCCGCGGCTACGGAGAGCCCGGCAACCGCCAGGCTACGCGTCGAACTCAGGCGCGAAGCGACAACACGGCGGAATCAGCCGTGCGCCAACCGGTACTGCAGCAGATAAACGACCGCCCCGGCGCAATAACCGAGCAGCGCCAGCCCACCGATGCGCTTCGCGTACCAGAAGAAGTGGATCCGCTCCATGCCCATCGCCGCGACGCCCGCCGCCGAGCCGATGATCAGGATCGAGCCGCCGGTGCCCGCACAGTAGGCGACGAACTCCCATAGGAACGAGTTCGGCGGATGCTGCGCGAGGTCGTACATGCCCATCGTCGCGGCGACGAGCGGCACGTTGTCCACCACGGCGCTCACGAGGCCGATCAGCAGCACCACGACGTCGAGCCGGCCGAACGTGCGGTCGAGCCAGCCCGCAAGCGTCGCGAGGATGCCGGAGTGGCCGAGCGCCGCGACCGCGAGCAGGATACCGATGAAGAACACGACCGAGCTCATGTCGATGTTCTTGAGCGCGTGCACCATCGTCAGGTGCTGCTTGGCCTCGTCGTCCTTCGAGCGGTGCAGCAGTTCGCCCACGAGCCACAGCACTCCGAGCCCGAACAGGATGCCGAGGAAGGGCGGCAGGTGCGTGACGGTCTTGAACACCGGCACGGCGACGAGACAGCAGATGCCGAGGACGAACATCAGGTTGCGCTCGGCAGTCGCGGCCTGCCCTCCGTTCCGGACGACTGGCGCATCGGGAGGCGCTATGCGTCGGCCCCGCAGCGCGTACGCCGTCACCGCGAGCGGCACCACGAGGTTCGCGAGCGACGCCAGGAAGACGCTCTGCATGATCGCAAGCGGCGTTATCTGCCCGCCGATCCACAGCATCGTCGTCGTGACGTCGCCGATGGGCGACCAGGCGCCGCCCGCGTTGGCGGCGACCACGATCATGCCCGCGAAGAACAGGCGGTCCTCGTGGTTGCCGATCAGCTTCCGGATCAGCGAGATCATGACGATCGTCGTCGTGAGGTTGTCGAGCACCGCGCTCAGGAAGAACGTCACGAAGCCGACCAGCCACAGCAGCGTCGTCTGACTCGAAGTGCGGATGCGCGACGTGATCACCTCGAAGCCGTTGTGCGCGTCGACGACTTCGACGATCGTCATGGCGCCCATCAGGAAGAAGACGATCTGCGCCGTCTCGGCCACCGCCTCGGTGAGCCCCTCGCCGACCTCGTGGCCACCACCGTACATCGTGGCGAGAATGGTCCAGAGCAGGCCGGCGGCGATCAGCGCCGTCGCCGTCTTGTTGATCCTGAGCGGATGCTCGAAGGCGATCGCGGCGTACGCCGCGACGAAGATCGCCGAAAGCAGGATCAGCACGCGAGCACGACCTTGCCGAACTGCTGTCCCTGCTCCAGCCAGGTGTGCGCTTCGCCCGCACGCTCGAGCGGAAAGACCCGATCCACCGGTACCTTCACGCGACCGGACTCGAGCCACGGCCAGACGTGCTCCTCGATCGCGGTCGCGAGCCTCGCTTTCTCGGCGGCATCCCGGGCGCGCAGCGTCGATCCCGTCAGCGTCAGCCGCTTCATCATCAGCGCGAGCAGGTTCAACTCGACGGTCGCGCCCGTGAGTACCGCAATCACGACCAGCCGGCCGTCGGGCGCGAGCACGTCGATGTTCTGCGCGAAGTAGCTCGCGCCGACCATGTCGAGCACGACGTGCACGGGACCTGCGGCACGCACCGGTCCGGACCAGTCGCCGGCGGCGGCGTCCACGGCGAGATCCGCGCCAATCTCCCGCGCCCTCGCGACCTTCTCGGCTCCGCGCGCGGTGGCGACGACGCTCGCGCCGGCAGCCTTGGCCATCTGGATCGCTGTGACGCCGATGCCGCTGTTCGCGCCGTGCACGAGCAGCGTCTCGCCCGGCTGCAGGCGGCCGCGCTCGAAGACGTTGGCCCACACGGTGAATACCGTCTCGGGCAGGGCCGCGGCGCGCACGAAATCGTAGCCAGGAGGCACCGGCAGCGCATGCCGCTCGTCGACCACCGCATACTCCGCATAGCCCCCGCCGGGAAGAAGCGCGGTCACGGCGTCACCCGGCTTCCATCGGGACGCCCCCTCCCCGATCTCGGCAACCTCGCCCGCGACCTCGAGCCCGAGCGTGAGCGGCGCGCCGGGCGGCGGCGGGTAGCGGCCCTGGCGCTGCAGGATGTCGGGCCGGTTGACGCCGGCCGCACGGACCCGGATGAGCACCTGGCCCGGCGCAGGTCGGGGCCTCGGCACGACCTGGATCTCCAGATCGGTGGCCGCGCCCTGGCCGCCGCGGACGCCGACGGCGCGCATGGTCGTGGTCACTTCAACGGCACTCGACGTCGACCTGCACCCGGAACCACTTGCGCCTGGCGCGGAACGGCACCTGCCGGGTCTCGCCCGGCGCGACGTTCTGTTTCGTCCGTCGCTTGTTCTGCGGCGGAGCGTCGAACACGAGCACGCAACGCACGGGTTGCGCGGTCCGGTTCGTGAGCCGGACCACCAGCGCGGTGGTCGATTCGACGGTCTCGATCTTGACGTCGAGGTCGTTCAGGTCTGGACGGACGTCGACGGTGTAGGTCTGGGCGCGCGCCGCGGCGGGCAGCAGCAGCACGGCGAGGGCCAGCCAGGGTACGGTTTTCATCATTCGATCCCGACGAGCCGGTCCTGGTCGAAGACCAGCACGCGCGTCGCGCCATAGCTCGAATACGTCCAGTGCGACACCTGGGTCTTGCCGGTCACCTGGTTGCCGCTGCGGACGTCCTGGTCCTCGACGGTACGCGTGTCCGGTTCGCCGCACTGGGACAGTACTTCCTTCTGCGTCATGCCGGGCTTCACGAGCTCGCTGCCGCAACGAAACGTGACGTCCGCATGAGCCGCGAGCGCGAGCAGCGTGCCCGCCACGGCAATCGTCAGGTGCGTCTTTCGATACACGGTCCGTATCCAGCCGGTGCTGCCCCGGGCCGGAAGTGTACGACAAGGAACCAGCCGCGTGGGCGCGGCCCCTCAGAAACCGAGCAGGCGGACCGACGAGCGGATCGTCTCGGCGCTGCGACGCAGCCCGGCGATCTCCTCCTCGCTCAGGGGAACGTCGAGGACCGCTTCGGCGCCGTCCCGACCGACGATCGTGGGAAGGCTCAGGCAGACGTCGTCGATGCCATGGTGCCCGGTCAGCAGCGAACTGACGGGCAGCACGCGGCGCTCGTCGTGCATCAGCGCCTCGACGATCTTCGCCGTCGCGAGGCCGATCGCGTAGTTCGTGGCGCCCTTGCCGCGGATGATCTCGTAGGCCGCCGTGCGGACCCCCTCGAAGATCGCGTCGCGGTCCTCCCGGCCGAGCGGGCCCTGGCCCGGCAGGCGCCAGTCCGCGACCGGGATGCTCGCGATGTTCGCGGTCGACCAGAGCGGGATCTCGCTGTCGCCGTGCTCGCCCGCGATGTACGCATGGACGTTCTGCACGGCCACGCCGCAGCGCCGCGCGATCAGGTAACGGAAGCGCGACGAATCGAGCACCGTCCCGCTGCCGAGCACCCTCGGGCCCGGCAACCCCGAGAGCTTGAGGGCGACGTACGTCATCACGTCGCACGGATTGGTCACGACGAGCAGGATCGCGTTCGGCGCCTGGCGCACGAGCTTCGGGACCATCTCGCGGCAGATGCGGACGTTGGCCGCGGCGAGGTCCATGCGGGTCTGGCCGGGTTTCTGCCGGGCGCCCGCCGTGATGACCACGACCGTCGCGTCGGCGCAGATGGCAACGTCGCTCGATCCCTCGATCGTGGCCATCGGGACGAACTGCAGGCCATGGTTGAGGTCGAGCACCTCCGCGGTCACCTTCGCCTCGTCGACGTCGTAGATCGCGATCTGCTTCGCGACGCCGCGCATCATCGCGGCATACGCGATCGTGGCGCCGACCGATCCGGCACCGACGATCGCGAGCTTCGGGGCGTGCTCGGACATGACTGCTCGTTCGCGGGTAACGTCGCGCCGGATTTCGGGGATCGGATCCTGCTGCGCCTCGCTACAATGCCACGGGCAGCAGGTCCGGTACGCGGAGGCGACACCCGTGCAGCGGTGGGACGTCGTGGTGGTCGGTGTAGGCGCCGTCGGCAGCGCGGCGCTCCGCGCCGCGAGCGAGGCGGGAGCGCGGACGCTCGGCCTGGAGCTGCATTCCCCTGCCCACGCCGGCGGCTCCACGCACGGACGGTCGAGGATCTTCCGCCACGCCTATTTCGAGCACCCCGACTACGTGCCGCTGCTGCGGCATTCGACCGCGCGGTTCCAGGCGCTCGAACGCGAAAGCGGCGACTCGCTGCTGCACCGCTGCGGCATGCTCGCGATGGGCGACCCTGGCTCTTCCGTCGTGCACGGCACGCTCGAATCGGCCCGTCGCTGGGAACTGCAGGCCGAGGCACTCGACGCGGCCGCCATGCGTCGCCGGTTTCCGTGGTTCGAGCTACCGACGGACGCGATCGGCGCGTTCGAGGCCGACGCCGGAGTCGTGCGGCCCGAAGCGGCGGTGCGCGCCTCGGTACGCGCCGCTGAAAGGCGCGGGGCCGAGTTACGCACGTCGGTCCGCGTGCACGGCATCGTGGAGGATGGCTCCGGCGTGGCGCTGCGGACCTCGGGCGGCGACGTCCGGGCGGGCGCGGTCGTCGTTGCGGCGGGTGCGTGGGCCGCGAAACTGCTGCCCGAACTGGCCCCGTGGCTCCGGGTCACCCGGCAGGTGCAGGCGTGGATCGCGCCGCGACCGGCGACCGACCTCGCCGGGTTTCCCTGCTGGCTCCTCGACCGCGGTCCGCACGAGCGGCCGCTCTACGGTCTCGCGCCGCACCCGGACGCGTCCGCAGATGACGAACCGGGCGACGGACGCCACCCGAAGGTCGGCATCCACGGCTCGGACCTTGTCGTCGATCCGGACGTGGGAGCGCAGCCCGTCGACGACGACGACGTGAAGCGCATCCTCTCCGCCTGCCGCCGACTGGCACCGACGCTGGCGGATCGGTGCGTCGCCGCGGCGACGTGCCTCTACACGATGTCACCGGACTCGCAGTTCCTTGTCGGCACCCGCGAGGGGTCCCGCCGGGTGCACTTCGCGGCCGGACTTTCGGGCCACGGCTTCAAGCTGTCGCCGGCACTGGGCGACGCGCTGGTCGATCTTGCGCTCGAAGGCCGCACCGGCCTGCCGATCGGCTTCCTCGCTCCGAACCGCCTTAAGATAGGCCCATCGCCCCAGCCACGGTGACCCCCTCGTGATCTCCCCTACCCGCTCGCCGGTTGCGGCCCTCCTGCTCGGAGCTGCCCTGTCCTCGCCCGCGTCGTCCATCGCCGCATCGGCCGCCCCGTACGGATCCATCCCACGACTCGAGTTCAACCAGCGCGCCGCCGAACACGCGGAGCCGCTGTTCTGGGTCAGCGATGCCGACGGCGACGGGGCGCTCGATCCCGACGAACTGGCCGTCACGTGGGCGCCGTCCGAAGCGCCGCGCTCGCGCTACGTCCACGACGGACGATTCACGCCCGAGTTCGCGGCGGCGTACCAGCGCATCTCGGGCCCGCCGCTGCCGGCCGGGCTCGCCGAGCCCGAGCGTGTGCGACGCACCGCCGTAGTCGCGGAACTCGCGCAGGGTCGGCCGACGCTCGTGCGCACGACGCTCACGGATCCGCGAGACGTGGAGCTCGTGGGGCACCTCGAGCGCGCCGCGCGGCTGATCGAACGGCTGTACGCACGCCAGAACGGCGTGCTCGGCATGGACACGCGCATTCCGGCCGACGACACGGCCTCGCGCTCGATGTACTTCCGCAACCAGTCGCCGTGGTGCGAGGCACCGCGGACCGAAAACGATCCCGCGTGCACCGCGATCGCGCCGAAGCCCCGGCGGGTGTCGGGCCTCTACCCGGAATCGATCCAGGCCGATGACGGCTTCTGCAAGGCACTCGAGCAGCGCCCCGACGCAGAGGCACTGATGCACCAGTTCTCGGTCGTGCGCCACAGGCCGGGCGGACGCGCCGCGGGCAATGCGGCGACGGACGAGCTCGTCGCCGTGCCCTACCACCTCGCATTCGCGGACGACATGAAGGCCGTCAGCGCCGAACTGAAGGCGGCGGCGGCCGTCGTTTCCAAGGATCCGGCCGAACGCGCGTTGAAGGCCTACCTCGAGGCGGCCGCGCAGGCGTTCCTCGACGACGGCTGGTATGCCGCGGACGCGGCGTGGAAGGGGATGACCGCGACCAACTCGAAATGGTTCCTGCGCGTCGGGCCCGACGAGGTGTACGCCGAGCCCTGCTCGCAGAAAGCAAACTTCCACCTGGTGCTCGCGCGGATCAACCAGGAGTCGCTCGAGTGGCAGAGGCGGCTCGAGCCGGTCAAGGACGACATGGAAGCGACGATGGCGAAGCTTGCCGGCCCGCCGTATCGCCCGCGCAAGGTCGGGTTCGCGCTGCCGGACTTCATCGACATCGTGCTGAACGCGGGCGACAGCCGCTCGCCGCTCGGTGCCACGATCGGCCAGTCGCTGCCGAACTGGGGCCCGGTCGCCGAAGCGGGTGGCCGCACGGTCGCGATGACGAACCTCTATACCGACCCGGACAGCGAAGCCGCGCTCATGGAGCAGGCCCGCTCGCTGCTCTGCAAGGCGACGGCCGGCCGAGTCGACCCCGCCGTGCGCCACATGAACTTCTCGACCGTCCTGCACGAGGCGGCGCACAACCTCGGTCCCTCGCACGAGTACCGCGTGGACGGCAGGACCGACGGGCAGGTCTTCGGCGGGCCGCTCGCCTCGACGCTCGAGGAGCTGAAAGCGCAGACCGCCGCGCTCTATTTCGCCGACTGGCTGGTGGCGCGCGGCATCCTCGCCCCGCAGGACGCGGAGAAGGCGCATCTGCGCGACGTACTGTGGTCCTTCGGCCACATCGCACAAGGGATGCTCGACTCGCGGGGCAACCCGAAGCCGTACTCGCAGCTCGCCGCGATCCAGATGGGCTTCATGCGCGAGCGCGGCGTGCTCGAATGGAGGGCGGGCGAGAAGGCGGCGAACGGCGTAGACACCGGCTGCTTCGAGGTCGACCTCGCGAAGTGGCCGGCCGCGGCGGAGGAACTCGCGCGACTCTCGTTCGGCATCAAGTCCCGCGGCGACCGCGCGCTTGCCGAGCAGACACGCGACCGCTGGACCACGCCGGGCACCGAGTGGGCGGGGCTTCGCGGCGTGATCGAAGAGCGGTGGCTCAGGGCGCCGAAGGCGTCGTTCGTGTACGCGATCGAGTCGCCCGCAGGCTAGCGCTCCGGCGGGCGATTCGCGATCGGTGCGTGACGTGACTGCGACTCGGCGGTTGTGCCGGCGACTCGCGTGCGGCCTGGCGTCGCTGGCCGCAGCAACCGCTGCAACCACTTCCGCGGAGACCGTGCCCGCCGCTCCGGAGGAAACCGCCCCCTGGTTCTCTCGCGGCCCGAAGGGTCTCGAGCTCCGCAGTCCCGACGGGAACTGGTTCGCGAACGTCGACCTGCGGGTGCAGAGCCGCTACACGTGGTCCGAAGTCGAGCAACCCGCGGCGGACGGCGAC
>Ga0105090_10000338_pt1 | contig 22227 bp, 11 predicted proteins | sample PPLLak3March2015_FD_79110 | JGI IMG/M metagenome (GOLD analysis project Ga0105090, IMG submission 79110) | Freshwater sediment microbial communities from Prairie Pothole Lake near Jamestown, North Dakota, USA - PPLs Lake P7 Core (1) Depth... | ecosystem: Environmental > Aquatic > Freshwater >...
CACCATGTTCATGTTCGGCGTGCCGATGAACTTGGCGACGAACACGTTCTGCGGCTTGTCGTAGAGCTCGAGCGGCGTGCCGACCTGCTTGAGGTTGGTCTTGTGCTCCTTGCCCATGGGCGCCAGCACCGCGATGCGGTGGCCGAGCGTCATGGCCTCGACCTGGTCGTGGGTGACGTACACGGTCGTCGTCCGGAGCCGGTGCTGCAGCTTCGAGATCTCGGCGCGCATCTGCACGCGCAGCTCGGCGTCGAGGTTCGAGAGCGGCTCGTCGAACAGGAACACCGAGGGCTTGCGCACGATCGCGCGGCCGAGCGCGACGCGCTGGCGCTGGCCGCCCGAAAGCGCCTTCGGCTTGCGGTCGAGCAGCGGCTTCAGGCCGAGGATGCTGGCCGCCTCGTCGACGAGCTTGTCGATCTCGGCGTCGGGCATCTTGCGGATGCGCAGCCCGAAGGCGATGTTCTCGCGCACCGTCATGTGCGGGTAGAGCGCGTAGCTCTGGAAGACCATCGCGACGTCGCGGTCCTTCGGGTGCACGTCGTTCACGACGCGATCGCCGATCACGATCGTCCCCTCGGAGGGCTCCTCTAGGCCCGCGATCATGCGGAGCGCCGTCGACTTGCCGCAGCCCGAGGGGCCTACGAACACCATGAACTCGTGGTCGTGGATCTCGAGGTCGAGCTGCTCGATGACGCTCACGTCGCCGAAGCGCTTCGCGATCCCCTGGAATGCAATTTGCGCCATCTTGGTGCCGGGTTTAAGTTTCGTAAGTTCTGCAGGCTCAAGCCGGGTGCGGGTTTGCTCGTTCCATGAATGCTGCCGCGCTACCGCGGCACGTAAACGTGGGCCTGCCGTGGCGCGACCCGCACCGCGAGCTTGCCGCCCTCGATGGTCGCATCGCGGCCCGACAGCGCCTCCCGCGCCCCGCCGGTCCAGGCCGCCGGCGCCTCGACGCTCGCGCCCGCCTCCGTCGCGCCGCGATTCACCGCGACGACGACCACGTTGCCGGACTCCGGGTCGGACCGCTCGAAGACGAGCAGGTCGCCATCCGAGGAAAGCCGCCTGAAGCCGCCGACGGAGAGCGCGCGGTTCGCACGCCGCACCTCGATCAGCTTCCGGTAATACGCGCGCATCTCCTCGTCGCGCGCCACGCCCTTGCCGGGAAGCACCGCGCGATCGCCCCACGGCATGTCGTTGCGGTTGAGCGGCCACACGCTGCCGCCGCGCGCGACCTCCTCGCCGTAGTAGATCGTCGGGATGCCGAGCGACGTCATCTGCAGCGCGACGCAGAGCCGGAACGCTTCCCTGTCACCGCCGAGGTTGTGCAGCGCCATCGGCTCGTCGTGTGACGAGAGATAGTGCGCGAGGTGATAGCCGGGCCGCACCTTGTGGCGCTTCTCGAGGTAGGAGGCGAAGGCGATCGTGCGGCCCTTCCCCTGCACGAAGCTCTCGCAGCTGCCCTTGAACGTGAAGTCGAAGCCCGCGTCGGCCTCGTCGTTGACGAAGTACTCGTCGAGCACGGTGGCGGAACCGCCCCACACCTCGGCGAGCAGGAAGAAGTCGTCGCCGAGGCGGCTCGAGGTCTCGCGCCGATGCAGCTGCCAGAAATCGTGCTCGACGTGCTTGACCGTGTCGAGCCTGAAACCGTCGAGCCCGGTGCGCTCGGCGAGCCCGAGCTGCGCGTCGAGCAGGTAATCCCGCACCTCGGGCAGTTCCGTGCGGAAATCCGGCAGCCCGCCGACCTGGCACGTGAGCGGATCGACCGCGCAATCGACGGGCTTCGTGCGGAACCACTGCGGGTGGCTCGTCAGGTAGCGCGCATCGTAGCCCGCGTGGTTGTACACGATGTCGAGCAGCACCTTGATGCCGCGCGCGTGGGCCGCCTCGACGAACTGCTTGAGCTCCGCTTCGGTGCCGAAACGCGGGTCGATCGTCTGGTAGTCGTCGGCCCAGTAGCCGTGGAACGCACAGTGCTCGAACCAGCCGCCCGGGACGGACACGCCCGTCGGCGGCTGCGCGGGCGGGCAGTAGTCGATCTGGCGCGCGATCGGCGTGATCCAGATCGCCGTCGCGCCGAGTGACGCGATCTCGTCGAGTTGCGCGGTGAGTCCCGCGAAGTCGCCGCCGTGGAAGCCGCCGGGATTGTTGCGGTCGACGTTCGTGTTGTTGGCACCGGAGCCGTCCGCAAAGCGGTCGAGGATCACGAAGTAGAGGACGGCGTCGGACCAGTCGCGCTGCGGCGCGACCTTCGCCATGCCGGTGGCGCCGGCACCCGTGTCCGCATCATGCCGGGGCGTGCCCGCGCAACCCGCGAGCGCGCAGCAGGCGACGACGCACGACAGCCAGCGTGCGGCGGCCCATCGGTCCCTGCGTGCGGTCGTCTCCACGTCCAGCGTTCCGCGCATATCCCCGCGCCGACTCGTGTTGTATTTGTCGCCGCTGCCGGCAGCGGCCCGGCCGGGAGCGTTGCACGGTGCATCGCAAAAAAGCAACCTGAACAAACCCTTGATTGACGGGCGCGATCCGCCCGTGCCAGCGGTGGCCAACTGTCGCGTTCCGGACTCACCGACGCTGCGGCAACGGTCGTGCGGCGGGGCTCAGAACACCGTGTAGATCAGCGACGCCAGTGCGGACTGCTGGCTCACGATCACGAGCCCCCCGAGCAGCACGAGCACGAGGATGATCGGCAGCAGCCAGTACTTCTTGCGTACCTTCATGAACTGCCAGAGGTCGCGCAGGAACTCGCCCATTCAGAATGGCTCCTCGAGGCGCACCCGGTGATCCTTCGCCACCTCGATGCGATAGCTTTCGGCCGACGGGTCGAACCGGGTGACGTACTGCAGGCGCCCGAGCCTGCGCAGCAGCCAGCCGACCGGCAGCAGGATGCCAAAGTACAGCGCGCCCAGCAGCAACCAGGTATTGATCGCTCCCACGACGCGCAGCACCGGCAGCAGGACACGGTGCACGGGCAGGATCGACCGCGGCCAGGCGAGCGCCGTGGCGGCGAGGGCGCCGCCGACGACGAGCGGCCAGAGCGGGCGCACGGACTCCTTCAGCCAGGGCACGACCAGCCAGAACGCGAGCCCGATGAAAGCAGCAAGGGTGACTCCGAACTGGCGGAGCTCGCGAGTGTCGTCAGCAGTAAGGCGATGCATCGTGTGGGTATCGGTAGTGAACTACTTTAATCAGGCTCGAATTCGCGCCGCCCGGCGAGCAGCGGATGCTCGGCCGGCTGCCGCGACCGCTCGAGCAGGCACGGCCCGATCACCAGCCAGTCGATGTTCGTGCCCATGAAGCACTGGTAGGCATCCTTCGGCGTGCAGACGATCGGCTCGCCGCGCACATTGAAGGAGGTATTGACCAACACCGGCACCCCAGTCTTGGCGTCAAAAGCCTCGATCAGGCGATGAAAGGCGGGGTTTGTGCGCCGATCTACCGTCTGTATGCGCGCGCTGCCGTCGACGTGCGTGACCGCAGGCAACGGTGAGCGGACCGCACGGAGCCGCTCCATACCGGCTGGCTTCGTGCCGCTATCTTCATCGAACGTGCCGGCATCTCTAACCGAACTGACCAGCAGCATGTAGGGGCTGTCGCGGACGAAATCGAAATGGTCCGCGACCCGCTCCCGCAGTACCGCCGGCGCGAAGGGCCGGAACGACTCCCGGAACTTGATCCTGAGGTTGAGATCCCGCTGCATGGCCGGGTTGCGGGGGTCCGCCAGGATCGACCGGTTGCCGAGGGCCCGGGGCCCGAACTCCATCCGCCCCTGCATCCACCCGACGATCGCCCCATCGGCCAGCAGTGCGGCGACCCGCTCGGCAAGGTTTGCGGCATCGAGGCGCTCGCAGGGCAACCCGTGCTCGCGACAGAAACGCTCGGCTTCGTCGTCCGTCCACTCTGGCCCGAGGAACGAGCCCGACATCCCGTCCCCGCCCGGCTCGACGACGCGCGCACCGCCCCGTTCGTGCCACGCGAGTAGCGCGGCGCCGACCGCGCCTCCGGCGTCCCCCGCCGCCGGCTGGATCCACAGGTCGTCGAACACGCCGTCTCGCGCCAGGCGTCCATTCGACACGCAATTGAGCGCGACGCCGCCGGCGAGACACAGCCGGCGCTCGCCCGTCTCGCGGCGCAGCGTCCTCGCGAGGCGCAGCACGATTTCGTCGGTCACCTGCTGGATCGACGCGGCGAGGTCCATCGTGCGCTGGTCGACCGGCTCGTCGGGCTGCCTCGGCGGACCGCCGAAGAGCGCATGGAAGCGCGCGGTCGTCATCCGCAGCCCGGTCGCGTAGCCGAAGTAGCGCATGTCGAGCCGGAACGTGCCATCCGGCTTGACGTCCACGAGGTGGTTGCGGATGAGCCCGGCGTAGCGCGGCTCGCCGTACGGCGCGAGCCCCATCATCTTGTACTCGCCGGAATTGACCTTGAACCCGGTGTAGTACGTGAACGCGGAGTACAGCAGCCCGAGCGAGTGCGGGAACTGCAGCTCCCAGCGCGGCTCGAGCCTGCTGCCCTTGCCGACCCACGTCGAGGCTGTAGCCCATTCGCCCACGCCGTCGAGGCACAGTACCGCCGCCGACTCGAACGGGCTCGGATAGAAGGCCGAGGCGGCGTGCGAGAGGTGATGCTCGCTGAAGAGCAGCGGCGGCAGGCGCCCTTCGCCGCCCCCGAGGTTGCGCAGCTCGCGCCGGAGCTCGGACTTCAGGAACAGCTTCTCCTTGACCCACACCGGCATCGCGGCCACGAACGAGCGCAGCCCGCGCGGCGTGCTCGCGAGATACGTCTCGAGCAGGCGCTCGAACTTGAGGAACGGCTTGTCGTAGAAGACGACCGCGTCGAGATCGGCGAGGGCGCACCCGGCGTGCTCGAGGCTCCACCGCGCGGCGTGCACCGGAAAGCGTTCGTCGTGGCGCCGGCGGGTGAATCGTTCTTCCTGCGCGGCCGCGACCAGGCGGCCGTCGACGACGAGGGCCGCCGCGGCGTCGTGGTAATATGCGGATACACCGAGAATTCGTCGCACGCGCGGTCCCTGTCAGTCGCCGCACTGTAGCAAAAGGGAACGGAGCGTTTTCCCGATGGCACGCAGACCCCAGCCCGACCCGGCTCCCGCCGCGCGCGCTCCTGCGCCCCGCCGGCGCCGCCTGCTCTGGGCGATCACGCTGCTCGCGCCGCTCGCCCTCGCCGTCGCCGCAGAGGGCCTGCTCCGCGTGACGGGCGTGGGCAAGCTCGAGCCGCTCTTCGTCCCTGTCGAACGGTCGCCCGGGTATCTGCAGCCGAACCCGGCGGCGGTGCATCGGTTCTTCCCGGACCCGCGCCGTGCCCCGGACGTGAGCATCGACACGACGTGGTTCCCGGAAGAGAAAGCGCCGGACACGCTCAGGATCTTCGTGCAGGGTGAGTCGAGCGCCGCCGGGTTCCCGTACGGCCGCTGGGCCTCGCCGGCCGCCCTGCTGCAACAGCGACTCCAGCGGTCCTTCCCGGACCGCGCCGTCGAGGTGATCAACACCGGCATGGCCGCCGTCACGAGCTACGTGCTGCTCGACTTCGCCGACGAGATCGTCGCGCAGCGGCCCGACGCCGTGGTGATCTACACGGGACACAACGAGTACCTGGGCATCGGCGGCGTCGGTTCGTCGTATGCGAGCGCGAAGTCGCCGGCGCTCGCGCGTTTCGTCGCGAACCTCCGCCGGCTGCACCTGTATCGCGCACTCGAGCGCGGGCTCGCATCGCTCGGCGCCGGCCCGGACGCGCCCGGGCGCGCAGACGGCACGCTGATGTCGCGCGTCGCGGCCGAGCGCTCGATCCCGCTCGATTCGGGACTCTACGAGCAGGGTGTCGAGCAGTTCCGCTCGAACCTCGACCGCCTGCTCGCGACCTACGCGGGCGCCGGCATCCCGGTCTTCATCGGCACGCTCGCGAGCAACGAGCGCGACCAGCCGCCGTTCGCGAGCGGCAGCGATCCGGTCCATTCGGCTCGCGCCCGCTACGAGCGAGCGCGCGCCCTCGACGCCACGGGCGACCATGCAGCGGCCCGCGCCGAATACCTCGCGGCGAAGGACGCGGACGAACTGCGGTTCCGCGCACCCGAGGCCTTCAACGCAGTCATCCGCGAAGTGGCGGCGAAGCACGGCGCCACGGTCGTCGACGTGCAGGGAGCGCTCGCCGCGCACTCGCGCGACGGCATCGTAGGCAGCGACCTGATGCTCGAGCACGTGCACCCGAACGTCGAGGGCTATTTCCGGCTCGCGAGCGCGTTCTACCCCGCGATCGTCGACTGGGCCGGGGGTCCCGCGGTCGCGGTCGACGACGAGACGGCCCGTCGCGAGCTGCCCGTCACCGAAGTCGACCGCCTGCACGGCGAGTATCGCGTCGCGCTGCTCAAGAACGACTGGCCGTTCGTGCCCGAACGTCGCCCGACGACGCTGCAGGCGCCCGCGAACCGCATCGAGGAGATCGCGCAGTCGTGGTTCGCGGGACGCTCAAGCTGGCTCGAGGCCATGAACGACGCGCTCGCCGCCTACCAGCAGCAGGGCGACTATGGCGAGGCCGCGCGCGTGGCCGCGAACCTCGCCGACGCGCTGGTCGATTCCGGCGAAGCCCAGTACGCGGCCGGCGTGCTGATGCTGCGCGCGGAACAGGCCGCGCGCGGCGAGCACTACCTGCGGCGCGCGACCGCGCTCGACGGCGCGAAGGTCGAGTACCGGCTCTCGCTCGCGCAGGCCCAGTTCATGGGCGGCCGGGTCCAGGAGTCGATCGCGACGCTGGAAGCGATCCTCGCGCAGCATCCCGGGGATGCCCGTGCGGAGCACTGGCTCGCCGAGATGCGCAAGGCGGCAGCCGCGCCGCGCTGAGCCTCAGCGCCAGAACGGCTGGTCGTCCTGCTCGCCGAGGAAGAACCCCGCGATCGCCGCGCGGGCGTGCGGCGCGGTGCGCTTCACGACGTTCACGCGGTGCCACACGCCGCCGACCATCATGACCATCCGGTTCGGCTTCGCGAACACGAACTCCGTGCTGGTGGTACCGTCCATCAGGAGCTGCGACAGGTCGTCCTTCGTGAGCACGTCCCAGGTCTCGCGGATCGTCTCGACCTTGCCGTCGCGCATGTGGCGCTTCTCCGGCAGCCGGGACCGCGGCAGTTCGTCCTCGACGATCATCAGCTCGCCGCCCCAGGAGGCGTGCCAGCGCGGGTGCACGTAGTAGGTGTATGCGCCCGCGAACCGACCTTCGTCGTCGTGCCAGTCGAGGCCCGAGCCCGGCGGGTGCAGGTAGGTGCGCGCGGTGACGTACGTGTCCGGCACGTGCTCGCGGTAGAACTTCGTGTCGAGGATCCTGCGGAGCAGCAGGTCGATCGCGGTGCCGGTCGGGTAGGCCTTGCGTGGATCCTGCGCGTGCATGGCCTTGCCGCGCGTGTAGACCGTCTCGCCGGTCTGCCAGGGCATCTCGTCGCCGAGGTCCCACGGCTTGATCCACCGCGGGTTCCGCGCGTAGTCGCTGCGGGCCGCGTACTCGACCATCAGCTCGAACTGCTCGGGCGGCAGCACGTCGTCGAGAATCACGTAGCGTGCGGTCTGCTTCACGACGCGCAAGGCTCAGCCCTCCCCCAGTTGCCCGAGCACGGATCGCGCGGTCGCGTTGCCCGGTTCGAGTGCGAGCGCGCGCTCGAGCGCCGCGCGACCCTCGGCCTTGCGCCCCGTGAGCAGCAGGCCGTGCGCGTGGACGAGCCAGTGGTTCACCGTCCTCGGCTCGAGCGAGACGCTGCGCGCCGAGTAGCGCACGGCTTCGGCGGGTCGGCCCAGCTCGATCAGTGCGGCAGCGGTTTCGAATTGCAGCGTGCCCGTGAACGGGAACGCGTCGGCGAGGATCCGTGTCACGTGCGCGTAGCCGCGGGCGTCGCCGGTCGAGCGATAGTGCTGGCGCAGCCGTTCCTGCGCCTCGGGCCAGGACGTGCGCTCGTGGTAGAGGTCCTGGGCGATGCGCTCTCCTTCGCTCGCAGGATCCGGTAGCGTCGGCTCGCTGTACCGGTCCGCGAACGGCCAGCCCGCGAGGATGCGCAGCACTTTGTAGTCGCCGAGGTACCGGTCGATCGCGCTCACCGGCATGTCTGCGCGGGCATCCGCTACGCTCACGTCTACCTCCGGCGTGCCGGGCAGGCCCTGCGCGGTCATCGCTTCGAAATAGGCCTCGGAGAGCAGGAAATAGCCCTCGAGGTTCGGATGCACGTGCTCGAGCATCAGGTCCGCGCCGACGATGCCGTTCTTCGCGCGCCCGGCAAGCGCCCCCTGCACGTCCACCACCGTGGCACCGTGCTTCGCCGCCACTTCGCGGACGACCTCGTTGAACCGCGAGGGTGCGCGGAAACGCAGCGGATCGAGATCTCGCGCCCACGCATACCCTTCGCGGGCGGCGTCGACGTTACCCGCCGCGTCGGCGTCCTGCGCGGCGTGGTACGCGGTCTTCGCGGCGCCGGCGGCGCTGGAATCATCGCCGGCCAGGACCGCGAGCGGCGGCTGGTCGCGCTCGTTGCTCGCGACGGTGCCCACGAAGACGGGGACGTCGGCCGCCCGGTACCGATCGAGCAGCGCGCCGAGATTGCGTTCGAACTGCCCGACGCCTGCGTCGTAGAGCGTCGACTCGAGCGGGATCGAGCGTTCGCCTGCGACGCGGGCCATCAGCGATTCCCCGGAGCGCGGGGCGGAGGGGGCCGCTGCGGGTCGCATTCGGGCATACAGGGCGCTCATGAGCTGGAAGAGCCGCCAGTCGCGAGCCGCGAGGAACGCCCGGGTCGCCGCGGGCGTCGCAGCAAGGCGCATCGTCGAGCCGACGCCGAGGATGCCGAGGAATTCGTTGTGGCCCACGTACACGAGCACCGCATCCGGCTGCTGGGCGATGATCTCGTCTGCGAAGTCGAGCAGCGCATACGAGTTCACCGCCGCCATCGCCGTCGAGATCACCTCGATCTCACGGGTCGGGAAAGCCCGCTCGAGCCGCTGGTCCAGCACCCCGGCCAGCGCCGCTCCGAGGCCGTACGGGAAGCCGGCGGCGCTCGATTCGCCCTGCACGAAGACGCGGAAACTGCCGGGCGCTTTGTCCCTGCGGAAGAAAGCCGTCTCGATGCTGACGGCCGGCGCCTGCGCCGGGGCGGTGAAGAAGCGGCGCACGACCAGCGGGTTCGCCTGCAGGTAGTCCGGCTGCTGCGGGCTGGGGATGAACAGCGGCTCGACGTCGCGGCCGTAGCCGGCCGCCCTGAGCGCGAGCTCCGTGCCCCCGAGCAACACGAAAGGCGAGAGCAGCAGGACGAGCCAGAACACCGCCCGCCGTGCCCCTGATGGCTCCGTCCGTTCGGGAGAACCGGCCTCGGCGGACGCAGCGGTAGCCTCATCCTGCCGGCGACGCTTGGCGCTGCTCTTCCTGCCCAATCGCGACCTCGAGCCCAAAAAGAATCGGCCTGGCACCCTTGCGGATGCCAGGCCGTCTAGTGTGGATCAATCAGCGTTCGGCCGTCACGGACCGGTTACGGTCAGCTCACCCGACGCGCCGTCGACGCGTTTGAAGGTGAACGTGTACGTTCCCGCCGTGGCCGGCGTGAGCTGCAGGTTGCCGGTCCCTGCACCACAGGCCAGAGCGAGCGTCGCACCGACTGTCACGGTGCCGCCCGCCGTCCCGGCACCGCAATCGACGGTAGCCCAGTCCGAACTCGCCACCTTGAAGTCGTTCGCCGCGGCCGCAACTGCCTTGTTGAGCGAGAACAGGCCGCCGCCGATATAGCTCATCTGGTTCTGGGCGCCGTCCGACCAGTCGCCGCCGATGCCGCGCACGAACACGGGCACGTCGACCGGGACCTTCTCGATGGTGAGCTGGTTGGTTGCGTCCACCGCAAACAGGTAGGCGCCCGGGCTCGCAAACGTGACCTTGAGGTTCGGCGGGTTGGCGTCGCATACCATCGAGTACGCCTGACCCACCGTGACGACGTCGGTCGTCGCGTTTGCACCGCAGTTCGTGGCGCCGCCGTTCGTGCCGCCCCAATCCGCATCCGCGATCTTGAACTGCTGCTCCGCACCCGCCTGATCGGCCGTGATCGTCCCGGTGGCGCGATACGTGCCGATGCCATCCCAGGCCAGCGGCAGCGAGGTGCCCCAGTCCGTGAACCCGCCGCGCACGTAAAGCGTGAGCGGGGTCGGCGGACTCTTCGTCACCGTGAGCACCGGGTTCGCCGTGTCGGCCGCGGCGAGCGCGAACGTGTAGTCACCCGCCGTTGGCGCCGCGAGCTTCAGGTTGTTGTTGCTGGCGCAGTCGAGCAACAACGGAATGCCGAGGCGCACGGTGTCGCCCGCGGTGCCCGCGCCGCAGTTCGTGCCGTTCGTCCAGCCCTCGTCGGCGATCTTGAACTCGTAGTTGCCCGCCGGGTTGACCGGCGCCGACACCGAGTAATCCGTGCCGCCGAGGAACCCGAGCTTGAAGGCCGGATCGGCCGCCCAGCTGTTGAACCCGCCGCGCACGAACAGGTCGCGCGGGAACGGTGCGCACGAGGTCTGCGAGGCCCGGCGGAACACCGCGGTGGTCCGCGCCGGCACGAAGAACCCGTTTGCGTCGTGCCGCGCCGTGCGGACGACGGTGTCGGCCGAGTTCTGCTGCACCGGGTGCAGCGTCCACGCCTGGTCGGTAAAGAGCCCGAGCGTGCGAGGATCGTCCGAGGCATTGACGACGACCATCACGGCGCCTTCCGGCGGCGTGAAGCCGGGCTCGGTGCAGCCCTCGATGCTCATCGCGACCACGCCCGGGATCTGGAACTGGCCGGTGTTGTAGAACTCGAGGCGCTGGTCGATCTGCGCCTGCGTGCGCAGGCGGAAGAGCGGCGAGCTCTTGCGGATCTCGAGCAGCTCCTTGAAGTTCTCGAACGCCGCCTCGCGCGCCGCGCGGTTCTGCACCGCATCGACGTCGAGCTGGACGATCTTGATCTGGTCGTAGCTCGCGGCGTTGTCGCCCGCCCGCGGCAGGCCGACGTTCCACTTGCTCGTGTTCAGCGTCCAGTCGATCTCGTTGTACCAGTCGCCGGAATCGAACGAGTTCCGGTCCATCGACTTCGAGCGCAGGATCTCGGTACCGGCCTGCAGGAACGGAATGCCCTGGCCGAGCAGCATGATCGACATGCCCACGTTGTCCGCGCGCACCCGGTCCTCGAGCGAGGTGCCGGACGCGTGCTTGTACTGGGCGATGTCCCAGATCGTCTCGTTGTCGTGCTTCGAGATGTAGTTGATCGCTTCCTGCGGATCCTGCGTGTAGCCGGAATCCTGGCCGCGGTAGTCGATCTCGGACCCGGGCACCGTCTCGCCGGCCGCGTTCTCGAAGCGGAAGCTCGCTAGGCCGCCTGCCATCCACAACCGGACGTTGTCGGTGTCCGCGATCAGCGCCTCGCGCTCGGCCGGGCTGCCCGTGTTCGCCGAGTTCGGCGCGTAGAACCAGCCGGAGATCAGGCCCTGCTTCTGCACGTGGGCCGGCCCGTTGTCGAACGGTCCGCTGCCCCGGATCGGGTCGCGGATGCGGTCGCTGAACGAACCGATGCCGGTGCCGCCCATGTTGGCCTGGCGCGCGGCGATGAAGCGCTGGTCGTTCTCGATGGCGCCGAAGTTCCAGCCTTCGCCGTAGATGTACACGCTCGGATCGACGGCCTTGACCGCGTCCTGGAAGCGGAGCATCGCGTCGAGGGTGTGGAACGACATCAGGTCGAAGCGGAAGCCCGTGACCTTGTAGTCGCGGACCCACATGACGCCGGTGTCGACCATCAGCTTTTCCATCATCCTGAACTCGGTCGCGGTGTCGTCGCAGCACGAGTTCTTGAGGACGTTGCCCGAGACGTTGTCGCGGCGGTGGTAGTAGCCCGGGACGACGCGGTCGAGCACCGACCGGCTGTTCTGGCCCGAGGCGTTGGTGTGGTTGTAGACCACGTCCATCACCGTGCGGAGTCCCGCGTCGTTCAGGCCCTTGACCATGCGACGGAAGTCGAGCACGCGCTGCTCGCCGTTGGGGTTCGTCGAGTAGCTGCCCTCGGGCGCGCCGAAGTGCAGCGGGTCGTAGCCCCAGTTGAAGCCGTCGAGGTCGCGGATCCATTCCGTGATCTGCGCCGGCCGATCGAGGCGGTTGGCCGCGACCGCGTCCGCCATCGCCTGGCGGATGGTCTTGCCGGCATCGGTCGTGCACAGGCTCGCGGCGGCCGAATTCTTCTCGCAGAGCCGCTCGACCGGATCGTCGAGATTGACCTGGTCGGCCGGGTTTTCACGGACCGTCGCGATGTCGAACGGCGGCAGGATGTGGACGTGCGTGACGCCCGCCTGCGCGATCTCCTCGAGATGGTTGCGGCCGTTCGAGTCGGGCACGTCGAATGCGGTGAACTTGCCGCGGTCGACCGCCGGCACCGTCGTGTCGGCGATCGAGAAGTCGCGCACGTGCAGTTCGTACAGCACCGAGTCCTCGGGCGCCTCGAGCGCCGGGACGGCCAGGCTGTCCCAGCCCGCGGGCTTCAGGTCGGAGTCCTGCAGGTCGACGAACTGGCTGCGCACGCTGTCGGTCGCGAGGCTGACCGAGTACGGGTCCGTGACTTCGTTCGTCACCATCGAGTTCGTGGCGTACGAGAAGACGCGCAGCGTATAGGTGTAGAACTTCCGGTCCCATTCGGCGTCGCCCGTGACGCTCCAGACGCCCGTCGCCGGATCGAGGTCCATCGGCCGGGTCTCGATCAGGGTGCCGTCGGCGTCGTACACGTTGACGCTGACGCCCGGGTCCTCGAGCGCCGTCGGCGCCCAGAGTCCGAGGGACGGCGTGCCGCCGGCGTAGCTCACCCCGAGCGTCGCGCCGGCGGCGGCCTCCGCATACAGGGCATCGAGCGCGCCGGCGGTCTGCACGGTCGTGCCGACCTTCGCCTCGTCGTCGGAGTTGCGGCCGATGACGATCAGCTGGCCGCGCGCGAGGTCCTTGCCCTTCGCGACGGCCGACGCAGGCAGGCTCCAGGCGGCGAGGCCGTTCAGCGTCCGGTTGAACTCCGGCTGCGGGTTCGTGCCGGCCGTGAGCTCGATCGTCTCGTACGTCCCGGTGATGCCCTGCAGTCCCGCGTTGATCGACGCGTCGGGCGAGTAGAGTAGCTCGACCGACGTGATGCCGGCCGGCACGTTCCAGAGCAGCGTGTCGGCGTTGATCCAGTGCGCGGCGGCGCCCGCGATGCGCAGTGCATCGGCCGAGCCTGGCGGCACCTGGCCCACGTCGTTGACGCCCGAGACGACGAACAGCAGGTTGCCGTCCTCGGCGATGCGGATCACCTGGTCGGGGCCCGGATCCTTCACGTCACCCTTGTGGATGATGAAGCCGAGCGCGGCCGGGAACGTGTCGATCGGGTCCGGGTTGTTGCTGTACTCGTTGCCCGCGGCCTCGTTGCCCGGCAGCACGATGCGGAAGTAGGCGCCCCACTGCGGATCGATGCCCTCGAAGCGGTACTCGCCCGGCGTCGGGAACAGGGTCCACGGGTCGCCCGGCGGGTCGAGCGGGAACAGGTGCAGACCCCAACCGGTGTAGTTGTTGTCCGGCCGCTTGTAGAACAGGATCACCTCGTCGCCGTTCCTCGGCAGCGCGACGCCGTCCGTCCCCGGCGGGCCGCTGGCGCCGCCGCCCGTCCCCGGCGCGCCGCTGCGCGCGGTCGTGCTGCCGGAGATCGCGAACACGAAGCTGTTGTCGTCGACGCTGGCGCCGGCACCCGCGTTGAAGGTGATCGACTCGGTGCTGCCGTCCGCGTTGCGGACGTTCATCAGGCCGTTCGCGTACGGGTACACCGGCACGTTGCTCACGACGCACTCGAAATCGCCGCGCGGCGTGCAGTTGTAGCTCTGGCCGTCGATCGTGACGGTGGTGCCTGCGGTCTGGCCCGCGAGCGGACGACGGTAGACGATGTCGACCGGGACCTTGGCCGGCGCGAAGCGCGGGTTCGCGGTCCAGGTGAAGTTCTCGACGCCGACGTCGCCGTTGGTGCCCGTGTTCTCGATCTCGATGCGGGTGATGCGCGTCGCGCCGCCCTGGCGGAGCTCGTCGACGTCGAGCTGGCCGAGGCCCTTGACCGTCTTGAGCAGCGTCGTGGCCGAACCGGCCGTGAGCACGTCCTTCGCGTAGATGCGGATGATCGTGCTGTCCTGCGGGACCTCGCCGCCACCGCCGCCGCCACCGCCGCCGGTGTCGCGCGCGACGGTGAGCTTCGGCGCGCCCTTGTCGGTGCCGGTGACGTCGAAGCGGAACTTGTAGTCACCCGCGGTGGCGATGGTGATCGCGAGGTTCTGGGAACCGTTGCTGCAGCCGAGCGTGAAGGCTGCGCCGAGCGGAACCGGCGTCGGGTTCTCGGAGCCGCCGCAGTTCGTCTCGCCCGTCCAGCCGGCATCGGCCACCTTGAACTGGTAGTCGCCCGGCTCGAGGGGGATCGTCACCTCGAGAATGTTGTCGGCGACTTCGGCGAGCTGGTTCTCGGCGAGCACCGCCCAGTCGCCGCGCACGCTGCCGCGCACGTACATCGCCGTGTCGAACGGCGGGTCGACCTTCTGCGAGCTGCCGGGCAGCTTGCTCTTCTCCGCGGCTGCGCCGGCGGCGGCCGCTGCGGCCGTGTAGGCGTCCTTCGTGGAGAACTTGACCGCATCGGCGGGCGTCCCGAAGTCGATGACCGCAGTCTGGCCCTCAGGGATGATCCAGGCGCCGTTGCCGCCCGCGACGCCGTTCGAGAACCGGGCGTGGATCGGCGGGGTGCCCACCACGAAGTAGCTCGATGGCGCGGTGAAATCGAACGTTTCCGTCACGGTGACGGGTGGCGGCGACGTCGGGACCGAGCCACCCTCTCCGAGGTCGGCGGCGCCGTTGCCGCCGCTGCCGCAGCCCGAAAGCAGGGCGGCGGAAAGGAGGACGGGCGCGGAGAGCTTGAACAACGAGACTAGCGAGCGCGACATGGACTCACTCCTGGTCATGCGGCCAATGCGATGCGACGACACGCGAGCCGGCGGTACGGCCGAGCGTGCCCTTGCGTGACGCGGGACGCGCCACGATCGATCCTTGTTTGACGACGTCCAATCGAGGGCACTCCCCTGAGTACTCCGACGGTTACGCTGCAACCCGACGCCTTCTCGGTGCCGTTCGGCATGCAGCGCCGCGACGATGCCACTAAACGGCGAGGGTCCGCAAGGCCGGTCGATGCGTACAGGTCTTGTCCGGACACTTCCTCCGCCAAATGCCTCGCCCAAGGCTGCTTTCAATCGCCCGGCGCGCAGGATTCCAGCAGCACCGTGCTGCGCGGCACGAGCTGCAGCGTTTCCTTGCACCGCAATATGCGTGAGGACGAAGCGCTTGCAGGGTCCGGTCCCGCCGTGTCAATGAGCACTCGCCACGATGACCCGAGGCTCGCCTGGGGCAGCAGCACGTCGACGGGCGCCTCGTCCGCATTGAACACGGCGTAGAGGTCGCCCTCCGCGGTGCTCTTCGAGTAGCCTCCGCCGCTCAGCTGCAGCCCGAGGCAGCGCAACTGCCCGTCCTGCCAGTCCGACTCCGTCATCTCCCGGCCCGACGGATGCAGCCACGCGATGTCGCGTGCCGCCGCCCTGCGCCGCGTGCCCTTGAGGAACGTGTCGCGGCGCAGCCAGAGCCGCGAGCGGCGCAGGTCGATCAGGCGACGGACGAACTCGAGCAGGCCCGGGTCGTGATCGAGCCCGCGCCAGTCCAGCCAGGCGATCTCGTTGTCCTGGCAATACGCGTTGTTGTTGCCCGACTGCGTCTGCCCGAACTCGTCGCCGGCCAGCAGCATCGGCACGCCCTGCGAGAGCAGCAGCGTCGCGAGGAAGTTCCTCACCTGTCGCGCGCGCAGTGCGTTCACCGCCGCGTCCGGCGTCGGCCCCTCGGCGCCGCAGTTCCAGCTCAGGTTGTGCGAGTGGCCGTCGTTGCCGTTCTCGAGGTTGGCCTGGTTGTGCCGGTCGTTATAGGAAACGACGTCCCGGAGCGTGAAGCCGTCGTGGGAGGTGACGAGGTTCACGGAGGCCGTCGGCTTGCGGCCGTGCTCGCGGAAGAGGTCGCTCGAGCCCGCGAAGCGCTCGGCGAAACCGCCGACCAGCGAACGGTCGCCGCGCCAGAAGGCGCGCATCGTGTCGCGGTAGCGGTCGTTCCACTCCGACCACCCGGCCGGGAAGTGGCCGAGCTGGTAGCCGCCCGGGCCCACGTCCCACGGCTCGGCGATCAGCTTCACGTAGGCGAGCGCGGGATCCGAGCGCAGCGCGGCGAAGAACGGCGCGTCGCGGCTGAAGCCGCTCGGGTCGCGGCCGACGATGGTCGCGAGGTCGAAGCGGAAGCCGTCGACGCGCATCTCCTCGACCCAGTAGCGCATGCAGTCGACCACGAGGCCGCGCACGGCGGCGGAGTCGAAGCTCACGGTGTTGCCACACCCGGTGAAGTTCTTGTACTGCGCGCGGTTCTGGTGGACCAGCCGGTAGTAGGTCAGGTTGTCGAGGCCGCGCAGGTTCAGCGTCGGGCCGTCCTCGTTGCCCTCGGCCGTGTGGTTGAACACGACGTCGAGGATCACCTCGAGGCCCGCCTCGTGCAGCGCGCGGACCATCGTCTTGAACTCGACGACCGGGTCCTCGAGCGCGTAGCGGGCGTCGGGCGCGAACCACGCGAGCGGGTTGTAGCCCCAGTAGTTCCGGAGTCCCTTGCGGACCAGGAACTCCTCGCTCGCGAACGACTGCACCGGCATCAGCTCGACCGTCGTCACGCCGAGCCGGCGCAGGTGATCGATGACCGCGGGGTGCGCGAGGCCGAGGTACTTGCCGCGCAGCGCCTCGGGCACCGCGGGATGCCGCTGCGTGTATCCCTTGACGTGCAGCTCGTAGAGGATCGTGTCCCGCCACGGCACGCTCGGCGCGCGCACGCCGCCCCAGTCGAACGCCGGATCGACGACGCGTGACTTCGGCACGTACGGCGCGCTGTCCGCGGCGTCCGGCAGACCGTCGTTGCCCGCTACGGCGCCATGCACCGACGGGTGCCAGACGAGTTCGCCCTCGAGGGCGAGCGCGCACGGGTCGACGAGCAGCTTGGCCGGGTTGAACCGGTGGCCGGCGGCCGGCTCGTAGGGCCCGTGCGCGCGGTAGCCGTAGCGCAGCCCGGCCACGCCCCAGGCCGCGGGCAACAGGCCGTGGAAAGCGTTGCCGGTGCGGGCGGGCAGCGCGAGCCGCGCCGTCTCGCGGCCGGCGGCGTCGAACAGGCACAGGTCGATCCGCTCGGCGTGGGCCGAGTACACCGCGAAGTTGACCCCGCGCGAGGTCAGGCTCGCGCCGAGCGGCTGCGGCATGCCGGGCTCCAGGAACGGGCCGGCCCGCCCGTTCTTTGCGGCGACGTCGATCATCAGACGAGTCCCTGCCATCCCGACCCGACCTTCTGCTGCGCCGCCCGGATGGCGGCGCGTACGCTCTCCTCGGGCGGCCCTGCCGCGACGGCGGCAAGATTGCGTTCGAGGTGGCATGGGTCGGTGCCGCCGACGATAACGCAGTCGACGCCCGGTTCGTAAGCGGCATAGCGCAGCGCGAGCGCGTCCCAGTCTTCCGGCTCGACGTCGAGCTCGGACCTGAGCAGCGCATGCCGCCGCCAGTACTCTGCATGGACCGGGTCCCCGGGCGGGACCGGGGCGGCCCAGGGTCGCCCGGCGAGCGTCCGCTTGGCGATCGTGCCGAGCCCGCAGGCCCGGGCCTCGCGCAGCACCCTCGAGACCTGCGGCTCGCAGGGATTCACGGACGCCTGCACGCTGCCGAAGCGGCCGCTTGCTATCGCGTAGCGCAGGGGCGCCGCGTCGCCCGAATAGGCCACGACGCGCAACCGGCCCGCCGCGGCGCAGTCCTCGAGCGCTCGGATCACCTCGCCCGCCTCGAGCAGGTCGACCCCGCAGGAATGCAGGTGCACGACGTCGATCACGTCGGTGCGCAGGCGGTCGCGCGCCGCGTCGACGCCGGCGCGCACGGAGTCGTAGGTCCAGTCCGGGATGCCGTCGACGCCGTAGCCCACCTTGGTCGAGAGCACGAACTCGTCGCGCCGTCCCGCGAGATGCCGGCCGATGCGCTCCTCCGACAGCCCGTACGACCGCGCCGAGTCGATGAGAGCGAGACCGAGGTCGAGCGCGTGGTTGAGGAGCCGCGCGGCCGCGGCCTCGTCGAGCCGCGGGTCGCCCGCCTGCATCGCGCCGAAGCCGAGGACGGGCACCTCGAGACCGGTCTGGCCGAACGGCCGGCGCTGCATCGGCGGCCCGTCAGCGGTCGGGGCGCAGGAAGATCGCGGCGAGCGGCGGCAGCGCGAGCCGCAGCCGGTACGGATAGCCGTGGGTCGGCTGGTCCTCGGCGGTCGCCGTTGCCGCGGGCGCGTAGCCCGAGCCGCCGTACGCCGTCGAGTCGGTGTCGAGGATCTTCACGTACGTGCCCGGCTCCGGCACCCCGACGTGGTAGTCGTCGCGCGGCACCGGCGTCGCGTTGAAGATGCACACCACCGGTGCGCCCGCCGGTTCGCGCGGATCGCGACGCAGGAACGCCCAGACGCTCTGGTCGGCATTGTGCAGGTCGATCCACGCGAAGCCAGCGGGGTCGGCGTCGCCGGCGTGCAGCGAGCGCAGGCTCGCGTAGAGCCGGTTCAGCTCGCGGTTGAGCGACTGCAGGCCGCGGTGTGCCGGATCCTCGAGCAGGTGCCAGTCGAGCGAGTGCTCGTCGCGCCACTCGCGCCACTGGCCGAACTCGGTGCCCATGAACAGCAGCTTCTTGCCCGGGTGCGCCGTCATGTAGGCGCGGAACCAGCGGTAGTTCGCGCGCTTCTGCCACTCGTCGCCCGGCATCTTGTCGAGCAGCGAGCCCTTTCCGTGGACGACCTCGTCGTGGGAGATCGGCAGCACGAACTTCTCCGACCACGCGTACATGAACGAGAACGTGATCAGCGAATGGTGATGGCGGCGGTGCACCGGGTCGAGGGCCGCGTAGCGCAGCGTGTCGTTCATCCAGCCCATGTTCCACTTGAAGTGGAACCCCAGGCCCCCGAGGTGCGCGGGCTGCGAGACGCCGGGGAACGCGGTCGATTCCTCGGCGAACACGAGCGCTCCCGGGTGATAGCGTCCCACGGCCGTGTTGAGCTGGCGCAGGAAGTCGATCGCGTCGAGGTTCTCGCGGCCGCCGTAGCGGTTCGGCACCCACTGGCCCGGCTGCCGGCTGTAGTCGAGGTACAGCATCGAGGCGACCGCGTCGACGCGCAGGCCGTCCACGTGGTACTGGTCGAGCCAGTAGAGCGCGTTCGCGACGAGGAAGTTGCGCACCTCGTGGCGACCGTAGTTGAAGATCTTGGTGCCCCAGTCGGTGTGCTCGCCGAGCCGCGGGTCCGCGTGCTCGTAGAGCGCCGTGCCGTCGAACCAGGCGAGGCCGTGGTCGTCGCGCGGGAAGTGGGCCGGCACCCAGTCGATGATCACGCCGATGCCCGCCTGGTGGCAGCGGTCGACAAAATGCATGAAGTCCTGCGGCGTGCCGAAGCGCGAGGTGGGGGCGAAGTAGCCCACGACCTGGTAGCCCCAGGAGCCGTCGAACGGATGCTCGGCGACTCCCATCAGCTCGACGTGGGTGTACCCCAGGTCGACCACGTAGGGGATCAGCTCGTCGGCGAGCTCGCGCCAGTTCAGGAACGGGGGGGTGCGGTCGTAGTCGCGCCGCCACGAGCCCGGGTGCAGCTCGTACACGTTGATCGGGCGCTCGAGCGGGTCGCCCTCGGCGCGCGAGCGCATCCACGCCTGGTCCTGCCACTCGTGGCCGTCGAGCGAGGCGACGATCGTGCAGTTGCCGGGCCTGAGCTGCATCGCGAAGCCGTAGGGATCGGCCTTCAGCAGCGAGTGCCCGGCGCGCGTGCGGATCTCGTACTTGTAGGCCGTGCCGGGGCCGACGTCCGGGATGAAGAGCTCCCAGAGGCCGGACGACGCGCGCGCCTGCATCGCGTGCTTGCGGCCGTCCCAGAAGTTGAAGGGACCCACCACGCTCACGCGCTCGGCGTTCGGCGCCCACACCGCGAAGCGCGTGCCGGCGAGGCCGTCGAGCACCGTCGGGTGCGCGCCGAGCTTGTAGTAGATGCTGTAGTGGTTGCCCTCGCCGAACAGGTGGAGATCGAAGTCCGAGAGCTGCGGCGCGAAGAAGTACGCGTCGTGCTTCGTGGCCTCGGTGCCGTCGCGGTAGCGGACGCGCAGGCGGTAGGGGTGCAGCGGGCGGCGGAACGCGACGCGGCCCTCGAACAGGCCGGCCGGGTGCAGGCGCTCCAGCGTCGCCGGCCGGGCCGAGTCGTCGTCCCAGTGCACCTCGACGCTCTCGGCGTCGGGCTCGAGCACGCGCACGACGCAGAGGGGGTGCTCGTCCTCGCGTGGGTACTCGTGATAGCCGAGCAGCGAGCGCGGCTCGGGGTGGCGCGCCCCGACGAGCGCGTCGATCTGTCCCGCGGTCAGCGTCGGGAGGCTACCCACCGCGGCAGTCTATCACCCGGAACCGGGGCGGCGGACCCCGGCGCCAGGCGCCGCCTCAGATGACCGGGCGGATCCGCCAGATGCGCTGGGCGTATTCCCGGATGCTGCGGTCGCTCGAGAAGATGCCCATGCTAAGCGTGTTGATCACGGACTTGCGCGTCCAGTCGTCGGGCCGGCGATAGAGCTCGTCGACCGCGTCCTGGGCGGCCGAGTAGGCCGCGAAGTCGGCCAGCACGAAGTACGGCTCGCCGTCCGAGAGCACCCGGTCGACGACGGGCTTGCCGTCCGCGAGGTTGCTCGGCGTGAAGTAGCCGGCGTCGATCATCTCGAGCGCCTTCAGCAGCTCGGGATTGGCACGTGCCACCTCCGACGGCGAGTAGCCGCGGCGGCGGTGCGCCGCGACTTCGTCGGCGGTGAGTCCGAAGATGAAGATGTTCTCGTGGCCCACCTGCTCCCGGATCTCGATGTTCGCGCCGTCGAGCGTGCCGATCGTGAGCGCGCCGTTCAGCGCCAGCTTCATGTTGCCGGTGCCCGAGGCCTCCATGCCCGCGGTCGAGATCTGCTCGGAGAGGTCGGCGGCCGGCATGATGCGCTGCGCGAGCGACACGTCGTAGTCCGGCAGGAACGCGACCTTGAGCCGGCCGTTCACCGCCTTGTCCGAGTTGACCACGCGGGCGACGTTGTTGATCAGCTTGATGATGTTCTTCGCCATCACGTAGCCGGGCGCCGCCTTGCCGGCGAACACGACGACGCGCGGCACGAAGTCGCCGGACGGGTTCGCGCGGATGCGGTTGTAGCGCGCGACGACGTAGAGCAGGTTCAGGAGCTGGCGCTTGTACTCGTGGATGCGCTTCACCTGCACGTCGTAGAGAGCGTGCGGGCTCACCTCGAGGCCGATGCGCCGCTGGATCACCTCGGCGAGCTGCACCTTGTTCTCGGCCTTCACCGCCGCGAAGCGCGCCCGGAACTCCGCGTCGTCGGCCGCCCAGCGCAGGCGCTCGAGCTCCTCGAGGTCATTTTCCCACGCGTGGCCGAGCCGTTCGGTGAGGAGCGCCGAGAGCCCGAGGTTCGACTGCTTGAGCCACCGGCGGACCGCGATGCCGTTCGTGACGTTCGTGAAGCGATCCGGGTAGATCTCCGCGAAATCGGCGAAGATCGTCTGTTTCATGAGCTCGGAGTGCAGCTTGGCCACCCCGTTCACCGTGTGGCTCGCGACGACGGCGAGATGGGCCATGCGCACCTGGCGGCCGTGGTCCTCGTCGATCAGCGACACGCGCTGGCGGCGCTCGTGGTCGTTCGGGTAGCGGGCGGCCACCTCGTCGAGCAGCGCGCGGTTCACGAGGTAGATGATCTGCAGGTGCCTGGGGAGGATCCGCTCGAAGAAGGCGACCGGCCAGACCTCGAGCGCCTCCGGCAGCAACGTGTGGTTCGTGTAGGCGAACACGCGCCGCGTGATGTCCCACGCGCGCTCCCACTCCATCTCGTGCTCGTCGACCAGCAGCCGGACGAGCTCCGGGATCGCGAGGGCCGGGTGGGTGTCGTTCAGCTGGATCGCCCATGCGTCCGGCAGCGACTCGAGCGGACGTTCCTCGGCGAGGTGCTGCGCGAGCATGTCCTGCAGGCTCGCGCTCACGAAGAAGTACTGCTGCTTGAAGCGCAGTTCCTTGCCCTGCGGCGTGGTGTCGTCCGGGTAGAGGATGCGCGAGACG
>Ga0105090_10000339_pt1 | contig 22223 bp, 23 predicted proteins | sample PPLLak3March2015_FD_79110 | JGI IMG/M metagenome (GOLD analysis project Ga0105090, IMG submission 79110) | Freshwater sediment microbial communities from Prairie Pothole Lake near Jamestown, North Dakota, USA - PPLs Lake P7 Core (1) Depth... | ecosystem: Environmental > Aquatic > Freshwater >...
CATGCCGATCGCGGCCCCGACGATCGCGCCCTCGGCGATCGGCGTGTCGAGCACGCGGTGCTCGCCGTACTTGCGCTGCAGGCCGTCGGTGACGCGGAACACGCCGCCGAAATACCCGACGTCCTCGCCGAGGATCACCACGTTCGGGTCGCGCCCGAGCGCGATGTCCATCGCGGAGTTGAGCGCCTGGATCATGTTCATCTGCGGCATGGCTCAGCCTCCCTGCTCGGCGCGCAGCTGGTCGCGCTGCTTGCGCAGGTGCGCGGGCATTTCCTTGAACACGTCCTCCCACATGAGATCGCGGCTCAGGCGCGGGCCGTCGGTGAGCGTCCCGTACTGCACGGCCTCCTTCCAGCTCTCGAGCACGTGCCCCTCGAGCTCGCTCACCAGGGCGGCGTGGCGTTGCTCCGACCACTCCCCGAGCGAGATCAGGTGGTTTTTCAGGCGCTCGACCGGATCGCCGAGCGGCCACTTCTCGTAGTCGTCCTTCGGCCGGTAGCGCGACGGATCGTCGCTGGTCGAATGGGCGGCGCCGCGGTACGTGACGTGCTCGATCAGCGTGGGGCCGGCACCGGTGCGCGCACGCTCGGCGGCCCACTGCGTCACGGCGTACACCGCCAGGAAATCGTTGCCGTCGACGCGCACGCCGGCCATGCCATAGCCGGGGCCGCGCGCCGCGAACGAACGCTGCTCGCCGCCCGCGAAACCCTGGAACGTCGAGATCGCCCACTGGTTGTTGACGACGTTGAGGATCACCGGCGCCTGGTACACGGAAGCGAACAGCATGGCGTGGTGGAAGTCGGCTTCCGCACTCGATCCCTCGCCGATCCAGCTCACGGCGATGTCGTCCTCACCCTTGATCGCTGAAGCCATCGCCCAGCCGACCGCCTGCGGGAACTGCGTGGTGAGGTTGCCGGAGATCGAGAAGATGCGGCCGTCCTTCCAGTGGTACATGACCGGCAGCTGCCGGCCCTTGCACATGTCGCGCGTGTTCGACAGCAGCTGGCACATCAGCTCGACCAGCGGCTTGCCCCGCACGACGTAGAGGCCCTGGTTGCGGTACGACGGAAACAGCATGTCGCGCGGCCTGAGCGCCATGCACTGCGCAACCGAAACGGCCTCTTCGCCGAAGGAACGCATGTAGAACGAAATCTTGCCGGTGCGCTGCGCGCGCTGCATGCGGTCGTCGAAGATCCGCGTGAGCAGCATGTGGCGCAGGCCGACCTGCAGTTCGGGCGGATCGAGGTGCGGGTGCCAGGGGCCCACCGCGCGGTGCTCGTCGTCGAGCACGCGGACGAGTTCCACGGCGAGGTGGCCAACGTCGCGCACGCGGGCGTTGACGTCGGGACGGTCGACGGCACCGGCGGGTGATGTCTCGAGGTAGCTGAAATCCGGCTCCTCGCCGGGACGGGAGTGATGCTGCGGGATGTGCAACCTTGAGCGGCGCGGCATGGATTCCTCGACTTCGGTGGAACTGCGCGGGGACAGCAGGGTAGATTACTCATCCATTCTCATTCGCGTTGATTTCGTTGCGTTGCATTGCAACAATGCGAAAAGAATGTTTCACGAAGGGTGCTTTCATGGAAGAAAAGTCACGCCATGCGCTGGACCGTGTCGATCGGCGGATCCTCGACCTGCTGCAGCGCGAGGGCGCGCTGTCGGTCGCGGAGGTCGCCTCGCGCACCGGGCTCTCGACCACGACCTGCTGGCGGCGCATCCAGCACATGGAGCAGAGCGGCGTGATCCGCGGACGGGTGGCCCTGCTCGACCGGTCGGCGCTCGGCCTCGACGTCACCATCTTCGCGCACGTGAAGCTCTCCACCCAGGGCCGTGACGCCATCGCCGCGTTCGCCGAGGCGATCCGTGAGCGGCCCGAGGTGCTCGACTGCTACACCACCATGGGCGAGTGGGACTTCATGCTGCGCATCGTCACCCGGGACATCAAGGCGTACGAGGCGTTCTACCTCGACCACCTGTCCAAGCTGCCGAACGTGCAGTCGATCAACTCCTCGGTCACGGTCACCGTGATCAAGGAGACCACGGTCCTGCCGATCGACTGAGGACACGCGATGACCGTGGTGCTGCAACTGCTGTGGCTCGCGCTGCCGATCATCGCGGCGGGACTCGTCCACCTCGCGGTGATGACACTCGACCTGCTGCCCGGGCTGCGGCGCCTGCCGCTCGACGGCGGGCTCACGTTCCGCGGCAAGCGCCTGTTCGGCGACAACAAGACGTGGCGCGGCGCCGTAGTGACCATCGGCACGACGATGCTCGCCGCCTGGGGCGTCGCGCAGCTGAGCGCGTGCTGCTGGTCGCTGCCCATGCTGGTGCCGTTCTCGGCGGAGCACCCGCTGCTCTGGGGCCTGCTGCTCGGCACCGGCTACATCGTGGGCGAACTGCCGAACAGCTTCGCCAAGCGCCAGCTCGGCATCTCGCCGGGCGCCGCGGGCCAGGGCACGGCGGGACGCGTGTTCTGGGTGATCGACCAGCTCGACAGTCTCGCGGGCATGCTGGTCTTCATCGCGCCCGTGTGGCAACCGTCGGCCAGTTTGCTCGCCCTGGTCGTCGCGATCATGCTGGTCGCGCACCCGGTGAGCGCCTGGATCATGGTGCTGTTCGGACTCAAGGATCGCGTGGGTTGAACGGGGAACGGCAACCGTCGCCGGCGTGCCGTCCCGCTGGGAGGTCCAGATGATTGCGAGACGCTCCGTGCTCTGCCTGTTCGCCGCGGTGGCCGGCCTCGTCGCTCATTCGGCAGCCCATGCTGCTACCCCGGAAGTCGTCGTTGAAGCGCAGCTGGCTGCTTACAACGCCCGCGACCTGAACGCCTTTCTCGCCACCTACGCCAAGGACGCTCAGCTTTTCGAGCATCCTGCCACGCTGCTCGCCAGCGGTGCGGATCAACTTCGCGAGCGCTACGCAGCCCGGTTCGCGGAGCCCAACCTGCACGCGGTGGTGGTGAGGCGCATCGTCATGGGCAATTTCGTCATCGATCACGAGAGGGTCACACGGACCTTTCCGGAAGGTACCGGCGCCCAGGATGCCATCGCAATGTACGAGATACACGGGACCCGCATCACTCGTGTCTGGTTCATCTTTGGCGCGAAGACGCTTGATCCGCAGTCATCACCCGCAGCATCGAAATGACGCCACGCCAGATCGACCGCCGCATGGCGATGCAACTAATGGCCGCTGCAACCGCGGCCGCACTGGCTCCACCCGCCCTCACCGCGGCAAAGAGGCAGCATATGGCCACGCGCAAGGTCCCGAGCTCGGCCGAGGAGATCCCCGTGATCGGCATGGGTTCGTCCGACACGTTCGACGTCGGCGAGGACGGCGTGCAGCGTGCCGCCCTGCAAGGGGTGCTGCGCAATCTCGTCGGGGCGGACGGCCGCGTGATCGACACCTCGCCCATGTATGGCAGCGCCGAGCGCGTACTCGGCGACCTGATCGACGAGCTCGGCCTCGGGCCGAAGTTGTGGCTCGCGACCAAGGTCTGGACACGGGGCCGCGAGGCCGGTGCAAAGCAGATCGAGGAGTCGTTCGCGCGCCTGCGCACGAAGCGGCTCGACCTGCTGCAGATCCACAACCTGCTCGACTGGCGCGAGCACGTGCCGACGCTGCGCGCGCTGCAGGCGGCCGGGCGCGTGCGCTACTCGGGCATCACTCACTACCGCGCCGATGCGCACGCCGAGCTCGAGCGCGTGCTCGCCGCAGAGAAGTTCGACTGGCTGCAGGTCAACTACTCGCTCGCTGAACGCGAGGCCGAGGACCGGCTGCTGCCGTTCTGCCGCGACCGCGGTATCGCCGTGATGGTCAATCGCCCGTTCGCCGACGGCGCACTGTTCGCGCGCGTGCGCGGCCGGCCGTTGCCCGAATGGGCGGCAGACCTGGGTTGCCGCAGCTGGGGCCAGTTCTTCCTTCGTTACGTGATCTCGCACCCGGCCGTCACCTGCGTGATTCCGGCCACCTCGAAACCGCAGCACATGATCGACAATGCCGCCGCCGGGCTCGGGCCGCTGCCGGACGAACAGCAGCGGCACCGCATGGCGGAGTACTGGCGGTCGCTGTAAGCCCGGAGGCTGGGCTTCCCGCCTCCGTCGCCGCCTATCCCGTCACGCGCCGCCAGAGCGCGCGGCCGACGAGCCGCGCCTTGGTGGGCAGGTCGAAGCGCGCGAGGTTCGTCTTCACGATGCCCTCGGTGAAGCGCGTGCGCTTCGAGTAATCGATCGCCACGTCCACCAGCACCGGGCGCCCGGCATCCGCCGTCGCGAACGCCTCCTGCAGCGCGCCTTCGATGCCGGCATCGTTCGCGATGCGCACGAACGCGGCACCCGTCGCTTGCGCGACACCCGCCACGTCGAGCGGCCCGAGCACCGTGCAGGTCTTGCGGTTGTATGGAATCTGCTGCGCTTGCGCGATCTGCGCCAGCTCGCCGTCATTGAACACGAACACGACCACGCCGAGGCGCAGCGCGGTGGCCGTAGCGAGTTCCAGACCCGTCATACGGAACGCGCCGTCGCCGACGATGCCGACCACCGGCACCTCCGGCTGGGCCAGCTTCGCGCCGATGGTCGCCGGCACGCAGTAACCCATGCAATTGAAGTCGGTCGGCGAGATGAGGCCGCGCGCGCCGTGGATGGGCATCAGCTCGGCGGTCAGGAACGTGTGGTTGCCGTCGTCCACGACCACGACCGCGTCGTCGGGCAGGCGCGCCCGCAGCGCAGCGAAGAATCGCGCCGGGTTCACGCGGTCCTTCGAGTCGTGCGCGAACCACTCCTCACGGTACGCCGCCTTGTCGCGGGCGATCCGTGCGGCCACCGCCGCACGGCGCGCCGCCGCCGGCGGCACGTCCGGCAGCGCTTCGAGCAGCTTGCCGAGGACCGCCGCCGCATCGCCCTCGAGCGCGACGCGCGCCGGGTAATTCGCGCTGAACACCTGCGGATTGATGTCGACGTGAATCAGGTCGGCCGGTGGCTCGTAGCCATAGCTGCCGGTCGCGATCTCGCCGAAGCGGGTACCGACGGCGAGCAGGCAATCGCAATCGCGGAACGCGTTCTCCGCGGCAGGCACGGCGGCTCGCCCCAGGCAGAACCCCGCGTGCAGCGGATGGTTCGCCGGAAACGCGCTCAACCCCTGCAGCGTGGTGCTGACCGGCGCGCCGAGCCGTTCGGCGAGCGCGGTCACCTCACGCATTGCGTCCACGGCGCCCCAGCCGACGAAAATGCCAGGCGACTTGGCGTCGGCCAGCAACCGCGCGGCGCGCTGGAGGTCGGCACCGACACAGCGTGCCTCGCGCCCGACCGGACCCGCGTAAGCCGGTACGCTGCCCGCCTCGCCCGCGATCAGCTGCAGGTTGACCGGGATCTCGACGAACACCGGGCCCGGCTCGCCGCTGGTGGCGACGCGCACGGCCTCGTAGATCGTGGGGATGACGTCGGCATGCCGTTCCACGAGCCACGTGCCCTTGGTGATCGGCTTCAGGAGTGCGTGCTGGTCGACGTCGTGCAGCTGGTAGCGGCGTCCCGTGTCGCGGCGGATGCCGCCGGAGATGACCAGCATCGGGATGCCGTCGAGATAAGCCTCGGCGATGCCGCTCGCGGCGTGCGTCACGCCCGCGGCAGGCACGATCACCAAGGTGCCGAGACTGGTGCCCGAACGGCTCACCGCATCGGCCATGAACGCGCCGCCACCCTCATGGGTCACGAGAATCGGCGTGATGCCCGGCGACGCCTCGAGCTCGTCGTAGATCTCCGTGTTGTGTACGCCCGGGATGCCGAACGTGTAACGCACCCCCACGGCTTCGAGGGCCTCGCGCAACAGCGATGCGGCAGTCCGGCTCATGGCAAGGGTTCCTGGTGGAGGGGGCGGGAATCGTAGCGTAATCTGGATCCGGGTCACGTTGGCGACATCCGCACCCCGCGCCGACAGGCGATCTGCAGCAGTGACGAAGTACACTCACGGGACTTTGGATGGGGGGGGGTTGCGGCAATGGGCGACGTGCGGATCGCCGTCATCGGTGCGGGCATCGCCGGGTTGGCCTGCGCGCGGGAACTCGCGCGTGCCGACGCCAGGGTGACGGTATTCGAGAAATCGCGCGGCCTCGGCGGCCGCCTCGGCACCCGTCGCCAGGGCAACCTCGCGTTCGATCATGGCGCGCAGTTCATCAGCGCACGCAGCCGTCCTTTCGTGAAGTACGCGGAGGTCGCCGGACGCGCCGGCGTGCTGGCACGCTGGGCGCCGCGCATCCTCGAGGACGATCGCCTGTGGGAGGCGCCCGTCGAGGACTGGTTCGTCGGCCGGCCCGGCATGAGCGCCCTGGTCCGCCCGCTGTCGCGCACCGTCGACCTGCAGAGCGGGGTCGGCATTCACGAGATCATCCAGAGCCAGCGCGGCTGGGAACTGCAGACCGACTCCGGCCGGCAGAACCACATCTTCGACGCGATCGCCGTCGCCGTGCCTGCGCCGCAGGCGCTCACGCTGCTCGGGCCGCATGGACGGACGTTCCGGCACCTGCACGAGGTACGCATGGCGCCGTGCTGGGCGGGCATGTTTGCGTTCGAGCAGCCCGTGGACGTCGGCGCCGACGTGCGACGCTGGACCAAGGGTCCGCTGACGTGGGCGGCGTGCGACTCGAGCAAGCCCAACCGCCCGCCTGGCCTGCACTGCTGGGTCGTGCACGCCTCGGTCGCGTGGTCGCGGCAGCACCTCGAGGCGGACGCGGCGGAGGTCGCCCAGCTGCTGCTGCGCGAATTCGCGTCGGCGACGGGCGCGCGCCTGCCAGCCCCGGTGCACGCGCAGGCGCATCGCTGGCGCCACGCGTTCGTCGAACAGGCGCTTGGCCTGCCGTGCCTGGTGGACGAGGAGATTGCTGCCGGCGCCTGCGGCGACTGGTGCATCGCGCCGCGCGTCGAAGCCGCGTTCGAAAGCGGCCGCACCCTCGCGCACTCGCTGGTGTCGATCGTCGGCCTGTCGCTGCCGTCGGCCGCGCGCTGACTCGCTCAGGGCAGCAGCGGCGGCTGGCCCGCCCCCGCCGGACGCATCAGTCGTCTGCGCGCGCCGTCGTTCGCCAGCAGTTCGTACGCGCTCCACATGGCGAGCGCGATCAGCAGCGGAATGACCTCGTAGATCACGCGGTACAACAGCACCGACGCGAGCAGCTGCTCGGGCGGAACGTGCGGCATGAGCAGCAGCAGCATCGACTCGAGTACGCCGAGCCCGGCGGGCACGTGGCTCACCACTCCGACCAGCACGCTCGCGAGGTACACCGCCAGGAACGGCAGGAAGGCGATCTGCGCCGACTCGGGCAGCAGCAGGTACAGCACGGAGCAGATCAGCACGATGTCCAGGACGCCGACGACCAGTTGCAGCCACGTCATGCGCATCGTCGGCAGGTTCACGGCCCACCCGCCGAGCCGGATTGGCTTCTTGCGAAACCGCACGAGCAACAGGTACGCCGCGTCCTTGGCGAGCCCGATGCAGCCGAGCGCGAACAGCCATTCGCTCGAGATGCGGAACAGCGGCGCGAGCGGCTCGGCGCCGAACACGAGCGCGAGGTCGAGCAGCAGGCCGAAGGCCAGCGCGTAAGGCAGCCCGCAGAGCAGCACGGTGGCGCCAACCTCCATCGCGCTGAAGCCGGCCGGTGAATACATCCGGTAACGCAGCGCGCTGCCGCTCAGCATCGCCTGCCCCACCGCGTGCCCGACCGGAAAGGCGATCAGCGCCGTCATCACGGGCTTCGCGCGACCGATGCAGTGCTTCACGTAGCGGACGACCACGACTTCGTACGCCGCGAGCACACTGTACGCGCCGATCGCGCAGGCCGCGGCAATCAGCAGCGTGCCGGCCGGCGTCGCGCGCACGTTGGCAAGCACGTCGGCCAGGCTGATGCGCTGGAAAGTACGGTAGAGGACGTACGCGGCAAGCGCCGCAATGGCGATGCTGCCGGCGATGCCGAGGATGGTTTTGAGCCGACGGCGGCGAGGGTCGGGCATGGGTGAATTCTAGGCGGCGGCGCTGGCGCCGGGGCGGCGACAACAGAAACGAATGATTCTCATTCGGGATTCGAGGGTTGCACGGCGTGAAACCTCTTGATCGATGCCATGTCCAACTGAACGCCACCGCGTAGAATTGAGAGCAGTGGATTTCGTTCGAAACCCGCCTGCAGGAGACTGTCCATGTCCGAGAGAAAGATTGCCCGTCGCGATGTCCTGAAGGGCGCCCTGATCGGCGTCGCGGCTGTCCCGGTCACCGCGCTGCTCGGTCGCGCCGAAGCGGCCGCCGGCCCGGTCGACCCGAACGAGCCGCAGGCAAAGAGCCTCGGTTACGTCAAGGACGCCACCAAGGTCGACCCCAAGGCCAACCCGAATTTCAAACCCGGCCAGGTGTGCGCGAACTGCCTGCAGGTACCGAAGGGCAAGGAAACCGGCGCCCAGGTGCCGTGCAACATCTTTGCCGGTCGCCTGGTCGAGGCCAAGGGCTGGTGCAAGGTCTACGTTAAGCGCCCGTAAGCGGGCGCTCAGCGCAAGCCTGACGGACGGCGCGACCGGGCAACTGGTCGCGCCGTTCTTGTCTGCGGCGCAAGGCACTGCCGGCAATGGCTCCTGACACACCCGGGGACTTCGCGACGCACGTTCCGGCGGCGCTCGCTCCCGTCGTGCGCCTCGCCTTCAACCTGCGCTGGGTGTGGAACCACGCAGCGGACCGCGTGTGGGAAGCGTTCAACGCGGAAGTCTGGCTGCAGACCCGCAACCCGATCCTCGTGCTGCAGAACACGCCGCGCAGCCGCTTCGACGAACTGGCCCACGACACCGAATTCGTCGAGCGCGTGCGCCGCCTCGACCGGCAGGAAGCCGAATACCGGTCGCGACCCGGCTGGTTCCAGCAGTCGTACACGATCGAGCCACCGCCCCTGACCGCGTACTTCAGCATGGAGTACGGGATCACCGACGCCCTGCCCCTCTACTCCGGCGGCCTCGGCGTGCTCGCGGGCGACCACCTCAAGACCGCGAGCGACCTCGGCGTGCCGCTGGTCGCCGTCGGTCTCTTCTATCGCGAGGGCTACTTCCGCCAGATGCTCGACGCGCAGGGCCGGCAGATCGAGATCTACGCGGTCAACGCGAGCGAATCACTGCCCGTGCGGCTCGTCACCGATGCCGAAGGCACGCCGCTGCGCATCACGATCGAGCTGCCGGGCCGCGACCTGCGCGTGCGCCTCTGGCGCGCGGACGTGGGCCGCGTGCCGCTGTACCTGCTCGACAGCGACGATCCGCTCAACTCGCCGTTCGACCGGGGCATCACGGCCAAGCTGTACGGCGGCGACGGCGAGGCGCGCCTGATGCAGGAGATCGTGCTCGGCGTCGGCGGCTGGCGCGCGCTCGAAGCACTTGCGCTCGACGTCGAGGTCTGCCACCTGAACGAGGGCCACGCCGCGCTGGCCACCGTCGAGCGAGCGCGCCGCTTCGCCGAGATGCAGGACTGCGACTTCTTCACGGCGTTGTGGGCTACGCGCGCCGGCAACGTCTTCACGACACACACGCCCGTGTCGGCCGCGTTCGACACCTTCCCGCTGCCGCTGATGCAGAAATACGGGCTCGACTACACGCGCCACTGCGGCCTGAAGCCCGACCAGCTGCTGGGCCTCGGGCGAGCCGATCCGGACGACCACAACGAGCCGTTCAACATGGCGTACCTGGCGGCGCGTTGCTGTGCGCAGGTGAACGGCGTGAGCGAGCTGCACGGCCGCGTCAGCCGCACGATCTTCGCGCCGCTGTTCCCGCGCTGGCCCGAGACCGAGGTGCCGGTCACGCACGTCACGAACGCGGTGCACGTGCCGTCGTGGGACTCGCCCTGGGCCGACCGACTCTGGACCGAGGCCTGCGGCAAGGAGCGCTGGCTCGGCGCACACGAACGGCTGCCGGCGGCCGTCGCGCAACTGAGCGACGCACAGCTGTGGGATTTCCGCGGCATGGAACGGCGCGACCTAGTGGACTACGCGCGCCGCCGCCTGCAGCGGCAGCTCAACCAGCGCGGCGAGGGTGCGGAGATCGCAGCCGGCGCGCGCGAGGTGCTCGACCCGAACGTGCTGACGCTCGGCTTCGCGCGCCGCTTCACCGAGTACAAGCGCCCCACGATGCTGCTGTCGCAACCCGAGCGGCTGGCCCGCCTGCTCGCGAATGCCGCGCGCCCGGTGCAACTGATCATCGCGGGCAAGGCCCATCCGCGCGACGAGCTCGGCCGGACGTTCGTGCAGCAGTGGGCGCAGTTCGTGCAGCGCCCCGACGTACGCGCGCACGCGGTGTTCCTCGACGACTACGACATGGCGCTGGCCGAGAACCTCGTGCAGGGCGTGGACGTGTGGATCAGCACGCCGCGCCGACCGTGGGAGGCGAGCGGCACGAGCGGCATGAAAGTGCTGGTGAACGGCGGACTCAACCTCTCGGAGCTCGACGGCTGGTGGGCCGAGGCTTATGCCCCCGAAGTCGGCTGGGCGATCGGCGACGGGCGCGAGCACTTCGAGCCGGGCTGGGATGCGGCGGAGACCGAGCAGCTGTTCGCGCTGCTCGAGCAACAGGTGGTCCCGGAGTTCTACGGTCGCGACGCCGACGGCATTCCGCGCGCGTGGGTGGCGCGCATCCGCGCCAGCCTGTCGCGCCTTACGCCGCGTTTCAGCAGCAACCGCATGCTGGCGGAATACCTCGACCGCCTGTACCTGCCGGCGGCCGAGAGCTACCGGCGGCGCTCCGGCCAGCACCTCAAGGTCGCGCGGGAACTGCGCAAGTGGATGCACGACCTGCACCATCACTGGTCGGGCATCCATTGGGGCAACCTCGAGGTCACGACGGGCGCCGACCGGCACCAGTTCCGCGTGCCAGTTTATCTGGGCGAGATCCAGCCCGAGTCGGTAGCCGTTGAACTCTATGCCGAGCCCCGCCCGGGCTCCCACGTCGAACGGCATCTACTGTGCCGTGACCGTCCGCTCAGCGGCGCGGCTGGTGGCTACCTGTACGCCGGGGCGATTCCCGCCGGGCGGGCCCCGTCCGACTACACGCCGCGCGTGGTCCCGGCCCACCCGGAGGCCGCTGTCCCGCTCGAGGCCCGCTTCATCTCCTGGTACCCCGCCTGACGCCGGTTGCCTGGGTACCCCTTGAAACCCCTCCGGACGGTCACATCTACGGCGGCATCAGGGCGCCGCAGGGGCGGTCCCGAACCGGAGGAAGACTCATCATGCGTGTCATCAAGTGGCAACCGTTCCGCGATGTGGACGACGTGTTCGACCGTTTCCTTGCCGAGACGATGCGCCGCTGGCCGCAGGCAGCGACCGAGGCGCGCACGGCGACGCAGTGGGCTCCTGCCGCGGACGTGAGCGAGACCGAGGACGAGTACCTGGTCAAGGCCGACCTGCCCGCGGTGCGCAAGGAAGACGTGAGCATCACCGTGCAGGACGGCGTGCTGATGCTGTCCGGCGAACGTCGGCAGGAGAAGCACACCGACGGCGAGAAGATGCACCGCGTCGAGCGCGTGTACGGCAGCTTCGTGCGCCGCTTCGCGCTGCCCGAGAACGCCGACGAGCAGGGCATCAGCGCCGAGAGCCGCGACGGCGTGATCCTGATCCACATCCCGAAGATGAAGCTTGTGGAGCCGCAGCCGCGGCAGATCGAGATCCACTGAACCAGAGGAGATGGGGGATAGGGGATAGGGGATAGGGGATAGTAGCGCGGCTGCTTCGTCCTGCTGCAGTGACACTGCGGACGCAGTGCTACCGCAATCGACGCCAGCGCCTTCCGACTGTCCCCTATCCGCCCGGCTTCACCACCCCCAGCACTCCCGCCGCCAGCACGCCGACCCAGATCGCGAGCACCCACGGCCGCATGCGACCGAGGCTCGCCTGCATGCGCGCGTCGGTCTCCGGCGTGACGCGGTCGGCCACGAGCGCGCGGAAGCCCTCGATGAACGGCGGCATCCCCACGCGGATCATCAGGCCGCAGAACACCAGGAACGCGAAGATCAGCAGCTTGGCGGCAAGCCACGGCTGCGCGTCGAGCCGGCCGGTGACGAGCGAGTGCACGACCGACGCCACCACCGCCGCGATCATGAACCAGCGGAACCAGAAGTCGAAGCGCTGCATCTTGTGGGCTGCCGCGCTGCCCTCGCGGAAGTGCAGGAACAGCACGATGCCGAGCCAGAACGGCCCGAGCGCAACGAGGCCGGCGAGCTGCCACGCCGGGTGCCGGACGCCGTAGAACTCGCTCAACAGGCCGCCGACCGTGAGCATCAGGCTCATGCAGATGCGCGGGATCAGGTCGAGGTCGAGCATGATCTTCGCGGCGGTGAGCCGCGCTTCGCGCGTGCGCGTCGAGTCCACGACGAAGCGGCTCGAGTAGAACACCCCTACGTCGCCGCCCAGCCAGTAGACGAACAGGAGCAGGTGCACGATCAGCACGATCGCGTGCGCGACGGTCAGCGATTCCATCGATTCACCCAGCGATTCCGGGCCACCGCAGCACCGCGGCGCAACCTATAATTGCACGACCACTCCGCCCGGGGCCATGCCATGACGACGATGAAGGGTACTGCCGACCACTGCGACGAGCACGGCGACGAACTGCAGGTCTGCGAACCGATTTTCCAGATGTATGGCGGGCGGCGCGCGTTCGCCGGCCCGGTGAGCACGGCGCGCTGCTTCGAAGACAACTCGCGGGTCAAGGAAGCCGTCGAGGGCCCCGGCGAGGGTCGCGTGCTGGTGGTGGACGGCGGCGGCTCGCGGCGCCGGGCGCTGTTCGGCGGCAACCTCGGCAATGCCGCGGTGAAGAACGGCTGGGCGGGCGTGATCATCTACGGGTGCATCCGCGACTCCGCCGAGCTCGGCCTGCTGAACTTCGGCATCCGCGCGCTCGGCACCATGCCGCTGCGCAGCGACAAGCGTGGCGAGGGCGAGCGCGACATCCCGGTGCGCTTCGCCGGCGCCACGTTCCGACCGGGCGACTACGTGTACGTCGACGAGGACGGCGTGGTCGTGGCCCACCGCTCGCTCGCCTGACCGGAGCCACGCATGTCCCGCACGATCTTCTGCACCCACCTGCAGCGCGACGCCGAGGGCCTCGAGCGCGTCCCGTACCCGGGCGAGCTCGGCCAGCGCATCTACGCCAACATCTCCAAGGAAGCGTGGCAACTCTGGCTGCGCCACCAGACGATGCTCATGAACGAGTATCGCCTGACGCCGATCGATCCCAAGGCGCGCCAGTTCCTCGTCGCGGAGATGGAGAAATTCCTGTTCGGCGGCGGCTCGCAGAAGCCCGAAGGGTTCGTCGCGCCCGAGGGCTAAGTTTGCTCCCGACGACCCTCACCCGCCCTTGCGGGCACCCTCTCCCGCGATGCCGGAGAGGGTCGGGGAGAGGGCGTGCCACGCGAGCAGCGCCCACGCGGCCATGAACGACACGCCACCGAGCGGGGCCACCATCCCGAGCCAGCGCGGGGCGCCGGCGGCCATCAGGTAGATCGAGCCGCTGAAGAACACGATGCCGGCCGCCATCAGTCGCGCCGACCAGCGCAGGCGCCACCTCGCGCCGGTCACTTGCGCGACGATCCCCACGATCATCAGCCCGAATGCGTGCAGCATCTGGTACTGCACGCCGGTCTGGTAGCTCGCGAGCTGTCGCGGCGTGAGCTGCGCCTGCAACGCATGCGCGCCGAACGCGCCCAGCATCACCCCGAACAGCATCAGGATCGCGCCTGCCGCGATGCAACGACGCGCGAGCGGGGTCAGTCCCGGCGAGTGATCCGGCATTTCAGTCGATCTCCGTTTCCTGCGTCACGCGCCTGACCAGCGTCGCGATCGGTTTGGGCAGGCCTATTTTCGCGGGCCGCTGCGCGTCGTACCAGAGAAACCGGTCGTCGTCGCGCAGCGACTCGGCCTTGCCCAGGCAGTGCACGACCAGCGGATGCATGTGGTAGTCGAAGTGGCTGAACGCATGCTTGAGCGGCGAACTCGTGCGCAGCTTGCCCGCTCCCGACAGGTGCTCGCGGCACCACTGGTCGGCGTGGGCCCGCGTCGGGCACTCCGGCAAGCCCCACATGCCGCCCCAGATCCCGCTCGGAGGCCGTCGCTCGAGCAGCACCTTGTGCCCGCCGCGCATCGCGACGATCAACCAGGCCTCGCGTGACGGCCGCGCGGCCCGCGGTCGCGGTGCCGGCAGCCGATGCTGGAGGTCTTCGGCGCTGGCGACGCAGCCAGCATTGACCGGACACAACAGGCAGGCCGGGCGCGCGCGCGTGCAGACCGTGGCACCGAGGTCCATCACGGCCTGCGTGTACTCCGCGAGTCGCGCGTGCGGGGTGCAGGCGTCGGCGAGCGCCCAGAGTTTCCGCTCGACCGCCGGCTCGCCGGGGTGGCCATCGACCGCGAAGTAGCGCGTCAGCACGCGCTTGACGTTGCCGTCGAGGATCGAGTGCCGCTCGCCGCGCGACAGCGCGAGAATTGCGCCGGCCGTCGAACGTCCCACGCCCGGCAACTCCATTACCCCGTCGAGGCCGGTCGGAAACTCGCCGCGGTGCCGCGTGACGATCGCCTGCGCCGCGCGCTGCAGGTTGCGGGCACGGGCGTAGTAGCCGAGCCCCGACCACAGGTGCAGCACCTCGTCGAGCGGTGCGGCCGCGAGTGAACGCACGTCCGGGAAGCGGCGCATGAAGGCTTCGAAATACGGGATGACGGTGGCCACCTGCGTCTGCTGCAGCATGATCTCCGACACCCAGACACGGTACGGTGTGGGGTCGCGCTGCCACGGCAGGTCCTTGCGGCCGCCGGTCTCGAACCAGGCGAGCAGCGCCGGCGCGAACCGTTGTGCGCGTTCGTTCATCGCAGCGTCAGTGGGCACGGGCTTTGGCCTCGACGTTCTCGAACAACCGCCGCACTGAATCGCGCAGGCTGGCCGCAGCGTAACGCCGCGCCACGATCTCGGGCACCCAGAATCCCGGCTCGAACTCCGCCTCGTACCAGACGCGAGTGCCTCCGGGATCGTCGCGCCACCTCGTCACGGCGACGCCGTACGTGACATCGCTCGCGGCTGGCACGACCGTTGCGACCAGTCGATCGTCAAGCTGCGTCACCTGTTCGGTTCGATGCACGGTACGACAGAAAAATGCCGCGCAGGCACGCACAGTCGTACGGACGAGCACCTGGCCGGCATCGGTGGCCGACAGGACCTTGCTCGCGCGAATGCGTGGATCGAGTTCCGCGTAGCCAGCGTAGTCCGTGAGCACCTGGGCGACGCGCTCGGGCGGCGCCGCCAGGACCGCCTCGAAGCGCACCCGGAAGTGGTTGTCGGTGACACTGGCCTCGAGTGCCGTGACGTCGAGTGCCGTCGCAGGCCACGGGCAGACGGCAAGGGCGGCGAGGATGGCGGCAGGGATGAACCTCACGCGTCGCTCAGGAACAGACGATCGGCGTGCCCTCGCCGGCGCGGCAGCCGTCGGGATAGCCGTACTGCTTCCAGTAGTCCACGAGACCGACGCGCTGCGCCAGCTCGCCGAAGCGCGGATCGCGTCGGAAGCCGACGCTCTCGGGTCCCCAGATGGCGGCGTCCCAGCGGCTGGCCCACGAGCGCGGATCATCCCCGAGCGCCTTGAACACGACGTCATAGGCGACGTCCACGGCGCCCAGTTCGATGTAAGCCGGGACCAGGTCGATCTGCTTGACGACCTTGGGGTCGATGGCACGCAGCTCCGCAATGAGCCGCGGCCTCGACGCCGGGTCCGCCCAGGCATCGACGTAGCGCGGCAGGACCAACTTCATCTCGGGCGGCAGCATGTCCTGCCGGGCGAGCTGATCCCGCGCCGCGGCCCATTCACCTCGTCGCAGCGCAACCTGCGCGAGCACGCCCGTATTGCTCTTGCTAAGCCCCAGTTCGGCCGCCAGCGCGGAGTAGCGCAGGGCCTGTTCGTCGTCGCCGCGCACCAGGTGCGTGGCTGACAGGTTGGAGGCAATGATCGGCGACGTTCGGTCGAGTTCGTGAGCGCGTCGGGCCTGCTCGAGCGCCTGGTCGAGTCGGCCGACCTTGCCGAGCAGGATCGAGTACCAGTGGTGCGGCGTAGCCTCGTTCGGCTCGAGCGAGATGGCGAAGAAGAACCCGGACTCGGCGTCGAGCAGGTCACCACGCTCGGCGTTGATCTGCGCGAGCACCGCATGGGCTTCGCCGATCTTGGGATCGATGGACAATGCCTGGCGCGCCGCGCTCTCCGCCATGGGCAGCAGCTCCTTTTCGTCGTCCGGCTGCGGCGTGTAGCCCGGAAGCACGACGTAGGCCGATGCGAGCGCCGCGTATGCCCGTGCGAATGCCGGGTCGAGCCCGATCGCGCGCTGGAAGAGCCCGATCGCCTGCCGCAGGTTGTCCTCGCCGCGGCGCTTCCACACGGCGCGGCCCTGCAGGTAGAGCTCGTAGGCCTCGACGTTCTGTGTTGGCGCCTTGTCGCGCATCGCGAGCGCCTGCTCCTGCGGCGCGAGCTCGATGCGGAGCTTGTCGACGATCGCAGCGGCGATCTCGTCCTGCACCTGGAAGATGTCCTCGAGCTTGCGGTCGTAGGTCTCGGACCACAGGTGGAAGCCGGTCTCGGCGTCGATCAGCTGCGCGGTGATGCGCACCCGTTCGCCGGCCTGGCGCACGCTGCCTTCGAGCACGGTCTCGACGCCGAGCTCGCGGCCGACTTCGCGGATATCCAGGTTGCGGCCCTTGTACGCGAACGATGAAGTGCGGGACGCGACCTTCAGGCCCGGGATGCGCGCGAGCAGGTTGAGCAGCTCCTCGCTCATGCCGTCGCTGAAGTAGTCGCGCGAGGGATCGCCGCTCAGGTTGGTGAACGGCAACACCGCGACGGAATTGTGCGGCTCGTTCGCGAGCGCGCGGCCGAAGCCGCGCTCGTAGAGCAGGTAACCGAGCCCCGCCATCAGCAGCAGCACGACGGCGGCGTACGCAGCCCGGAGCTTGATCTGCGTCGACCTCGGCTCGTGGGCGAGCGGCTCGGTGCGCTCGATGCCCTGCGGGCCCACGTCGAAGACCCACGCGAGGATCATCGCCACCGGGAAGCCGACCAGCAGGAACACGACGATGGCGGTCACCAGCCACTCGGGGAGGTGCAGCGCGGGCACGACCACCGACGACGCCTCGGTGACCGCCCACGCGATCGCGCCGTAGGCAATGGCCACCTTGCCGACGCGACGGCGTTTCAGTTCGGCGAAAAATGCCATCGGCTCCCCGCCCCTTCCGTGGGCCCTATTGTCCACAGATTGCAGCGGACCGCGAGCCCGTCAGCTCACTTGTTACAGATGCCGATGTCGCCGTTCAGCGTCTTGATGCGCACCCGGGCGCTGCCCGTACCCTCGCGGAAGCGCAATTCGGTGCCTGGGGCATACTCACTGGTGCGCACGGCCTTCGGCCCGAAGCAGTTGCGGATCTCGCCATTGAAGCTCGACACCTCGAACTCGGCCCCCACCGGACCCTTCAAGTCGAGGCGCACGTCGCCACTGATGCTCTCGAAATCGATGCGGGCGTCCGCATCGAGCTTGCCCGTCATACCGATGTCGCCGCTCGTGGAGCGCAGCCGCGAACGGCTGGTCTCGCCCGCGGCGATGGTGAAGTTGCCACTCACGGTGTTGCCATTCACCTCGCCGGCCACGTGCGACACCTTCGCGTCACCGCTCACCGTGGTGACAGTCAGCATGCTGCGCTGGCCGGCACCCTTGACCTCCACGTTGCCGCTGACGGTCTTGCACTCGACGTCCTCGGCCGCCGCCTCGGCACCGATGTCGCCGCTGATCGTCTGCAGGCGCTGCGAACCGCGCACGCCCTGCGCGCGCACGTCGGCACTGACCGTATTGACGAACAGGCTGCTGGCCGCCGGCACCTTCACGACCAGCTGCGTGCTCTCGACGCGCGATGAACGGTTCGGCAGGATGACCTTGACCCTGGTGAGCTTGCCGGCCCGCGAGAACTCGAGGCGTTCCACGCCGTCGCCCAGCGTGCCGGTGACCTCGACCTCGTTGCGCGCCCAGCCCGACACTTCGACCGAGCCCGCGGTGTTCGATATCTCGACGTGGCCGGTCGCATCCGCCGGCGCACGCTCGCTGATCGGCGAGCCCGCGAGCGCGGCTTGCCCGCAGGCGAGCATGGCGAATGCCGCCAGCCCCGATGCGACGCGTGTGACGGGGGCGGCGGGATTCCGGATCGTCATAGTTTCATCCTCGTCGTGTCGGTCTTCTCGCCGGCGCCGTTGACGCCGGTCAGCTGATGGACGCCCGCGAGCACTGCGAGCTCTTCCTGGTAGGTGCTGAGCAGCAGTTCCTCGAGCAACGGGTCGCCGGGGTTCAGCTCGAGGGCCGCGTTGATCTCAGCGCCGGCCCGGTGCAGTTCGGCCAGGTTCTTCTCGAGCTTGCGCCGCGCGTCGGGCGGCAGCCGGTCGATGCGCGCCGACAGTGAGCGCGCGAGTTCCTGGCGGGCGGCGTCGTACGTCGGATCCAAGGTCTGGCCGGGCCCGAACGCGGCGGCAGCGTAGCTCACCAGGCCGTCCGCGGGCGCACGCCGCGCGACCAACGGTTCGTCGTTACGCAGCAGCGTGGCGGTGATCAGCGACGAGCCCACGACCAGCAGCACGGCCGCGGCGGCAGGCCAGAACCAGCGACGGCCCGCAGGCCTTGCACGTGGCTCGAGCCGCGCCTCGATCGACGGCCACAGGTCGCGCTCGGGCTCGATGCCGCGTGGCAAGTGATCGAGCGCGTCGTCCAGCCGCGTCGTGAAATCGTTGCGCTCCGTGGTCACGGCGCCACCTCCGTTGCCGCGAGCCGCTCACCCAGCAGCTGGCGTGCGCGATGCACTTGCGACTTGCACGTGCCGACGGCGACGCCGAGCATTTGCGCCGCCTCCTCGTGCGAGTAGCCGTAGAGCCCGACCAGCACCAGCGCCTGTCGCGCACCCGCGGGCAACCGGCGCATGCCGGCCTCGAGATCGAGCACCGTGCCGGCGTCGCCGGCGGCCGGGTCGGCCAGCGCCACCGCCTCGTCTTCCGCCGACGCGTCGGCCCCAAGCCGCTCGCGACGGCGGCGCCCCTGCGCCAGCACCGCATTCACCGCGATGCGATGCAGCCAGGTGCCGAAGGCGCTGCGGCTCTCGAACGCCGGCAGGCTGCGCCAGGCCTGGATGAAGGCCTCCTGGGTGCAGTCCTCGGCGGTGGCTCGATTCGCGGTCATGCGCAGACAGAGTCCGTATACCTTGCCGACGTGGTTGCGATAGAGGGTCTCGAAGGCGGCCTTGGAGCCACCCTTCGCCGATTCGACGAGCGCGCGCTCCTCGGCAGCGCGTCGCGCCCGCTCGAATTCCGACTCGCCCCCCAGCTCCGTCAACCGGCACCTCGGCGCTGTCTCGACCCCGGACGGGTCATCCTACACAGCCCCGCGGGTCGACGGACCCCGAGGACCGGCCTCTTGCAGCTTAAGATGCGGGCATCACGCAGAAGGTTGGAACGGAGGCAAGCCAATGACGGACGCAGTGCGGATCGAGCGCCAGGGGGCTGTGGCGACCGTGATCCTGGAGCGGCCCGGGGCGCGCAATGCCGTGGATCCGGCGACGGCCGAACAACTCGCCGCAGCGTTCCTGGAAATCGAGCGCGACGAGGCGGCCCGGGTCTCCGTGCTGTGGGGCGCCGGCGGCACGTTCTGCGCCGGGGCCGACCTCAAGGCCGTCGCCGCAGGGTGGGATGCGAGCCGGCTGCGGGAGCCCTCGGGCGACGTCGCCGACGCATTCGGACCCATGGGCCCGACCCGGCTCCAGCTCGACAAGCCCGTGATCGCCGCCATCTCCGGTCACGCCGTGGCTGGCGGCCTCGAGCTCGCCCTGTGGTGCGACCTGCGGGTCATGGAGGACGACGCGGTGCTGGGCGTGTTCTGCCGGCGCTGGGGCGTGCCGCTGATCGACGGCGGCACGGTGCGGCTGCCGCGGCTGATCGGCCAGGGGCGCGCGCTCGACCTGATCCTCACCGGACGGCCCGTCGGCGCCAAGGAAGCGCTCACGATGGGACTCGTGAACCGCGTGGTGCCCAAGGGTGCTGCGCGGGTGGTGGCGGAGGCGCTGGCCGAGGAGATCGCCGCATTCCCGCAGGGGTGCCTGCGCGCGGACCGGCGCTCGGCGTACGCGCAGTGGAGCCTCGAGGAAACGGCGGCGTTACAGGGAGAATTCGCGCGCGGACGCGCCGTGCTCGAGAGCGGCGAGTCGGCCGAGGGTGCGGCCCGGTTCGTTGGCGGCGCAGGACGCGGAGGACGTCCGGCCTGAGCGCCGGCAGCACGCGCGGCGATTATCGCCCGCCGTATACTCCTGCGACGACCCGCACCCGGGAGAACGTCATTGATCCTGAAGATCTTGTCCGCAATCCTCGGTGTCGCGGGCCTTGCGTGGCTCGCGCTGCTGTTCTCTTCGAAGGCCATCCTGGTCGGCGAGCGAGTCGAGGAGCGGACCTTCCATGAGCGGCTCGTCTGCACGTACTTCACCGGCAGCGGCACGCTCCGCAAGGAATACCTGCACACAGAGAGCGGCCGGCTCGGCCGCGCCGCCTGCCCGCGCTGGGAGACCGTGCCGCCGGCACAGTGACCCGCAGGCCCCGCCCACCGATCCCTGGAACCGCAATGAAGCTACCGACCCGCGCCTTCCTCCTCTCCTGTACGTTCGCTGCGACACTCCTCATGACCCAGCCCGACACCGCCCTAGGCCAAGCCGTCACTCCGGCCGTCGCCCGCTCGATCGCCAAGACCCAGAAGCCGCCGCTGCACGGCAAGCACTGGATGGCCATCACCGGCAAACCGCTCGCCGCGACGGCGGGCGCCATGATGTTCCAGCGCGGCGGCAACGCCGTGGACGCGGCCTGCGCGATGATTGCGGCCACGTCCACGATGTGGGACGTACTGTCGTGGGGCGGCGAGACGCAGGCGTTGATCTATGATCCGCGCACGAAAAAGGTGGTCGCGATCAACGGGCTCGGCATCGCGCCTACCGGAGCCACGCCGGAGTTCTTCCGCAGCAAGGGCATGGAGTACCCGCCGGCCTACGGGCCGCTGGCGGCCGTCACGCCGGGCACGCCGGGCGGCCTCATGCTGATGCTCGCGGAGTACGGCACCCTGTCGCTCGCCGACGTGCTCGGTCCCTCGATCGAACTCGCCGACGGCTATCCGATCGACGCCGAGACGGCCGACAACATCGAGCGCTGGAAGGACAAGCTCAAGGAGTGGCCGTACTCGAAGCAGGTGATGCTGCCGCACCTCGGCCAGCCGCGCGAGGCACCGCGCGCCGGCGAGATCTTCCGCCAGCCCGACCTCGCCGCCACGCTGCGCAAGCTCGTGGAGGCCGAGGCGCAGGCGCTCGCCGCCGGCAAGTCGCGCAAGGAGGCGATCCAGGCCGCTCACGACCGCTTCTATCGCGGCGACATCGCGCAGGAACTGGTGCGCAGCGTGAAGGAACAGGGCGGGCTGATCACGCTCGCCGACCTCGACAGGTGGAAGCCGCTGGTCGAGGAGCCGCTCACCACGAACTACCGCGGCGTCGACGTCTACAAGCTTGACGTGTGGACCCAGGGCCCGGCGCTGCTGCAATCGCTCAACATCCTCGAGAACTTCGACCTCAAGGCGCTCGGCTACAACAGCGCGAACTACATCCACACCGTCTACCAGGCGATGAACCTCGCCTTCGCCGACCGCGACTTCTACTACGGTGATCCGTCCTTCCCGCCGCAGGAGCCGACGCGCGGCCTGCTGTCGAAGGAGTACGCGAAGGCGCGCGCCGCCACGATCCGCATGGATCGCAACGATGCCAGCGCCGGCCCCGGCGATCCGTATCCCTACCAGGGCGGGCAAAATCCATACGCGGACCTGCTGCAGAAGCAGCAGCGCGCCGCGCTCGGCGACCCGTCGCGCGAACTGTCGGTCCAGACGCTCGACGATTTCAAGGCAGGCTTCAAGAGCGGCACGACGACGGTCGTCTCGGCCGACGCGCAGGGCTGGCTCGTCGCCGTCACCCCGAGCGGCGGCTGGATTCCCGGCACGATCGCCGGCCGCACCGGCATCGGCCTGAGCCAGCGCATGCAGTCGTTCGTGCTCGACCCGAAGCTCAGCCCGTACAACGTGCTCGAGCCCGGCAAGCGGCCGCGCGTCACGCTCACGCCGAGCCTCGCGTTCAAGGACGGCAAGCCGTGGC
>Ga0105090_10000340_pt1 | contig 22218 bp, 17 predicted proteins | sample PPLLak3March2015_FD_79110 | JGI IMG/M metagenome (GOLD analysis project Ga0105090, IMG submission 79110) | Freshwater sediment microbial communities from Prairie Pothole Lake near Jamestown, North Dakota, USA - PPLs Lake P7 Core (1) Depth... | ecosystem: Environmental > Aquatic > Freshwater >...
ATTCCCCACCAGCGCCGCCACCAGGCGAACGGCGCGAGCGCCGGCGTGGCGGCTTTCGGCTGGGGGAGGAGTTCGCTCATGGGGTCAAGTGTAGGGGAGGCCTTGCCTGCTTTCCGACAAGCCGTACAGGCACCCGAAAGAGTCTCGCTGAAACAGTTTAAATTTCATAATGTAGAAATGAAAAGCGTAATTTGAAATTTCAAAAGATTTGTGCGAAACTAGGGTCCTCGTACTAAATTACATGACAAACACCACAGGAGACAAGACGATGTCAGCCGTACCCGAGAGCCTTCCTGGTTCAACCCTCCCTGATGCAGACCGCCAGGAAACCCGCGAGTGGATGGACGCACTGTCTGCCGTGATCGAGGCCGAAGGCCCCGAGCGTGCCCACTTTCTGCTGGAGCAATTGCTCGAGCACGCCCGTCAGAACAGCATCGACATGCCGTTCTCGGCCAATACCGGCTATGTCAATACCATCGAGGTGGACCAGGAGGAGCGTTGCCCTGGCAATATCGAGATCGAGGAGCGCCTGCGCGCCTACATGCGCTGGAACGCCATGGCCATGGTGGTCAAGGCCAACCGCCATCACCCGGTGGACGGCGGGGATCTGGGCGGCCACATCGGCTCATTTGCGTCGCTGGCCCACATGTTTGGTGCCGGCTTCAACCACTTCTGGCACGCCGAGAGCGAGAACCATGGCGGCGATTGCCTCTACATCCAGGGCCACGTGTCCCCCGGCGTCTACGCGCGTGCCTATCTGGAAGGCCGCCTGACCGAAGAGCAGTTGCTGAACTTCCGCCAGGAGGTGGACGGCAAGGGGCTGTCAAGCTACCCGCACCCCAAGCTGATGCCCGAGTTCTGGCAGTTCCCCACCGTGAGCATGGGCCTGGGCCCGCTGATGGCGATCTACCAGGCCCGCTTTCTGAAGTACCTGCACGCCCGCGGCATTGCCAACACCGAGAACCGCAAGGTCTGGGTGTTCTGTGGCGACGGCGAGATGGACGAAGTGGAAAGCCTGGGCGCGATCGGCCTGGCGGCGCGCGAGAAGCTCGACAACCTGATCTTCGTCATCAACTGCAACCTGCAGCGCCTGGACGGCCCGGTGCGCGGCAACGGCAAGATCATCCAGGAGCTCGAAGGCGAGTTCCGCGGCTCGGGCTGGAACGTGATCAAGCTGCTCTGGGGCAGCGAATGGGACCCGCTGCTGGCGCGCGACAAGGACGGCGCGCTGCGCAAGGTGATGATGGACACGCTGGACGGCGACTACCAGTCATTCAAGGCCAACGACGGTGCCTACGTGCGAAAGCATTTCTTCGGCCGCGATCCCAAGACGTTGGAGATGGTCGCCAAGATGAGCGATGACGACATCTGGGCGCTGCGCCGTGGCGGGCACGATCCTCAGAAGGTCTATGCGGCTTACCACAATGCGGTGAACCACAAGGGCCAGCCGACCGTGCTGCTGATCAAGACCGTCAAGGGTTTTGGCATGGGCAAGAGCGGCGAGGGCAAGAACAACGTGCACCAGACCAAGAAACTGACCGACGAAGACATCAAGATCTTCCGCGACCGCTTCAACATCCCCATTCCTGACAGCCAGCTCGCCGAAATCCCGTTCTACAAACCGGCTGACGACACCCCGGAGATGCGCTACCTGCACGACCGCCGCAAGGCGCTCGGCGGTTACCTGCCGCATCGCCGCACCCGGGCCGACGAGCAGTTCACCGTGCCCGCGCTGGACATCTTCAAGTCGGTGATGGAGCCGACGGCCGAGGGCCGCGAGATCTCCACGACCCAGGCCTATGTGCGTTTCCTCACGCAACTGCTGCGCGACCAGGCGCTGGGCCCGCGCGTGGTGCCCATCCTGGTGGACGAGGCCCGCACCTTCGGCATGGAAGGCCTGTTCCGCCAGATCGGCATCTACAACCCGGCAGGCCAGCAATACACCCCGGTCGATAAAGACCAGGTGATGTACTACAAGGAAGACAAGCAGGGCCAGATCCTGCAGGAGGGCATCAACGAGGCTGGCGGCATGAGCAGCTGGATCGCGGCGGCCACCAGCTACAGCACCAGCAACCGCATCATGGTGCCGTTCTATGTGTACTACTCGATGTTCGGCTTCCAGCGCATCGGCGACCTGGCCTGGGCGGCGGGCGACATGCAGGCGCGCGGATTTTTGCTGGGCGGCACCTCGGGGCGCACCACGCTCAACGGCGAAGGCCTGCAGCACGAGGACGGCCACAGCCACATCATGGCGGGCACCATCCCGAACTGCATCAGCTACGACCCGACCTTCGCGCACGAAGTCGGCGTGATCCTGCACCATGGCTTGAAGCGCATGGTCGAGAAGCAGGACAACGTCTTCTATTACCTGACCCTGCTCAACGAGAACTACGCCATGCCCGGCCTCACGCCTGGCACCGAAGCGCAGATCATCAAGGGCATGTACCTGTGCAAGGAAGGCGCCAAGCTGACCCCGCGCGTGCAACTGCTCGGCTCGGGCACCATCCTGCGCGAGTCGATTGCTGCGCAGGAGCTGCTGGAAAAGGACTGGGGGGTGGCCGCCAACGTCTGGAGCTGCCCGAGCTTCAACGAACTCACCCGCGATGGCCAGGACGCCGAACGCTACAACCTGCTGCACCCGACCGCCGAGCCCCGCGTGTCCTTCGTCGGGCAACAACTCGCCAACCACGCCGGCCCGGTCGTGGCCTCCACCGACTACATGAAGGCCTACGCCGAGCAGATCCGCCCCTTCATTCCCAAGGGCCGCACCTACAAGGTGCTGGGCACCGACGGCTTTGGTCGCAGCGACTTCCGCAGCAAGCTGCGCGAGCACTTCGAGATCAACCGCCATTACATCGTGGTCGCGGCGCTCAAGGCGCTCAGCGAAGAGGGCGCCGTGCCGGTGGCCAAGGTGGCCGAAGCCATCAAGAAGTACGGCATCAAGGTTGACAAGGTCAACCCCCTGTACGCCTGACAACATCCGGAGACAAACATGGCATTGATAGAAGTACAAGTCCCGGACATCGGCGACTTCGATGAAGTCGCGGTGATCGAGCTGCTGGTCAAGCCCGGCGACACGGTCACAGCCGAGCAGAGCCTGATCACAGTGGAGTCCGACAAGGCGTCGATGGAGATTCCCTCCAGCACCGCGGGCGTGGTGAAGGAACTGCGGGTCAAGCTGGGTGACAAGGTGAAGGAAGGCTCGGTGGTGCTGGTGCTGGAGGCCGCTGGAGCCGTTTCAGCCCCGGTTTCCGAGCCAAAAAAGGCCCAGCCCAGCGTCGATAGGCCACAAGCTGCTATGGAATCAGTAGCTTTGGCGACGCCCGTCGCCGCAGCCGCCACCGGCCCGGTGGAGGTGCGCGTGCCCGACATCGGCGACTTCAAGGACGTCGCCGTCATCGAAGTCTTCGTCAAGCCCGGCGACACCGTCAAAGTCGAACAGAGCCTGATCACCGTGGAGTCCGACAAGGCATCGATGGAGATTCCATCGAGCCACGCCGGTGTGCTCAAGGAATTGAAGGTCAAGGTGGGCGACACCGTCAACATTGGTGACCTGCTGGCGATCCTGGAGGGTGTTGCGGGGACTGGAGCGCCGGCACCCGCCTTGGGCGCCACTGCAGCGGCTCCCGCATCAGCCGCAGCCGTAGCCGCGCCGACGTCCGCGACGGTTGCCGTGGCATCGTCACCAGCCGCTGCGCCAGCGCACAACCCGACCGCCACACCCGTGGGTCTGCCCCATGCGTCACCCTCGGTGCGCAAGTTTGCCCGCGAGCTCGGCGTGCCACTGGAGGAGGTCAAGGGCAGCGGGCCCAAGGGCCGCATCACCGAAGCCGACGTACAGGCCTTCACCCAGGCCGTCATGGCGGGCACCACCCAGACCCAGGCCCAGGCGACGAAAGCCCCGGCAGCGCCGGCCGGCGGTGGTGGCTCCGAGCTGGGCCTGATCCCCTGGCCCAAGGTCGACTTCACCAAGTTCGGCCCGATTGAGCGTAAGGAGCTCTCGCGCATCAAGAAGATCAGCGGCGCCAACCTGCTGCGCAACGCGATCATGATTCCCGCCGTCACCAACCACGACGACTGCGACATCACCGACCTCGAAGCCTTCCGCGTCTCCACGAACAAGGAGAACGAGAAGTCCGGCATCAAGGTCACTATGCTGGCTTTCCTGATCAAGGCCTGCGTGGCCGCGCTCAAGAAATACCCCGAGTTCAACAGCTCACTGGACGCTGAATCTGACAATGCGGCGCTGATCTACAAGCAGTATTTCCACATCGGCTTTGCCGCCGATACGCCCAACGGCCTGATGGTGCCGGTGATCAAGGACGCCGACAAAAAGGGCATCTTCCAGATCAGCCAGGAAATGGGCGAACTCGCCAAGAAGGCGCGTGACGGCAAGCTCAGTCCTGGGGAGATGTCGGGCGCATGCTTCACCATCTCCAGCCTGGGCGGCATTGGCGGGCGTTACTTCACGCCCATCATCAACGCGCCCGAGGTGGCGATCCTGGGCGTTTGCAAGTCCACCATCGAACCGGTGTGGGACGGCAAGGCGTTCCAGCCGCGCCTGATGTTGCCGCTGAGCCTGACCTGGGACCATCGCGTGATCGACGGCGCGGCTGCTGCGCGCTTCAACGTCTATCTCGGGCAGATCCTGGGTGACTTCCGGCGAGTCCTGCTTTGACCACAGTTGTCGTCGTCAGGAAAGCCGGTCAGGTGGCGATTGCTGCCGACACGCTGGTGACCTTTGGCGACACGCGCCTGGCGCATCGCTACGAGGCCAACAGCAAACTGTTCAAGGTGGACACGCCGGCCGGCCCGAGCTGGGTCGGCATGGCGGGCACGGTGGCGCATTTCCCCGTACTGCGCAAGGCGATGAACGCATTGCCGCGTGAGCAGTTGCTGCTACACGGCAAGGACGAGGTGTTCGACACCTTCACCAAGTTGCATCCGCTGCTCAAGGAGACCTTCTTCCTGCAGACCAAGGAAGACGACAACGACCCCTATGAGTCCAGCCAGTACAGCGTGGTGATTGCCAACGCGGCGGGAATTTTCGGGCTCTACAGCTACCGCGAAGTTTTCGAGTTCAAGGAGTTCTGGGGCATCGGCTCCGGGCGCGCCTTTGCGTTGGGCGCGATGTACACCGCCTGGAACAAGGCCAGGACGGCCCGCGAAGTGGCGCTGGCCGGCATCCACGCCGGCTGCGAATTCGACCGCAACTCTGCCGCGCCGGTGGACCTTTACACGATCAAACTGAAAACATGAAAGCGGCGGGCGCCGAAGCTCAATGCAAAACATTGCGGGACAGCCCAAGAGTTACACGCAGTGAACTTTGCTCTGCCCTCGACCCCATGAGAACTTGCGGGACAGACCAAGCGTTACACGCAGTGAACTTTGCTCTGTCCTCAACCATTTAGGAGACACACCATGAGCCTGATCGAAATCAAAGTGCCGGACATCGGCGATTTTTCCGAAGTGACCGTCATCGAGCTGCTGGTCAAGCCCGGCGACACCCTCAAGGCCGAGCAGAGCCTCATCACCGTGGAGAGCGACAAGGCGTCGATGGAGATCCCGTCCAGTCACGCCGGCGTGGTGAAGGAACTCAAGGTCAAGCTGGGCGACAAGGTGGCCGAAGGCACGGTGGTGCTGATGCTTGAAGCGGCGGCAGGCGCCAAAGAGGCTTCCGCACCGGCTGCAGCCTCTGTTGCCGAAAAAAAACAGCCTTCTCCCGGCGTCGCAGGGTCAAATGCTGCTATCAATGTTGCATCGACTCCAGCGCCGGCTGCGGCCAGCTTCGCCGGCACGGCCGACCTGGAATGCGACCTGCTGGTGCTTGGCGCCGGCCCCGGTGGCTATTCGGCGGCGTTCCGCGCGGCCGACCTGGGCCTCAAGGTGGTGCTGGTCGAACGCTACGCCCAACTCGGCGGCGTCTGTCTGAACGTGGGCTGCATTCCGTCCAAGGCGCTGCTGCACGTCGCGGCGGTCATGGACGAAGTCAGCCACCTGTCTGCGCTGGGCGTGGACTACGGCGCGCTGACGCTGGACATCGACAAACTGCGCGGCCACAAAGAAAAGGTCATCGGCAAGCTCACCGGCGGCTTGGCCGCCATGGCCAAGATGCGCAAGGTGACGATTGTTCGTGGCTACGGCGCGTTCGTCGGCGCCAATCATGTTCAGGTCGAGGAAACCACAGGCACGAGCCAGGAAAAAACTGGCAAGACTCAGACGGTTGCGTTCAAGAAATGCATCATCGCCGCCGGCAGCCAGGCGGTGCGCCTGCCCTTCATGCCCGATGACCCGCGTGTGGTGGACAGCACCGGCGCCTTGGCGCTCAAGGAAGTTCCCAAGCGCATGCTGATCCTGGGCGGCGGCATCATCGGCCTGGAAATGGGCACGGTCTACAGCACGCTGGGCGCGCGCCTGGACGTGGTGGAAATGCTCGACGGCCTGATGCAAGGCGCCGACCGCGACCTGGTCAAGATCTGGCAGAAGATGAACGCCAAGCGTTTTGACAACATCATGCTCAAGACCAAAACTGTGGGCGCCAAGGCCACACCAGCGGGCATCGAGGTGAGCTTTGCGTCGGCCGAGGAGGGCGGCACCGCGCCAGCGCCGCAGGTGTACGACCTGGTGTTGCAGGCCGTGGGCCGCACACCCAACGGCAAGAAGATTGCGGCCGAGAAGGCTGGTGTGGCCGTGACCGACCGTGGCTTCATCAACGTCGACATCCAGATGCGCACCAACGTGCCGCACATCTTCGCCATTGGCGACATCGTGGGCCAGCCGATGCTGGCGCACAAGGCGGTGCACGAGGCGCATGTCGCTGCGGAAGTGATCGCGGGTGAACTGCAAGGCAACAAGGAGCTGGCCGCAGCAGCATTCAACGCCAGAGCCATCCCCAGCGTGGCCTATACCGACCCCGAAGTGGCGTGGGTGGGCCTGACCGAAGACCAGGCCAAGGCGCAAGGCATCAAGGTCAAGAAGGGGCTGTTCCCCTGGACCGCCTCCGGCCGCGCCATTGCCAACGGGCGCGACGAAGGCGTCACCAAGCTACTGTTTGACGATTCACCCGAGGCCCACGGCCACGGCAAGATCCTGGGCGGCGGCATGGTCGGCACCCACGCGGGCGACATGATCGGCGAGGTGGCGCTGGCCATCGAGATGGGTGCCGACGCGGTGGACATCGGCAAGACGATTCACCCGCACCCCACGCTGGGCGAATCTATCGGCATGGCGGCGGAAGTGGCACACGGGTCTTGCACGGATTTACCGCCGACCAAGAAGTAAGCCGCCTCAACCCGCAAACAACAAATGCCCGGACGGGAAGCGGTCCGGTCTTTTTTCTGTCTGGCCCTGTGCGGTTGAGCTTTCTGTCCAGGTGGCGCAGGGCCATTGCTTTCAGCGGACGTTGATAATGACGCTTGCAACCACAACGCACCCTGACCCGCGAGGAACCGCATGATCAACACGAAGGAAAAAGCATGGCAGCGAACGCGTGGCGTTTTCTTGCTTGCGGTCGCCATCGTCACCGGTGCAACGCTGCTGACTGCCTGCGTTGTCGGGTCGGAGGTGACCGCGCTGCCGGCCCGAATCGACTACGTGTGCGCCAACAATCGCGTTCTGTCGGTGGCGCGCGTGCAGGGCCAGCGGGTTGCCGGCGTCCGGGTGGATGGCCGTGACGTCGTCCTCACCCGCAGCGAGAGTGCTGCGCAGGAAAAGTACAGCGACGGCCGCTATGCCCTGTACCTCGAAGGCGAGCAGGCCATGCTGGAGGACCAGGGCCGCGTCATCTACGGCCCCTGCGTCTCGCCGGTACCCTTGCCGACGTATTACCGTTGACGAAGTTCCCGTCGCCTCGACTTCGGGGCGCGGGGTGGATCCGGCCGGGAATGCCCTGATCGCGAACGAATGGCCCGGGGGGCGAGAGCGGTCATGCGCCCAAGGGGTCCAACGGTCAACTGAATCACTTCCGGGGTGCCAAAAGTTTGGTCAGCAACTGGGTCGCCTCTTCATAGGTCATGTTCTCTGGGATATCGCCTGGCACGACGTCGTTGCCGGTGTAGGCGGCAATCGCCAGTTCGAGGTTTTCCCTTTCGGTTTCCCCAGTCAGGGAGTCGCTTTCAAGAGGCGACGGAACAAGGCCGTGCAGCCGATCAAACGACCGAATTCCTAATGTTTGGACCTCGTAAGGACGCCAGAATGTGGCGTTCTCACTGTCAGAAGACGGTGATTTGTCAACAATTTGGCATTCGTCCCTATTCAGGCGCAATGTGGCCAATTCCGGACTTTTTCCACAGACTTTTCCGGGGTCAGTTGCTACACTGCCCCCAACTTGTGGCCTTTTTGACGACTTCTGGAGACCTTGACGTGATCACTTATTCGGGTGGAATGTTGCTGGGACTGGGCGCTGCACTGCTGCTGTGCGTGCTGCTCGGCGCCTTTGCACACGCCTCGTGGTTGCGCCACAAGGCGCGCGAACGGCGCCGCATTCCCCGGCACTGGCCTCTTTCACCGCGGGTGTTGGTCAACAGCGAGGAGCGGCGTGTCTGGCGTTGGCTGTCACGCGTGTTTTTCGACCAGCACGTCATGATCAAGATTCCCGTGACCCGCTTTACGCTGCCCCGCAGCAAGGAGCAGGGTCTGAACTGGTACGAATTACTGAGCGGCCTGTATTGCACCTTTTCTGTCTGCGGATCGGATGGCCATGTGATCGGCTGCGTGGACGTTCCAGGGCGTTTCGGGCTTTCGAGCCGGAACCAGGCGCTCAAGCAGACCTTGCTCAACCAGTGCGGCATTGCCTACATGGTGGTGGAGGCAGACTACCTGCCCAGCATGCCGGACATTCGCACCGAGTTTCTCGGCGAACTGGCCGCCATGACGCGTGATCGGGAGCGCGATGAAGTGGCGGTTGCCGCAGCCCGGTCCGACCTGCGTGAAAAGCTGATGCGGCAGCGGCGGACCCGTAACAGTGAATTGGGTTCCCTGTCTGGCACATCCAGCGGCGGGTACGAAAGCAGCAGTCTTGGCGGCGAAGACTCGGCGGGGTCGCGGTTCTCATCGACCCAATTGCATCAGGCCAACTCTTTCCTCGTGCCGCTGGACAGCCGCAAAGGCGAATTGCGCTGATCGCTCAGGCCGCGCGCCACTCACGCATTCAAGAAGAAAAAAAAGGGGGGGTGACGAGCCTTGACCCCGGCACTGGCTTCACAGTTAGGGCTGCTTGGTTCCCCACCTGACCCGGTTGGCCGCTTCACCATGCGGGAAGGCCCGTCGCCCCTATTGTAGGCGACGTAGCGCCTCAACCTTTCCGAAAGCCAGCGTCAGCAACTGGAGTACGTCGGCGCGCAACTGCGCCCGCGTGGCCAGGTCAGGGTGCTGGCTCAGTCGCGCAAGCAATCGTTTGGCCTTGGGATGGCAACAATCCGCCAAGGCGTGCACCAATGCGGCGCATTCGGGGTCGGCATCGGCCAGGATGCTGGCGGTGTCTATGAATTCATCGCTGTCAATCGTTTGCAGCATGGTAGTCAAACCGGTTCTCTGAAGGGCCTGTGGTTCTGGTGCGCCTGCAGGGATGAGTCTCTCGGATATCCTGTGTTTTGTGCGTTGCAGCATACATCCAATCCGGACTTGTTTGGTGTTGCGCGGGCAACAGCATGCGAATCTGGAATGGTGCCCCTAATTCCGCCGAATTGACGCTGGTTCGACCGCGCCCCGTAGAATCCTTGCATGTCTTATCTCGTGCTCGCCCGCAAGTACCGTCCGCGGAATTTCACCGAAATGGTCGGGCAGGGGCATGTGGTGCAGGCCCTGACGAATGCGCTCACGACACAGCGGTTGCACCACGCCTATTTGTTCACGGGGACCCGCGGCGTGGGCAAGACGACGGTGTCACGCATCCTGGCCAAGTCGCTCAACTGCCAGGGCATAGACGGGCAGGGCGGCATCACGCCCTCGCCGTGCGGCGTTTGCCAGGCCTGTACCGACATCGATGCCGGCCGCTTCATCGATTACACCGAGCTCGATGCGGCCTCCAACCGCGGCGTGGACGAAGTTCAGGCCCTGCTCGAACAGGCCGTCTACAAACCCGTCCAAGGCCGTTTCAAGGTCTTCATGATCGACGAAGTGCACATGCTGACCGGCCATGCCTTCAACGCCATGCTCAAGACACTGGAGGAGCCGCCGGAGTACCTGAAGTTCGTTCTGGCCACCACTGATCCACAGAAGGTTCCGGTCACAGTGCTCAGCCGCTGCCTGCAGTTCAACCTCAGGCCGATGGCGCCTGAGACCATTCTTGAGCACCTGACGGGGGTGCTGGCCACCGAGCAAGTGCCTGCCGAGGTGCAGGCGCTGCGCCTGATTGCCCGCGCTGCTCGCGGCTCGATGCGCGATGCCCTGAGTCTGACCGACCAGGCGATTGCCTTTGGCTCCGGCCAGTTGCAGGAAGCCACCGTGCGCCAGATGCTGGGCAGTGTGGACCGCTCCTATGTCTTTCAGCTGATCGAGGCATTGGCGCAGGGCGATGGAAAGGCCGTGGTGGAGACGTCCGAGACGCTGCGCCTGAACGGTCTGAATGCCGCGTCCACGCTGGAAGAGATGAGCAGCGTGTTGCAGCGCATGGCGGTGGTGCAGGCCGTCCCCGGCATGACCACCGATGAAAGCGACCCCGACGCCAATGAGACCACGCGGCTGGCAGGCCTGTTGCCCGCCGATGAAACCCAGTTGCTGTACAGCCTTTGCCTGCACGGCCGGGGCGAACTGGGTCTGGCGCCCGACGAGTACGCGGCGCTCACCATGGTGCTGTTGCGCCTGCTGGCCTTCAAGCCCGGGGCCGTGGACGCAAACCAGGCTGAAAAAAAAACACTGAAAACCGGTACTGAGCCGGTTTCCACAGCGCCCACGCCACCCTTGCCTGCGCGTCGTGTTGAAACTGCGGCGCCATCGACACCGGTCTTGGCGGCGGTGCCGCCCGGACAAAGGCTCGCCGTGGTCGAGCAGCTTGCCGCACAGGCCGAATTGCCTCAAAAATCGATCCCGCCCAGCGTCAATGGGACGTCAGGTGCTACAAAAATCGTTGCGATTCCGGTCCGCGATCAGGCCGGTGCGGGCGAGTCCGATGCGTCCAGCCGTCTGGCCCCCGCAGAAGGCGCTGCGTTGCAGGCGGGTATCGCGCCCTCCGAGGACGGTGATTTCTGGCATGCCATGGTGCGCCGGTTGATCGTCGAAGAAGCCGTGACTGCCTTGGTGCGCGAACTCGCCTTGCAGTCGCAACTGGTGGCGCGCGACATCGGTGACTGGCTGCTGCGTGTGGAGCGCGAATCGCTCAACCAGCCGACGGCCCGCGAACGCCTGCAAAATGCCTTGCTGGAGGCCGGTCACCCGGTGCGTCTGACGGTTGAAGTCGGCCGTGTCACCGACAGTCCAGCGCGGCGCAACGCCCAGGCGGCCGCCGAAAAGCAGCGGGCGGCCGAAGCCGTCATTCAGGCCGACCCCTTCGTTCAGGCGATGATGCGCGACTTTGGCGCGAAAATCGTGCCTGGCAGCATCAAGCCTCTCTGATTCCCTCTTTTAAAACTCAAGGAAAAACATGTTCAACAAAGGACAACTCGCTGGCCTCATGAAGCAGGCGCAGGCCATGCAGGACAACCTCAAGAAGGCGCAGGACGAACTGGCTTTCGTCGAGGTGGAAGGTGAGTCTGGCGCCGGCCTGGTCAAGGTGCTGATGACCTGCAAGCACGACGTCAAGCGCGTGACCATCGACCCCAGCCTGCTGGCCGACGACAAGGACATGCTCGAAGACCTGGTGGCCGCCGCCTTCAATGCGGCCGTGCGCAAGGCCGAGGAAGCCTCGCAGGAGAAAATGGGCAAGCTCACCCAGGGCATGCCCGGCCTGCCCGGCGGGATGAAGTTCCCGTTCTGACCCGTGTCCGACGCCAACGCCCTTGACGCGCTGATCCAGTCGCTGCGACGCCTGCCGGGCGTGGGGGTGAAATCAGCCTCCCGGATGGCCTTTCACCTGCTGCAGCACGATCGTGAAGGGGCGCAGTCCCTGGCCCGGGCATTGCAGGAGGCAACGGGCCGGATTCGGCACTGCGCGCGTTGCCACACCTTCACCGAGGCCGACATCTGCCGGACCTGTCTGGACCCCAGGCGGGACGCCAGCAAGCTTTGCGTGGTGGAAACGCCCGCAGACCAGTCGGCGGTGGAGCGCACAGCCGCTTTCAAGGGACTCTACTTCGTGTTGATGGGCAAACTCAGCCCGCTTGACGGCATTGGCCCCAGGGAAATCGGTTTGCAGAAGCTTTTTGACCGCGCCACCGATGGCGAGGTGCGGGAAGTGATTCTGGCCACCAACTTCACGGCCGAGGGCGAGGCGACGGCCCATGTCATCGGCGAGGCTTTGCGCCTGCGTGGCCTGCAGGTCACGCGACTGGCGCGCGGGGTGCCGGCGGGCAGTGAACTGGAATATGTGGATCTGGGCACCATTGCGCATGCCATGGTGGACCGGCGCTAGGACCCGGGCGGCTTTTCATGGCCCCGGAATGCTAATTTTTAGATAGCACGGAAACACAGTAAGACGCTGGCCCAGGCCGGAAAGGATCAAGAAATGAACACCAGCCTGACTTTTGCACGCTTCACCCTGGCCTACTGGTGCGTCCTGGTTGTGGCCCTGTTGCCGATTCTCTGCGCTGGCCTCGCCAAATGGGGCATGTTCAGCAAGTCGCGCCGCGAAGGCGGTTATGACAACGCCAACCCGCGGGCCTGGCTTTCGCGCCAGACCGACTGGCGCGCCCGTGCCAACGCAGCGCAGGCCAACAGTTTTGAAGCGCTGCCCTTTTTCATCGGCGCCGTGATCATTGCGCACCAGCTGGGCGCGCACCAGACGAGGCTGGATATTCTGGCGTTCATCTACCTCGTGCTTCGCCTGCTCTACATCATGATGTATGTCGCCGACCTGCCCAGCATTCGCTCCGTTGTATGGACCTTGGCCATGGCCGTGAACATCGGCATCCTTTTCGTCGGCTACCGCTGAGACGAAGGCGCGGCCGCTGCGCACACGGCCGCTCTACGTGAAAACCCGGCCGGGATGTTCCCGATGCCGGGGCCCGCTGGTTTGGCTACGCTTGTCGCAACAAGAACCGGACAGGCGAGGACGTTCGTGCACCATTCCAGCAGGATTCGTCGAAGATCATTTGCCGCGGTCGCGGCGCTGATGGCCTCTGGTGCAGTTGTGCCCGTGATCAGGGCGCAGCCCAGGGCTGAGGACGCAAAGCTGTCCATCGGGGTGGGCGGCAAGACGGCCTTTCATTGCCTGCCACTCGTGCTTGCCCTGCAACTCGGGTACTTCAAGGCCGAAGGGCTGGACGTGGCGATTACGGATTTCCCCGATGAAGCCAGCGCCCTGCAGGCACTGGCCGCTGGCAGCATGGACGTGGTCAGCGGAGCCTACGAGCACACCATCAATCTGCAGGTCAAGGGGCAAAGCCTCCAGAGCATCGTCCTGCAGAGCCGGGTGCCGCAGATCGCGGTGGGCGTGTCCAGCCGGAACCTGCCAGGTTTGAAGGCGCTGACCGAGCTTCGGGGCGCGCGCATCGGCATTTCGGCCACTGGCTCTTCCACGCAGTCGGTCGTCAGCACGGTGCTGCTGCGTGCAGGGCTGACGGGCGCCGATGTGACTTTCCTGGCCGTGGGCATGGGCGCGGGAGCCTTGTCCGCGCTGCGCACGGGCCAGATCGACGTCATCAGCAATGTCGAACCGGTGATGACGATGCTTGAGCACAAGGGCGAGGTCAGGGTCATTGCGGACACTCGCACCCTCAAGGGAACCCTGGAGGTCTTTGGTGGCTATATGCCGACCGGTTGCCTGTGCGCGCCGATCGAATTTGTCCAGGGCCATCCCGGCACCTGCCAGGCGCTGGCGAATGCGATGGTGCGGGCCCTGAAGTGGCTTCGAACTGCCGGTCCGGGCGACCTTTTCAAGACGGTCCCGGAGAGCTACCTGCTGGGGGACCGGGGCTTGTACCTGACATCGTTCAACAAGGTCGCAGAAGCCTACTCGCTGGACGGAATGATGCCGGAGGAAAGCACCCGCACCGCGCTCCGGGCCCTTTCGGCACTGGACCCAGGCGTTCGCGCTGACCGGATTGATCTCGCGAGCACCTTCACCAATGAGTTCGCGCGCCGGGCCAAGAACCGCTTCAAGGCCTGATCAGGTCTCAACGGGCGGGTTTTCGGGTGGTCTTGCTGGCGCTTGCCGACGTGGACTTCGCGGGGGTACGCGCCCCTGATTGCTTGGCCGGCGCTGAGGCACGGACCGGCGTGCGCCCCGTAGCAGTGGCCCTGGCTGCGCTGCGAGACGGCAGGAACACCACCACGGACTGGCCCTTCTTCAGGCTGGTTGACCCGGTGAACTTGTTCCATTCCGCAAGACTGGCGGCGCTCACGCCGACGCGCTGGGCCAGACTGGCGACGGTTTCGCCGTTTCGCGCCTGCACCACGCTGCGCTTGAGCACCGCGTCGGGTGCCAGCGACATTTGCCCGTTGTCGGCGACGCTGGTGGTCACGTCGCCATCGAATTGACTGGAGCGTGTCACCAGCAGGGTGGAGCCGGCCTTGATCAACATACGAGGGGGAATGCTGTTGATGTTGCGGAAGTCATCCTCGGCCATGCCGACCCGGCGCGCCGCATCGACCGGCTTCATCGTTGAGGGCGCAACCCATGCTGTCCAGCTGGCCAGCCGACTGCCCCCATAGGCTTCCAGATTGCGCTGGAAGACCTCCACATTGTCCCAGGGCAGCAGAATCTGCGGCGTGCCCGCTGCCAGGATCACCGGACGGTGGATCGACGGATTGAGCGCCTTGAAGTCTTCCACCGAAACTTCGGCAAGCTTGGCCGCCAGTGCCACGTCGATATCTCGCCGGATCACGACCGTCTCAAAGAAGGGATGATTGCCGATCGGCGGGAGTGTCACCTTGAAGGTCTCGGGTGACGCGACGAGGTTCTTGACCGCCTGCAGTTTGGGCACGTACATGCGGGTTTCCATCGGCATGTTGAGATCGCTGTAGGTCACGCCCAGGCCGGCTGCCTTGTTGCGCGCAATGGCGCGTCCCACGCTGCCTTCACCCCAGTTGTAGGCGGCCAGCGCCAGCTGCCAGTCGCCGAACATGCGGTAGAGCTTTTGCAGGTAGTCCAGCGCTGCCCGGGTCGACTCGAGCACGTCACGGCGATCATCGCGGAAGGTGTTCTGCTTGAGGTCAAAATCCTTGCCAGTGGCGGGCATGAACTGCCACATGCCGGCGGCCTTGGCGCTGGACACCGCCTGCGGATTGAAGGCGCTCTCGATGAAGGGCAGCAGGGCCAGCTCGGTCGGCATGTTGCGACGCTCGATCTCCTCAACGATATGGAAGAGGTATTTGCGCGAGCGCTCCGACATGCGCAGCATGTAGTCCGGGCGCGTGGCGTACCACTGTTCACGGTCGCGGACCAGGTCGTTCTCCAGATTGGGCATCGCGAAGCCACGGCGGATGCGCTCCCACAGATCCGCGGGCGGGCGCAGCATCGCAACCGCCTTCGAGCTGGCCTGCGCCGCAGCCAGGGGTTGCATGATGTCCGTGCCCGACTGGACGGTCACTGCAGCGTCCTCCGTCGTCCGGGCGGTGTCGTTGCTACCGGTCGTCGCGCAACCAGCCAGCAGGACGAAACCGGCCAGGCATGTGGCCTTGAGGCATGAAAGTAGGCTCATTTGAACTCGTTTTTCCATTGGCGAAGGGCCGCAAATACGGCGATTTCATCGTCAGCGGTGGACTGCCAGTCCTGGACTGCCTGCTTGACGGTGCGCTCTCGGGTTCGCAGAAAGGGGTTGATCTGGCGTTCCACCGAAAGGGTGGAGGGAAGGGTCGGCATCTGGCGCTCGCGCAAGGCGCGGCATTCGGTCTCGTAATGGATCAAGGCCTGATTGGCAGGCTCCACGGCGCGGGCAAACCTGAGGTTCGACAGCGTGTATTCGTGGGTGCAACAGACCCGCGTGGTCTCGGGCAGGGCCGCCAGGGTGTCCAGCGAGGCCAGCATCTGGGCCGGCGTCCCCTCGAAAAGGCGGCCGCAGCCCCCGGAGAACAGGGTGTCGCCACAAAAGAGCAGCGGGGCGCCCTCAATGTCCTGGGCAAAAAAGGCGATGTGCCCGGCGGTGTGCCCGGGGACGTCGATCACCTTCCACGCGATGTCCAGCACCGTGACAATGTCCCCGTCCTTGAGCGGGGTGTATGGCGCCGGAATGCGCTCGCGCGCCGGGCCGTACACGGCGGCGCCTGTAGCCTCGCGCAATGCCTGCACCCCGCCGGTGTGGTCAGGGTGGTGGTGCGTGACTAGAATTGCGGCCAAATGCAGCCCGTCGCGCTGCAAGGCCTGCAGCACGGGTTGGGCATCGCCGGGGTCAACCGCCAGCGCGCGCCCACCATCGTGCAGCAGCCAGATGTAGTTGTCGGCGAAAGCGGGCAGCGCAATAATCTTCATGGAGTCCCGAATTATAGGAAGCACATCAGGTTTGCACGAATGGGGCCAGACGCCACCCGGCCAGTACCTGCTCGCCTGGGAGCAAGCGCAGTATGAGCAGGCCGTGGCCGACATTTTCGGCTACCACGCGGTTCAGCTCGGTATGGCCGACCTGGACGCGCTGCAAACCAACCGGATGCCGCACCGCTGGCTGGCGCTGGACACCCCGGGTGCTGTGGATATCGGCGCGCCCGGCGCCGAGCCGCAAGCGCAGCGGCTGGCGCTCAGGACGGACTTCGCAGCCCTGCCTTTTCCGACCGCCAGTCTGGATCTGGTGGTGCTGCCCCACGCTCTGGAACTCAACGCCGACCCGCACGCCACGCTGCGCGAGGTGGACCGGGTGCTGGTGCCCGAGGGGCGCGTGGTGATCTGTGGCATGAACCCGGCGAGTCTCTGGGGGTTGCGTCAGCGGCGCGCCCACCTGTTGCGTCGTCTGGGGTTTGGCGAGCTGTATTTGCCCGACGCCGGCGAGTTCATCGGCTACTGGCGACTGCGCGACTGGTTGCGACTGCTGAATTTCGAGGTCGAATCCAGCCGGTTTGGCTGCTATCGCCCGGCCGCACGTTCCGAAAAATGGCTCAGGCGGTTTGAGTGGATGGACCGCGCCGGTGAACGCTGGTGGCCGATTTTTGGCGCGGCGTATTTCATCGTCGCGGTCAAGCGTGTGCACGGCATGAAGCTGTTGAGCCCGGCCTGGAAGCCGGCAAGGTCCATTGCAAATGCTCCTGCATCTGTAGCTAACTATCACCGTCCGACGCTGGACTCATCCGGGAAAAGCCTTGAATCACATTGAAATCCACACCGATGGCGCCTGCAAGGGCAATCCGGGGCCCGGCGGCTGGGGCGTATTGCTGAAGTCCGGTGCCACCGAAAAGGAGCTTTTTGGTGGTGAATTGGTGACAACCAACAACCGCATGGAGCTGACCGCGGTGATCGAGGCGCTGGCGGCGCTCAAGCGTCCCTGCAAGGTGGCGCTCTATCTGGACAGTGAATACGTGCGCAAGGGCATCACCGAGTGGATCCATGGATGGAAAGCGCGTGGCTGGCGCACGGCAGCGAAGCAGCCGGTCAAGAACGTTGATCTGTGGCAGCGGCTCGATGAGGCGGTCTCAAGCTCGGGCCATCTCATCGCCTGGCACTGGGTCAAGGGCCATGCCGGTCATCCTGGCAACGAGCGCGCCGATGCGCTGGCCAACAAGGGTGTGGACCAGGTGCTGGGCCGTGGTTGATGCTGGCCTGCAGCTTGCGTCTTGTGAAGGCCGGGTAAAGCCTTGCGGAAACCTTCAGGGTTTGTACTGAGGCGATGGCCCCGGCACTCCGGCCTTTGCGGGCCAGGTGCTACATTCCAGAGCGAAGTCGTATGACGACTTTCCAATTGCCTTAACGAACCAGCGTGGCCGAAGAATTCATGGCATCCAAAGCGATTTATGTCACTGTCGCAGTCGTCGGCATTGCCGCCGCATCGGGCGCAGCGTGGTGGATTCAGAACAAGCCTGGCGCCAGGAATCCGGAGGTCACGGCGGGCACGCCGGCCGGACCCCCTGGCGCAGCGGCTCCGCAGGCGGGGGCCAGCGCCGCGGGCGCGGCCCGTCCGGCTGCGGTGGAGGTGGCGCGGGTCGAACTTGCCCGGCTCACCGACGACACGCAGGCGGTCGGCAGCCTGCGTTCGCGTCAGGGCGTGGTTTTGCGCCCCGAGGTCAGCGGGCGCATCACCCAGCTCAATTTCCGTGATGGCGAGCGCGTGCGCAAGGGGCAGTTGCTGGTGCAGTTTGACGACCAGTTGCCGGCCGCGCAGCTCAAGCAAAGCCAGGCCGAGCTGTCCATCGCAACCGCGAATCACAGGCGCAACCAGGAGCTGCTGGCGCAGAACTTCGTCAGTCAGCGCTCGGTCGAGGAAAGCGCGGCCAATCTGGAGGTTGCCCAGGCCAAGCTGGCGCTGGCCCAGGCCACGCTGGCACGCCTGAAGGTGATGGCGCCTTTTGACGGCATTGCCGGCATCCGCACCGTGAACCAGGGCGATTATCTGAAGGACGGCGCCGACATTGTCAACATCGAAGACATCGACGCGGTCTATGTGGACTTCCGGCTGCCCGAACGCTTCCAGTCCAAGGTCCGCAAGGGCCAGAGCGCCACGATCGATCTCGATGCCTTGCCAGGGCGCAAGTTCACAGCCTTGATCCAGGCGGTGGACCCGCTGGTGGATGCCAACGGCCGCTCGGTCGGTGTGCGGGGCTGCATCGACAACCGCCAGCTGCAGCTTCGCCCCGGCATGTTTGCCCGGGTGACGGTGGTGTTCGGTGTGCGCGACAACGCCCGGGTCGTGCCCGAAGAGGCGATCGTTCCCCAGGGCCAGAAGGCCTATGTGATCAAGGTGGTCGATGGGCCGGAAAAAGACAGCAAGCTGTCCCAGCGGGTCGAAGTGAAGGTCGGCATCCGGCGCCCGGGGCGGGTGGAGATCGTCGAGGGCCTGAACGAGGGCGACACTGTGGTGATCGCCGGCCAGCAGCGTATCCAGAAGGATGGCTCCGCGCTGCGCATCCTGGAGGTCAATCGTCCGCGCGGCGAGGGCACCCCAGCGGGCGCACCGGGTGCTGCGATGGCCGCCGCGTCCTCTGCAGGCCCTGTGCCGGCAGCCTCAACGGCGGCAACGCCGGCCAGCGCCACGCAGGCTGTCGCCGCCCCGGTCAAGCCGGCCAGCTCCGCCAAGGTGATCGAAGGGCCGAACCCCTGCCTGGTGGACTTGGCCGGCGGAGCGCCAAGGGGCAGCGACGGTGCCGGAAAATCCGGTGCCGAAACGCCCGGGCGCAAGGACGGCGCGCGTGGCGCGCCGGCGAAATCCTGATTTCCTCATCGGAGCCCGCGCGACAGACCCAGGGTTGCACGCCGTGAACTTTGCTCTGTCCTCAACCATCTAGAACACCATGAAACTCGCCGAACTGTCGATTCGCCGCCCCGTGTTCGCGACGGTGCTGTCCCTGCTGGTCGTGCTGATCGGCCTGGTGAGCTTCACCAAGCTGTCGATCCGCGAGTATCCGAAAATCGATGAGCCCGTGGTGACGGTCAGCGTCAGGTACGCCGGGGCATCCGCCGAGGTGATGGAGTCGCAGGTCACCAAGCCGCTGGAGGACTCGATTGCCGGCATTGACGCGGTCGATGTGATCACCTCGATCAGCCGTGCCGAACAGACACAGATCTCGGTGCGTTTCCGGCTCGAAAAGGACGCCGACACCGCCGCCGCCGAGGTCCGCGACCGCACCTCGCGCGTGCGCAACAAGCTGCCGCAGGCGGTGGAAGAGCCGGTCATCGCGAAAGTCGAGGCCGATGCCTTCCCCGTGATCTGGCTGTCCTTCACCAGCGAGACCATGACCGGGCTGCAGATCAACGACCTGGTCAACCGCATCGTCAAGCCGCGCCTGCAGACCGTCACCGGTGCGGCCGATGTGCGGATTTTTGGCGAACGCAAGTACGCCATGCGCGTCTGGCTCGACCCCGACAAGCTGGCCGCCTACAAGCTGACCACCCAGGACGCCGAGGACGCGATCCGCCGCAGCAACCTGGAAGTGCCCGCCGGGCGCATCGAGTCGACCCAGCGCGAGTTCAGCGTCACCTCGCAGACCGATCTGTCACGCCCGGCCCAGTTCGCCGACATCATCATCAAGAACGCCAACGGGTTTCCGGTGCGCATCCGCGACGTGGGGCGCGTCGAGGAGGCTGCGGCCGATGAGCGCAGCGGCTCGCGGCTCAATGGCAAGGTCGCCATCACCGCCGGCGTGATTCGCCAGGCCACGGCCAATCCGCTGGAGTTGAGCAAAGGCGTACGCGCCATGATCCCCAAGCTGATTGCCGACCTGCCGCCTGGCATCTCGATCGACGTGGCCAACGACAACTCGGTGTTCATCGACAAGTCGATCAAGAGCGTGTTCAAGACCATTCTCGAGGCCATCGTACTGGTCGCCATGGTGATCTTCGTCTTCCTGCGCACGGTACGCGCATCCATCATTCCGATCATCACGATCCCGGTGTGCCTGGTCGGCACCTTTGCCCTCATGGCGCTGGCCGGCTTCACCATCAACACGCTCACGCTGCTGGCGCTGGTGCTGGCGATCGGGCTGGTCGTGGACGACGCCATCGTGGTGCTGGAGAACATCTACCGACACATCGAGGAAGGCATGGACCCGTTCTCGGCTTCGATCAAAGGCGTGCGGGAAGTCGCCTTTGCCGTGGTCGCCATGACGCTGACGCTGGTGGCGGTGTATGCGCCGCTGGCCTTCACGCCCGGGCGCACCGGGCGGCTGTTCATCGAGTTTGCGCTGGCACTGGCCGGCGCGGTGGCGGTCTCGGGCTTCATTGCGCTGACGCTGTCGCCCATGATGTGCTCGCTGCTGCTGCGACACAACCCGAACCCGTCCTGGTTTGACAGCCACATGGAGCGCTGGCTCAACGCCCTGACCGCCGGCTACCAGCGCGCGCTGACCTGGCTGGTGACCGCGCGATACGACCCCGGCAAGTCCCGGGTTGGCGCCGGGAACGCGCTGCGGCGCAGGGTGCTGGACGCCCGCTGGATCGTGATTGGCGTGATGCTGCTCTCAGGCGTGGGCATCGCGATCGTGCTGCCGGGCATGAAGCGTGAACTCTCTCCACTGGAAGACCGCGGCCAGGTGCTGGCGGTGGTCACTGCGCCGGATGGCGCGACGCTGGACTACACCAACCGCTACGTGGGTGCAATTGAGCGAATGGGGCAGCCTTACAAGGAGTTCGACCGCATTTTTGTGTCCTCGGGCAACCCCACGGTGTCGCAGGCCAACGTGTTCTTCCGCGCGGTGGACTGGGACCTGCGCAGCCGTTCGATTCTGGATGTGGCGCGCGAACTGCAGCCCAAGATGGCCGGACTGGCCGGTGTGACCGCGTTTCCGATCACGCCGCCCTCGCTGGGCCAGGGCTTTCGTGAGCGTCCGGTCAATTTTGTGCTGATCACCACCGACAGCTACCAGAATCTTTCGGCAGTGACCCGGCAGTTCATGGACGAGATCGCGAAGAATCCCGGCATCGTGAGCGCTGATATCGACCTGCGGCTCAACAAGCCGGAACTGAAGATCGACGTGAACCGGGAAAAGGCGGCGGACCTGGGTGTTGGCGTCGACGTGGTGGCGCGCGCCATCGAGACCATGCTGGGTGGCCGCCAGGTCACGCGCTACAAGCGCGAGGGCGACCAGTTCGACGTGATCGTGCAGACCCAGGCGAGCGGGCGCGACACGCCCGACGACATCGAGAAGATTTTCGTGCGCGGGCGCAATGACACGATGATCCCGCTGGCTTCGCTCGTGACGGTGCGCGAGTCGGTGGCGCCGCGGGAACTCAACCACTTCAGCCAGCGCCGCTCGGTGTCGATCACGGCCAATCTCGCATCCGACTATTCGCTGGGCCAGGCGCTGGATTTCCTCGATGCCACCGCCGCAAAGGTCCTCAAGCCGGGCTACACCACCGACCTCAACGGCACCTCGCGCGAGTTCCGCAACTCCCAGGGCGCCCTGGGGATCGTGTTCTTGCTCGCGCTGCTGTTCATCTTCCTGGTGCTGGCCGCGCAGTTCGAGAGCTTCATTGATCCGCTGGTGATCATGCTGTCGGTGCCCCTGTCGATGATCGGTGCCTTGCTGGCGCTGAAGTGGTCCGGGGGCTCG
>Ga0105090_10000342_pt1 | contig 22193 bp, 15 predicted proteins | sample PPLLak3March2015_FD_79110 | JGI IMG/M metagenome (GOLD analysis project Ga0105090, IMG submission 79110) | Freshwater sediment microbial communities from Prairie Pothole Lake near Jamestown, North Dakota, USA - PPLs Lake P7 Core (1) Depth... | ecosystem: Environmental > Aquatic > Freshwater >...
ATGTCGATCTGCGTGCCCTGCCCCTGCACCAGGTCGGCATAGGCGCGGCGGTTGATCAGCGCCAGCACGCGCTGCGCGCCCATGCGCTTGGCCAGAAGGCAGGACATGATGTTGTCCTCGTCGTCGCTGGTCAGCGCCAGGAACAGGTCGGTGTCCTGCACGTTCTCGTGCTCGAGCAGCTCCTCGTCGGTGCTGTCGCCGCGCAGCACCAGCGTCGGCGCGGGCAGCTGCGTGCTCAGGTATTCGCAACGCGGTGCGCTGGTCTCGATCAGCTTGACCTGGCATTCGCGCGCGATGTGGCGCGCCAGCCGCAGACCGACACGCCCGCCGCCGGCGATCATCACCCGGCGCACCGGCTGGTCGCGCTGGTGCAGCGCGTCGAGTACGCCGCGGATGTGCTCGTTGGCGGCCAGCACGAACAGCTCGTCGCCGTGTTCGATGCGCGTGCTGCCGTCGCACACCACCTGCCGGTCCTGGCCCAGCGCGTCGCGCCGGTAGATGGCGACGATGCGCATCGGCAGGTCGGGCACCAGCGCCGGCAGGTCGGAGATGACGTGCTGCACCATCGGCCCGCCGTCCATCGCGCGCACCGCGATCAGGCTCACCCGCTGTTGCGAGAACTCCAGCACCTGCAGCGCCTCGGGGTACTCGATCAGCTTGCGGATGTAGGTGGTCAGGCTCTCCTCCGGGCAGATCACCTCGTCCACCGCGAAGCCCTCGGCGCGCATCAGCGGGCTGCCGTCGGTGAACTCCGGGCTGCGCACGCGCGCGATGCGCGTCTGGATGCGGAACATCTCGTGCGCGACCTTGCAGGCCACCAGGTTGGTCTCGTCCAGCGGCGCGCAGGCGATCAGCATGTCCGCGTCCTCGGCGCCGGCTTCGCGCAGCACCGAAGGCTGGATGCCGTTGCCGACCACGCCGCGCAGGTCAAGCCGGTCCTGCAGCAGCGCCAGGCGCTGCGGGTCGGTGTCGATCACCGTGATGTCGTTCTGCTCGGACACCAGGCTTTCGGCCACGCTCTCGCCCACGCGCCCGGCGCCCAGGATCAGAATCTTCATGGCGGCGGATTATGGTGGCACGGCACGGCCCGGCGCGCCGCGCGGGCCGCGTGCGCGCAGCAGGCCGCGCTGGCCAGCCCGCAGATCGCGGCGGCCCAGAACACCGCCTCCAGCCCGAGACGCTCGCTCAGCAGGCCGCCGGCGACGCCGCCGACCACGCCCGGAATGCCATAGCCCAGCGTCGAGTACAGCGCCGAGCCGCGCGCGCGCAACCGGTCTGGAAAGTGGCTGGCGATCAGCGTCGTGCAGGCCATGTGTTGCGCGGCGAAGGTCAGTGCATGCATCAGCTGCGCCACCACCAGCACCGCGGCGTGCACGCCGAAGGCCGCGGTCAGCGCAAAGCGCAGCGCGCTGGCCAACGCGGCCCAGACCAGCCAGCGGTACGGATCGACCCGCTCGAAGCGCCGGCCCGCCAGCGCGAAGAAGGCGATCTCGGCGGCCACGGCCACTGCCCACATCGCGCCGACCGCGGCCTTGCCGTAACCCTGCTGGTCGAGGTACAGCGACAGGAACGCATACAGGCTGGAATGCGCCAGCACCGTGAGCATCACACCGGCAAAGAACCACAGCACCATAGGCTGGCGCAGCACCGGCCAGACGGCGGCGCGCTCGTGCGCCGTGGCCGGCGGCTCCAGCTGGCGCGGCAACTGCCAGGTGACCAGCGCCAGCAGCGCGAACATGCCCAGCGTCAGCAGCGGCAGGGCCTGGATGCCGGTGCGCTGCAGCACCACACCGAACAGCAGCACCGAGCCGATGAAGCCCACCGAGCCCCACAGCCGCACCCGGCCGTAGCGCCGTGCGTCCAGCCCTTCGGCGCGGTGCAGGTGGCGCAGCACCAAGGTCTCGGCGATCGGCGTGAAGGCGCCATTAGCCAGGAACAGTGCCGCCACCACCAGGCCCAGCGCCCAGACGCCGGCATCGCGCACCAGCCACAGCGCGCCTGCCGCCCCCAGGCTCAGCACAGCGGCCGCGCGCAGCAGCGTGACACGCCGGCCGCCGTGGTCTGCCAGCCAGCCCCAGCCGTAGGGCGCGACGATGCGCGTCCAGCTCTGCAGTGCAGCGAACGAGCCGATGGCCAGCGTCGAATAACCCAGGTGGCTGAGCCACAGCGGCGAGTACGGATTGAACAGCCCCAGCGAGCCGAAGTAGCAGGCCCACAGGGCGCCGAAGGGCGCGGTGCGAAAACGCGCAGCGGTTGCGGTCACCCGGCGGCGCCGGGAATCGGCGGCACCGGCAGGCGCACGTCACCACACTGCGCGCGATGGCGCAGCGCGTGGTCCATCACCACCAGCGCCAGCAGTGCCTCGGCAATGGGCGTGGCACGGATACCCACGCAGGGGTCGTGGCGACCGTGGGTCTCGACCAGTGTCGGCTGGCCGGCGCGGTCGATCGATGCCCGCGGCAGCCGGATCGAGCTGGTGGGCTTGATGGCGATCGACACCACCAGGTCCTGCCCGGTGGAGATGCCGCCGAGCACGCCGCCGGCATGGTTGCTGCGAAAGCCCTGCGGCGACAGCTCGTCGCCATGCTCGCTGCCCTTTTGCGTGACCACGCCAAACCCAGCGCCGATCTCCACGCCCTTGACCGCATTCAGGCCCATCATCGCGTGCGCGATGTCGGCATCGAGTCGGTCGTACAGCGGCTCGCCCAGCCCCGGAGGCACACCGCGCGCGACCACGGTCAGTCGCGCGCCGCAGGAGTCGCCGGCCTTGCGCAGCGCATCCATGTAGGCCTCGAGCTCGGCGATCACACTGCGGTTCGGCGCGAAGAACGGGTTGTTCGGGATCTGCGCCTCGTCCTCGAAGGGAATGGCGATGTCGCCGAGCTGCGTCATCCAGCCGACAAAGCGCGTGCCGTACTGCTGCTGCAGCCACTTGCGCGCCACCGCACCGGCGGCCACCGTGGGCGCCGTCAAGCGCGCCGACGCGCGGCCGCCGCCGCGCGGGTCGCGCAGGCCGTACTTGCGCCAGTAGGCGTAGTCGGCATGGCCGGGACGGAAGGTGTCGAGGAGGTTGCCGTAGTCCTTGCTGCGCTGGTCGGTGTTGCGGATCAGCAGCGCGATTGGCGTGCCGGTGGTCGCTCCCTCGTAAACGCCGGAGAGGATCTCCACCGCGTCGGGCTCGTTGCGCTGCGTCACGTGGCGGCTGGTGCCAGGACGGCGCCGGTCCAGGTCGTCTTGGATGTCGGCTTCGGACAGGGTCATGCCCGGCGGACAGCCGTCGATGACACAGCCGATGGCCGGGCCGTGGCTTTCACCGAAATTGGTGACGCGGAACAGTTCGCCGAAGGTGGAGCCGGGCATGGGCTGGAGGGTCTGGCGGGATGGGCACCGATGGTACCAAGCGCATTGCGCCGCGCCCGCGGCGCACGCCGCGCTACGACCTCAGGCCACCAGGGGTTCGGCAGGCACAGGCGTCGCCGGTCGTGTCGGCACGCGCGGCTCGACCAGCGATCGCAGCGACGCGCAGGATGCCGTCATCTGTTCGAGCCGCTGCAGCGTGGTGGCCAGCGATGCCTCGACCTGGCGCGTCAACACCATCAGCTGCTGGCCCTCGCGCACGCCGCGCTCGGCACGACACAGCAGCCTGTCGGCCGATCTGCGCATCGATTCGATGCGCCGCTCGTTCAGTCGCTCGGCGCCGCCCACCCGCTCGCTCAGCTGGTGGCAGTGGTTGATCTCGGCTCCGGCCACCGCACCGAGCTCGCCAGCCGCGTCGGGCCGCGCCCCAGCCGTTCCGCGCGCCGCCTCACCCAATGCCTGGCAGTGTTGCGACAAGGCCAACAGGCGCGATCGCAAAGCGGCCATCAACTGCAGCGAATGCACTTCCTCATCGTGGATCGCGTCGAGGTCGGCGCTGACGCGTTCGGCATCCTGCATGTCCGAGTCGAGCATGCCGCACAGCGCAACGGTGCGGCGTGCGATCTCGCCGATCGCCGCGCGCACCTCGAGGGCCTCCAACTGCATGGCCAGGTGCGCATCGGCAAGTTCGCGTGCGCTGCGCGCCAGGACACCGTCCTGCTGCCCGCCCGTGCCAAGCAGCCGCGTCATGTTCTCGCCGGCCGCGCCGAGGGCGTCCAGCGCCTGGCCGAGTTCGTCCGTACCGAAGCCTTGCACGCGCAGCCAAGGCTTGCCGTCGGCCATGTCCTGGGCGCCACGGCGCAGCAGTTCCAGGCCTTCGAAGATAGACCTCGAGGTGCAGACCGCCAAGTACAGCGGCACCAGCAACGCCGCGGCCAGCAGGCCCAGCGGCGCCCAACGCGGCATCGCATCCACCACCAGGCGCACGTCCAACAGGCCGCGCAGCGGGTCGATTCGGGCGATATCGAACTGCGGCATCGGCCCGCTCCACAGCAGCAGCAAGAGCAGCAGCGGCAACCAGGCCGACAGCAGCAGCACCAGCAGCTTGCCGCGCAGGCTCAGATGGCGCATCAGCCACAGCCCGGGCGCCCAGATCGAGACGCCGGCCTGCGGCGCGATCACGGGCGGCGGTACATACGCGAAGAGGGAGTTGTCCGTCATGGGGGATTCGGCCCGCGGGCGCCGTCGAGCCGTACCGGATGGAGGCCTGTAGCAGGGATATCGGATCGAAGTACCGGCACTTGAGCGGACGCGCCCGAGACACCCTGGCCAGGTCGGTGGATGGACCACAATGGCCGGGCCCGCAACCTTCGAGCACGCCATGTCCGGATACTCCGACCCCGGTTTCGACACCCTGGCACTGCATGCCGGCGCTGCCCCCGACCCCGCCACCGGCGCGCGCGCGGTGCCGATCCACCTGTCGACCAGCTTCGTCTTCGAGAACAGCGAGCACGCGGCCAGCCTGTTCAACATGGAGCGCTCCGGCCATGTGTACAGCCGCATCAGCAACCCCACCAACGCGGTGCTGGAAGAGCGCGTGGCCGCGCTGGAAGGCGGCAGCGGCGCCATTGCCGTGGCCAGCGGCCAGGCCGCATTGCACCTGGCCGTGGCCACCCTGGCCGGCGCAGGCTCGCACATCGTCGCCAGCAGCGCGCTGTACGGCGGCAGCCACAACCTGCTGCATTACACGCTGAAGCGCTTCGGCATCGACACCACCTTCGTCAAGCCCAGCGACATCGACGGCTGGCGCGCCGCCATACGCACGAACACGAGGTTGCTGTTCGGGGAGACGCTGGGCAACCCCGGCCTGGACGTGCTGGACATCCCCGCCGTCAGCGCCATCGCGCACGACGCCGGGTTGCCGCTGCTGGTGGACGGCACCTTCACCACGCCCTGGCTGATGAAACCCTTCGACCACGGCGCGGACCTGATCTTCCATTCGGCCACCAAGTTCCTGTCCGGCCACGGCACGGTGATCGGCGGCGTGCTGGTGGACAGCGGCCGCTTCGACTGGGACTGGTCCGGCCGCTTCCCCGAGCTGAGCGAACCCTACGCCGGCTTCCACGGCATGGTGTTCAGCGAAGAGAGCAGCGTCGGCGGCTTCCTGCTGCGCGCGCGCCGGGAAGGCCTGCGCGACTTCGGCGCCTGCATGAGCCCGCACACCGCCTGGCTGATCCTGCAGGGCATCGAGACGCTGCCGCTGCGCATGGCGCGGCACGTCGACAACACGCGCAAGGTAGTGGCCTTCCTGGCCGCACACCCGATGGTGGACAGCGTGGGCTACCCCGAACTCGACGGCCACCCCAGCCAAGCGCTGGCCAGGAAGCTGCTGCCGCGCGGCTGCGGCTCGGTGTTCAGCTTCAACCTGAAAGGCACGCGCAAGCAGGGCCAGGCACTGATCGAATCCTTGAAGATCTTCTCGCACCTGGCGAACGTGGGCGACTGCCGCTCGCTGGTGATCCACCCGGCCAGCACCACCCACTTCCGCATGGACGACGCGGCGCTGGCGCAGGCCGGCATCACCGCCGGCACCATCCGCCTGAGCATCGGGCTGGAAGATGCCGACGACCTGATCGACGATCTGAAGCGAGCGCTGAAGACTGCGGAGCGTGCCCAATGAAGCTGCTCGTCAATGGCCGCGAGGCCTATGCCTACGCCGGCGGCAAGCCTTTCGACCCCACCCTGCCCTGCGTGGTCTTCATCCACGGCGCGATGCACGACCACAGCGGCTGGACGCTGCTGGCGCGCTGGTGCGCGCACCACGGCTTCGGCGTGCTGGCCGTCAACCAGCCCGGCCATGGCCGCAGCGCCGGCCCGCCTCTGCCCAGCGTCGAGGCACTGGCCGACTGGACGCTGGCGCTGATGAGCGCGGCCGGCGTGCAGCAGGCCACGCTGGTGGGCCACAGCATGGGCACGCTGATCGCGCTGGAAGCGGCGGCGCGCGCCCCCGAGCGCGTGGCGCGACTGGTGCTGCTGGGCACCGCCTACCCGATGAAGGTCAGCGACGCGCTGCTCAGCACCGCGCGCGAGGCGCCGCTGCGCGCCATCGACATGGTGAACGCGCTGTCGATTAGCACCTCTGCATCCAAACCCAGCTACCCCGGCCCGGGCATGTGGGTGCACGGCAGCAACCGCGCGCTGATGCGCAACCAGCAGTCGCTGTCGGGCGAGTGGAACCTGTTCGAGCACGACTTCCGCGTCTGCGACGCCTACGCCGGCGGCGCCGCGGCGATGGCCAAGGTGACTTGCCCGACCACGCTGATCACCGGCAAACGCGACCAGATGACGCCGCCGAAGGCCACCACGGAACTGGCGGCGGCGCTGAAGGCGCGGGTGATATGGGTGCCCGCCGGGCACCTGATGCCGGCCGAGGCGCCGGATGCGGTGCTGGCGGGGTTGCGGGGGGCGTTGGGGGTGTGAACAGGCAGGTACTGGCGCCGTCGCCGTCGTCAATGGCCTGCACGGCAACCTGTGGCATCTGATCGCGGCCCGGGGGCAGGCCGCGCCGCACGCGCGCTGAGCCTGCGGCCGCCGGCGCTATGCTGGCTGCCCATCTTCAAGCGCGGAGCCGCAGCATGAGCACCTTCGTCCTCGTCCACGGCGCCTGGGGCGGCGCACACGGCTTTCGCCACCTGCGCCGCGGGCTGCGGGCCGCTGGCCACGAAGTCTTCACGCCCAGCCTCACCGGCATCGGCGAGCGTGTGCACCTGGCCAGCCCGCTGGTGAACCTGAGCACGCACATCCGCGACGTGGTCCACCAGGTGCTGTACGAAGACCTGCAGGACATCGTGCTGCTGGGCTTCTCGTACGGCGGCTTCGTCGTCACAGGCTCGCTGGAGCACATCGCCGCGCGGGTGCAGCACCTGGTGTACCTGGATGCCTTCGTGCCGGGTCAGGGCGATTCGGTCTGGGGTCAGATACGCGGAACCGGCCGCACCGGCATCACGCTGGGCGAAGAATGGCTGGTGGGCGGCCCGGTGCGGGAGTTCGACGATCCGGCCGAAGCCGCCTGGATGGCGCCGCGGCGCACGCTCCACCCCAGGGGCTGCTTCACCGAGCCGGTGTTCCTGGCGCAGCCGCTGGAGAGCTACCCGTTCACGCGCAGCTACATCAAGGCCACCGCGGCGCCGCCCGAGGACCCGGGCAACGAGGCCTTCTGGCGGGCGGCCCGACATGCGCAATCGTCGCCCGCCTGGCGCTACCACGAGATCGACAGCAACCACATGGTGGCCAGCAACCGGCCGGCCGAACTGGCGGCGCTGCTGCTGGACCTGGTGCGGGCGGACTGACGCGCACGCCCCACCCCGGCAACCCGCACACGCCAAGCGACGCACGTGTTCAGAAGGCTTCTCGTCGGCCTGGCCCTGTTGCACCTGGGCCCCGGCGCGGCCTTTGCGGTGCTGGCCTTCGGCTGCGACGGCACCGCGCCCGCGCTGGCCAGCGGTGTCTGCGGCCGCAGTGAGCTGGCCGCCTTCGCGTGGCTCACGCTGCTGGCCTGGCTGGTGATGGGCCTGGGGCTGGCTGCGCTGCATCTGCTGCAGAAGGCGCGGGCCGCGCCGCTGCCCGGCACCGGAGCGCGCCTCGCGGCGCTGCTGGCGCTGCTGGCCGAAGGCGCGCTGGTGGCCGCGGCCGGCGTCTGGCTGGGCGGCAGCCAGCTCTGGGTGCTGGCGGTGCCAGCGGTGCTGGCCGCGGGCTGGCTGATGCTGGCCAATCCGCAGGCCTGCGCGCCGGGTGCGCACTGATGTGCGCCGCGGCACGATACTCCCGGCGGCACGGTCATTGCACGGAGCTTGCTGCCATGGTCCACCCCTTTCGTCTGCTGGCGGCCACTGCCTCGGTGCTGCCGGCGCTGGCCCTCGCGCAGGCGTCACTCGACGGCCACTGGCAGCTGAGCTTCTCCACGCGCGACGGCGAGACTCGGCAGGCCGTCGTCAGCATCAGTGGCCGCCAGGGCAGCTGGACCACGCTGCCCCAGCCCGGCAAGGAGAAGCGCGACCCGTGCGTGGGCCGGCCCTTCCCGCTGACGGTCGCGGTTGCCGAGCCACGGCGCGTGGTGCTGGAGGTGGACTTCGCCAGCCAGGTGGTGGGTTGCAGGGACCGCACCGTCACGGGCGAATGGGTCGACGCGGCCACGGTGGCAGGCAAGCTGGAGAACGGCAAAGCGGTGCGCATGGTGCGGCAATGACGCGCCTGCGGCGGCGTTCCCCGGCTGTGCGTCGATCGTGGTAGCTTGCGTGGATCTACCCCCATCCGAACTCACCATGGCCACCGTCCCCCTGCCCCGCGACCCCGAAGCCGACCCGCGCGTCAAGGCCGTCTTCGACGACATCCGCGCCACGCGCAAGACCGACTTCGTCAACAACCTGTGGCGCGCATTGGCCTTCGACCCGCCGCTGCTGCAGCGAACCTGGGCCGAGGTGAAGGCGCTGATGGCCGCGCACACGCTGCTCGACCCGCTGACCAAGGAAATGATCTACATCGCCGTGTCCATTGCCAACAGCTGCAGCTACTGCGTGCATTCGCACACCGCCGCGGCGCGCGCCAGGGGCATGAGCAGCGCCCAGCATGCCGAGCTGCTGGCCATCGTGGCGCTGGCCGCGCGCACCAACCACCTGGCCAACGGGCTGCAGGTGCCGGTGGACGACGTCTTCGACGCCGCGGCCGTCTTCTGAGGCGCGCTGCGTGCTGCGCCTCGTGCTACTGGCGCTGATGCTCGGCGGCACGGCTGCCGCAGGGCTGGCGGCGCCGTTGAGCGCCGAGGCGCGCGAAGGCCTGCTCGCCATCGATCCCGAACGGATCAGTGAGCGACAGGTGCGCGAACTGCTGGCGCTGGCGCCGGCGCCGCGCGTACTGCTGTTCAAGGGTAGCCTGGGCGCGGACATGGAATCCTTCGGTGCCTTTCTGCAGCGCATGGGCTACCCGGCGCACCGGCTGCGCAACCCGGCCACCGGCCGCTATTCCTACAGCTTCCGCTGGGACGGCTGCAGCTGCGTCGAATGCGACGCGCTGGCCGCCAGCGTCGGCCCGCTGGTACGCCAAGGGGGCATGGCGCCGATGCTCGTCGGCCACAGCGGCGGCGGCGTCACCGTGGGCCGCATCCTGCAATTGCTGGCCACCGAAAACGCCGCGCCGCGCCTGCCCTTTGCCGCCACGCTGGGCACGGGCGCGCTGTTGCGCTGGGCGCCTGGCTTCCCGGGTTGCGCCGCCGACGTGCCGCAGCTCGGCCGCGTCCCGGCCTCGGTGGCGTCCTTCACCGGCTACCGCATCGCCGGCGACCCCTTCACCTCGCTGCTCGGCTTCGGCGAGTACCGCCCCGCAGAAGGCGGCGAAGCGCCGGCACGGGTGCGCAACGTGCTGCTGCCGGCGCAGGTGAGTCATGTACGCGCCTTCGAAGTCGACGGTTATGCCGAGCACCCGCAGCTGCGCGCCTGGATCAACGCCTACCAGCCTGGCAGCAACCCACCGCTGCCCGAGGTACCCGGGCTCGACCTGAGCAACCTGCACCATGCCGCCGACCTGTGGCACAGCCTGAAGAAGCACTGGGCGCTGCAGGCCCTGCAATGGGCGGCGCAGCCCGGCGCCGGCGCGGACTGAGCGGCCGGCTTCAGGCCGGGCGCTTGTGCGCCGCGGCCTTGCGCGCCGCCGGCTTGGCCGCCGCGCCGGCCTTCACCAGGTTCAGCGCGGCCGTGTGGCGCGCCGGCCGGCGCTTCGGCACGGCCTTCACGGCCGCGGCAGGCGCCGCGGCGACCGCCGGCTCGGCCGGCGCATCACCCGCGCGCGCCAGCGCCAGCAGCTTGCGGTGCTCGGCCAGCAGCGCGTCGGCCAGGTCCAAGATGTCGGGCACCGCGCGCCGGCAGCCGATCAGCCCGTAGTCGAGCCGGCCGTTGTAGCTCTGCACGGTGACATTCAGCGCCATGCCGTGCGCCGGGATCGACACCGGGTAGTAGCTGATGATGCGCGCCCCGGCAAAGTACAGCTGCTGCTGGATGCCGGGCACGTTGGAGATCACCAGGTTGGCCACCGGCGGCAGCACGTTGGCCAGGCGCGAGCGGCCGAACAGCGAGGCCAGCCCGGACATCAGCCACGGCGCGGCCAGCATCGGAAAGTCGGTCGGGATCGCCGTCTTCACCCGGCCGAGCTTGGCCTTGGTCTCGGTCGAGTCGGCGGCAATGGTGCGCAGCCGCTGCAGCGGATCGGCCACGTCGGTGGCCAGCGTCATCGTGACCATGCTCACCTGGTTGTTGGCGCTTTCGTCGCCGGCGGCGCGCAGGCTCACCGGCACCGCGGCCGACAGCGGCCGCTCGGGCAGCTCGCGGTGGCCGATGAAGTATTCGCGCAACCCTCCGGCCACGGTGGCCATGACCACGTCGTTCAGCGACACGCCGCAGCGCTTGGCGATCTCCTTCACCTCGGCCAGCGGCACGGTGCGCGCAGCAAAGCGGCGCTGGTTGGTGATGGCCACGTTGAAGGCGGTGCGCGGCGCCAGGAAGTTCAGGTTGCGCGGCAGCTGCCACTGACGCTGGCCGTTCTCGTCCTTCTCCGGCAGCAGCAGCGTGCCGGCGGCACGGCCGATGGCCGGCAGCGTCTTCACCAGCTTGAGCACCTGCTGCGCCGTATTGCTCAGCGCCGCGCTCAGCAGCTCGGCCACGCCCAGCTGGTACTGGTTGCGCCGCGCGCGCGGCCGCGGCGGCTTGATGTGCCGGCCTTCGGGCGTGGTGTCGAAGATGGCCCGGCCCAGCGCCACGCCGGCCTGGCCGTCGAGCCGCGCGTGATGCACCTTGATGTACAGCGCCACCTCGCCGCTGCGCAGCCCGTCGATGACGAAGAACTCCCACAGCGGCCGGCTGCGATCGAGCAGCGTGGAATGCAGCCGCGCCACGTACTGCTGCAGCTGGGTGTTGCTGCCGGGCTTGGGCAGCGTGATGTGGCGGATGTGGTGCTCCAGGTCGATGTCCTCGTCTTCGACCCACACCGGGTTCGACAGGTCGAAGGGCATCAGCGCCAGCTTGCGCGTGAACACATCGGCCAGGTGCAGGCGCTGCGCCAGGCAGGCCTTGACGTCCTCGAAGAAGTCGCCGCTGTAGCCGGCAGGCAGCTCCAGCACGTGCAGCGAGCCCACGTGCATGGGCATCTCGGGCGATTCCAGGTGCAGGAAGGCGGCGTCGATGCCGCTGAGGTGGTTCATGGCGGAGCCCCTGTGGTGCCGTGGTGGCGTGCCGTCCCATTGTGGGAGCTGCGGCTGCACGGCGGCCCGCGGGTTTGTGCGGTGGCCGTGGCTGCCAAAATCCGCGCCGCCATGACTGCGCCGCACACGCCCCTCGTCACCCAGGCCGCGCGCGTGCTGTCGGTGCTCGGCCACCCGGGCCTGCTGGTGCCCGGAGCCGTGGCCGTGGCGGCATCAGGTTCAGACGCGCCGCCGCAGCTGCTGCCGGTGGCCCTGTCCACCGCCGTGGTGGTAGCGGTGATCGTCGGCATCTACAGCCTGTGGCAGGTGCGCGCCGGGCGCTGGGCGCATATCGATGCCTCGAACCCCAGCGAGCGCCACCAGCTGAACCTGTTCCTGGCAGCGCTGCTGGGCGGCGCGGCCGTGCTGCTGTGGGCGCTGGGCCAGCCGGGTTCGGTGGCACTGGGCCCGCTGCTGATCGGGCTGGTGGTGGGGCTGACCCACCTGCTGCGACGCTGGCTGAAGGTGTCGCTGCATGCTGCCTGTGCGCTGTTTTCGTTGGCATTGGTCTGGCCGCACCTGTTGCTGACGCCGGCCGTTGCGCTGCTCGCCTTGGGCGTGGCCTGGTCGCGCCTGGCGCTGCGCCGCCACACGCTGGCCGAGGTGCTGCTCGGCCTGGGCTTTGGCGCGGCCGGCGGCGCGGCGTTCCGCCTGTTCGTGGCCTGACTGCGGGAGCACCCGTATTGCGGCGCTGCCGCTGGGTTGCCGATAATGTCGCACAGCACAAAAACGACACGGCAAGACCGTGCTGACGATGACGTCGTTGGATCCGCCTCTCGTGCGCCACGCTGCCCCGCCCGGGGCGCGAGGATGAGTACGACACAAGCCTTGCCGCTGGCTGTGAACCAGGCCCGTTGGGGCGTTCTGGCGCTGCTGTTCGTCTGCCGCACCGGCCTGGGCCTGCAGTTCCAGACACTGGGCTCGGTGTCCGATGAGCTGGTGTCGTCGCTGGGTTTCAGCTATGCACAGATCGGCACGCTGATCGGCCTGTTCATGCTGCCCGGGCTGGCGCTGGCGCTGCCGGCGGGCTATCTCGGGCGCTACCTGTCCGACCGCACTCTGGTGGCGCTGGCCTTCCTGACCATGGCCATCGGTGCCACGTTGGCCGCGCTGGCCCCCGGCTTCGGCCTGCTGGCGCTGGGCCGGCTGGCCTGCGGTGCCGGCTTCGTCATCAGCACCATCTACCTGACGAAGATGGTGGCCGACTGGTTCTCCGGCAAGGAACTGGCCACCGCCATGGGCCTGCTGGTGATGAGCTGGCCGCTGGGCATCGCGCTGGGCCAGGTCAGCCAGGTGTGGATCGCGATCCACTTCGGCTGGCGCGGCGTGTTCCTGGTGGCCGCGCTGTACAGCGCGTTGGGCGCGCTGGCCCTGCTGCTGCTGTACCGGCCGCAGGCGGCGCCGGCCGCGCCGCAGTCGGCAGCGCTGGGCCTGCCACGCAACGAACTGCTGCTGACGCTGCTGGCCGCCACCTCCTGGGGGCTGTTCAACGCCGGCTACATCGTCTTCCTGAGCTTTGCGCCTCGCGTGCTGGTGGCCGGCGGCGCCGGGCCGGCGCAGGCCGCAGCCATCGTCAGCCTCGGCAGCTGGGTGATGATCGTGTCGGCCGCCGTCGGCGGGCGCTTTGCCGACCGCAGCGGTCGCGGCGCGCAGCTTCTGTATGGCTGCACCGTCGTCGGCATCACCGCGCTGCTGCTGATGCAGCACAGCGCGCTGGCCGTGCTGCTGTGCGTGCTGTTCGGCCTTGCCGGCGGCGCACCGGCCGGTGTGATCATGGCGCTTACCGCCGAGGCCATGGCACCGCAGCGCCGCGCGTTCGGCATGGGCGTGTTCTTCAGCTTCTATTTCGTGCTCATGACGCTGGCCCCACCGCTGGCCGGCTGGCTGTCCGACGTGGGCGGCAACCCGTTCCACGCGCTGCTGTTCTCCGTGCTGCTCTTCGTCGGCGCAGCGCTGAGCTATGCGCTGTTCGGCGTGCTCAAGCCGCGGCTGGGCGGGTTCACGCCCAGTGCTGCTCCACCAGTTCCCTGACCAGCGCGATCGATTGCTCCATCAAGGGCCCGGCCGGGCGCTGCGCCGAGGTGGCCAGGCGCAACGTGGCCACCAGCCGCGGCTTGCCGATGGGTCGCACCTGGAAGCGCGTCTCGTTGCCGCTGCGGCGGATGGCGTTGAGCGTCAGCACCGCATGGAAGCCGTCATCCTGCACCAGGTCCAGGATGGTGGGCACGCTTTCGATCTCCAATGCCACGCGGGCCTTCAGCCCGGCATCGGCCAGCGCCGAATCGAGCAGCATACGGATCGAATGCGGCCGCGGCGGGATCACCAGCTCTGTGGCGGCCACCTGGGACAGCGTGGCCGGTGCACCCACCAGCTTGGCACCAGGCTTGCGTGGCCGTGCGCCCACCAGGTACATCGGCTCGACACGCAGCGGCGCCAGCTCGATGGCCGCCGGTGCGCTGCCGCTGTAGACCAGAGCGAAGTCCACACGGCCCACCGCCAGCCACTCCATCAGGTGGTCGGACAGGCCTTCGACCACGCCGAAACTGGCCTGCGCAAAGCGTTCGCGGAAGGCGCGCACCAGCGGCCCGGTGAGCGTGCGGCTGACGCTCGGCGGCAGCCCGATGACCAGCCGGCCGGTAACCGCGCCGCGCTGCTGCTCCAGGTCGAGCCGGGCGCGCTGCACCTGCTGCAGGATGCCGCGCGCATGTTCCAGCAGCCGCCTGCCCGGCTCGGTGAGGGTGACACCGCGGCCGGTGCGCTGGAACAGCGTCTGGCGCAGCTCGACCTCGAGCGCGCGCACCTGGCGGCTCAGCGCCGGCTGGGCCACGCGCAGGAAGCGCGACGACAGCGTGAAGCTGCCGAACTCGGCCACCTGCACGAAGTATTCGAGCTGCTTCAGGTCCATCGTGCGCGCGTCATTCCGGCTCGATCTTCGCCGTCGTGATCACCGTTCGCCAGTGCGCGATCTCGCGCGCCAGCAGCGCCTGCAGCTGCTGCGGCGTGCCGCCCTGCGGCCGCACGCCCAGCGCCAGCAGCTTGTCGCGCACCGCGGGTGTCTTCAGCGCCTCGTTGGCGGCGGCGTTGAGCCGCTCGATCACCGCCGGCGGCGTCTTCGCCGGCGCAGCCAGTGCGTTCCACGAGGCCACGTCGTAGTCGGCCACGCCGGCCTGCATCATCGTCGGCACCTCGGGCAGCGCCTGGAAGCGCTGGTCGGAGGTGACGGCCAGCGCGCGCACCGCCTTGGCCTGCAGCTGCGGCAGCATCGGCCCCAGGATCTCGAAGGCCGCGTCGATCTCGCCGGCGCGCAACGCCGTCAGCACCGCCGGCGTGCCCTTGTACGGGACGATCAGCAGCTCGGCGCCGGTGCGCGACTTGAACAGCTCGGCCGACAGGTTCTGCGTGCTGCCCACCGCGATGGTGCCGATCGTCAGCTTGCCCGGTTTCGCCTTCGCCTCGTCGAGCAGCTCGCGCACGCTCCTGAAGCGCGAGCCTTCGCCGACAAACAGCGCCAGGTCGAACACGCCCAGCGTGCCGACCGGCGCAAAGTCCTTCTGCACGTCGAAGGGCAGCTTCCTGAACAGGCTGGCGCTCACCGCATTGGCATTGCTCATCAGCAGCACCGTGTAGCCGTCGGGCGCGGCCTGGGCCACCGCCGCGCTGCCGACGATGCTGCCGGCGCTGGGCTTGTTGTCGACCACGATCGGCACCTTCAATGTCGCGCTCATGGCCTGCGCCACGGTGCGCGCGGTGATGTCGGCAATGCCGCCCGGGCCAAAGGGCACCACCAGCGTGATCGGTCGCTCGGGCCACGCGCTCTGCCCCACTGCCAGGCCCGGCAGGCCAAGCAGCAGCAACGTGGCCAGGGCAGCGCGGCGGGGTGACACAGGCTTCATGCGGGCAGGGGCAGCGGGTTTCACAGTGGGCGATTCTGCCCTCTGCGCCTGTAGACTCGTTGCGAGTACTGCGGCCTGGCCCGGGTCGCGCCGTACCGGAGCCAAGCCCTCACCATGCCGAAGCCGCAGCCTCAGGTCACCTCCAGGAAAGCTCGGCAATCCGCCGGTATCGCGGCCGCCTTGCTGGCCATGGCCGACAGCGCCTGGGCCGGCCAGCACGCGCAGGCCGTGGCACTGGCCAGCGAGGCGCTGGCCGCGCCCGGCCTGAGCACAGCCCAGCAACTCGACCTGCTCGACGGCCGCGCCGAAAGCCGCCTGGCCCTGGGCGAGACCGCGCAGGCCCTGGCCGACGCGCAGGCCATGCAGCAGCTGGCCGGCAGCCCGGCGCAGAAGGCCCAGGCGCTGTGCCAACTGGCGGCGGTGCAGACCCGCCAGGGCCAATGGGCTGCCGCCGCGGCCTCGGCCGAAGCCGCGCTGGCCGCCGCCCGCCACGCGCGCCAGCGGCGGCTGCAGGCAATAGCGCTGTTCCGCCTGAGTGAAGCTCAGTTCCGCCATTACGACAACCGCGCCGCGCTGCGCAGCGCGCAGCAGTCGGCGGCGCTGTTCGAAGCGCTGGGCGACCGCGTCTGGCAAGGGCGTGCGCTGTGGGCCCAGGCCTTTGCGCACGACCAGCTCGGCCAGGCACGCGAGCGCGAGCGCGCCGGCCTGGCCAGCCTGGCACTGGCTCGCGACGCTGGCGACAACGCAGGCATCGGCGCGGCCGCCAACCTGGTCTACCGCGAGCATGCCGACATGGCGCTGCGACTGCAGGGCCTGAAGGAATCGCTGGCCGCCTTCCTCAGTGCCGGGCAGCCCGAGCGGGCGGCTGCCAGCCTGGGCAACCTGGCCATGGCCTACGGCTCGATCGGCCTTTATGCGCGCGCCCGCAACCCCGGCGGCCACCTGGCCAGCACCGAAAGCCTGAACGCGCTGCGCCAGCAGTCGGGCTACTTCGCCAGCATGCTCGCCGTCATCGAAGGCCAGCTGGGCCATGCCGAGCGCGCGCGCCAGCATGCCAACCAGGCCGCCGCCGCGGCCACGCAGATCGACGACCCGTGGTTCACCGTCATCGTGCAACTGGTGCTGGGCCGCGCCGCGCGGCTGCATGGCGAGACGGCCGACGCGCGCCGCCACTTCGAAGCGGCGGTGGCCGCGGCGGAAGCGCGCGGCGACACCACGTTGCGCGTCGTCGCCCTCACCGAGCTGGGCAGCCTGCTGGTGCAATGCGGCGAGCCGGCGGCAGCGCTGGCCGCCACCGCACAGGCGGTGCAGCAGATGCAGGCGCGCGGCGATGCCGGGCTGGGCAGCATGTTCACGCCGGCCTCGGCCTGGTGGTGGCACTCCCGCGCGCTGCAGGCCGCGGGCCAGGCTGCGGCGGCGCGGCGCGCGCTTGCCAGCAGCTACCAGGTGATGCTCGACGGCGTGGCCAGCCTCAGCGACGAGGGCCTGCGCCGCAGCTGGTTCAACAAGGTGCCGGCGCACCGCGACCTGATCCGCGCCTGGATGGCCGAAGGCCGTCGCCAGCGGCTGCGTCCGGCGCGCTATCTGGCCCACCTGACTGCGCACACGCAACTGCGCGAGCCCTTCGAGCGCCTGGTCGACACCGGCGTGCGTCTGAACCAGCTGCACAGCGCGGTCGAGTGGAACGACTTCCTGGTCGAGGAAGCCACCGAGCTGAGCGGCGCCGAGCGCGTGCTGCTGCTGCTGACCGACGGCGACGAGCTGTGCATCGCCGGCTCGCTGCTGCCGCCGGGCGAGGACGCGGCCGAGCTGCTGCAGGCCATCCGGCCGTGGCTGGACGAGGCGCGGCATACTCGGCTGGCGCGCCTGCGCCACGGGCCCGACGGCGCCGACGCCGTGGCGCAGCGCTCCTGCCTGGTGGCGCCGCTGATCGCGCAGCGCCAGGTGCTGGGCTTCCTGTATGCCGACATCGAAGGCGTGTTCGGCCGCTTCCACGACGCCGACCGCGACCTGCTGGCGATGCTGGCTGCCCAAGCCGCGGTGGCGCTGGCCAACCTGCGTGCCAGCGAAGGGCTGGAGGCCAAGGTGGCCGAGCGCACCGCGCAGCTCGAGCAGCGTGCCGGTGAGCTGGCGCTGATCAACCGCATCCAGCAGGGCATTGCCGCCGAGCTGGACTTCCAGGCCGTGGTCGACCTGGTGGGCGAAATGCTGAGCGAGGTCTTCACCGAGCGCGACGTGTCGATCTTCTGGTGGGATGCCGACGCCGGCCTGAGCCACGGCCTGTACGTGCGGCTGCACGGCCAACGCGTCAAGGTGCAACCGGTGCGGCCCGACCCCGAAGGCCGCATCGCCAAGGCCTTTGCGCTGGGCCATACGGTGGTGGCCAACAACCACGCCGAGATGGCCGCCTGGGGCATGCGCGCGCTGCAGGGCAAGCAGCTGGCGAAGTCCACCGCACTGGTGCCGATCATGCTGGGCGAGCGCCGCATCGGCACGCTGGGGCTGAACGACCACGCCCGGGAAAACGCCTTCGGCGCGGCCGAAGTGGGCCTGCTGCAGACCGTGGCGGCCAGTCTGGGCGTGGGGCTGGACAACGCGCGCAATTTCCACGACACGCAGCGCCTGCTGAAGGAAACCGAGCAGCGTGCCAGCGAGCTGGCGGTGATCAACAGCATCCAGCAGGGCATGGCGGCGGACCTGAGCTTCCAGGCCATCATCGACGTGGTCGGCGACCGGCTGCGCGAGCTGTTCAAGACGGACGACATCGGCATCAGCCTGCTCGACGAAGAGTCGGAATTCATCCACAGCGTCTATGCCGTCGAGCGCGGCCATCGGCTGCAGATTCCGCCCTTCAGGCGCGATTCGCAGGCCCGCATCGTCGACGAACTGATGACCGGCCAGCCGGTGGTGGTGAAGGACCGCGCGGCCGCACAGGCCTACAACATCCGCACCGTGCCCGGCACCGTGCCCAGCCGCTCCAGCGTGTTCGTGCCGGTGATGGTGGGCAACAAGCTGCGCGTGGCGATCCGCCTGGTGAACCTGGAGCGCGAGGACGCCTTCGACGAAGCCACGGTGCGCATGCTCAGCACGGTGGCGGCGAGCATGGGGCTGGCGCTGGAAAACGCGCGGCTGGTGGCCGAAACCAAGGAGGCGCTGGAACGGCAGACCGCGACCGCACAGATCCTGAAGGTCATCAGCGAGTCGCCGACTGACGTGCAGCCGGTGTTCGATGCCATCGCCGAGCGCGCGCGCGTGCTGGGCGGCGCGGTGGTCAGCGGCGTCAGCCGCTTCGATGGAGAGTGGGTGCACCTGGCCGCCGTGGACGGCGTCAGCAGCGACGCGCTGGACGTGGTGCGTGCGGCCTTCCCGATGCGCTTGGGTGCGGGTTCAATCAACGCGCGGGCCGTACGCGACCGCGCGCCGGTGCAGATCGCCGACGTGCTGGCCGATGCCGGTTACGAAGCCAAGGCCGCGGCAGAGCGCGCCGGCTATCGCAGCGGTCTGGCGGTGCCGATGCTGAAGGACAGCCGTGTGGTCGGCGCAATCGCGGTGTTCCGCGCCGAGACCGGCCCGTTCTCCGAGCGGATGTTGCAGCTGCTAAAGACCTTCGCCGACCAGGCTGTGGTGGCGATCGAGAACGTCCGGCTGTTCAACGAGACCAAGGAAGCACTGGAACTGCAGACCACTTCGGCCGAGGTGCTGCGCGTGGTCGGCGAATCGATGGCCGACGCGCAGCCGGTGTTCGACAGCATCTGCGCCAGCCTGCAACGCCTGCTGCCCGGCACCGAGCTGGCGATCGGCGCGCGCGGCAGTGACGACCGGTTGCACTGGCGCGCCGGCAGTGGCGAGCACGCCGAGGCGCTGCGCAAGCTGTTCCCGCGCCCGGCGCCGGGCAAGCTGATCACCGGCGTGCCGTCGTACTGGCCCGACCTGGCGCACGGCCCCGATGTGCCGGACAGCCTGCGCGTAGCCACACGCATCCTCGGCCGCAACGCCTCGATGCTGAGCGCGGCGATGGTCTCCGGCGGCGAGGTGGTGGGCACGCTGGCGGCGCTGCGCTTCGACATGCGACCGTTCAGCGCCAACGAAAGCCGCGTGATCAAGGCCTTCGCCGACCAGGCGGTGATCGCGATCCAGAACGCAAGGCTGTTCAACGAGACGCAGGAGGCGCTGAAGCGCCAGACCGCCACCGCCGACATGCTGCGCGTGATCAGCAGCTCGCCCACCGACGTGCAACCGGTGTTCGATGCCATCGTCAGCACGGCCGTGTCGTTGATCGGCTGCGACAAGGCCTTCGTCTTGCACCTGGACGGCGAGAGGCTGAGGCTTGCCGCGGGCGCCGGAAGGGACGGCTTGATAGCGAACCTGGCGGACAAGTCGATTCCCGTGGACCCCAGCGCGAACTTCCCGTCCCGCGTGGTGGTGGACAGGCAGGCGCTGCACCTGCCCGACTGGGCCGCCGTCGAACTGCCGGAATACGAGCGCGGCGTGCACGAGTCGGGCGGCGTCAACGCGTCGCTGATGCTTCCCTTGCTGCGCGCAGACGAATGCATTGGCGTGCTCTCCTTGGGACGCGCCCGGGCGGGCGCCTTCACCGCCACCGAGATCGCGCTGGCCGAATCGTTCCGCGACCAGGCGCTGATCGCGATTGAGAACGCGCGGCTGTTCAATGAGACGAAGGAGGCGTTGGAGACGCAGACCGCCACCGCCGACGTGCTGCGTGTGATAAGCCAGTCGCCCGACGACGTGCAGCCGGTGTTCGACGCCATCGCCGAGCGCGCCAAGCTGCTCTGTGGTGCGATGGTCAGTGCCGTGTCGCGCTTCGACGGGCAGCTGGTGCACCTGGTAGCCTACGACGGCGTGTCGGCGCAGGTGGACGCTCAGGTGCGAGCGCGCTTCCCAATGCGGCCGAGCAACGAGTCAATTTCCGGGCGCGCGGTGCTGGCGCGAGGCCCGGTGCAGATAGAGGATATCGAGGCCGAGTCGGGTTACGCGCCGCAGCTGGCCGAGGCTGCGCGCGCAGCCGGCTATCGCAGCAACCTTTCGGTGCCGATGTTCAAGGACGGCCAGGTGATCGGCTCGATCATCGTCTGCCGGTCCGAGCCGGGCCGCTTCCCGGACAACCAAGTCAAACTGCTGCAGACCTTCGCCGACCAGGCAGTGATCGCCATCGAGAACGTGCGGTTGTTCAACGAGACGAAGGAGGCGCTGGAGCGCCAGACTGCCACGGCGGAAGTGCTTCGGGTGATTGGCGAGTCCGTCTCCGACGCGCGTCCGGTTTTCGACGCGATCGTTCGGAGCTGCCAGAAGTTGTTCGACGTGACCGACGCGGGCATCGCGGTCGTCGACGACGACGGCATGGTGAGACTCGAATCGCATGTCAGCGCTACTAATGCAGCTGCGCGCGACGTGGCGGCCTACTACCCTGTTCCGTTGATCAAGTCTGTTCAGGGGCTCGCGATTCGGCGCAATGCGGTCTTGCACTATCCAAGCGTCCTTGACGATGAAAACGTGCCCACTGGACTGCGGGAACTGGCAAAGAAGAACGGGAACTACTCCTTCGTCATCGTGCCCATGTTGTGGCGCAATCGCGGGGTCGGCGCGATCCACGTCACAAGGTTCCCGAGACTGGGCACGACAGCACTGCCAGGATTCACCGAGCGCGAGATCACGCTGCTGCACAGCTTTGCCGACCAGGCGGTGATCGCCATCCAGAACTCGCGCCTATTTAAGGAAACGCAGGAAGCCCGCGCCGCGGCCGAAGCCGCCAACGAGGCCAAGAGCGCGTTCCTGGCGACGATGAGCCATGAGATCCGCACGCCGATGAACGCCGTCATCGGCATGAGCGGGCTGCTGCTGGACACGCCGCTGAACGACGAGCAGCGCGACTTTGCTTCGACCATCCGCGACAGCGGCGATTCGCTGCTGACGATCATCAACGACATCCTCGACTTCTCCAAGATCGAAGCCGGGCGCATGGACATCGAGCGCCACCCCTTCGACCTGCGCGACTGCGTCGAATCGGCGCTGGACCTGATCGCCGGCCGCGCCGCCGAGAAGCACCTGGACATCGCCTACGTGTTCGAAGGCGAGGTGCCGCCGGTGATCGACGGCGACGTCACCCGGCTGCGGCAGATCCTGCTCAACCTGTTCAGCAACGCGGTCAAGTTCACCGAAGCCGGCGAGGTGGTGCTGAGCGTGGCGCCTGAACAGGGCGAGCACGGCGAGATGCTGCACTTCGCGGTGCGCGACACCGGCATCGGCCTGAGCGAGCAAGGCAAGGGCCGGCTGTTCCAGAAGTTCAGCCAGGCCGACAGCAGCACCACGCGCAAGTACGGCGGCACCGGCCTGGGCCTGGCCATCAGCAAGCTGCTGGCCGAGCTGATGGGCGGCACGATGTGGGTGGAAAGCGCCGGGCCGGGCACCGGCTCCACCTTCCACTTCACCATCGCCGCCAGGCCGGCCACGCTGCCGCAGGGCCAGGACGGCCGCAAGCGCGAGCTCACCGGCGAGCAGGCGCCGCTTAAGGGCAGGCGGCTGCTGGTGGTGGACGACAACGCCACCAACCGGCGCATCCTGGCGCTGCAGACCGCCAAGTGGGGCATGGTGGCCATCGACACCGATGCGCCGGACAAGGCCCTGCCGCTGCTGCAGCAGCA